>Ga0306925_10000087_pt1 | contig 48707 bp, 47 predicted proteins | sample flu12Cox44000176_FD_203755 | JGI IMG/M metagenome (GOLD analysis project Ga0306925, IMG submission 203755) | Lab enrichment of tropical soil microbial communities from Luquillo Experimental Forest, Puerto Rico - flux8day.12C.oxic.44.000.176 (v2)... | ecosystem: Environmental > Terrestrial >... | reverse complement strand
GTCGGGCGCTGCCTTCGCTACGCGCGAGGCGCCAGTCATGCCGCCCGCCCCGCCAACATTTTCGAAGATCACTGGTTGGCCCAAAAGTTCGGAGAGACGCGTCGCGAGGATTCGTCCCAAAACATCGTCTGCGCTGCCGGCAGCAAACGGATACACAATGGTCAGCGGCCGGGTCGGCCAGCTCTGCGCTGTGGCCGGCGCAATTGTTGTGACGATACCTGTGACGGCAACAACTATTTTAGCAACGGCGCGGACGACCACACGACCGCCACCCCATAGCGATGGCATCGTAAATAGGTGCAACAATCGCCCTCTGCTGCAAAACATAAAGCAGCAGTTTTGAAGGGCGGTCAGCCAATATTCGTTGTATGTCGCCAATACGATCGATTAAACCGATCCGGAAGGTTTTTCATTCATGATTTTATAAGTTCTTCGAATTCAGGGGTCGCAGTCAATCCGGCAAAGTGTCCAAAGCGGTCAATTCCTCGGTAGCCCTGGCACACGCGAGGCGTGAACGCGATAAGCGCCCGCGTGTGTCAGCTCTCGCCTGCGGCCCGAGAAACGACCCCCTGGACGTTGCGGGGGAGCCGGGTCATCGCCGCCTCAGGATACTTCGCCCCTCACCTTGCCCCGCGCGCCACCATTCCTTCTTCGTCGGGCCCGAAGGGTGCAAACTGCGCCGATGTCGCGAGGTAGCTACGGCCGTCCGAAGCAATGGCGTAGCGCCTGTTGCGGTCAGCTCCCGGAGTTAGCCTGTATCTCGTCGTTCAAGAAATAACAAAAACCACGCCCACGTGGCGATCAGCGGCGCGACGAGCGAAATCGGCAAGCGACATCAGCCAGTCGCGCAGCTCGGGCGCAGCGGTGACTGTCTGCGCCTCCACCACGGCAATCATGGCATTGACGTGTGCGGCCTCGAACCAGAACTTCTCTTCGCGGTCGATCTGCCCCTCTGTAGCTCCGACAGGTGCTTGGAAAGGCATTGTTGGAACGGCTCCCATAGCGCAAGCGGAACCGGCAGGCTCTCAAAATACGTCTGGTCATCGTCCGTCGGCACCATGCCATCGTGCTCGCGGCTGAGAGGAATAAATGCGTGACCGATGGTCGTCATGGATTTGGTGGCCGGTCCAAAGGCAGCGGTCCGACCTGGGCGTTGCCCGCACTCAATTTTCGCAGTAGCTCAGTAAGCAGACTCTCAGGTGTCTCCGTGTTGGAGACAACGATTACTGGTCATCGGCAGCCGCTGTACCGCAAGCGCGGCTATCAATTCTTGCCGTCGGATGTGGATTGCCAGGTGACCCTCCTGTGGGGTCATGCCAGCGCGCGGAACATTCGTTGATCATGGTTAGCAAGTAGTGAATCGGTATGAATCGGCTTTAATGCAGGGCATCATTTGCCGCGTCTTTGATTGGATTGAGAGCTGATGCTTTGCAGTATTTGATAACGCGTTTTGCACTCGATCTCAGTGCTGCCTAAATCGATGAGTTTCATGCTTGTCGAATTGTACAGAGGAAAGAGGGCCTTCATGAAAAAGTTGATTGCCGGCGCGGTGATCGCAATCGCACTTGCACCGGTGGGGGCCATTGCTCAAGAGCGGACTGCAGATGCCGCCTTGGGCGCTTTGTCTGGCGCTGTCGTGTTGGGGCCGCTCGGCGCGGTAGCCGGCGCTGTAGTTGGCTATACGGCAGGACCGGCCATCGCCAAGTCGTGGGGAATCCGGCGGTCGAGCCGGCATTATCATCGGCATGCCGCACGACGGCCTGTTAGGAGCTCCGATGAGCACGGCGATATCCAGAAGGCGCCTTCACCAGCACCTCGCTCGACAATCGGCAATGACGGATAAATCAATGACCGGCCTTACGCTGCATAAATGCGCGCTTGCACTCGCCGCTATCCTGATTGCCACGCCCGCGCTGGACGCAGCCCCCGACAGCATCGCCGGAGATGAGCCGCAATCAGGCTCCGAGCGTTGGCTCCAAGCAGCGCAGCAAGAACAAAGTTCACAGACCGTTGGCGCCCTGCAGCCTCCTGGAAAAGTTCCAACTACGACGGGTGCCAAGCTTGAGCAACCAGTGACGACATCGGCAAAGCACGCCATGCCTGCAGCCACGTCGAAGGTCGCCAAATCAGAAACGCCCAACTCCAAGCTTAGCAATGCAAATCATGACAATTTCAAACAGGAAAAATTGAGTAAGTCCGGACGGCGGGCGCTCAACAACAAGAAGCCCGCCGATATCACAGGCTTCATCCCTCCGAGGTCCGTGCTGCCGGCATTGTACTGACAGCATGATGGCTGGAAGCGAGGTATTCGGGTCCGTCGAGTCAGTGATGGTGTTGTGACGGCATTCATCCCCGATCCGGTCGAAAAAGCCACCACCACTGCGCGGCCGAGGTCGTCGCGGCCGACGCATTTCATAAGCCGCTTGGGGCCAACTTCCGCGCCGTAGATGTTGCCCCGCCTGCATGATGTCGCGATAGGGAACCCTCAGGTATAACGGCGCACTCGCCTCGTAGAAGGCGCGACGATCATGCGGCACATATGCTAATTCTGATCTAATGATGCTTTAGCGCTGCCTGCCGGAGCGTCCACAATTCTCGGCAGCCGGATCGTGAAGATCGAGCCGCGGCCCGGCCGGCTCTCGACCGTGATGTCGCGGCCCATCATTTGACAAACGCGGCGGCTGATGGCCAGGCCAAGGCCCGTGCCACCGTATTTGATCGCCGTGGCAGTGGAAGCCTGAGAAAACTCCTGGAACAGCTTGCCGATCTGATCGGGCGTCATGCCGATGCCCGTGTCGGCGACCGAGATAGTGACCCAGTCGCGGCCTGGGCGACAGGCATCATCTATCAGGCGAGCTGTTCAAGACAATGACCGGCGTCAACATGGTCGAGGAACCCTGTCGTGGCACTTCGGCTGCGCTGCCCGACTTGCTCGGTGGCGATGTGCAGGTCATGTTCGATGCCCTGCGCGCGGAAAGGCGTCACAGGCTCAAAAATTTCAGCGCAACGCCTAACTTCTAAAGGCCAACCTTGGGGCGGGGCTAATCCAACAATCGCATGCCAGCAACCGCCGCGATCAGGAATAGAGAAACAACGACCAGCCCCAACTGAACCGTAACGAACACCCTGCGTTGATCACGAGCCATCCGGAACTCCGTTGCACGCGTGGACGGTTCGCCCCTCCTTCAACAAGTGCATGACCCCATCTAGGGTTCCCACGACCAGATCGGCGGATGCTGACTAGCGCCCCAGACCCGCCAACACGGATGATCCGGGATAACGCATCGCCTAATCAAATAATCGAGTTTGTTGGCAGGGCCGAGTCAGCGCTCGCCCAGGTCGAACGCATCTTTCTCGTGGGCGGGTGACCGTCCTGCCTCGCCTCACCGACCCCTGTTTTCCTATCCTGTTTGGGCATGGGGCAGTCCCCATGAGCATAGCCGGATCGTATAGGTAAGTGCGAAACCCGACGTTAGGGTTCCAAGGAATCCAGCAAAAATGATCGCTGCGGAGCAATATGCGCCCGGCGTTATCGCCGCCGATTAGAGGGGAACAATCTGAGCCGCGGTGAGTTGGCTGCCGGACCGTCCAGCCCCCCGGGACGCGCCGAGTCCGGGTTCTGTTCCACTACAGTCGGCTCTCCGGCGGAACCTTTCAAATCCTGCCGGCGTTCTGCAGCCCCGACACAAGGGAAAGGGAGTGCCCTATGCCTCGCTATTTTTTCTCGCTCGACCATTGTCTGCCGCCGCCCCCAAGCAATCGAGGAGCTTCCAGATGACGAAGCTGCTCGCGCGCTTACTATCATCGTTGCCGAGCAGATGGGGCGGAATAGACAAGGCCGCTCGCAAGAATGCGTCATTGCCCTGAATGAGCGTGGTCAGCTCATTCAAAAGGCGTGGACGACTGCGGAGTGATGGATTAGTCCGCTGCCTTGCGTGCGCTAACCGAGACAGCGTTGATATACTCCCGCGCTCTCGTCAGCGGCAAGCCGGTGCGCTTGCTGTGTCGCCGCGACAGCATCTCAAGGTATTGATCGCGATCCCGCTTGTGCCAAGGACGCTCACGACTTGGATCGGGGATGCGCACTCCGGATAAAAGCGCCCGATGATCGCGGACGACATGGGTGTTCTTGATGGCGACCATGCTTCGTCAACGTGGCAATTGCGTACCCCGCAGGCTCAGTTAACGCGGACGTAATGGAATCATTCCGCAGCTAGTGCTGCGGCTCAGGTTGCAGACCCGGGGAAGGAAGGCCGCCAAGATTGCCAGCCGCCAGCGAAGATTGCTAAGGGAAAAATTTAGCAGCCATGCAACCTTCCCAAAAGAAGAAGAATGCCAAGACCTTGAGTAACGGGCACCCTGGAAGGCTGCCATTCTCCCCCTGGCAGCTTTGTCCGCATTACCCTTCAATTTGGCAATCTTGCCCTCACCAACGGGCATGGCTGAGCCTCTGGCTGTCATCCTCGGCCATACTAGGTGTCGATCACGACAGTATGGAGGGAACACGCCATGCGAGCGATCTTTGCTATTGTCGTCACACTGGGGTTCGGTATTTCTTCTGCCTGGGCACAAACTGACCCAGCTCGTCGAGACTCCCCGCCGCAGACGCAGCCGCCGGCCCAATCTTCGCCTTCTCCTTCCACCACCGGACGCGCGCAACCGCAGGCTCCGGTCGGGCATCGCCAGCCTCGCGCGGCCGATGTGCCCCCCGAGACCGGGACCACCCTCCCACCAGGCCAAAAGCAGCTAGACCGAGAGCTCCGGATCTGCCGGAACTGCTGAAGCACACGAGCCACCGCGCTTACACCCTGGCCTGCGGGTGCTAGCGCCATGTCCGCGGACCATCTTTCATCGGGCCAACCTTTGCAGCGCGGATTTCGAGGTCGGCCTTGGCTCGGTAAAGGGTACGCTCCGCGAGCCGTTGGTCTGTGCGGCTTCTTCGACATCCATCTCTGCGGCGGGGCCCTTTGATTCTGCCGGGCCTGCGTCGCCTCGCTGGCGGTCACGTCCACATAATTGGGGGTGCCATACGATGTGCGGCGCAGAGATCGGCTCCCCCATCTTTTCTCTGCTGGGGAGGAGCGTGCCGGGCAGAAACGCGCATTGCCTATAAGCAGCGCACGTTAGGCACACTTGGGCCTGATGGAATGGGTGACGGACACCTGACGAGATACAAGGTGTCGAAGTTGTTGATTGAGTCAAAAGCGAGCGGGATCAGCGCCGCGCAGGAGCTAAGAAACTGGTTCGGCTACCTGCCATTCTCGGTGCAGCTGTGTCCTGTGAAGGGCGACAAGGTTGCTCGGGCGCTGGCCGTGCAGTCGATCTTCAGCCAGGAAATGGTGTACGCGCCGAACAAGGACTGGGCCGAGCTGGTTCTTATGGAGATGTCGATGTTTCCGATAGGCAAATATGACGATCTAACCGACTCGGCCACGCAGGCGCTGAATTAATTCGGGACGTGGGCTTTGCGCAGACGGACGACGAGACGCGCGAGGAGGAGAACCGGGCAATGATGCATTGGCCTCGAATTAAGAGCCTCTACCCCATGTTGGGGCCACGGTGCTGAATGTTGCCGCGGATGCCGTCAGGATGCAGTTGACCAAATTGCTATGCATTTTGTTCGCGGAACACAGTTGGTACCCGCTTGCATTTGGGGCATTCGTAGGCGACCAACGCCGAGAACCGATCCCGCGCGGGGATTTTCAGTATTTCTTCCATCTGCGCACCGCACCTCTCACAGAATGGCACATCAGCGCGGCTGCCTCTCTGTTCTTCTGACACGCTCGGAACCTCGGATTTCTTTGGGTGCGCAATGGAGCCTAACTCGCGACAGTAAGCCTAGTTTCAACGGAATGAAGCGCAGGTTTTGATCTCTGCGGCCATTGCAGCGGGGCTCGAGGAGCACGGTCATTCCTGCGGCGCGTGGCGGCAGATGGTTTGTGGTGCAGGTGATCGCTGCTGGAGGCTGGCCGCCCTTTCGAGGGCGCAAACCGTCGCGGCCGCATGGAGGGCAAAACTAACAACGCCTGACTTGAGGGCGATTCGACCGGGCGCGCCTACTTCGATTTTGGCGAGCCTCTTGACCGTTCTTCGGCTCGCTCGGCCAAACGCTCATAATCATTCGCGATTCTGAGTATAGCCTGTTTAGCCTGCTCGTTTCTCAGGTGCTCCGCCAGTGCGCGCTTTTCCCTTGCGCGATCACGCCAGTGCTCAGGATCGTTGACAAAGGAGGGGGGCATATCTACGCGGATAAGCTCGCGCTCCGGTGAGAGACCCAGGCCAAAAGGCTGGCGCGAAGCCAGACCTGCGCCATGTGATGCAGAGCAGCGCGGGGCTCGCGACACGCCCAAGCCGCCGGCTACCTCCAGGCACGTAACCCCGATACTCTTCAGGCCCTATCATTGGGTCCCCGATCCCTAATGCGGAAAGCACTTACTCATTCGAGCTGCGTGCTCAGTTGGCCGACAGTAGGTTTGCCGCCGCGACCATGATCCCCAACAGGAAAAGAGCCACGCAGAAAAAAAAGAGAAGGTCACTCAGGAGTACCGTCCTGCTGGGAATCATGAATGTCGCTGGCTACACGCTCCCCTTCGGCTCCATTTGTAGAGTAGTGCTCGGAGAGCTTGTCGTCGGTTCGGTATCGGACCCTATAATAGCAACACGCATAAGCGGTCCGCGCATGGGTTGCATAATTTGGAGGCGGGCCCGCCCAAGAAGTGGGCAGATGGGGCCGCGCCGACGTCATGTCCAAGAGGTGGGACGGTAATTGGATTTAAGAGTCAACGACGCTGAAATAAAGTACGACAAGCACGCACACTAGCGCCCCAACTGCACAGAGCTCGGACCAAGTCATGGCTAACCAGCTTGGATCATCATTCTCGAACGTCTACAAAAATTCTTATAAAAAGTCAGTTCGGACCCCGACTCACGACGGGGCGCCACCGAAAAGTTCCAGAAACATTCGGTGACCGGAATTCGTTCGATATTGGATTATCCGCGTTGTCATTGTCATTTGAAGTCTGCCTCCGATGAGTAAGGGCGAATGGATTGGCATCGGGGTGGCAGTTGGACTGCTACTCCTTTACTTCGGCCTCTGGTTGTTCATTGTACGTCGATAAAACTCTTGCGTCCTGCCTGACGGCAGCAAAGTCTGTTGTGTCCAAAATAGACATAAAGATCGCCGATTTCCGCCAACCCTCGTGCCAAAGTGTCAGCGCAATAAAATAAGTGGCGCGGTCGTGCGGAGTACGTCAATCGCCAGCTCCACCCGTCCAACTAAAGTGTCCAAAACGGTCACTTTCTTAGGCGCCAGAAACTGTTGCTCGCTCTGCAAACTTGGCCCCAGTCGTCCCGCGTGCCGGATGAAGTAGCGTATCCAGTCGTCGCGGAATTTTTCCGTTCGCCAATGATTGCCGTTAGTCGGACACCGAACCGACAACGTCGTCACGAGACATTATGATTAAGCGTTCGGCGCAACAGCAGGGAAGGGCCGAGCGGCCCCGGTCATCCTAGCTGACGAAAGTAGTGCTACCGCACGTCGCGGAATGGCTGGGGCTTGTTCTGTCGGTGCGGCCCTCGCCGTAAGTGTCCAAAAGGGTCAATTCTGCAAGCGCCAGATTATTGGCGCGGCTATGAATTAAGAGTTCGGCCCGCAAATGCAGAGCGGAGAGGGCCGAATGCAGCCCGCTCTGCGGGCCCCTGGTCATCAATGGCTCCTGGTGACTGAAGCATGCCTGTGCAATAGGCAAGTGCTCCAAAAAGTAGCTTTGTCGGTCAGCGAACCGACAACGTCACTTCGGCCCTGACGCCCTTTCCTGGGACCGAGCCTCATTCCGTATCCTGCAAACTTGGCCCCGGTCATTGGCCGGGGCCATGTTGTCGCCCCTGCGCCGTTGTCGCGCCGAACCGGTCGAGGATGGCGCTGGGAGGTAAAGGCAACCCTGCATGACTTCCACCCGCTTCTGCCAAAGTTCCAACTTGGGTTTCCGAAAAACCTAAGTCAGTTCTGCGTCCCTGTTGGAAAACTCGGCACCGCGTTGCTTGCCGCGCTCTTTCCATCCCGCCGGGGCGCCAATCTTCTAGCTCAGCAAATCCGCAATGCCGAAGCCAACGCTCGGAGCCACACGGCAGCGATCTATGAGCTGCAGTGAGTGCATTCTCATTTAAGGACCCGCCACAGGCCACTTGAGACCCGCTCTCTCTGCCGTATCGGCTAGCAAACCCTTCCTGAGCACTTGCTGAACTCATGAGAGTGGTGATTAGCGCAGCAACCCGAATTATAATCCATGCCATAAGCGCATGTCTCCGATCAGGTCGGCCCCGTGCTCTGCCCGATGGATGCGTATTAACGCTCGGTCTGTTTAAGCGTTCCGCGACGAAGTTCTAAATAGTCTCGGGGCTCTGCGATTTCCGCCCACGTGACCTGACCATCCCAAAACGCCAGGCGCCAAGAAAAAAGTCCGACGGCGGGGAGCGAGAATAACGGCGAAGCCGCAAAGCTACCTCAAAGCGGTGGCAAATTGCGGCAGCGCATAATGGCGCGCGTTGGAGGGAAATCGAGGGGGAAGCAATGGCGAATCGTAGGCGAAGGCGAAATCGTCTAGTCATCCTCCCCTCCTGTCGCTCGGCGCATGTTTTTGGCTGATCGTGGCTTCGATGACTAGCTAACATATGTGGGTAAGGTTATTTTACCGGCTCGTCTTTGGGGGGAGAACGAGCGATGAAATCTCCGGTCGTCAAACATTCGGTTTCCCTGGATGGTCGCAAGACGAGCATCAGCCTCGAAGAAGCATTCTGGAGTTCCTTAAAAGAGATTGCTAGCGAACGCGATAAGAGCTTGTCACACTTAATCGCCAGCATTAACGCCAAGCGGCAGTTTGCCAATCTATCATCGGCCCTTCGACTATTGGTTCTTGAGTACTATACGAGTTGATCCGCTTGAGCAGCAGGAAATAGCTGCGGTCAAGCGTCGGAAGCGCCAACCTCTAACAGGCCGTGCCTAATGGGATTGGCGATTACACCCTGCGATAACGTCTCTCGTATACATGGGGCAGCGGAGCCTCCCTTCGGCGTCTCCGTAATCGCTCTCGGCTGCGAGTATTCAAAAGATTGTTCCCCGATGATTCTATTGTTGCGCGCCGCTGACAAGTCACGAACTTTTTCGACAGCATCGGTCAAACCCGGAATTCGCTCACTTGGCTCTTATGTCAGCTTCCGTCGGTTGCGGACATGCCGCGGGGCCTCCAGCCCTAGCGTCGGCCTGGGTCGATCCGCCGCGCTGAATGCGCGATCGGTGCCGCTATGTGGCGCGGTCATAGGCACCGTCCCGGACGGTGCCTATGGCAAGCCCCGGCCCGCTGCGTTCCGTTCGGCGGGTCGGGGCGGCTCGGCGGTGGTACTCCTTTTGCACTGCCGCGCTCGGTTTTTCCTTATAGATTGGCTATCCAACGGTATTTCGTTGCCGATACGATACTGTCCTTAAGATTATCCTGACACAAAAATTTTTTTGTCCACTGTTGTCCGTCTGCAACAGATGCGACCGGAATTTGGTCGTCATCTGCGTCTTGGTTATTCAAACATTTGGGGGGCAAAAAAATGATGATCGATTTTGAAGGCTGGGACGTAGGCTACGCCGACGCGCGAAATGGCCAACCCTCTCAGTGTCCGACCAATGTCGACCCAATTTCGTATCTGAGTGGCTACCGTGAGGGCTGCTCCCCCGACCGGGCGAACACATCCCCGTCGGTGATGAAGCGCGGCTCGATCAGGTAGCAATCTGCTCCGGCGGCTCTTGATCTAGATGACCTGGATCGATATCCCGTTTGTAGCTGTAGTCGTGGTGTGGTTGTTACACGCTCCACGTTTTCCTCAAAGAACCTTGAGCGCGTTCGTGAACCTCAGTCTCGCTCCTGCACCACAAGTCAGCTTCGCTGCTCCTTAGTAAGACCAAACGTCTTCACGGCTGCCGCACGGGCAGCTTCGTGGCTTGGAACAACCCGAGAACTTGGCCGTGCTTGCGATCACCGAGACGGTAGAGTCGAGGATGGGCGCGGTAACCTGGCCCAGGTGGCAATTAGCCATCCCCGCTCATCGAACCCCGCATCCGGCTCTCCACCTGGCTTCACCGTGAGAGACACGGCGAGAGAGCAATTGCCCTGTTCTTTGTAGCATCCAACTGAAATAGAGTTGCCCCCGGTCCGCTCCGACCGGTCCATATTGCTTCAGCTGCACTTCAGCGACCCTCAGGCACCGTGATGATCGTGGAGAAAAGGACCTTTGAGCTCCCCCGGTACATGACGCGCAGCCGCGCGTTGTTGAAGCAGGTACGAGTGGGCTGGGAGAGCTACGGCACGCTGGATCGCGAACGATCCAACGCCATTCTGGTCACGCACTATTTCTCAGCTACGAGCCACGCGGCGGGCCGCTATACCGCCCATGACGTGCTGCCAGGCTATTGGGACGCCATCATCGGGCCGGGCAAGGCGATCGACACCAACAAGTTCTTTGTCCTGTCCTCCGACACCCTTGTAAATCTTAATGCACGCGACCCGCAGGTTATCACGACCGGCCCCGCCTCGATCGATCCGGACACTGGCGCACGCTACGGCATGGACTTTCCGATCGTTTCAATCCACGATTTTGTACAGCTGCAGAAGGCTCTTGTGGAAAGTCTCGGCATAAAACGGCTGCACGCGGTTGTCGGTCCCTCCATGGGTGCGCTGCAAGCGTATCAATGGGCGCAATCCTATCCCGACATGGTGGGCAGGATAATGCCGGTGATCGGCGCCGCCGGTGGCGACCCCTTCCTGATTGCCTGGCTCGACATCTGGGCACAGCCGGTACGACTGGACCCGAAATGGCGGTCTGGGAACTATCCGGAAAGTGACCCTCCTATCGAGGGCCTCACTGCCGCGCTGAAAACAGTGACATTGCATGCGAACCAGTCGGAATGGGCAGCGTCGTTCGGGCGCGCTCCTGCGACGCCCGGCTGCGACCCGGCTCAGGCGTTGTCGCACCGGTTCATGATCGAGGACGCGGTCGGCCAGCTTGCCGCAATGCGCGTTGTCACCGCTGACGCCAACAATTTCCTCTACCTCATCAAGGCCAACCAACTCGCCTGCGCCGATCCCCAGCAGATCAAGGCGCCGACTCTTATCCTCTACTCGCCGACGGACCTGCTATTTCCGCAGCCTTGGATCGAACGCACGGCGGCCGCTATTCGCGAAGCCGGCGCGCCGATCGATATGGCGCCACTGCATGGTCCAAACGGTCATCTCAATGGTGTTCTGCACATCGCGCAGGCCAGCGAGCGCATCGCAGCTTTCCTCACGGACTAGGCGTCTCGCTAGCTGGGAGGGCTACTCGGTGGCAGTATACATCGACTGTCGCGATTATTCGTGCAGCCGGTGTTTCCTACGGCATGCAGGCACCGCGCCGGGCGGTTCATGTCCCCGGCAGTCGGTCGAGGGCTTTGGACGATGCTTTCTCATGCCGTTGAGCCACGATTAGGGCTAGAATCGTTCTCGTGTCCTCACTGCAATGTAGTCGCGCACCAAGAGTGGTTTAGCCTCTTTTTAAAAGCTGAAAACAATGCGGCGGATGTGATTGTTCTCACACCGGAAGCCGCAATGTCGCTGGTGGAGCACCTTGATGACGAGGAAGACAGAAAGCGCGGCGAGCAATTCATTGAACGCCTGAAAAATAACGAGGCTACCTACCAATATCAAAAGTATTCGCAAAATCTTAAAGTCAAGATGGTCAATCTTCATCTCAGCACTTGCTATAGTTGCAAGGAATTTGCGGTATGGGTGAGGGACCGCCTAGTGTTTCCTGCGAGGGTTGAAGAAATCCCAACCCTCCGTAAAGAGGATTTCGAGGAAGCTGCCACCTTCCTGAATAGCTCACCCCGTGGTGTGGTGGCCCTTATACATCTTTGCGTTCACAAGCTAATGCCGCTGTTAACTGAGAGCGGCAAGATCGTAGACGATGAGATTGCTTCGCTCGTTCGCAGAGGTCTGGCGGTTGAAATACAAGAGGAAATGGATCTGCTGCGAAGGATTGGCACAGGCGAAATTGATTTGAAGGGGGACAAGGTGATGGAAACAAAACTCTTTGACTCCTTGAAGCAGATTGTGGAACGGCGGACACTCAAGAAGCAGCCAGAACCCCGTTGAACTGGTCGTCAGTTATTTTGATGCAAAAAACCGGGGCGGAAAGGGGTAGACGTGCCAGACACTCCTGCTTTCATGCGCGTGGTCGCGCGGTGCGGATTGTTGATGCCGCGATCGCACGCGCCGGACGGCGATCAGCGATGCCGAGGCGGAATCAGCCACCTCGCCGGCAACCAAACGCCGCGACCGGAGATAGGCATTTGGTGGCATTGATGAACGAGGCGCCCAAGCTCTCTGAACACGAGCTGGCGCGCAGGCAGGCCATCATGGACGCGCAGTGGGAGCTGACGCTGATCGAGAAGGAGCACCGCCGCGAGGAGGCGGAGCGCCGCAGCTTTCACAAGGCGTCGGGCGATCCGGACTGGGTCAACTAGCGAGGATGATACCGTAGGGGGCACCGCTCGCGCAATTAACCATCGCCAAAGCGAATCCGGTGGAGGTTAAGACTCGTTAGGGATTGGCCCTCTAGCCTGTTCGCATTCGGGGGATCGGGGCTAGCGGACGGCAGGATCACTCTCGCCGGATGGTTCTAGTGGGGTAGGCGGCGGAGGCCGTCCTAGTGGTGGGGTCGAATATGACTCGTGTCATTGCCGCAATCGCATGCGGTTTCACCGTGGCCGCGTGCTCTGCATCAACACCGAGCTTGAACTTTTTCAGCTCGTCACCCTCGACGGAGACCACCGGGACGGTCTCCGTCCGAACGGAGGCGGTCCGGTTCGAATCGAAGCCTCCGGGAGCCGAGGTCAAGATTTCGGGGGTAACCTGTCGGACGCCGTGTGAACTCAGCGTCCAGGTGGCACCTGAGATTTCGGCGACGTTTGCGCTCCACGGCTATCTGCAGCAGACCATCTCCGTGCGCCAGGAGCCAAACTCGTCCAAGTTGGCGCCGAACCCGGTCTTCGTGGAGTTGCGCGCGGCTCCGGCGGGCGCGGGGAAGAAGCACCTCAAGAAGAAACCTCCCGCAGTGGCGGCCCGAGCAAATTCGCCCGTCGCATCGGCGGCCCCGGCCCCGCCGCCCGCCGCGTCTACGGCCGCTCCGGCATCTTCGCCCGCGCCTGACGTAGCCCTCTCCGCCACTAATTATCCTTGGCCGAATCCACCCTCGGCCAAGTAAGCCGAGCTACTCGCAAAATCCGGCAGAGGTTAAGACTTCGTTAAAGGATTGCCCTCTAGGTTATTCGCGTTCGAGCGGATAGCGGACAGCAGGATCCACTCTGAGCACGCCCCGGCTTCGCGTCCCTCCGGGGCGTTTCATTTTTCAGCAGCACCCCCCTTTTGCTTCGCTCATGGCTACTGGATTGTGCGGAGCTGTTGATACCCGGCGCAATGGGGCTGCAATGATGCCATTTTGATGCCGTTCACGGTTAACCCGGCGTAAATCATTCCGACTCAACGTGCCGAAATCATTTCAACGGCACATGGCGGCACACATGAAAGCGCAGACTGGAATGACCTTGCAGGAAGCAACACGTGCAACAGGCACGGCGAAGTCTTCATTGCAATTCCGCTGGCTTGATGCGCCACGTTCCATCGGGACAGCGCGCACCGGACAGGCGGCCGGGCTTGAGTCGCCCGTTGCAGCCGCTGCGAAGGCCGATGCGCTGGACCATGCCAGCGAGCGGGTGGACGAGGCTTTGCAACTGGTGACCACGGAGCGGGTCCACGAGGTTTTGCAACAGGTGCTCCAACGGGCGATTCTGGCGGAACAGAAGGCATCTATCCTTGAGGCGACCCTCAAGGATATGACCGCGCAGCGTGACAAATGGGTATTGCAGGCGGATGATTGGAAGGAACAGGCGCAACGGCGCTGACGGCACCAGCGCAAGATTGCGCATCTGCGTCAAGTGTCGCACCTGCCCGCGTGTCATGTGGCGCTGGCTGCTCGACAGGGCTTTAACCATCGCCAAAGCGAATCCAGTGGAGGTTAAGACTCGTTAGGGATTGCCCCTCTAGACTGTTAGCGTTCGGGGATTGGGGCCCGTGGAGGTTGGGGGCTCAGGAATCCACTCCGAACACGCCCCGGTCGGTCTCACCCACCTCCGGGGCGTTTCATTTTCATCACGCACAAACAGGCCCGCCCGTCGACGCGCGACACCTCTACCAAGCCGATTCCAGCGCGGGAGTCGGCAAAAATGAACCGGACGCGGCGACAGCGTAAGCGGGCGGTGGAACCGACGGGGATCGACTCAGCACGGCATGAGGTCGAGACGGCAGTCACCGCAGTGTTTTGCAAGGGGTGCACTGCCGGCGCTGCTGCTGGCAGCGGCGGCCGCCATTGCGGGTTGCGCAGGAGTGACTGTCGCCGATCACGTGCCAACCGCCATCGACGGCTTGCCCGACGCAGCTCCGCCTCATCCCGGTGCCCCGTCCGCCTATCCCGCGGTGAATGAAGTGCCTTCCCCGCGCGACAACAAGGTGCTTACGAGCGAGGAGCAGTATAAGATTGAAGACGAATTGATCGCCGCGCGCAATCGCGTCTCGACGCTCAACGCCTCGAACGGCAAGCGCTAGATCAGTAGAGCCAATACCTATAGGGGGCGGCCCTCCCCAAGGGCGCCAATACGGGTGGCCTCGCGTTGGAGGGCTGCAGCCATGGGAGTACGGGCACGGGTCATAACCAGCGGGCCAACAGCTTCGGACCCAACGAGTTCCCTGCCATTCCCACCAGCGGCGACACCATGCTGTCTTTTAGATGGGGCTTTCAGCTGCAGCTCGCAGGTCCGGGAGCGGCAGCGCAAGTGAACGATCCGCTAGTTTAGCAGGCCAGTAGTGCCCAGAGTTATTAAAGCAACAGAAGCAGCGTACATTACTCTGCGCGTTTCAGGAACCCTTGGGCGTATCATTTTCTGACCGGTTGAGTCGCTGACGCATTTCTTTTCCGGTCTTGAAAAACGGTAGTGCCTTCGCAGAGATGGACACGGCTGCCCCTGTTCGGGGATTGCGTCCGTTGCGTGCCTCGCGCCGCCGCGCGGTAAACGCCCCGAAGCCTCGCAGCTCTACGCGGTCTCCCTGACGGAGAGCCCCGGTGATCTGCTCAAGGATGACATTGACGATCTTCTCGATATCTCGTTCGTAGAGATGCGGACACTGAGCCATCAGGCGCTTTACCAGCTCGGATTTGATCATGGCGTGCCCCGAGGTGAGAGTTCATTGGACCCAACTTTGGACCCAAACGCAACATAACGGGTCACAACGGCTCCTACAGCGGGCTCGGGCCCGTACTCCCGCTCCTCCGCAGCAGAGAACGGGCAACACGCAACAAAAGGCTTTGATGCGCAACACGGCGGCGAGCTGTTTCCCGTCACCGATCAATCGCTCCCGTCGGAAGTTTCATGAGCTAGGTGAGCCTCAATGCTTGTCTTGAATCAATATTGTGACGATAATGTTGAAAAGGGTGCACTGCCAGCGGAAGCCGCTCGTTGATCGCGTTATCAAGATGCACAAGCTTCTCGGCCTGAAGAGCAAGGTCTACATCGACGACATGCGGGAGTGGTGCGGATGATGACGCCCGCCCCCCGCGAGGAACCATCGCGGCCAAAGCGCCGGCGTCGGCAGAAATACTCGACCGCGCCGCTGGCTCCCGACAATGACGCAAGCGCAAGCTATGGGCCCGCAATGCGGGCCTTGTCGCCGATGCAGCGTCGCTTCGTTCTGGAATTGCGGCACGGTCCGGCTGGATATGGCAGCGAAATACGCGCCCTGAAGGCTGCCGGCTATGGCAAGGGCAGCAACGAGAATACCCTCTACGTCATGGCCAACCACGTCCTGCACAATCCGAAGGTGCAGGACGCCCTGCGCGAGCTGGGCGGCAAGATCATTAGGGCCGAGGCCTTTGTCTCGATCAGGAACGTTTCCAAGATCGCCAACGATCTCACGCATAGGGATTGTCTGCGGGCCAACCTGGCGCTGATGGATCGCGGCGGGTTCGCGCCCGAGACCTTCCACAACATCATCGTGGAGCATAAGACCGATTACACGAAGCAAGCGCTTGAGGAGCTTGCCACCTTCCGCCGATTGGGAGTGGAACGAGCGCGGCTTGAGGAAATCTTCGGCCGCGACGGCCTCTATCATCTGGAGCAGCAGCTCGATGCCGGGCGGCCTAAACTGATTGAGGGCGAATGTGTTGAAACCGCTCCGGGCGGCTGAGCTGGACGACCTTGAGCGTGGCGCCCCCGATCCTGTCGCCCTGCGTGAGATCGCGCGCCGGTCGAACAGCACGAAGCAATACGGGCAACGGTTCTGGGCAATCGACCGCGTTAATTTGTATCCGAAGCAGATCGAGCTTCTTGAGCTTGGCGCCAACAAGCGCGAGCGGCTGTTCCGCTGTGCGAACCAGAGCGGTAAGAGTTTTGCGGCCTGCGTAGAAATCTCCTACCACCTTACTGGCCGCTATCCGGCGTGGTTCAAGGGGCACCGTTTCAGCAAGCCGATTGCGGCCTGGGTGTGCTCGGAAACGGCCATCTTGCTGCGCGACGTGATGCAGGCGCTGCTGTTCGGCCCGCCCGGTGATCCCGAGGCTTTGGGCAGCGGCACCGTCCCGCTCGATCTGATCGCCGACAAGCCCTCGCTCGCCCGCGGCATCACGGATGCCTACGACACCGTGCGTGTGCGGCATGTGAGCGGCGGCAATTCGACGGTCCGCTTCCGCAGCTATCAGGCCGGCCGCGAGGCCTTCCAAGGCGTCACCCTCGACCTGATCGTGTTCGATGAGGAGCCGCCGCCCGACGTGTATTCCGAGGGCATCACCCGCATCAGCGCTACCAACGGGCGTGCGCTGCTGGTCTATACGCCGATGGGCGGGCCCGGCGAGGTCACCCGCCGGTTCACGCAGGACGCTTCTCCGGACCGCGCCATCGTGAAGATGTCGCTCTACGACATCTGCGACCTGCCGGGCTCGCACATGACGCGGGAGATGGTCGAGGCCATCAAGCGCAACTGCCCGCCGCATGAGATGCGCACCCGCGTCTTCGGCGAGGACATGCTCGGCGAGGGCTCTATCTTCCCGGTTGACGAGGAAACAATCACCGAGCCGCCGCTCGTCCATGTGCCGCCGCATTGGTTCAAGATCTGGGGTTTGGATTTCGGGATAAGTCACGCCTTCGCTGCGGTGCTGCTGCTGCACGATGCGGACGCCGATGTCGTCCACGTCCATCATTGCATCCGGCTCAAGGGGCAGACGCCGTTGCAGCACGCGGTCCCGATGAAGGCGATTGGCGCCGATGTGGTGGTGGCCTATCCGCCGGATGGCGACAACCGCGAGATGGGGACCGGCGAGCCGCTGTCGAAGCTCTACCGCGACCAGAACCTGCGCATGTTGCCGCACTCCGCGACCTTCGAGGACGGCAGAGTCTCCACTGAGCGTGGTATCTTTGAAATGTGGCAGCGCATGACCACCGGCCGCTTCAAGGTGGCCAACACGCAGCAGATCTGGTTCGAGGAGTTCCGCGGCTATCACCGCAAGAACAACCAGATCGTGAAGCTGTATGATGATTTGATGTCGGCAACGAGGATCGGTGTCATGGCGCTGCGCTTTGCCAAGCAGGGGGGGCTCGGCCCCGGGCGTCCGCGCCCAAGGAGCAACGCCGAGCTAAACAGCCCCGAGGCCATTCGCCGGCGCTGTGACTTCGACCTGTTCAACCCGCACAGCGATTACGACTTGTTTGGGGGCCGCTGAGATGCGAGCGATCGGCCAGGCTTGGTGCGACCTCTACCATTGCGAGGCCAGCTTTTTCATCCGGGATTATGAGAACGCGCGAACGCTGATCGTACGATATGGGGACGGCTATGCCGGCCCTTGGCTGCCGCTCGTTGATGGACAGCGGCAGTTTGAGGCGGTCATCCCTCCGTATCGCACCGAGGACGAGCTCATTGCGCTGCTGCTCACGCCGCCGCTGCTGTCCAAGGAAACTGAGCACGTGAAGAACTTCCCGACTTGGGAGGCGGGCGCTCGGGGGTTTGGCTCGGAATATCTGGCTTGGCCGAAATCAGCACCCAAGCTGCCCGAGAACCCCACAGCAAACTGAGCGCGCTGCTTTGGGTGGGGCGCCGAGCAGGGTCTGAATTCCCTGTTTCTTGCTGTGGGTTGGATTGTGGGTAGATCCAGAAAAGGGCGAAAAGCCAAGAAATTTCAATGATACGATTGGGATCATCAATCCGAATTGGGGTTTGTACGCGAGCAGCCCGAGCAGAATTCCGGCGACGATCGACCGGCGGTCCAGCAGCACGAGTCCTCCACCCAGCAGCGCGGCGGTCAGAAACCCGTTATGGCCGTGCCCGATATTGACAAACACGGCAGGGAACGAGACTGCCAGCAGTAACCACAGCTTGTTGGGCGGTGTTTGCGCGGTCGGCACCCGGCCGCAAGACGCAGGGTTGCCCCGCAGGATCGCCCGGATCGACAGGAGATAGAGCAGCAGGCTCACCCCCTGCCACACCGCCAGCGCAATCGGATAAGACATCAGCGCCAGGCCGGCGGCGACGAACAGGAAGAAAGGCGGGTAGAGCCAGCCGTAGAACGGCGTCTTTTCACCGAAGATCGCCCGTTCGCGCTCACGATGCACGGCGGGATCGTAAGGGGCTGCCGGGTTTCCTTCGAGCACGAGCTGGCCGGCGGCATAGACGTTGGAGAAGTCGGTGCCGAGCGGACGGCCGGTGTAATCGCTGAGCCCGTCCGACGTAGCGATCAGATAACAAGAGCCCCGCCAGCAGGCGAAAAGGACGGCGCCCGCAACCAGCCTGATCCGCTCGAGCGTCAGCCAGTCGCCCGTCTGCAGCGTTGCTAGCATGCGTCCCATGCGGTCTCCGGGGATCGCAATGTGCTATCAGCGCGGACTTAAGGGAGGGTTGAGCATCGCCGCCGGCTCCTCCCGGCAGCGGCGAAATCGGGGCGTGGAGGGCTGAGCGTCTCCGCCGGCTTGAGGCCCGCGCGAAGTTTCACCGCCGCGTGCAGCATCTTCTCTTGCCGGAGCAGGCCTCCCGCTTTAGGAGAGTGGCGCCCGAGCAGATCGGGCTCGTTGGGAGACCTGCATGGCCCTGCTGGCGCAATACCTCAAGCGCATCCAACCGTCCGCCACCATCGCGGTCACGGACAAGGCGCGCGCGCTCAAAGCCGCCGGCCGCGATGTCATCGGGCTGGGAGCAGGAGAGCCCGACTTCGACACGCCGGACAACATCAAGCGCGCCGCGATCAAGGCGATCGAGGGCGGCAAAGCCGCCAAGTATACGGCGGTCGACGGCATTCCGGAGCTCAAGGCCGCCATCGCGCGCAAGTTCAAGCGTGAGAACGGCCTCGACTACAAGCCGAGCCAGATCATTGTCGGAACCGGCGGCAAGCAGGTGCTGTTCAACGCTTTCCTCGCAACGCTCGATCCAGGCGACGAGGTCGTGATCGCGGCGCCGTACTGGGTAAGCTATCCGGATATGGTCCTGCTCGCAGGCGGCGAGCCGGTGGCGGTGCCGACGACTCTGGGATCGGGCTTCAAGATGGGGCCCGAGGCGCTGGAGCGCGCGATTACCCCGAAGACCAAGTGGGTGTTGCTCAACTCGCCGTCGAACCCCACGGGAGCCGCCTACACGCGCTCGGAGCTCAAGAAGCTGACCGACGTCCTCGTGCGCCATCGGCATGTCCTGGTCATGACCGACGACATGTACGAGCATCTGGTCTACGACGATTTCGAGTTCACCACGCCCGCGCAGATCGAGCCCAGGCTGTACGAACGCACCCTGACGGTGAATGGGGTCTCCAAGACCTATTGCATGACCGGCTGGCGCATCGGCTATGCGGGTGGGCCCGAGCCGCTGATCAAGGCGATGGCGATGATCCAATCGCAGTCGACCTCGAATCCGACCGCGGTGTCGCAGTGGGCGGCGGTCGAGGCGCTCGACGGGCCGCAGGACTTCATCGCCAGGCACAACGCGATCTTCAAGGAGCGCCGCGACCTCTGCGTGTCCATGCTCAACCAGGCGCGCGGGATCCAGTGTCCCAAGCCGGAGGGCGCGTTCTACGTCTACCCGTCGTGCGCCGGAACCATCGGGAGGACTGCCCCGACCGGTAAGGAGCTGGTCACCGACCAGGATTTCGTCAGCGAGCTTCTGGAGGCCGAAGGGGTAGCCGTGGTGCAGGGAACGCCGTTCGGCTTTGGTCCGGCGTTTCGCATCTCGTATGCGACCAGGACCGAGGACGTGGAGGAAGCCTGCCGCCGCATTCAACGTTTCTGCGGGAACCTGAAATAGCGCCTCTTGCCAATCCCCCCTCCCTCCTGAAACGATAGTCGCCAACGGTCGCGAACGGCCGCACCCGGATTACCTGGGAGGAGGAGGCGATATGGCAGAGAATGGCACACGAGCTACGGGTCCCCGGTGCATCGCGCTGGTGGGCCCGTTCCAGAGCGGCAAGACGACCCTGCTCGAAGCGATCCTTTCGCGTACCGGCGCGATCCAGCGCCAGGGAACGGTCGATGCCGGCAACACCGTAGGCGACGCCAGCAAGGAAGCGCGCCACCACAAGATGAGCGTCGAGATCTCCGCCGCGACCACAAGCTTCATGGGCGACGACTACACCTTCATTGATTGTCCGGGTTCCATTGAATTCGTGCACGAGATGCGCGCGGCGCTTCCCGCGGTCGATGCCGCGGTCGTGGTCTGCGAGCTCGACGAAAAGAAGGTGGCGCAGTTGCACCTCATCCTGCGCGAGCTTGAAGACCGCAAGATCCCGCGCTTTCTGTTTCTCAACAAGATCGACAAGGCGGACGCGACCATCCATGACGTGCTCGCCCTGTTGCAGCCGGCCTCCCGAAGCAAGCTGCTGTTGCGGCAAATTCCGACATTTTCCGGCGAGGCGGTCAGCGGTTTCGTCGATCTCGCCCTCGAGCGGGCATTCGTCTACCGCGAGCATGCGCGCTCGGAAGTGGTTCCGCTGGAGGGAGACGCCCTCGACCGCGAGAAGACGGCGCGTTTCTCCATGCTCGAGACGCTTGCCGACCACGACGACCAGCTCATGGAGCAGCTGCTCGAGGACATCCAGCCGCCGCGTGACAAGATCTTCGATGACCTTTCCAAGGAGTTGCGCGAAAGCCTGGTATGCCCCGTGCTGCTCGGGTCGGCACCGCGCACCAACGGTGTGCTGCGCCTGATGAAGGCGTTGCGCCATGAGTCTCCTGGGGTGGCCGATACCGCCAAGCGCCTCGGCCTCAAAGCGGGCAATGATGCGGTCGCCTATGTAATGAAGACGCTGCACACGGCACACGGCGGCAAGATGTCGATTGTCCGCGTGCTCAATGGCCAGGTCGCCGACAGCGCCATCTTTGTCACGCCCGAGCGCGACGCCGGCCGGGTTGCTGGCGTGTTCAAGCTTCTCGGCCAGACCACCGAGAAGCGCGGCGCCGCGCAAACTGGCGAGACCGTGGCGCTCGCCAAGCTTGATCACGCCAACACCGGGGATACGCTCACCGCCGGCAAGCAGGCGCATCCGCCGCTGGCGGAGGTTCGGCCTTATCCACCCGTGCTCGCCATGGCAGTCGCCAGCAAGGAACGCAAGGACGATGTCAAGCTCGGCCAGGCGTTGAACAAGCTGCTTGAGGAGGATCCATCGATCAGCGTCGAGCACAATGCGGAAGCGCATGAAGTGGTGTTGCGGGGTCAGGGCGAGATGCAGCTGCGCGTAGCAACCGAGCGGCTGGCCGACCGTTTCGGCGTTGCCACCCTCTCGCATAAGCCGACGGTCGGATACCGGGAGACCATCAAGAAGGGAATTGTCCAGCGCGGCCGTCACAAAAAGCAGTCGGGCGGTCACGGCCAGTACGGCGATGTGGTGCTCGACATCAAGCCGCTGCCGCGCGGATCCGGATTCACCTTCACGGAGGAGATCAAGGGCGGCGTGGTGCCGCGCAACTACATCCCCTCGGTCGAGGAGGGCGTCCTCGACGCGCTCAAGCACGGGCCGCTCGGCTTCCCGGTCGTGGATATCGCCGCCAAGCTGATCGACGGCTCCTATCACACCGTCGATTCGTCGGACATGGCGTTTCAGCTTGCCGGCCGGCTGGCCATACATGATGGGCTGCCGCAGTGCCATCCTGTGCTGCTCGAGCCCATCTATCAGGTGGAGATCGTGTGCCCGTCGGAGGCCACGGCCAAGATGAACGCCCTGATGTCCGGCCGGCGCGGTCAGATACTCGGCTTCGATACCCGCGAGGGCTGGGAAGGATGGGATATCGTGCGGCTGCAGATGCCGGAGGCGGAGATCGGCGACTTGATCGTGGAGGTGCGCTCGGCGACCGCCGGCGTGGGCAGCTTCACCTTCAAGTTCGACCACATGGCCGAGCTCTCCGGCCGGACCGCCGATCAGATCGTGGCGGCCCGAAAGTCGGCTGCGGCCTGATTAGTAGGTTCAGGGATCGCTTGGTCTGGTCCATCACGGGCGGCTGCCACAGCTGTGACTTGCCCGTGATGGCGTGCCGTCCTATTGGTCAAGAGGAGGCAAGTCAGGAGGTGGTGCCATGCGCGTCTGCCGCCGTCGCGAATGGGAAATCCCCGAACGGCTCGCTACCCCCGAGGACCTGTTCTTCGACCGCCGCGCCTTTCTCGCGGCGACCGGTGCAGCCACCCTTTCACTGTCTTCCAAGGCGGCCCTCGCGCAACGCATCAGCGACCTGCCGGAGCCGACCAGAGACCTCTATCCGGCAACGCGCAACGAGAGGTTCACGCTCGATCGTCCGGTCACCGACGAGAAGATCAATACCAGCTACAACAATTTCTACGAATTCGGTTCAAGCAAGAACGTGGTGAAGGCGGCACAAGCTCTCAAGCTGCGGCCGTGGACGATCAAGATCGATGGTATGGTGGAAAAGGCGCAGGAAATCGGCCTCGACGACCTGATCGGCAAAATGACACTCGAGGAGCGGCTGTATCGCCACCGCTGCGTTGAAGGATGGTCGATGGCGATTCCCTGGACCGGTTTCCCCTTTGCCCGGCTGCTGGAGCTGGCGCGGCCCCTGTCGTCGGCGAAATATGTGCGCATGGAGACTTTCCTGGAACCCTCGATCGCGCCCGGCCAGCGCCAGACCTGGTATCCATGGCCCTATGTAGAAGGTCTCACCATTGCAGAGGCGAGCAACGAGCTCGCTTTCCTCGTTACCGGTGCCTATGGCAAGCCGGTGTCGAAGCAGCAGGGGGCGCCGCTGCGCCTCGCGGTGCCGTGGAAATACGGCTTCAAGTCGATCAAGTCGATCGTGCGCTTCAATTTCACCGATCAGCGGCCCAAGAGCTATTGGGAGGCGCTGCAGGCAGCCGAGTATGGCTTCTGGGCGAACGTCAATCCGCAGGTGGCGCATCCGCGCTGGAGCCAGGCGACGGAGGAGCTGATCGGACTGAACGAGCGCCGCCCCACGCTGTTGTTCAATGGCTATGGAGAGCTTGTCGCCGATCTTTACAAGGGCCTGGAGAAAGAGCGGCTTTGGGCGTAGCAGGCTGCTTCATTTGCCGGGGCCTCCGGCAGGCACCAGCAGATTGATCCAGTAGCAGCTCTCCTTTTTGACCGCCACGGTAGGTCCCCACGCGACGTCGCCGCCCACATCGGGCATCTCAAATCCGAGCTTCAGATTGTCGGAAGTTGGTTCCCTCGTGTTGAGGGCGGCAACGCCGACCGATGGTTTCCACTTGAAGACGGCATTGGTCTTCGGATCGGACACGACGAAGGTGAGGGATTTCTGATAAAGTGCCAGCGCGCGGTTGCGCAGGCCAATCAGTGCATCGGTGGAGCTTAGCAGCTTGCCCGAGCTGCCGACATCGGCGATCGGGTTTGGGGACCAGCCCGGCAGCGGCGATCCGGTCGGGGTCACCGGCAGGATGAGGAAGCGCACTGCGTCCGGGCTGCGCTTGGCTTCCTCCTCGCACTCGGCCATCGCCTGGACGATCCAGCCGTATTCCGCAGAGCTGTCGCTGCCGGGATCCGTAGCAGCCGTTTCGGTAGGCGCTTGCGTGCCCGCCTGCCGCACGGGGGTGTGGTGAAGCACCTGGGTGTCGAGTGCGATTACCCCGCCGATCAGCAGAATCGTCAGCAGCGCTGAAACGGTCGCAACCGGATTTGGCTGGTTCGAAATGCGGCAATTCGGGCAGACTGGAGCGAAATAGGAGAGGGGGGCGCCACAGCTCCGGCATTCGCCGCGAGGAAATTCGGGCATCATGCAACGGGCTCCGGAGAATCGCGCCGGAACACTACCCGATCGGAGTACCCGGTTCGAGGCGTACTCCGTCTAACTGCTGTCACCGGCCTCCGCTTCGGCCAATCGGCTGCGCCAATCCCTTCGACTTCGCACGAGCGAGAGCGCCGCCAGCAGCAGCAGGCCGGCACAGATGATGAGCAGCGCGACTGCGATCGGGCGCTGAAAGAAAATGGCCCAGTTTCCATTGGACATGATCAGCGATTGACGCAGGCTCATCTCGAGGGTCGGCGAGATCACGAGGCCGAGCACCAGCGGGGCCGGATCGAGGCCAAATTTGCGCATGCCATAGCCGATCACCCCCATGATCAGCATGATCCACACATCCACGATCGAATGATTCACCTCGTAGACGCCGATGATGCAAAACATGATCACGAGCGGATAGAGATAGGAATAGGGTATCCGCAATACGTTCACGAAAATGCCCACCAGCGGCAGGTTGAGCGCAAGCAGCATCAGGTTGCCGACATACATCGAGGCGACGAAACCCCAGAAGATATCGGGATGCTCGTTGACCAGGGTGGGGCCCGGCGGGACGCCGTGGATCATCAGCGCGGCAAGCAGCACGGCGGTGATCGGTCCGGTCGGCAGGCCGAGCGCGAGCATGGGCACGAAGGCGCCGGTCGAGGCGGCATTGTTCGCAGATTCCGGGCCGGCAACGCCGGCGACGGCCCCCTTGCCGAATTGCTCGGGATGCCGCGAGAACCGCCGCTCGACCGCATAGGAGAGGAAACTCGAGATGATGTGCGCCGAGCCCGGCGTCAGTCCGATCAGAAACCCGAGCACCGAGCCGCGCGCAATCGGCATTGCCGATTCGCGCCACTCCTCACGGCTGGGCAACAGCTGGCGCAGCCGCGGCGCGATTACGTCGCGGACCGCTGTCGCCGAGGGAGTGGAGAGGATCTCGCCCAGTCCGAACAGGCCGACCGCGACCGGCACGATACCGATCCCGTCGCCAAGCTCGGCGATATCGAAGGAATAGCGGAAGTGCCCGGTCATGTTGTCGATGCCGATAGTGCCGAGCAGGATGCCGAGGCATGCCATCAGGAGCGTGCGCGGCAGCGAGGTCGAGGACATGTAGGCGAGAAAGATCAGGCCAAGCACCAGCAGCGCAGTGTACTCCGGCGGCCCGAAGCGCAGCGCAAAGGAAGCGAGCGGTGGAGCGATCAGGGTGAGCATGATCACGCCGAAGGTGCCCGCGATCCATGAGCCGACGGCGGCGATGCAAAGGGCGGCGCCCGCGCGACCCTTCTGCGCCATGGCGTAACCGTCAATGCACGTCATGACCGAAGAGGCTTCGCCGGGAATTCGCATCAGGATCGAGGTGGTCGAGCCGCCATATTGCGAGCCATAGTAGATGCCGGCGAGCATCACGACCGATTTGGTCGTGTCGAGCCCGAAGGTTGCGGGCAACAAGATGCTGATCCCGGAAAGCGGGCCGATGCCGGGCAAAACGCCGACCACCGTGCCCACCAGGCATCCCAGGAAGGCGTACCACAACACGCCGGGTTGCAGAGCGACCGAGAAGCCGAGCAGCAGGCTTTCCATGGCTCAAAATCCGAAGACGCCCTGCTCAAGCGGCGTCTTGAGGGCAACAGCGAACAGCAGATAGGTGAGCGCCACCACGCCCAGGCTGAACGCTGCCGCGGGAACGAGACCGCGGCGCTCGACTCCGAAGATCAGCACGAACAGGAGGAGAGTCATGGTGCGGAGGAAGCCGGCGGTCTGATAGAGCGAAACGGCGAGTGCCGTGACCGCGGTGACGCGCAGCGCATGCGGCAGATCCTGCCATGATATGTCGGCGAGCGGCGCGCTGTCGCCCGCGCGCAGAACGAGCATGAGCCCGAACGCAATGAGCAGGCTCGCGAGCAGCTTTGGCATCATTCCGGCGCCCGGAAACGACAGCGAGCCGACGGGCAGATCGCCGCTCAACCCTATGACGAGAAGCCCGAAGGCGGCGAGCACGCCGCCGGCAACGTGATCGATGCGCAGAGTCAAGATCGCTCCTAGTTTGAGTGAGGCGCCTCGTGCATTGTCCGGGTTTTCATATCAAACTGTAATCGGCGCATCCATGAAAAGTCCGCAGTGCGCCTGACCGACCATGACGGAGGACAAGCATGCCGGCCTATTGGATTGCGCGCTCGAAAGTCAACGACCCCGTCGAATACAAGAAATACACCGATCTTGTTCCCGGCATCATCGCCAAGCATGGCGGCAAGGTGCTTGCGCGCGGCGGCCGCTATCGGATCATGGAAGGCCCGGACAAGTTCCACCGCTTCGTCGTCATCGAATTTCCGACCTTCGAGCAGGGCGTCGCCTGCTTCACCTCGCCCGAGTATGATGCGGCTGCGGCGTTCCGCCGCGCGGGCGCGGGCGAAGTCGAGACCATCATGGTGGAAGGCGGCGACGCGACACGCTAAACGCGTCTTTGGCTCTGGCACCCACACGCCGTTTATCTATAAGATGCGCCTGAAAGCCAGAGCAGGCAAAAACGGGAGGAACGATGATGCCCTATGGTGCGAAATGCGGCTCGCTCGCGTGTGCCGGATCGCGCGCAGTCCTGGCGCTGCTGGCTGGTGCGCTGCTCGCCGCCCCGGCGGCGGCGCAATCGGGCGAGCCGATCAAGATCGGGTACAGCATGGCGATGACCGGCGGGCTTGGCCCGAACGGCAAGTCTGCCCTGCTCGCCCAGAAAATCTGGGAGGAGGACATCAACGCCAAGGGCGGATTGCTCGGCCGTCCGGTCAAGCTCATCTATTACGATGATCAGACCAATCCGGCGACGGTGCCGGGCATCTACACCAAGCTTCTCGACGTCGACAAGGTCGATCTCATCATCGGCGGCTATGGCACCAACATGCTGGCTCCCGCCATGCCGGTCGTGATGCAGCGGGGCAAGGTGTTTATCGGGCTGCTTGGCCTGGGCGTGAACACCGAGTTCAAATATCCGAAGTACTTCGTCATGATCCCGTCGGGTCCGGATCCGAAGCCGGCATTCACGCAGGGATTCTTCGATCTGGCGATGGCGCAGGATCCGAAGCCGAAGACGGTCGCGATTGTCGCGGCGGACGCGGAATTCTCCGCCAATGCCTCCGACGGCGCGCGCGAGAACGCAAAGAAGGCCGGGCTCAACATCGTCTATGACAAGAAATATCCGCCCGCGACCACCGACTTCGCTCCGATCGTGCGCGCGATCGCGGCCACCAATCCGGATCTCGTCAATATCAATTCCTATCCGCCCGATTCGGTGGGCATGGTACGCGCCGTGAACGAGATCGGGCTGAAACCGAAGATGATCGGCGGCGGCATGGTCGGTCTGCAGAATACGGCGCTGAAGGCCCAGCTCGGCCCGTTGCTCAATGGCATCGTGAATTACGATTTCTGGTTGCCGGTGCCGAAGATGATGTTCCCGGGTGTCGAAGATCTGATGAAGAAGTACCAGGCGCGCGCTCCGTCGGAAGGGGTCGATGTGCTCGGCTACTACATGGCGCCGCAGGCCTACGCGCAGCTGCAGGTGCTCGCGCAGGCGGTGGAAGCCACCAAGAGCCTCAACGATGACAAGATCGCCGGCAACATGCACAGCGGCACGTTCAAAACCGTGCTCGGCGACGTGAAGTTCGCCGAGAGCGGCGAATGGGCGCAGTCGCGCGTGCTGCAGATCCAGTTCCAGAACGTCAAAGGCAACGATCCCGCCCAGTTCAAGGAGATGGGGACGCAGATCGTCCTGACTCCGACGGAGTATGCCTCGGGCAAGTTGATCTACCCCTACGAGAAAGCGAAATAAGGCTCTTCGGTCGTAGCCCGGATTGCGCGAGCGCAACCCGGGCTACGTCACAGCCCCAGATAAAACTTCCGGATCAGCTCGTTGTTGTTGAGCTCGTCCGATGAGCGGCCCTCGAATGCGATCTGGCCGTGCACGATGACATAGCCGCGGTCGGCGATGCGCAGTGCCTGCGGAAAATTCTGCTCAGCCATTAGCACGGTGAGCTGATACTTGTCCTTGAGCTCCTTGATCTTGTCGATGGTGCGGCTGACCAGCACCGGCGCGAGACCGACGGACGGCTCGTCGATCAGGATGATGCGGGGAGCGAGCATCAGCGCGCGTGCGAGCGCGAGCATCTGCTGCTCGCCGCCGCTCATGGAGCCTGCGAGCTGGCGGCGGCGCTCGGCCAGCCGCGGGAAGCACTCGTAGCAGAAATCCAGGTTCGATCTCAGGGCCGCGCGCGCCTTGCGGCGGAACGCTCCCAGCAGGAGGTTCTCCTCCACGGTGAGGCGCGCGAACAGGCGACGGCCTTCCGGGACCAGCGCGATGCCGAGGTCCACGATCTGCTCGGTGGTGCGTCCGATGAGCTCGTGCCTATCGCCGTCGATGTCGACCGTGATGCGGCCCGCGCGCGGACGCACGATGCCCATGACGCATTTCATCAACGTGCTCTTGCCGTTGCCGTTGGTGCCGAGCAGCACCACGGTCTCCCCGCCATTGACGCTCAGCGACACGTCCTCGAGCACGCGCACGGCGCCATAGGCGGCGTCGATCTTCTCGATGGTGAGGCTACTGGCCAAGATACGCCCTCTCCACCGCCGGATCGCGGATGACCTGGTCCGGCTGCCCGTCGGCGATCTTCTTGCCCGAGACCAGCACCACCAGCCGCTGCGAGAAGCGCATGACGGCGCGCATGATGTGCTCAATCAGGATGATGGTGATGCCGCCCTCGTTGAGCCGGATCAGCAGGCCGACGATGTCGTCGACTTCCGACTGCGAGAGCCCGGCCATGGCCTCGTCGGCAATGAGCAGCTTGGGCTCGGCGGCCATGGCGCGGGCCAGCTCGAGCTTGCGCATCTCGACCTGCGTGAGATCGCGCGGAAGCTTGGCCCCCTTGGCGGAGAGGCCGACCAGCGTCAGCAGCTCCGCGCAGCGTGCATCGAGCTCGAACGGCTTGAGCGCAGGGGAGCGCCGCGCATTGACCGTATAGAGCAGCGGCACGCGCAGATTGTCGGCGACGGTGAGGGTGGCGAACGGACGCGGAAGCTGGAAGCTGCGAGCGAGACCGCGGCGCGTGCGCTCATGGGTCAGCAGCCCGTCGATTTTCTCGCCGGCGAAGCGCACCATCCCGGTCTCGTTGACGAGCGTGCCGCAGATGCAATTGACCAGCGTCGATTTGCCTGAACCATTAGGCCCGATGAGGCCGACGCGTTCGCCCTCGGCGACGGCGAGATCGATCTCGTCGAGCGCAACAAAGCCGCCGAAGCGCTTGCTCAAGCCCGTCACTTCGAGCAGCGGCATCACTTCTCCCTCCGGCGCAGCCGATCCCGCACCCGCCCGACGATTCCGTTCGGCGCAATGATCACGAAGCCGACCAGGAGTAGCCCGACAATGAGCAGGTTGACGGCGGACGAGATGGTGACGGTCGCAATCTGCTGCAGCGAGCCGAGCAGGACCGCCCCGATCAGCGGTCCCACCCAGCTCGTGGTGCCGCCGATCATCGGCATGGCAATCGAGTTGACGGCGTATTCGAGCCCGAAGGCGGACGACGGCTGCAGATAGCCGATGTAATAAGGAAACGGCGCCCCCGCCATTCCCATCAGCGCGCCGGAGAGCGTGGTTGCGACCAGCTTGAGCCGCAAGGTGGGCACGCCCGACGCCTCCGCGGCGAGCTCATCGTCGCGAATGGTGGCAAAGCCATAGCCGAGCTGGGAGCGCTCGATGCCGCGCGCGCAGGCCAGCGCGAGCACCACCAGCGAAAGCATCAGCAGGAAGAGATACTGGATGTAAGGGCCGATGGGCGCAATTTCATTGGGCCGGATGATGTAGGCGCCGCGCGAGCCGCCGACGTAATCCCAGTTCACCACGAAAGTCGCCAGCACGACCGCAAGCGCCAGCGTGGCGATGGCAAAGAATGCGCCGCGCAGCCGCAGCGTGAGATAGCCCATGCCGAGACCGACGACGCCCGACACGACTCCGCCGATCAGAATGAGCACCGGAATCGGCAGCGGATTGAGCTTGTGGAAGAAGACGGTTGAGTAGGCGCCCATGGCGAAGAAGGCCGCGGAGCCGAAATTCACATAGCCGGTATAGCCGCCAAGGATATTCCAGGCGGTCGCCAGCACGACGAATTGCAATACCGTGTAGCCGGCAAAGAACACATAATCGTTGTTGACCAACCGGGCACCGAAGAAGACGGCGACTGCCACCACTGCCGAGACCAGCAGGAACATCCCGTTTTGCACGATCGGCTATCCTGGGAGCGAAACGATGCTGGACATGCTTTTAGCGCCCGAGCAGCCCTGCCGGACGAAAGGCAAGCGTGAGCAGCAGGAGGCCGAACGCCACCGCCGGCGCCCAGGACGGCCCGTAGAACGTCGAGGTGAAGCTCTCGACAATGCCGAGCAGCATGGCGCCGATCACCGTGCCCGGCAGGCTGCCGAGGCCTCCGAGCACGCAGATTGCGAACACCCGTCCGATATATTCGCGCCCGACTGAGGGCTCGACCGGCTGGATGACGATCAGGAGCGCGCCGGCGACGGCCGTGGTCGCAATCGAGATGCCGAAGGCGATGCGCTTGATCCGGGTCGGGGAGGCGGCCATGAGCCGCAATGCAAGCTGGTCCTGTGCCACCGCGGAGATCGCGCGCCCGATGAATGTCTGCGAGAGGAACAGCTGAAGCGCGCCGAACAGGGCAAGCGCTACGAGGCAGGGCACCAGCATGCGGAGCGGGAGGTCGATGACCCCGAGATGCCAGCTGGGGCCGATATACCAAGCCTCGACGTAACGGTAATCGACGCCGAAGACCAGGATCAAGATCACCTCGGTGACGAACAGCAGACCGAAGAAGAAGGAGAGGCCGCGCAGCGATTCCTGACCACGCTTCTCGAACGCCTCGTAATAGATTTGATAGACTCCTGCTCCCAGCAGGTAGAACACCGGCATCATGACAATGCTGGTCAAGATCGGATCGATGCCGAATGTCTGATTGACGATATACGCGATATAGGAGCCGAGGATGATGAAGGCGGGGTGCGCGATATTGACGATGTCGAGAATGCCGAAGGAAATCGACACCCCTATCGTTACCGCGGTGTAGAAGCCGCCGAGCAGAATTCCGGCGACCACGGCATTGATGAGCAGATCGAAGCTGAGACCCACCTGCGCTCCCCCCGCGCCTTTCCCCGCGACGTGACCGTCACCAGCAGGCGCGATGTTTTATGGCGCAGAGTGTGCAGGAAGGCTGCGGCCTTGGCTAGCCCTGCAGGTTAGGCCGCCTGCTGCCTTCGCACTTCGCGCGGAAGCGGCATCGGCTGGTTGGCGCTGTTCAGGAACTCGATGGTCATGAACACCATTTCCTTGTCCCCGAGATTCTCGAGGTCATGCACCTTGTATTGCCCCTTGCCATAGGTCTCGTGGCGGGTTTCACCCGGCACGTAGTTGTATTCGACAGTGGTGCCGTCGTGCACGTGCTGGCGCCCGCGGCCGCCGCTCACGGAAGTCCAGAAATAATCGAGCACGTGGCGGTGGAATCCGATGCGCTCGCCGGGCTGCAACCGGATCATCCAGACGCGGACGCGGTCGCTTTCCGAAACGAGCTCGCTGCCGACGCACGGGTTCGGACTGCGCTTCTCGCGCTCGAATTCGGCTGTGATCTCGGGCGGCCATGCCGAATTGTCCGAGCTCTCGGCTAGCTTGTCCACCATCGTCAGCGCCATGGCATTCCTCCCGAGCGGCCCGATATATAGCGAGCCTTCCTATTGAGAATGCCGGGATCGAGCAAATTGCGCAAGACAGGCAGGCGCGTCGTGGTCGTCGGTGGCTCGATGAGCGGCCTGCTGGCGGGGCTGCTGCTGCGGCGCGCAGGCTGGGAGATCGAGATTTTCGAGCGGGTCGAGAGCGAGCTCGCCGGCCGTGGCGCGGGCATCGTGGCGCAGCCCGATCTCATCGAGACCTTGCGCCGGATCGGGATCGATACGACCGACCTCGGGGTCGAAATCACGACCCGCAAGATCCTCGACGCATCCGGCAGGCTCGTGAGCACGCTTGCCTGCCCGCAGGTCCTCACCGCATGGGAGCGCGTCTATCGGGCATTGCGCGATGCGTTCCCGGCGCCGCACTATCATCGCGGCCGCGGCGTGCGCGGCGTCGAGCAAGCCGCGCATTCGGTGCGGGTGCACCTCGAAGACGGGGGCACAATCGAAAGCGAGCTCGTGGTGGGCGCCGACGGCCTGCGGTCGACCATCCGCCAGCAATGCCTCCCGCACCTGGCGCCGCTCTATGCCGGATACGTCGCCTGGCGCGCGCTTATTCCGGAGGCCGCATTCGCCCCGGCGATCCACCATGAATTGTTCGGCTGCATGACATTCTACCTGCCGCCGGGCGAACAGTTCCTGGGCTATCCGGTCGCCGGGCCCGACAATGACCTGCGCCCGGGTCACCGCCGCTACAACGTCGTGTGGTATCGCCCGGCGGAGGAAGACAGCGAGCTCAAGCGCCTGCTCACCGACGAAGGCGGCACGACGCACGTTTCCATCCCGCCGCCGCTCATTCGGCGGGATGCGATTGCGGCAATGCGCGCCGGCGCCGAGCAATTGCTGCCCCCGCAGTTTCGCGCAGTCGTGCGCATGATCGAGGAGCCGATGCTGCAGCCGATCTATGATCTGCAGACCCCGCGCATGGCCTTCGGCCGGATTGCGATCATCGGCGACGCGGCCTTCGTGGCGCGACCGCATGTCGCCGCCGGGGTGGCCAAGGCAGCCGATGACGCCGCCGCCCTGGCTGCAGAGGTGCAGACGATCGTCGCCGCGAGCGAAGTTGAGCCGGCGCTGCTGCGTTTCGAGGCGGCGCGGCTTCCGGTCGGGCGGCGCATCATCGAGCGCGCGCGGCACCTCGGGGCCTACCTGCAGGCAAGCCAGACGAGCGAGGAGCGAGCGCGCTCGCAGCGCCACGGCATCCCTGAGGCGGTGCTGGCCGAGACCGCGGTGCTTGATTTCTTGCGCGCCTGATCGCCTGAAAAAAAACCGATACGGAGGGAGTCACAAAGATGCTTGCTCCACACAGTCACATCAATCCGCCCTTCAACATCGTGCGCGCCAGTCACGTAACGCTCAACGTAGCCGACCTTGCGCGCTCGCGCGCCTTTTACGAGCAGATGCTGGGACTTCATGTCGAGGATGCATCGAATGACGCAATCTTTCTGCGCGGCGTCGAGGAGCGACAGCATCACTCGCTGGTCCTGAGCAGGTCGCGGGTGCCGCACGCGCATCATCTCGGCTTCAAGGTCGCGAGCGAGGAAGATCTCGACAGGGCGGCATATTTCTGCAAGGCGCGCGGCCTCAATCATGCATTCGTCGAGGCCGACTATCAGGGCCGCACGCTGCGCGCGCTCGATCCGCTCGGTACCCCGATCGAGCTTTATTTCAGGATGGAGAGGCGCGAGAATCTGCTGCAGAAATATCAGCATCACAGGGGCGTGCAGCCGCAGCGGCTTGATCATTTCAACGTCTTTGCGCCGGACGTGCAGGGTGCAATCGACTTTTATGCCGCGCTCGGTTTCCGCCTGACCGAATACGCGCAGGAAGACGGTCCCGGCGGAAGGATCGCCGCCGCCTGGATGCATCGCAAAGGCAACGTCCATGACCTTGCCTTCACCAACGGGAGCGGGCCGCGCCTACATCACCTCGCGTATTGGGTTCCGACCGCCCTCAACATCATCCACCTCTGCGACGTGATGGCGACTGCCGGATATCTCGCAAACCTGGAGCGCGGGCCGGGCCGACACGGCATTTCCAACGCCTTCTTTCTCTATGTCCGCTGTCCGGACGGCCACCGTGTGGAGTTTTATACGAGCGATTATCAGACCATGGATCCCGACCATGAGCCGATCCGCTGGTCGCTGCGCGATCCGCGCCGGCAGACCCTGTGGGGCCAGCCCGCCCCGCGATCCTGGTTCGAGCAAGGTTCTTTGTTCGCAGAGACGGCGCCGCGCGCGGCGTTGTTTGAAGCCGAGGTGATCATCGCCGATTAGATGAGAGGACTGAGCTTGCGAGACCCAACCTCGAGCCGCAAAGTTGTTGGGTCTCGTAAGAACTCGACCCAACCTACACGTGCTGAACTTCGTGCCGGTGCGGCTGCGTCGGAGCGGGGCTGAGCCCTATTTTCTGCGCCTGCGCTTCACCCCGGCCGCCTTTTCCAGCACCGCGCACACAGCCGCGGTGTCATGCTCGGCATGCCCGATCCGCATCGCCTTGTTGTAGATCGGCACCGTCGCATCGAGCATCGGCGTCGGACAGCGCAGCTGCCGCGCGAAATCGCCGATCACCGCCATGTCCTTCTGCCAGACCGACACTTTCATGGAGGGATGATCGTAGCGGTTGCTGACCATCATCGGCGCTCGCAGCTCGAATACGCGCGAATTGCCCGCGCCCGTTCGCACCATCTCGAACACGGTGCGCGCGGGGAGCCCGGCCTTGAGGCCTAGCACCATGGCCTCGGCGCTGGCCACATTGTTGATGGCGACCAGGAGGTTGGCCACATATTTCATGCGGCTGCCGTTGCCGAAGGCGCCAAGATCGTGCACGGCCCGTGCAAATGCTGAAAACAGCGGCCGCAGCTTGCGGATGGATTTGCTGTCTCCGCTGGCATAGATCGCAAGATCCTTTGCCTTCGCCTGCGTCCCGGTGCCGCTGACCGGGCAATCCAGCATGACATGCCCGGCCTTGCGCAGTACGCGTTCGGCATTGCGCTTGTCCTCGATGGTGAATGTGCTCGCCTCGACGATCAGGCGCGGGCTCACCCCCGCCTTGACGATGGCTGTTACCGTGGCGTCAAGCGCGGCGGGCTTGGGCAAGCTCGTGATGATCGTCGGCGCCTCGCGGGCAAGCGCCGCGACATCGGCCGCAATGCGCACGCCCGCCCTTGCCATTGCGCGATTGCGGGCAGGATCGATATCGAAGCCGACGACGCGCCAACCAGCCTTGGCGAGATTATGAGCAAATGCTCCGCCCATGATGCCAAGGCCGACAACCCCAACCCGCTTTGCCATTCCCGCCCTCCGTTGATCCGGCGGCGGACGCTATAGCGCGCTTGCCCGCGCATTCAAGTCCCGGTAGCGGATCGGGCCGTCTTTCTTGCCCCTGCATCATCCCCTATCCTTTGCCGTTTATCGGCCGAAGAGCCAGCTGGAGAATTGAATGCGGATCGGCATCGCCGGTATCGGAAAGATGGGCGCCGCCATTGCGCAGCGCCTGATCGAGGTCGGACATGGCGTCACGGTTTGGAACCGGTCCGCGGACAAGCTGCCGCCGCTTGCGGACGCCGGTGCTGCGATTGCTGCCACGCCCGCCGCGCTCGCGCGTGATGCGCAGACCATCATCACCATTCTCACCGATGCGGACGCTATCGCGGCGGTCTATCGCGGTCCCGACGGGCTGCTTGCGGGCGATGTGGGCGGCAAGCTGTTCATCGAGATGAGCACGGTTGAGCCGCAGACCGAGATAGCGCTCGCCGGGAAGGTTCGTGCCGCCGGCGCAGCGCTTGTGGAATGCCCGGTCGGCGGCTCCACCGGGCCGGCACGGGCCGGCAAGCTGATCGGCCTTGTGGGCGCCGAGCCCGCCGATGCGGCGCGCGCAAAGCCTGTTCTCGACCAGCTCTGCCGACGGCTGGAGCATTGCGGCCCGGTCGGCTCGGGCGCGGTAATGAAGCTCACCATCAACATGCCGCTGATGATCTATTGGCAGGCGCTTGGCGAGGCGCTGGCGCTCTGCCGTCCTCTCGGGCTTGACCCCGCCCGCGTCATGGATCTCCTGTCCGATACCTCGGGCGGCCCCAACGTGCTCAAGGTACGCGGGCCCGCGGTGGCAGCCATGCTCACGGGCGGCGATGGCGGATCGGTCACCTTCGATATCGACAGCGCGGTCAAGGATCTTCGCACCATGCTGGCCGAAGGCGCCCGTCGCGGTCTCAATCTGCCGCTCGTCGAGACGACGCTCGCCTGCTACGAGGAGGTGAGGCGCAATGTCTCCGGCGCGGCCGAGGTGCACGCGGTGTCGGTCCACTGGGCCAATCGCGCCGGCAAGTGATCCGCATCCCAGCGACAACCCACGGAGCCCCCATGTCAGTCGTTACGCTTGCGCAAGCATCGAGCATCGTCGACGTCGCCCTCAGGAAGGGCCGCGAAACCAGCTGCGCGCCGCTTACGGTCGCAGTGCTCGATGCCGGCGGGCATCTGGTCGCGTTCAAGCGCGAGGACAAATCGGGCCTGCTGCGCTTCGACATTGCGTTCGGCAAGGCATGGGGCGCGCTCGGCATGGGCTTCGGCTCACGCACGCTCGCGGCGCGCGCGGCCAAGACACCGATGTTTTTCACCGCGCTGGCGGCGGCGAGCGAGGGCCGCATCGTGACTAATCCCGGCGGCGTTCTCATCCGTAACGCTGCGGGAGACGTCATCGGTGCGGTCGGGATCTCCGGCGACACCTCGGACCGCGACGAAGCCTGCGCGATTGCCGGGATCGAGGCGGCGGGGCTGAAGGCCGATCCCGGCCAGGATCAGGCGTGATGCGTGTGGCAGGTCACGTGCAGCAATAATCTGCTCGGTGGCATGCGCCGCGGATGGGCTTCGCTCATTCGCCCACGATCTCGCCTCTCTCTTTCCCCACCGCGTCCGGGCGGATAGGATTTTAACCAACGCAACGCGGCGATGAGGCCGCGCGGCGTGCAACGGGAGACATCATGGGCACGGCAAATTTCGGCATCGTCGGTCTGGACTGGCAGCAGCGCGTCAATTGGGAGCGAATGAAAAAATACCGGACCGAGCGCGCGCGCGAGCACATGAAGAAGCACGGTCTCGGCGCCCTCCTGTGCATGTACGACGAGAACGTGCGCTATCTCACCGGCACCCTCACGCCGGGCTGGAACCGGCTCAAGCCGGGTCTGCGCTATGCGCTGCTCTGCGGCGATGGCGCGCCGGTGCTGTTCGAGCAGGGCGATCTCGGTTTTCAGATCGAGCGCCACTCGCCGTGGATTCCGAAGGAGAACGTCCGCTACTCCTATGCGTGGATCAAGGGGGCCGCCGGCCCGGCCTCGCAGCAGCAGGTGAAGAAATTTACCGATGCGATCCTCTACGAGATGAAGCGCCATGGCGTCGCCGGGGAGAAGCTCGGGGTCGACTTCATCGACATCAACATGATCAGCATCTTCAAGGAGAAGAAGATCAACTGGGTTGACGGCATGACGCCGATGATGGAGGCGCGCGCCGTCAAGAATTCCGACGAGCAGGAGTGCATGCGCATTGTCGGCGCCATCGGCGACGCCACGCACTGGGAATGCATGAAATTCCTGCGCCCGGGCATCACCGAGAACCAGGTCACTGCGCACCTGATGAAATATCTCTACAGTATTCCCGGGATGGAGGACGTCGAGGATGTGATCGTGTCATCCGGTCCCAACACCTGGCCGAACTGGCGAAATTTTTCCGACCGCATCATCCAGCCCGGCGACATCGTTTTCATGGATTTGGCCGCGCTCACCTGGAACGGCTACAAATCCTGCTATTACCGGACCTACTGCGTAGGCAAGGAGCCGACCCGGGAACAAAAAGAGACCTATGCCACCGCGTTGGAATGGCTCTACGATTCCATCGACGCGGTGAAGGCCGGCACCACGACGCGCGAGATCGCCAAGAAGTGGCCTTCGGCCAAGCAGGCCTGGGGCTACAAGGAAGAGGATCAGGCGGCGGCCAATCTATGGGGTCACGGATTGGGTCTCGCCCAGTACGATCCGCCGGTGATCTCGCGCATCTGGTCGCTCGATCACCCGGTCGAGATCCAGGCCGGGATGACCTTTGCGCTGGAGACCCAGCACGGCAAGCGCTTCCGCTACGGCGTACGGATCGAGGAGATGCTCATCGTGCATGAGAAGGAAATCGAGATCATCTCGAATTTCCCGGTCAAGCAGATCACCGTGGTGGACCCCATTCCGGGTTATGGCGACCACGTGCGATGAAGGCTTTGTTAACCATATCCAGTGTTAATTCGTTAACTGTCTTCCGCGGGTTTGGTAGCCTCAATGCGGCTCGTTCGGCTTATCGCTGTGGTGATGATCGCGGCCGGGCAGGCCGGCTGTGCCGGCCTGCCCCCGTTGCCCTGGCTCGAGCCGGCGGCGGCGGTCGCTCCCCCGGATCCTGCCGATCTCGACAGCATCATTTACGGTCGCGGTGCGCCGGTCGCTCCGGCGATCCCCGCGGCCCTGCCCCTGCCGGCGGTGCCCCTTCCGGTGCCGGTTGCGGTCCTGCCCGGCCCGGCGCCGGGAGGCGATGAGCCCTACACGCTCGATTCAGGAGATCGATTGCGTGTCGTGGTATTCGGCCAGGACGGCCTGAGCAACTCCTACGTGATCGACATGTCCGGCAAGATCACCATGCCGCTGATCGGCCCGGTCTCGGCGCGTGGGTGCACCACCATCCAGCTCGCGCGCGCGATCGCGGAACGGTTGCGCAACGGCTATCTGCGTGAGCCGCACGTCGCAATCGAGGTGGAGACCTACCGGCCGTTCTTCATCCTCGGGGAGGTTCTGGCGCCCGGCCTCTATCCCTATGTCCCCAACATGACGGTGGAGACCGCGGTTGCCATCGCTGGCGGCTTCACGCCGCGCGCCTATCGCTATGACTTCGAGGTCAGCCGCTCGTCCATGGGCGTCACCTCGCGCCAGAAGGTTCCCCTGATCGCGCCAATTCGTCCGGGAGACACCATCACGGTGAGCGAGCGCTGGTTCTGAGCACGCCCTGAGTTGGTGCGCTGCCCTCGGATCTGGTCCGGGGGCTGCCTCATCAGGCGCAGGCCTATTTTTTCACGTGCTTCTTGAGGAACTCCATGGAGCGCTGCCAGGCGAGCTTGGCGCTCGACTCGTGGAAGCTGCCACGCTCATCGCAATGGAACCCGTGCGCGGCGCCCGGGTAGACGTAAATCTCGCAGTCTCCCCCGCGCTTCTTCTTGATGATCTCCACGTCGCTTATGGGGATCGACGCGTCCTGGTCGCCGAAATGCATGAGCGTGGGTACTTTCGGCTTCTCGTCGGCATTCTTTGCGATCTGGCCGCCGTAGTAGCACACGGCAGCCGACAGTCCGTTGAGCCTGCAGGCGGAGAGGAACGCAATGGTGCCGCCCATGCAGAAGCCCATGATAGCGGTTGCCCCGGCAGGCTTGAGCTCGTCGATGGCGGCCTGGGTATCGCGCAGCATCGCGCCCCAATCCGGATTGGCGACAAACTTGCGCGCTTCGGCAATCTCGTCCGGCGTGTAGCCGCTCTGAAAATCCTTCACCTGCCGGTCGAACAATGCCGGAGCGACGGCGGCGTAGCCTTCACCGGCCAGACGGTCGCAGACCGCGCGAATGTGATGATTGACCCCGAAAATCTCCTGGATGACTACGATGCCGCCCTTGGCGGCGCCGGCCGGGTCGGCGCGATAGGCTCCCAGCTGAAACTTGTCGGCTGACGTGAGCGAGAACTGCTTACCCAAAAGGACCTCCTGTGCGTGGAACGCGATCTATTGCCGTCGCCGGCACAGGCGCGGCAGGCCGGCAATTTCTCGCTTTTGATCGAACAAAGCAACCGTGTACGCCTATGCGGGTGGGTGCAGCCCAAATGCATCTGCGAGCAGCTCGTAGGAATGCCGGCGCGCCTCATGGTCGTAGATCATGGTGGTCACCATGACCTCGTCGGCCTTGGTCGCAGCGATGAAGGGTTCCAGGCGGGCCAGCACGGCTGCCTTGTCGCCGACGAAGAGGCGCTCGCGATTGCGCGCGATCAAGGCGCGCTCGGCGGCGGAATAGGGAAATGCCTCGGCCTCCGCCGGGCTTGCAAGCGGCAGATATTCGCCCCGCCGACGCCGCACGAAATTGAGGTCGACCGTGGCCGCGAGCCATTGCGCCTGCGCGTCGCTGTCGGCGCAGACGACCGCGCAGGCCAGGATGGCATAGGGCGCCGCCCGCGCCGGCGAAGGCTTGAATGCCTCGCGGTAGCTCAGCATGGCAGAGACGGCATCGTAGTCAGCGAAATGATGGGCAAAGGAGAAACCGGCGCCGATCATGCCTGCAAGCTGTGCGCTATATCCGCTTGATCCGAGCAGCCAGATCGGCGGCAGCGGCACGTCCTGCGGCATGGCCCGCACGGTACGGAACGGATGGCCTTCGGGAAAGGCGCTGCTCTCGAACAGGATCAGCTCCTGAAACCTTTGCAGAAAATCGTCGTCGGCTGCGCCGTCCTGGCGGCGCCGGAGCGCGTAGGAGGTCACCGGATCCGTGCCGGGCGCGCGCCCCAGCCCAAGATCGATGCGCCCTGGAAACAGCGCTTCCAGCACCTTGAAGCGCTCGGCGACCATCAGCGGCGCGTGGTTTGGGAGCATGACGCCGCCGGAGCCGACCCGCATGTGCTGCGTCGCCGCCGCGATCTGCCCGATCATGATGTCGGGCGCCGAGCTCGCGATCGAGGGAAGGTTATGATGCTCCGCGACCCAATAGCGCATGTAGCCCAGCCGGTCCGCCAGACGGGCAAGATCGAGCGAATTGCGCAACGCGGCGGCGCCCGAAGAACCGGATGCCACGGGCGAGAGATCGAGAATGGAGAACGGAACCACGCTATGCCCGCCGCATTCACTGACGGTGCAGGCGCCAATCTTTCTTCCAGCCCGTCAGATGGCCGTTACGGAACTGGAGTGCGATCGCCGAGGCAACCGGGTAGGCGCGAAGAACTCCGGCCTGCCCGTAAGCGACATAAATCTCGGAGCCATCGTGGCTGGAGTAGTAGAAGAGCGGCACTCCGAGGGCCACCGCCGCCTCCTCCAGCGTCATGCCGAAGGCAAGCGGAACGGTGTTGGATTGGTATCCGCAGTAAACCGCCCAGCATACCCAAAGCGACGCCACTACGCGTTTCATTTGCAAGCTCTCGCCGATTAAGCTCGCATGCGCAAGCCCGGCAACGAAAAGCCGACAGTGCCCGGCAAGCTTGAGCCCAGTAATGTGTTGTGTCTAAGGCGGAATATTGGGACATCGAGCCCATCGCCGTCCGCCAAATGCCTCTTCGCCTGTACCGGCTTCGAGCCCCGGCGTTTACCTGCCGGGGTCGGGTCGCCCGTTCTTGCGCCGGGCAAGCCAGCGACCGCCGGGATAGGTCTCCCGCAGCAGCAGAAATATCCCGGACGCAACAACAATGATCGAGCCGATCACCACGCCGATCGTCGGTACCTCGCCCCACACCATGAATCCCAGGATGCTCGCCCACACCAGCGAGAGATAATAGAACGGCGCTACCGCCGAGGCGGGCGCCAGATGCAACGCGCGCGTCCACCAGAACTGTCCCACCGCATTGGAGGTTCCGTTCAGCACGATCAACGCCGTATCGAGCGCGGCAGGCGCTACCCATTGCCACGGCAGGACCAGGGCAAAGAGCGCTGAGAGCAAGCTCAGCTGATAGAGCGTCAAGGTTTCCGCGGATTCGGTTTCCGTCATGCGGCGCACGCCAACGGTCACCGATCCGTACAGCACGGCGTTGCCGAGAGCAAAAAGCGCGCCGATCTGGAATGTCTGCGCCGTCGGGTTGGTGACAATGAGCACGCCGGAGAAGCCCACGAGCAGCGCCGTCCACCGCGCGGCGCCGACCGTTTCCTCGAGCAGCAGCGCCGACGCCAATGTCGTAAACAAGGGCGCCGAAAAATTGATCGCGATGGCGCCCGCGAGCGGCATCAGGCTGAACGCGATCAGCAGGAACGTCTGCGAGCAGGCCTGCGAAGCGCTGCGCAGCACGTGGTGGCGCAGCCGTCGTGTGCGAAAGACCGACCATCCGGTGCGCGGGATGATGAATGTGGCGCACGCGAGGAAGGCGACCACCGTTCGGCTGAACAGCACTTCCCCTACCGGGTAGCTCTGCACCAGCCATTTCGAGATGGCGCTCGATGCGGCGAACACGACGGTCGCGGCGACCATGAGCGCGATCGCGAGCGGGACATGCTCGCGCCGCTTGGGGTCAGCGGATTCCGGCCCGTTATCGCTGCCCGCCTGGCGCACGCCGATGTCTCGGGATTTCCGAAGAAATTGCTAGCGTGGCGGATTTGAAGTTCCTACCAGCATTGCCGCGGTCATTCGTAGGAACGTCAAATCCAAAGCCACACTAGCAACATATATTTGCTAGTGTCCCTTTGGATCCGACGTTTGTATAAGCGCGTGCTGCAAAGGAATACAAACGTCGGAACCGGGACACTAGGTGTTATTGCACATGCCGGCCGGCTACCGGCATGTCCGTGCGGCATGACCGTCCGGCAATTTTGGTGCATAGAAGCCGCATGCCGCCCATTCTCGACAACAAGAACCCGAATGCCGCGTCGATCTTCCAGCCTGCCGCGCTTCTGCGCGAGGCGCGCAGGCAGAAGAGCCTGGGCGTGGTCGAAGTGCCGCGCATGTGCATTCTCGATCCCGATGGCGACATTGTTCGCCGGCTCAGGCGCGCCGGGGACGCGCGCCGCTTCGAGGGATGGCCCTGCTATCACAGCGAGCTGGACCAGTTCACGCTTGCCGGGCAGACCGTCGGCATCGTCGGGTGCGCCGTCGGTGCTCCCTTCGCCGTCCTGATCGCAGAGCAATTGCTCGCCTGCGGCTGCCGGTTTCTGCTGAGCCTGACATCGGCGGGTCAGATCGTGCCGGCTGCCCGCCCGCCCTATTTTGTCATCATCGACCGCGCGTTGCGCGATGAGGGGACGAGCTATCACTACGCCGCCCCTTCCGACTATGCCGAGGCGGATGCGCGGCTGGTGGAGATGGCGCGCGAGGCGCTGCGGGACAAAACCATTCCCTGCATGGTAGGGGCGAGCTGGACGACGGACGCCCCGTTCCGGGAGACCGCGGAAGCGGTCGCCGCGGCGCGCTCCAAAGGCGTGCTCGCGGTCGAAATGGAGGCTGCCGCGCTCTATGCCTTCGCGCGCGCCACCGGAATGAACGTGCTCTGCCTTGCCGCCATCACCAACGTCATGGGACAGATTGAAAACGATTTCGAGAAGGGCGATCTCGATGGGGCGGCCGCTGCGCTCGCCTTGCTCGAGGCAATTGCATTCCGCGCCGCCGCGCGGTTTTGCTGAGGTTCATCGTGTGTGCGCACCGGCGCGGCGACCGGCGTCGCCGGGCGGCCTCACGCCGTCACGAGAGGGGACGCCACGGCCGCGAAGCCCGATTTCGGAACCCGCGAAAAGGGCAAGGCTGTCGCCAAGGCTACAATTTGGTCCATATTTGCGCTAACTTGAACAGGGCAGGACGATGAAAACTCATCCTGCGCTGGGGGTAGCGTCGCAAGTGGAGCGTGTAATGGTCAATACTGCATTTCAAGACTGGCGACGGGAGTGCGAGGCGGTGCAAAAGGAGATGGATCGCCTGATCGCGGCCGGACGGCCGCAATCGCCGGAGGAGCGCCAGGTCCGCCAGCTGCAATTCAGCGCGCTGATCGAGCGGCGAGACGCCGCCGCGCGCAATCTTTTGCGATCCTCGGTTCGTCCCGACAAGGAGCAAATGCCCGGGTGAGCGCCGGCCGTTTGCCGCAATGGCCGGATATGGTTTCCAAAAGGTGAATCAATGCCCGCGCAGGCGGCCCTTGCGCTAAACTCTTTAGCAACGCCTTCTTTGCTAATGCACATGCATCCGACCGGACGACCAGGAAATTTGGAGCTTCCGGAGCGATGCTCGCCGCTCGAACTCGCAGGTCCGCCACGCGCCTGATCCGGCGCCTGGGAGTTTTGCGGCTCATCCGATGCACGGACGGCGCGATTGCCGTCGAGTTCGGCCTCGTAGCCGCGCCCTTCGTCGCAATGCTGTTTGCGATTCTGCAGACCACCCTGGTTTTCTTCGCAGGGCGCGTGCTTGACACGGCGGTCGCCCAATCTGCCCGCCTGATACTCACCGGTCAGGCGCAGGATCAGGGCATGAACCAGAGCGCCTTCGCCAGCGCGGTCTGCGGGAAGATTTACGCGCTGTTCAACTGCAGCAGTCTCATGATCGATGTGCAGACGTCGGGCTCCTTTTCGAATGCCAACACGTCGATGCCGGGCTTGACCTTCAATCAGCAGGGACAGGTGACCAACACCTGGCAGTATCAGCCGGGCAATCCGGGCGATATCGTCGTCGTTCGCGTCATGTACCAATGGCCGGTATTTCTCGGCCCGCTGTCTTTCAACCTGTCCAATCTGTCGAACGGCAAGCGCCTGCTCATGTCCTCGGCAGCGTTCAAGAACGAGCCCTACCAATGATCTTGGCCGCCGGTGCCGTGCGCGCGCTCCGATCTGCCCGCGAGTTCGTCCGCGACCGCAGAGGCATCTCGGCCGTCGAGTTCGCAGCGGTCCTGCCCTTCGTGCTTGTCGCCTATCTCGGCAGTGTCGAGGTCGGCAACGGGATCGCCACCAAATTGCGGGTCTCCCTGATTGCGCGCACGCTCGCCGACCTGGCGACGCAATATATCAGCATCAGGAACGCGGACATGAGCGGCATCATGAGCGCATCGAGCGCGGTCGTCGCCCCCTATTCCGCGGCGCCGCTCGTCATTACGCTGTCGGAGGTTACGACCGACGCCAACGGAAACGCGACCGTTACCTGGAGCGATTCGCTCAACGGCACGGCGCGGCCGGTCGGCCAATCGGTGACGCTTCCGACCCAGCTGCAGACGGCCAACATCTCCTTGATCTGGGCGGAGGTATCGTACGCCTACAAGCCCAACACCGGATATGTATTGACCGGCACGCTGACGCTGTCGGATCAGGTGTTCATGTATCCGCGGCTCGTGAATTCCGTAACGCGCGTCAATTCCTGACGCCCGCCTCACGCAGGACCCGGAACGAGCAGCAAGCTCCCATCCCTCCCCGCAGGGTGGCCGCGCAGCCAAGTTTACGCAGGCTGCGTAGACTTGCCTGCGCTGCGGCCCGACACGCGCGATCGTAGCGGGGGGATTACCGAGTTTGCTACGCGCCTGAGTTAACCGGCGAGGTGATACACCGCTGATTTGTCGCTGCGCGGATCGGGGTACTAGTTCGTCAACCGAGCGGTTGCGACCGCTTTCTGAAACAGCGCCTGCATCGCAGCCGAGATATCCTGATCGGTCTGCACCGCGAAATAAAGCCCCGGCGACGCGCAGTTCTGCAGCGTGGGTCCGATCTGCGACTGAAACGGAGCAATATAGGTATTGTACCAGGAATTGGTCGGCAGCGGCAGATAGACCGTGTACAGCACCGCAATCCGGATGCCCCGATTCTTGATGGTCGTGCACCAGCCGTTGTCCATCAGCGATTGCTGGCGCGAGCCGTTGACCATCTCATCCTCGACCCCGTCGGTGACGAAGAACAGGACCTCCTGCGGCTTGTCGCCGGCGACGTTGGTTCCACCACCGGGGTTCGGCATGGTGGAATTGATGTTGCTCATTGCGTTGTCATAGTTGGTGATGGCGTCACTGCTCCAGTTCTGATAGGGGACCTCATAGATGTCGATATTGCCGGCTTGCGTCTGGGCGCTGGACAGGCTCGATGTGAGCGATGTGATGGTGTTGAAACCTATGTTGAAGGTGTAGATTGCCATGCGGTATTGGTTGTTGTTGGCCTGCATGCTCTGCTGCGCGGTGGTCATCAGGTTCTGCGTCGCCAGGCGCAGCTTGTCGATGCGCAGCGTCACTCCCAAACTCTTGGCCAGGCCGTAATAGTCGTTGGGCGCCTTGTCGGATTCGTGACAGCCGAACCCGCATTTGTCGGGGGTGTTGCTCACCAGGGTGCTGATATCCGCGCTCGTCGCGCCGATCGCCATCGAGGGCGAGTTGTCGAGCAGCAAGTAGAAATCGATGTTCGGCAAAACCGATGAGGCCGCGGTCGCGCTGCCGCTGATCGGCCACGCGGCCAGATTGAGGACCTTCGAGAACGCGTTCTGCGACGACGCCGTGTAGGAAATCGTGACCGTGCGGTTGAGCCCGCTGTCGGTCACGTTGACGCTCAGATTGCCCGTGGAATAGTTCACGCCGGTCAGGTTGGATGCCTTTGAGTTGAAAATATTCTGCGCGGCAGTGGTTGCCTGGCTGTCGGTCTTGGCCATCATCGCAGGGGTGACCGCGGCAATGGCCGCCGCGTCGGCGGCGGCGTCGAGCTGCGCCTTTTTCTGCTCGGCAGTGGAATAATCCATGGCCAAGCCCGTCAAGAAGACGATGGGAACCAGCGAGAGCGCGAACATGATCGCGACATTTCCCTCGCGACAGGCGGCAAAACGATACAGGGCAGGAATCATCACGGCATCCTCTGTGGGGCATGCGAGCAGCGGCTCGATCGGAGCAGCTGAGGATTGTTGCCAGAACCTTGATTTCACGTTACCGGCGATTGCAAAAATCGTGGCGAAAACGCGATAATTTTTCCTATAGTTGTCATTTTTAATGGTCGAAGTGATGATCCAGAATCGTAGCCCGCGTTGAGCGCGAGCGAAACGCGAGGTCACGCGGGTTTCGTGCGCACGCGTGCTTGCATGCCCCACCATGCATGCGCTCAATCCGGGCTACGCGCGCTGGGTGCGGCTAGAACTGCGTGTGCAGGCGCGTTCCAATGACCGAGACCGGGCCGCGGTCGCGGTTGTACGCCGGGTTGGCAATGAACTGATAATCCAGGGTCATGCGCCAGGAAAAGACGGGGAAGCTGTAGTAGGTCTCGATGATCTTCTCGCGGCCGGCGTTCGGAAGCATTCCGTCGCCGACCAGGATGCCGAGGCCTCCGGAGTCGAGGTAGGCCTGATGCACGCCTGAAATGTCGTTGACGATGCCGGCAATGGCGAAGGTGTCGTCCGGCCGTCCCCATAGCTTGCCCTTGAGCGAGAGCCCCCCGGCGACCGTTTGATCAATGTCGGTGTATTCGTATGGCTCGATCTGGCCGTTCGCCACTCCGGCGCGGGCGAAGACAGCGACATTGGGCACGATCTGCTGCTCGGCCGCCACAGTCATCCCGCCCCGGCTCCGGTATTGGCGGACCGGGGTGGTATCGGCGGCATTGCCGGTGAGTTCCGCCAAATTGATGGCGTCCTGAAAGCTGCCCATGCGGCCGCGGCTGAAAAAGCCGTTGACCATGACCTTCCCGGGTTGCCCCCACAGCGCGTGGCGGTGCTCGATTTCGCCGACCCACTGGAACTGCCCAAAATGCGGATCCAGGTCCGTGCTGTTGGGCACGATGGAGAGGTCGAACAGGCCGCCGCGCAGGGTCCAGTTGCCGTGGTACCATTCGACTGCCGCGCCGTAGGTAAAGCCCCAGGCGTCGGCGGCATAGTCGAATGCCCCGGCATCGATCAGCGACCAGTTCATAAAATCGCTGCGCGGATCGTGTGCATAGGTGACGGTGTCGAAGATGTCGGAAACGCTGAACTTGCCGACGGTGATGACCAGCCGGTTGGTGGTCTGCGATCCCGCAAACTGGTTGATGTTTGCCTGCACCTTTTCCGTTTCGCCGCCGAGATCGATGGTCTGCCGCACGAACATGCGCGGCACCCGCGCATAAGGGACGGAAAAACCAAGCTTGAAGGCGGTGCCGGTGGGAAAGCCGGCGACCCCCAGCGTGCTCGAGAGCCCGAAGCCCTGATCGATCTCCGGATTGACCCATAGCTCGGCGCCCTGCCACAGCCGAAGACCGGCATAGAAGGTCGTGTCCCAGGTTTCGCGGCCCTGGTTCGGGTAGAGGCTATTAGGACCCACATAGGGAGAGCGGAACGCAGGAGCATTCTGGCTCACGAAGGTGGTCTGCCCGTGCAGGGCGAACCAGCCCAGGTCCAACGCCGATATGCCCTTGGTGAAGACCTGCGGATCGATGCCACCGTTCTCGCCGAGGCGATAATTGAAGCCGAGACGGATGCTCTGGACGCTCAGGCTGGAATCGAAAGCCTCCGGGGTGGCGGGAAAGTACACGTCGCGCCACCCGAACTGCGTGTAGAGATATTCAAGCCGTGCGCTCCATTTCGAGGTCAGCGCAAGCTCGATGCCGCCGCCCGCTGCCCACCCCCTGTGCCCAACAATGAATTTAGGCTCGACGGTGCCCGCGCTGGGACCGACACTGGTCGGGTCGATCGAACCGATAACCTGCGTGCGGGTGAATTGGTCGTAGGTCCACGCCAGCCCGCCGGTTGCATAAAACAGCCAGTGGCCGGGCGCATAGCCGATGCGGGCGCGTACCGTGCTCGACCATTGCACCATCTCCTCATAGGTCGCAACGCCGGTCAGGTCCGAGGATATGATCCCGATGCCGTGGATGTTGCTGGGGAACGATGCGTCAGCCTCAACGCCAATCAGCAAACGGGACGGAAA
>Ga0306925_10000085_pt1 | contig 48980 bp, 44 predicted proteins | sample flu12Cox44000176_FD_203755 | JGI IMG/M metagenome (GOLD analysis project Ga0306925, IMG submission 203755) | Lab enrichment of tropical soil microbial communities from Luquillo Experimental Forest, Puerto Rico - flux8day.12C.oxic.44.000.176 (v2)... | ecosystem: Environmental > Terrestrial >... | reverse complement strand
ACTCCGGCTTCAACAGCTGCAGCGGGTGGTGGATCACATCACCCGTAAATACCGCGCTGTCGTCACGCGAGCGGGCATGAATTACGACATTGCCCGGCGTATGGCCTGGGGCGCCTTCAAACCACAAACCGTCCTCGATGGCGTAATCCTCATCGACCAGCACCGACTGCCCGGTGCGCACGACCGGCAGCACGCTGTCTTCGAAGGCAAGACGGTGGGGGGTATCTTCACCGCGCCGGTGCACGCCTTCCCAGTGAGCGAACTCGCGGCGGGCCATGATGTAGCGGGCATTCGGGAAGGTTGGGACCCACCGGCCGTTTTCGAGCCGCGTATTCCAGCCGACATGGTCCCAGTGCAGGTGCGTGCACATCACATAATCGACATCCTCGACCTTGACCCCGGCTTGCGCCAGGTCCGCAATGTAAGGCGTGCGCAGCCGATGAAACTGCGGCCGACTTGGCCGCTCCTTGTCGTTGCCGAGGCAGGAATCGATCAGGATCGTATGATGCCCGGTCTTGACGATGAAGCTGTGGAAGCTGAACAGCAGATTGCCGGTCGTCGGATCGATGAGCCGCACGCCGAGATGATTGGAGTTCGCCCTTACGACCTCCGAATCGAAATCAGGAAAAAACGTCTCGGGAGCGATAAACGGCCCCTCGTATTCGGCAATGCGATGAACTTCGAACTCCCCGATACGCGTGAGCTGCATGTTTCCTCCATGTTCGATCCATACCTGCCCGCGGCAAAGCCTACGCTCGGACCTCCCCGAGGTCGATAGGGCGGAGAATTGACTTCAAACGCCCGCGGGCTTCCGGCGGTAAGCTGCCCCACTGCTTGCTTGTCGCAAAATTGGCGCTTGCCGGCGCATCCGGTATGGTTAAAAGTCGACGCACGGCGAGGGGCAGGAGCAAACGGGCTACACCAAAAAGGGGGGAAGCCGAATGGCAAAACGCCTTTCGCAAGGAGCGCAGCTACTCGTATCGAGCTGCCTCTTGCTGTTCAGCGCCTACCTCGCGGAGCCGGCTTGGGCGCAGGCGGTCGTCGACGAAGCGCGACAAGTGGGGCGTTCGGCACAAACCTTCCCGGCAGCCGACGAGGACTACTTCCGGGCCATGGATGGCGGCATTGCCCTCGCCCCCGACGAGGTCAAGGGCCGCAATATGTGGTTGGTTTGGTCAGGTGGAAACGACCGCCTGTGGGACGAGCTGACGAACTTGACCTTCGGCTCCTTTGACCTGTTGAAGATTCTATCCTCGCACCCTTTACTGAAATTCAGTCGCGACAATCGTTGGAATTATTTCGGGCTGGCGAACGAGCCCTGTTTCACCAAGGCCACCGGTCCCAATCCGCAGCGCTACGGGCTGTGGCTCGACGTGCGCAGCGCCGGCTGCCCGCCGGATCCGTTCGAGAACGCCGAGAAATACCCGGGTGTCGCAATCGGAGCGCGCGGCAAGAACATCCCGGCTGGATCCTATTATGGATACGCGACCGGAGTTCTCGGGTTACGGCTGTTTCCGAACCCCGATTTTGACGAAGAAGCGGCGAGGCAGTGGAACGCCGAGCGCTACTACAACGACCCCGACTACTACCTGTCGAAAGAGCTCGTCAGACCGTACCGGGTCGGGGTTGCCTGCGGTTTTTGCCATGTCGGGCCGAACCCGGAGAAGCCGCCCACGAACCCCGAGTCACCCCAGTGGGAGAATTTGAGCTCCCTGGTCGGGGCCCAATATTTCTGGGTCGATCGCATCTTCTCGTGGAATGCCGATCCATCGACCTTCTTTTTTCAGCTGCTGCATACGGCGCGTCCCGGTTCTTTGGACACCTCGCTCGTTTCAAGCGACAACATTAATAACCCGCGCACGATGAACGCGATCTACGATCTTCTGACGCGGTTGGAAGCGGGAAAACGCTGGGGGCAGGAGAGTTTGGGCCCCGACAATCTCGCCAACAAACAGTTCAACGATTTTGTCACGCAGGGCCCGTTGACCCAGTTTTTTCAACCGCCGAATACCGTGTGGACCCCGCACGTGCTGAAGGATGGCGCCGATTCGGTCGGTGCTCTCGGGGCGCTGAACCGCGTCTATATCAATATCGGTCTCTTTAGCGAAGAATGGCTGCGCCACTTCAACCCAATCCTCGGCGGTAGACCGGTTACTCCGTTCGAGATCACAGTGGCGCGCGCTAACTCGTCCTATTGGGATGCGACCGAGTCACAAACCCCCGGCATGGCGCTGTTCCTCGTCAAGGCATCCTACCCGCACAAGCTGAAAAATGCGCATGGCGGTGCCGCCTACCTCAACGACAGCCCAGACGTCACGCAGCGGGGCAAGATCGTCTTTGCCGACAATTGCGCCGCCTGTCATTCCAGTAAGGCCCCGCAGCAGCCGGCCCGTGCCAATCCGGCCTTGTGTATCGGCCCCCGTTATCTCGACTGCTGGGACCGGTATTGGGAGTGGACCAAAACCGACGATTTCCGCCAGCAGATGCGGCAGATCGTCAGCGCGAGCGATTTTCTTGACAAAAACTATCTGTCGAACGATATGCGCGTCCCAGTGACCTTGTTGCAGACAAATGCCTGCAGCCCGCTGGCGACAAACGCAATTGCCGGCAATATCTGGGATAATTTTTCCTCGGCCTCTTATAAGGGACTGCCTTCGGTCGGTGCGATAACCGTGTACGACCCGTTTACCGGGGAGCCGCGTCCGTATCAAATGCCGGCCGGCGGACGCGGCTACACCCGCGTGCCGTCACTGATCAGCGTGTGGGCCACGGCGCCGTTCCTGCTAAACAACAGCCTCGGCCGCTTTAATCAGAGCCCCTCGGTCGAAGCGCGCATGGCGTCGTTCGACGACGCGATCACCAAGCTTTTGTCGCCAGAGAAGCGCGAGAAGGATGCGGTGCTGGGCGACAAGGTTCCCGGTGTGATTGACCGAACCAGCGTGACGAGCTGGCTGCGTATCCCCACCGGATATCTCCCTGACGTGGTGAAGGATACTCAAGAGGTGCTGGCGCTGTTGGCTCCGAAACTCTTCAATGAGGGCGGGCTCGAGATCGGGCCGATTCCAGCCGGGACGCCCGTGGATCTGCTGGCGAATTTCGATCCGCTGCCGCCGACGACAAGCTTGCGCGAGCGTCTCGCACACGACAAAGCGGTAGTCAAGGTAGTGGTCCAGCTGCTCCGTGACCTAAAGGCGCTGCCGCAGGGCGCTACCGACGAGCAGGCGCGCAAGGTATTCTCGAACGCCGGCGAACAACTGTTCGCGCTGAGCAAATGCCCCGATTATGTCGTCAATCGCGGCCACTATTTCGGATCCGGTCTCAGCGACGCAGACAAGAAGGCATTGATTGCCTTTCTGAAGACCTTCTAACCCCATCAGAGGCAGACGCGATGAACGACGGCGAGGCATTCGATTACATCGTCGTTGGCTCCGGCGCGGGTGGAGGGACGTGCGCGGCACGCCTGGCCGAGGCCGGACGCAGCGTGCTGCTGCTGGAGGCCGGAGGCGATCCACGCCAACTCTCGGGCACCAATGACGATCAACCCGGGGTCAATCGCCTGCCCGATGACTACGACGTGCCGGCCTTCCAAGGCTTCGCGAGCGAAAATGACGCAATGCGGTGGGATTTTTTTGTCCGGCACTATGCCTCGGACGCAATGCAGGAAAAGGACCCGAAATATCGGCGTTATTACCGAGGGGTTCCGGTGAACGGCATCCTCTATCCGCGGGCGGGCACCTTGGGCGGCTGCACGGCCCACAATGCGATGATCCTGGTCTATCCGCACAATGCGGATTGGGACGGGATCGCCCGTCTCACTGGCGACCCGTCGTGGGCTCCCGAGGCAATGCGCCGGTATTTCGAGCGGCTGGAAAACTGTCACCACCGGCCGCTCGAGCGCCTGCTGGCTGCAGTCGGCCTAAACCCGTCACGCCATGGCTGGCACGGCTGGCTGCAATCGGAGAAGGCCGTTCCCACCGCCGCGCTGGGCGATTTTGGATTGGTGCAGGTGCTGCTCGATTCTGCAGCCGAGGCATTCGAAGACATCGGGCAGCCGATCGAAAAGCTCCTCGACCTCGTCGAAGCCAAAGCCGATCCGAATGACTGGCGGCTGGTGTCCGAGGATGCCGTGGGAGTTCGCTACACACCACTGGCGACGCGCAATCACGCACGCATGGGCGCGCGGGAACGGGTCTTGGAAACAGTGCAAAAACATCCCGACCGGCTCCGGGTGGAGTTGCACGCACTCGTAACCCGGGTGCTTTTCGATGATCACAACCGCGCCACCGGTGTCGAATACCTGAAGGGCGAGCGGCTCTATCGCGCTCACGGCCAGCCAGCGACGACGGAAGGCGAGCGTCGTCAAGCGCAAGCCACACGCGAAGTCATCTTGTGCGGCGGCGCGTTCAACACGCCGCAAATCCTGATGCTGTCGGGGATCGGCCCGCGCGTGGTCTTGGAACCGCTCGGCATTCCGGTGCGGGTCGAGCTGCCGGGGGTCGGCAAGAATTTGCAGGACCGTTACGAGGTCGGCGTCATACATCGCATGAATTTCGATAGCTGGAACATCCTCGAAGGCGCCACCTTCAGCCGTGGCGACCGAGCCTATCGAGAGTGGGCCGACCGTCGTGAGGGGCTTTACATCAGCAACGGCGCGGTTCTGGCTGCAATTCTGAAATCGCGGGCCGAGCACCCGCTCCCCGATCTGTTCTGCTTTGCGTTGCTCGGGCTCTTTGGCGGATATTTCCCTGGCTACTCATCTCTCACGGTGGCGAAGCCCAATTACTTGACCTGGGCGATCCTGAAAGCGCACACGCAAAACCGCGCCGGCGAGGTTACGCTGCGCTCGGCCGATCCCCGAGACACGCCGCTTATCGATTTCAATTATTTCGAGGAGGGCAGCGATGTGGCCGGAGAAGATCTCGACTCGGTCGTCGCGGGCATCCGTTTCGTCCGCAGACTGACCGCAAAGCTGAAAGCCGATGGGTTGATCGCCGAGGAGGAGCAACCAGGCGATGCGCGCCAGACCGACGACGAGCTGAGGGACTACGTACGGACTACGGCATGGGGCCACCACGCGTCCTGTACCTGCCCGATCGGCCCGCGCGAAGCCGGTGGCGTCCTCGGCAGCGACTTTCGGGTGCATGGGACACAAGGTTTGCGCGTGGTTGACGCCTCCGTTTTCCCCCATATTCCGGGATTCTTTGTCGTTAGCGCAGTCTACATGATCGCCGAGAAGGCAGCAGACGTGATCCTCTCGCCGTAGCCGGTCCGGTTCAGCTGCGACGTGCGATGCTTTGTGCGAGGACGGAGAGGAGCAGACCAAGAGTTGTGTATCCGAGAATGACCTCACTGCTGACGACGATCTCGCCCACAACTGTTGCCGGTTTGACGTCGCCAAAGCCAAGCGTCGTGTAGGTTACGATTGAGAAGTAGAAGGGGGTGAACCAACTGTTGGCGCTGTCCTTGTAGTCGAGGATGTTGGGAAAGATTCGATAGATTACGCCGTAGACGGCCGCCAGACCGAAGGACATTGCCGCAACGCGGAGCATACTGCGGCCATAATCGATCAATCCCCAGGCCCGAAACAGAACCCTGCGACGGGAACCTTCCAGGTGAGCCTCCAGAGTATCGAGAAAATCCTGGTCGGCGGCAGCGCGTTTGAAGAGCGCGTTGCCAAAGCAAGAATCGAGACCGCGAACCCCGAGACAACATCCGCGCATTGCGTGAAGCTGCCACCGCACCCCTGTCAATTCCGTGTTGCTCAAGTTGGACAGGCTGAGATTGGCTCCGTTGAGGTTCGCGCCGCTGAGGTCCGCGTTTGAGAGGTCTGCATTGCTGAGGTTTGCGCCGGAGAAGTCCACTAGGCTGAGGTTTGCACGGTTGAGGTTCGCACCGATCAGATTGGCCCTTCCAAGGTCGGCGGCGCGGAGATTTACTTCACCTAAATCTGCGCTGCTCAAGTACGCGCCACTGAGGTTCGCTCCGCTCATGTTCGCCGCAGTAAGAATTGCCCCGCCGAGATTTGCCCCCCTCATGAGCGCTCCGCTGAGGCTTCCGCTATTGAGATTGGAATTGGAGAGGGTTGCGCCGGTGAGGTTCGCCAAGCTGAGGTTCGCCGCGTTGAGATCGGCTGCGCTGAGATTTGCCTCGCTGCAGTTGGCTCTGCTGAGGTTCGCGCCGGCGAGGATTGCTCTGCTGAGACCCGCCCGTGTGAGGTTGGCGCCGCTGAGATCTGCTCCGCTCAAATCCGAGTCATCGAGGATCGCGTTGCTGAGGTTTGCCCGGTTGAGGTTGGCCGCGCCGAGATCCGCTCCGCGCAGGAATGCGCCGCCAAGGTTCACGCCGTTTAGGTTTGCCTCGCGGAGACCGACGCGGACCGACGGGTTGCCTTCGCGCCAGGCATTCCAGGCGTCGGCACCCCTACGGAGCAGAAAGACAGGATCGGCCTCTGTCATGGCATATTACCGGTTCAGACGAGACTTCAGAATGTAATGCCGGATCGAAGGCCGACGACCAAAGCATTGGGAATTGGCCGCCCCACGGGGGCCGGAAGGGGCGCCACAGTGTGACCGCCCGGGCGGAAGATTAGCTGCAGATCCGGCTGCAGCAGCCACCATGGCGCAATACGGGCTTCGTAGGTGATTTCGAGCACACTCTCGTAATCGCGTATCGGGCGCTCGATGCCCGTGAAGAGGATCTCATCCCGGTCCAAGCGGCGGGCGTAGCCAATCCGCGCATAGCTTGCACCAACGCCCAGCACGTCGAGCTCGCGGGTCGGGAAGAGGCCCTTGAAGGTAAGGCCGGCATCCACCTCGAGGCTGATCAGATTGCGGTCGGGAGGGGCGTAGCCGACGCGAAGGAAGGCGGCCAAACCCTGGGTCGCCGTATCGGGGCGGCGCCACAACATCTTGTCCACCACTAAATAGGCGCCGAAGTTGCTGCTATGGGTGGCGGGAATGCCACTGCTGGCCGGGTCGGCGAGCGCGCGCCCCGAACTATCGCGGCGCTGATCGGGAAAATCTGCGGTATGGTACCAGGCACCGAGTTTGACGTCGCTCAGCCGGCTAGAAGAGATCGGCTCCTCGTCGAACGAGTAGGCAAGTTCGGCAATCGGCATGAAGCCACCCTCGCCGATCAGGAAGTTGGTGCCGCTCGAGTTGCGGACCTGCGGGTCTCCCGGTCCAGAGGGCGCCGGGTTGCCGTTGAAGGCCGCAGCAGAGAAGGTCAAACCGGTCGTCGGCGCGACCCGCAATCGTGCGCCCGGTGTGGCGAACGGATAGCAGGCCCCGCCGCTCGGCAGGTCGGTCGACCAGATGTCCGGACAGCCAAACGTCGAATTTACGAAGCCTGCCGAATATTGGCTAATATAAAACTCGTCGTCGAGCGCGATCTGGCCGACCCGAAGCGAGGCTTGTTTGTTGAGAAACTCTTGCTGCAGCCACATATCATGGAGGCGCGTCGAAGCTAGCGCTTCGATCGAGCTGACAGCCAGCAGGTTGCCGACTGCGTTCTTCGACAAGCCTTCTCCGCTTATCCAGTAGCCATCTGTGTAAAAGCTCGCGCCCGGCCAATTTAAGAGCTTGTCGAGGTCGAGGTTGAGAGAGACGTCGAGCAGGCCTTGGTAAATCGTTAGCTGCCTTATCCCACCGGTGGGATTGGACAGCGTTTCCGAGACGTCACTGGCCCCAAGAGCAACGCCGGCATCTTCCCACTGCTTGCGCACCCCGCCCCAGTCTCCGGTGAGCCTATCTCGCTCGAAAAGCCCCTCCTGCGCGACAACGGGTTGGTTGACGAGTCCGAATATGATGGCGGTGAAGGCTACGACCGCGTGAACGCAAGCTCGCAGAGCGGTCATTTCGGTCGTCTAACTGCGACTGAACTTGCCAGACCGGCGATCCTACCCCGAGCAAAGAGCAAGGGCGGTGCCGATCGGAAAGACACCAGGGGCTATCGTGCGCTGGGAACTGGACCCCTGCCCATGTCGATGGCGCGATAGGCTCCGGAAGGACTCAGGAGGCTTGCTGTGGCGCCCGCGACCGCGGCGGCAAGTTCGGGATCATTCGCACCGTCTTGCATCGTCGCCTGTCTCTCCACGAGGGTCTGATATTCCCCGTTAAGGTAGAGCCGCGCCTCGATCGTGATCGGACGGCGTACGCCGACCCTCTGTTGATAGACCGGCGTGTGCGCAAAGCTGCGGTTGCGTAATTCTCCCCCGGCGTAAGGGTTCAATCGAAATGTCCACTCGACGCGATCAGGCGCAGCGCTATTCCCTTCTGCCGGCTCGAAACGCCAATCGGCGAGCCCAGCCTCAGCCATATGCGATGCCAAATAGCGCGACAAGTCGGTGGGGTTAAATCCCGGCAGCCCATTAGATGCCTCGACCTTCAACGTGATCGATGCCGCGGCGGGGGTGGATGCAGACAGGATGCAGCAGAAGGCCAGTGCCCACGAAAAGGTGAGCGCAAGACGGGAAGCGGATAACTTGCGGTCGCCGGTCATGCTCCCCCAGGCCATATCAGAGCCAGGCTATCCTTCGGAACAGGTAGTATAGGGTAACGCAAATCGCCAGCATTAGCAACAATACAGCGGGATAGCCGAATGACCATTCCAACTCTGGCATGTATTTGAAGTTCATGCCATAGATGCTGCCTATAGCAGCTGGCACGGCGAGGATCGCGGCCCAGCTGCCCAGTTTCTTGACAATATCGTTTTGCCGCGCTGTCGAGAGGAGAAGGCTTGCCTCAAAGGCCGCTGTCAGACGTTCGCGCAAATCGAGGATCGCCTCGTCTACCAGCAATACGTGATCGTGAACATCGCGAAAGTACGGTTTTACTGCCGAGCTTCTCGCAGGGAAGTCGTGTCGCCTCAGCTGGTTGCAAATCTCGATCATCGGCGAGACAGAACGGCGCATTTTGAGCAGCCCTGCCCGCAGGCGATAGATGCACTCGATCTTTTCTCTGGCCGGTGTCGTCGAAAAAAGATCGGCCTCGATGACTTCCAGCTCCTCCGTAATCTTGTCGATGATCGGGAAATACAGGTCGCCGACAAAGTCGAGGATAGCGTACATGATGGCGCTCTCCCCTAACCGCAGCAGCTCGGGGCTGCGTTCACAACGCAGTCTCACTTCGGCGTAGGAGGCCGACGCACCGTGTCGGATGGAAACAACAAAGCCCTTGCCGACAATCAACTGCGTCTCGCCATATCGGACCTCTTTGTCTACGAGTTGCGCGGTCCGCAAGACGATGAACAGCACGTTGTCGTAAATATCCAGTTTGGGGCGCTGGTGCGCCAAGTGTGCGTCCTCTATCATCAGATCTTGCAGGCTAAGCTGGGCTTTGACGATGGCGAGTAGTCCCTCATCGGGCTCGTGCAGCCCAAGCCAAACAATGCCACCCTCTTGGCCCGCGAGAGCGCCCAATTCCTCGACGCCAACGTCACGCACGCGTTGACCATCTCGATAGAGCACGCATGCGACAATCCCCTGCCGCTGCGGCAGATCGGTCGGTTCGATACCGACAAGATCGAGCATATCAGTCGGAAATCCTCAGCCGGTATCCGTGCATGTTGTGTCCGTGTAATGCGCTGCCACGGCCGGAGAGGCTTGGGTTGATCATGAAATAGACGTGCGCGCTCTGAGGCTTGGTTCCCGGAAGCACGCGCTGCCATGAGCCGTCCGGGCGAAGGATCCAGCTCTGTGCGTCGTCGTGAAGGTTTGCTTCCATGATCTGGGCTAGGACTTGCTGGTGCACGGTCGGGTTTTCGATCGGAACCAGCGCTTCTACCCGGCTGTCGAGGTTTCGCGGCATCCAATCGGCCGAGGAGATAAAGACCGCGGCGTCGGGTGAAGGGAGCCCGTACCCGGAGCCGAAGCATACGATCCGGGCATGTTCGAGGAACCGCCCGATGATGCTCTTGACCCTAATGTTCTCGGAGAGCCCGGGCACCCCCGGAAGCAGCGAGCACATGCCGCGGACGATCAGCGAGATCGATACGCCGGCCTGAGAGGCGCGATAGAGGGCTTCGATCATGCCGACATCGACGAGCGCGTTGAGCTTTGCCCAAATTGCCGCCGGCCGGCCTGCCTCTGCATGCGCGATCTCGGCTTCGATGAGCTCGATAAGCTTCGCCCTGATGCCGTCTGGCGAGATCGCCAGCTTTTCGAGCTGCGCCGGACGAGCATAGCCGGTAACGAAATTGAATAGCCGAGCCGCGTCGCGACAGAGCGCCGGATCGCAAGTAAAGTAGGATAGATCGGTGTAGATTCTGGCCGTGACCGGATGATAATTGCCGGTCCCAAAATGAACATAGGAGCGCAAGGCCTCGCCCTCTCGCCGTGCGACCAGCGAGACCTTGGCGTGCGTTTTTAAGTCGACAAAGCCAAAGACAACTTGTGCCCCGGCCTGCTCCAACCGTCGGGCCCAGCGAATGTTGCGTTCTTCGTCAAATCGCGCCTTCAGCTCGACCAAGGCTGTCACAGACTTGCCCGACTCGGCGGCATCGGCGAGAGCGACGACGATTGGTGAGTCTTCAGAGGTCCGGTAGAGGGTTTGCTTGATCGCAATGACGTTCGGGTCGCGCGCCGCCTGATGCAGGAACTGTACGACCACATCAAAAGATTCATATGGGTGGTGGACGACAATGTCTTTCGCCCGGATTGCCGCAAAGCAGTCCCCACCATAATCCTTTATCCGTTCAGGAAAGCGCGGCGTAAACGGCGAGAACAGCAGGTCCGGCCGATCGGAGGTAATCAGCTGGCGGATATCCGATAGGGCTACCATGCCGCCGAGAACGACAACGTCTTGCGGGTGAGTTCCGGTCTCCCCGATTACAAAATCACGCAGACGGTCAGGTGTGCCAGCGGAAAACGTCAGGCGTATGATTTGACCACGCCGCCGCCGCTTGAGCGCGGACTCGAACATGACGACCAGATCCTGCGCTTTTTCCTCGATTTCGATATCGCTGTCGCGCAATGCTCGAAACACGCCGTGACCACGCCTTGTCAGGCCGGGAAACAATTCCGATAGTCCGACGGCGAGCAGAACATCTTCGACGAGAATGAAGCGAGCCCCCTCGCCAGGCAGACGAGTGAACCGCTCGATGCGCTCGGGAACGAGCACCAACGCATTGATCTGGGAGCCATCTTCTCGACGAAACTCCACAACCATCGCCAGGGCGCGATTGGGTATGAAGGGGAATGGGTGCGCCGGGTCGATCGCGATCGGTGTCAGGACCGGAAGCAACCGATCGACAAACAGCTGCCGCAGCCAAGCGCGATCCTCGCTCGTCAACGCTTGGTAATCCACAATGGAAATACCCTCGGCAGCGAGCCGTTTCTGCAGGTCCGCCCAGCAACGCTGCTGTCGATCAACCAAACGCCCGGCGACTTCCGCGATAGCGGTCAGCTGCTGGTCTGGGGTCAATCCGTCCTCGCTCTTTACGGGAACCCCGCTTGCCGCCAATTCTTTGAGACCGGCGACGCGCACCATGTAGAATTCATCGAGGTTGCTGTCGCAAATCGACAGGAATCGGATCCGCTCGAGAAGCGGATGGTTCGGGTTGCTGGCTTCCTCAAGAACGCGCTCGTTAAAGGCGAGCCAGGACAATTCGCGATTGAGGAACCGTTGTGTCGAATTCAGCGGCACCGCCGGTGGCGCCTCATCGATCTCCGGCGAGTCGATCGCCAACTGTGCCATTTCCACCCCTTACGGCAGCCTCAACGCTTCGTCAGACCGGGCTCTCCCGGTTATATGGGCGAACCGGCCTTGTAGGCCGCGAGCATCTCGTCGCAAACCTGGGATACCCAGAGCACGCTTTCCGCGAGTGCGAGCAGCGCTTTGCGCTCCACCGGCGGGCCGACGAGCCCGCACAAATGCACGACCCGGTCGTTAACTGTGATGTTCCGGCTCCCGAAATCGGTCCACGATTGCTGTGGTAGCCGAGACAGCAGCTCAAGCCAGATTGGGCGCTCGGCTTCGTCGTGCTCTGCCAAGAGCTTGATCGCCTCAGCGACATCGGTATCGGGACGAACGGTCACGACATTGCGGACCATACGTCGACAGCGCGCATGCCCCCTCCTCGGTCCGCCTCAGAATAGATTGAGGAACAAGATATAAAGGCCCGCAGACAGCATCATCGCCATCGGCAACGTCAAAACCCAAGCCAGCGCGATGTTGCGGATCGTCGACAGCTGCAGGCCTGATCCATTGGCCGCCATGGTTCCCGCGACGCCCGATGAGAGGACATGGGTGGTCGACACCGGGAGTCCGTACATGTCGGCCGCGGCGATGGTCCCGGCCGCGACGAGCTCGGCAGCCGCGCCCTGACCGTAGGTCAAATGGGTCTTGCCGATTTTTTCGCCGACTGTGATGACGATGCGCTTCCATCCGATCATGGTGCCGAGACCGAGCGCGATTGCGACCGCGACCTTGACCCACGTCGGAATGAATTTCGTCGCGGAGTCGAGCGACCGCTTGTAGGCGTTCAGTGTCGCTATATCGGCCGTCGACAGATCGGCTTCCTTGTCCTTCATCAGCAGGCGCAATGCCTCATCGGTCAAATACATGTCGTTGCGCGTGTTGCCGACGGCCTCGGCAGGGATCTTCGCCAGCGAGCCGTATTCCTTCACCTGCTTGTCGATATCCTGGATCAGCACAGCAAGCGAGGGGAAGGTGCCCTCGCTGATGTGGTGGTGCGCGACATATTCGGTCACGGCTGGACGCGGATTACCGAGGACATTGTAGCCGGCGGCCTTTTCCTCAATCACCTGCGCTGCGGCCGCAGAATTGGCCGAGAACTGGACGATCTGGCTCTCCGGCAGCGCGCGGTTCAAGGCAAAAGCAGTGGGGACCGTGCCGATCAAGATCAGCATGATCAGCCCCATCCCTTTCTGCCCGTCATTTGAACCGTGGGCGAAGCTGACCGCCGTGCAAGTAAAGACCAACAGGCCCCTGATCCACGCCGCCGGCGGTTTATCCGTCTCCGGCGCGGTGTATAATTCGGGCTTTCGGATCAGGGCTTTCATAAGGAGCAGCAGAAGCGCCGAGGCGACGAAACCGACAACGGGGGAGAACAACAGCGCCTTGCCGACCGCCGTCGCTTGGCCCCAGTCGACGCCGGAGGTGCCATCCTGACCGCGGGCTAGGGCGTTGGCGATGCCAACGCCGATGATCGAGCCGATCAGAGTATGCGAGCTCGAGGCGGGAAGGCCGAGATACCAGGTGCCCAGATTCCAGATGATCGCCGCGATGAGCAGCGCGAATACCATCGCGAACCCGGCCGAGCTGCCAACCTGAAGGATCAGCTCGACCGGTAACAGCGAAATGATGCCAAAGGCGACGGCGCCGCTAGACAGCAAGACGCCGAGGAAATTGAAACTCCCGGACCATACGACCGCGATTTCGGCAGGCATCGAGTGAGTGTAGATGACGGTCGCGACCGCGTTTGCGGTGTCGTGGAACCCGTTGACGAACTCGAAACCGAGGGCGATCAGCAACGCGACGAAGAGCAACAGGTACGGCAGAAACGTCGTGCTCTTGGCGCCGCTTGCGGCGACATCGGCATAGAGGCTGTACGCCACGAAGAGCAGGCCGCCGCCCAGCAGCAAGAGAAATACGATGGCGGTACGCGGGTCGAAGCCCTTGTCGAGAGAGGGACGAACCGGTTTCGCGCCGGTCACTCTCCGTGCGTCTAGCGCAGCATCGGCCATTTCGTAGTCCCCTGATGTCGGCAAGCTCCCTAATTATGGCTATTAAACTTTACAGTTCTGTGACATTGACAGCGGACATCTCGACTTGACTATTGCGGTGCCCCGTGCTGCGAGTCGGCGGCTCGAGGGGAGACCGCCGGTGCAGGGAAGCGCCATCAGCTATGCCAGCCTGACCGCCCGGGGCCTGGTCCCGAACCGCTGGGATATCATCGCTTTTCCCTTGGTCTTTGGGCTCCTGCTGCTTGCCGCCAAAGGGGCTCACGAAACCTTGGCGCCGCTCTCGGCGCTCAAGGAGCCAGTCGTCTCGCTCGATCCGGTCAACCTGCCGGAATATGCACTGCGCACGACGTTGCGCATGCTCGCGGCAATGGTCGCGTCGCTACTCTTTACCATCACCTATGGCACTCTGGCCGCAAAGAGCCGGCGCGCCGAACTTGTCCTGATCCCGCTCCTCGACATCCTCCAGTCGGTGCCCGTGTTGGGCTACATTTCCTTCACCGTCGTCTTCTTCATGTCCTTATTTCCGGGACGGGTGGCGGGTGCCGAAGCCGCGGCAATCTTCGCGATCTTTACCAGCCAAGCCTGGAACATGACCTTCAGCTTTTACCAGTCGCTGCGTACCGTGCCGCGCGACCTCCAGGAAGCGACGCGCAGTTTTCGTTTCTCAGCCTGGCAGCGCTTCTGGCGCCTCGAGGTGCCGTTCGCGATGCCGGGCCTCGTCTGGAACATGATGATGAGCATGTCAGGAAGCTGGTTCTTCGTGGTGGCCAGCGAGGCGATCACGGTCGGCGACAAGACGATCACCTTGCCGGGGATCGGCGCGTATCTGGCGCAAGCGACGGCGGAAAAGGACCTGGCGGCAGTCGGTTGGGTGGTGCTGGCGATGATCGCCGTCATCCTTCTATACGACCAGCTGATGTTTCGGCCGCTGGTCGCTTGGGCCGATAAGTTCCGCTTCGAGCAGACCGGCGCGCAGACCGCCCCCGGTTCCTGGTTTCTCGATCTGCTGCAGCGCAGCCGCCTGTTCGGAGCCATAGCCACCCCCGGCAGCATGCTGTTGCGGGCATTGGCGCGGCGGCGCTTTGCCCCGCTGCTCGCCGAAACCGAGGGGATAGGCGGCGCGCATTCAATGGCGAAAGCGATGATAGACGCCGCTTGGTTCATCGCCGTAGCAATTGCGGCCGTTTTCGCAGCATGGCGGATTATCGGCTACGTCGCCTCCGGGGTCGGCTGGGACGACGTCCTCGATGCGGTAGAACTTGGCCTCTTCACCTTGACCCGCGTTGTCGTACTGATCGCGATCGCCTCGTTGATTTGGGTCCCGATAGGCGTCGAGGTGGGTCTGCGGCCCCGCCTGGCGGAGAAGATCCAGCCCCTGGCGCAATTTCTCGCCGCTTTTCCCGCCAATCTGCTGTTTCCGATATTCGTCGTGGCCATTGTCCATTTCGACCTGAACCCGGACGTTTGGCTCAGTCCGCTGATCATTCTCGGCACCCAATGGTATATCCTGTTCAACGTCGTCGCCGGGACCATGGCCTATCCCACCGACTTCCGCGAAGCGGCAACCAATTTCCGAATGCGGGGTTGGCAATGGTGGCGCCAAGTCATGCTGCCGGGGATTTTCCCGTACTTTATTACGGGTGCGATTACCGCGGCGGGGGGCGCGTGGAACGCCAGCATTGTTGCAGAAGCGGTTTCCTGGGGAGATACCAAGATCGTCGCGCACGGCCTCGGAGCCTATATCGCCGAGAACACGGCCGCGGGCGATTATCCGAAGATCGTACTCGGCATCGCCGTCATGTCGATGCTGGTGACCTTATTCAATCGTTTCCTTTGGCGACCGCTCTATGCTTTCGCCGAAGACCGGCTCCGCCTCGACTGAGAAATTAGAATGGTCGCAATCGATACGGTGCGTGAAACCACACTCGGCGAGCCGATCTTGACGGTTCGCGGCGTGAGTCGCGGCTTCGCGCGGGGATCGGGCGAGGTGCGCGTCCTCGCCGATGTCGACCTGTCGCTGCGTGCCGGCGAGATCGTCGGTCTGCTCGGCCGTTCCGGCTCGGGCAAATCGACGTTGCTGCGTATCATCTCCGGTCTCATCACACCCAGCAGCGGCGCGGTGATCTATCGTGGCCGTCCCGTCAACGGCCCGGCGGAGGGGGTCGCGATGGTCTTTCAGACCTTCGCTCTCTTTCCGTGGCTGACCGTATTGCAGAATGTCGAAGCGGGGCTCGAAGCGTTGCGGGTTCCCGAGAAGGAAGCCCGCCGCCGCGCCCTTTCCGCAATCGATCTGATCGGTCTCGACGGCTTCGAATCGGCCTATCCGCGCGAATTGTCGGGCGGCATGCGTCAGCGCGTCGGCTTTGCCCGCGCGCTTGTCGTGGAGCCGACTATTCTGCTGCTCGATGAACCTTTTTCGGCGCTCGACGTCTTGACCGCCGAGACGATCCGCACCGATCTTCTCGATCTCTGGATCGAGCACCGGCTGCCGACCAAATCGATGCTGCTGGTCACCCACAACATCGAAGAGGCGGTCTTCATGTGCGACCGCATCTTGCTCTTCTCCTCAAACCCGGGGCGGGTCGCGGCCGAAATCGAGGTCACCTTCCCGCATCCGCGCAACCGGCTCGACGCCGCCTTCCGGCAGATGGTCGACGACATTTACGCGAAGATGACGGCCCGTCCGACCATCGGAGCCGCCGGGCAGGCGCCCAAGCTGCAGATCGGCAGCCGATTGCCGCCCGTCTCGACCAATGTGATCGCGGGTTTGATCGAGACCGTCGCCGCGCCCCCCTATAACGGCAAAGCCGATCTGCCCGACATCGCCCGCACTCTGCAGCTCGAGATCGACGAGCTGTTCCCGGTTGCCGAACTCCTGCACTACCTCGGCTTCGCCGAGATCAGGGAGGGTGATATCCTCTTGACCGCGGCAGCCCGCAGCTTTGCCGAGCTCGACACGCAGACCCGCAAGGAGGTTTTTGCCCACCACCTCCTCGCTTCGGTGCCGCTAGCCCAGCACATCAAGCGTGTACTCGACGAGCGGCCCGGGCACCGCGCCCCCCGAGTGCGCTTCGAGCAGGAGCTCGAGGACTATCTGAGCGACGCGGCGGCCGAGGAAACCCTCGACGCGGTCGTCGATTGGGGCCGCTACGCCGAGATCTTTGCCTATGACGACCAGTCGGAGATGTTCAGTCTAGAGGACCCAGAGGGGTGAAATTTCTCGCGGCCATGCTCCTGGCGGCACTCCTCGCGCTGTCCGCGGCAAAGGCCGAGGATCAGTCGAAATGCGCTGCGGCGCCCCACCTCTTATGGGGCGACGGCGAGCACGACGACACCGCGGCTCTCAATGCCTGGTTCCGCGGCGAGACCGTGATCTGGGCACAGAGTCATGAACCGGCCGGTGCGGAAATCGCCGATCACACGTTCCGGCTGAGCTCCACGGTCTACGTATCGGGCGGTACCGGGCGCAAGCTGGAGCGCTTCCGGATGGTCTGGCCGGAGCGCCAGGAAACCGTCTCCGGCGGCACGCTCCTCGCAGGCGATGACCCCGACAAGCCGCCGGTCGCCGTCGGCGTCACGACAGTTGGGGCCGATCCCGACGAGGGCGTCCCGTACAAAACTCCGGACCTGGAGCCTCTCGACCACGGCACCCCAAGGCACTGCCTGACATCCTAGTATTCCCGGTAATTCCCGTGATACCGGGAATTTTCTCGGATTTTGCCCCGGAACCGCCATTTCGCCGCGAAAAGAGTGAGCACGATCAACGCGTTGCGGCCCAATTCCCGTTGCAACCCTAATCGGGAATTCCGGCAGGCCTAATCGGGAATTAAATCCGCCGAACCGGGAATTACGGGAATTATTGCCGACAATGTTCAGGCGCCCGGTTCGGGCTCGTCCCATCAGCGTCGAACACGCGCTCCAGAGAACCACCAAAAGAAACATCTCCGCGCTCCGCCGAAATCCAATAAAACATCAATTCAACCGGCGGGCGCGACCCTACCGCGAAACCTGGCCCTTTCTGAGGCAGAGGTCACCGCCAATTGCTCGCGGCTGAGCCCACTGGTTTTCCTCCTCCTGATAATCGCGGGAACGCCCGCCGCATCCGCTTGCAGGGAACTTTGCGTCTCTGGTGGTGTACCCGTCGTAGGTCATCGAGGCCAATGACATGCTGTCTTTGTTGCGGGTGCCACCGGTGCTGACCGAGGCCCGCGCGGGGTCGAACGCAAAGGCCAAGCGCGACCTCGCCTGGCAGCCAAAACATGCCTCGTGGCGGCAGGGCTTTGTAGAGGCTCTGTCGAATGGCTCATGGCCACGACCCGGCTGAACACTACGCTGCGCCGCCTTTTTCGGGCCCCAGTGTACTTGTACTGTTGGAAATGCGGCTGGCTGCTTGGACACCGGTTCTTGCTGCTGATTAATACCGGGCGTCGCACTGGCCTGCGCCGCTACACGGTCCTCGAAATCATGGAATATCGAAAAGACGGTCCCGAGGCGGTCGTAATGAGCGCCTTTGGTCCTAACGCCGACTGGCTGCGCAACATCGAGACGACACCAAACCCGGAGGTCGTCATCGGTTCACAAAGCTTCATCGCCGCCCACCGCTTCCTCGCGGAGGACGAGGCGGTGAGGGTGGTCACCGGTTACCAGCAACGCAACCGGTTCATCGCACCGATCATTCGCTGCGGATTCAGCCATTTCCTCGGCTGGCGATACAACGGCTCAGTGAGTGATCGGCGCCGGCTCGTCAACAAGCTGCCACTCATCGAATTCCGTCCGAGATCCTGATACCACCAACGTTGCCGTGATTGCGAACAAAGTCGGTCGCCTCATCGCCTCGTAAGGCTGCTCGCACCGGCCGTCAAAGCCAGTCGGCGCCAAGAGATCGCGGACGCGCCGACCACCGAGCTACCCACTCAACCCCAGATATAAATCCGCTTGATTGATCCGTGTTATGCGGTTATAGTTAACACGGTTTCGTTCTGTGCCCTGGTGCGTTATGGAGCACGTCGGGAATTTACCGAATACCCAATGGCTCAGCACTGTCACCGATTTGTTTGCCAAGAATGGGCCTTATCTCGTAGCAGTGCTGTTTCTAGCGGTTGCTCTTACCCTAGTGACACTGAAAAATAAAATCGCAATAGCCTTGTGTATAGCGTCGTTTGTGCTGTCTGCCGCATCAGCGGCTTTTGGAATATTTGTTTGGAGCAAGGTAAATCCATTAGGACCAGACCCCAATACCAAATACGTTATGACGTATAAATTCTTAGACGATGGTGAGTTTTTGAAATTATTGGATCACGTCGAGCTATCAAACGGCTTACAAAGAGCCGTAGCATATTCGGCTCCCGAGTGGGCAAGCAATAGAGTTTACTTAATTTTGATTAGCGACCTTCCGATATCTGACGAAACGACGGTAAACATGTTCCTATACCCGAGAGACAGTTCTTCGCCTATAGTGTTCTGTCGTCCCTTGCAGACGCCCGAACAAATAGATATTGCACCAGACGCGACAAAAACGGATGTGCCTGAGAACAGCAGGTTCTCCTTTCGGATGATGCAAAATGGGCAATGGAAACCGCTTTCGTGTAATAGCCATTCTTAATAGTCTTGCTCTATTCCTCATTATGAGCTTTTCAGGAATTTGTTATGCGTGTACGCCATATCAAATAGCTGAGTTCAGACAGAAGAATATTCCTGAAGGAGAGATCAGGAGGCTCTGCGGGTTGTCACCTGACGCATCTATACCCGATCAACCGTCGACAGGATCTACCTGTTACGTTGGAAACGGTAGTTGCGAGCTCCAGGGCAGGGGTGCGATCGGTACCGCTTGCTGGTGCAACACCCCTTACGGCTCCGTGCTGCCGGGAGAAATTCGCTAGAACCGCCAGTTGCCGCTGATCGCGTTCCGTCGGGGAGGGTGCCGAGCGCAGCGAGGTGGGTGCCGACGAAGTGTCAGGTTCGCACCACTAGATCATCGCGCCCACACGTGCGAAGAACCACACCATCGCGGTGGTGCCGATGACATCGCCGGGGATTGCGTCTGTCCAACGTGGCAACCGGAACGCCGATCATGCGAAACCGTATGGGATGCCGAGCACAACGGCCACGAACATGATTTGCCCCATCTCGACGCCGAGGTCGTAGGTCATCCCGGCGAACGACATGCGGTCTTTGTTGCGGACGCTACCTGTGCTGACCGAGGCCCGCGCGGGGCCGAACGCAAAGGTCAAGCGCGACCTCTCCTGCCAGCCAAACATGCCTTGTGGCGGCAGGGCCTTGTAGAGCTTCTGTCGAATTGCTCATGGCCGCGGCCCGACTGAATACTACGCTGCGCCGCGTCTTCCGGGCCCCAGTCTACTTGTACCGCTGGAAATGCGGCTGGCTGCTCGGACACCGGTTCTTGCTGCTGATCAATACTGGGCGTCGCACTGGCCTGCGCCGCTACACGGTCCTCGAAATCATGGAGTATCGAAAAGACGGTCCCGAGGCGGTCGTAATGAGCGCCTTTGGTCCCAACGCCGATTGGCTGCGCAACATCGAGACGACACCTAACCCGGAGGTCGTCATCGGTTCACAAAGCTTCATCGCCGCCCACCGCTTCCTCGATGAGGAGGAGGCGGTGAGGGTGGTCACGGGTTACGAGCAGCGCAACTGGTTCATCGCACCAATCCTCCGCTGCGGATTCAGCCATTTCCTCGGCTGGCGATACAACGGCTCAACAGGCGCTCGCCGTCGGCTCGTCAACCAGCTACCGCTGATCGCGTTCCGTAAGGCGATTCGTTCGACATCCGCCGGGTCCGAGATCCGGCCGCCGTCCCGATCGTTGCCGTTCCGCTCCTTGCGAACCATTTCGAGACAGACTCCCGCGCCTACTATTCCGCTGCGGCGTGAGCCGGGATCGAAGCGCGTTCGGGGCGGGACATTGGCTGCGGCCACCAGCGGTCTTCCCATTCGCTGAAGAGGCCTTTGAGTTCGGGGAGGACGCGGTCGGCGAAGAGCTTGGTGTTGTAGGCGGCGAGGTCCTTGCGCATGCTGCCGAATTGCAGCAACAGCATCAGGTGGCCGACATTGAGGTCGGTTGCGACTTCGGTCAGTTGCTCGACGACTTCTTCGGGCGAGCCGATGATCACATACCCGCGGTCGACGATGTCCTCCATCTGGGTCGTCGCCCGCGCCTGCTGGCGGGCCTGCAGACTGGCGGCGCGGCCGATCTGGCCGACAATGCCGGCGCGCTGTGTTGCTTCGGTGATGTAGCCCGGCGGCATCGCCCAGCGCGGGTCGACGCGCAGGCAGCGGCCGTAGAAATATTCCGCCGGTTCGCGGTAGAGGCGCATCGCCTCGTCGCGGCTGTCGGCGACGCCGACAAACTGCAGAAAGCCGGCGCGGTACGGGTTCCGATCCTTGCCGAGGCGCGCCATCTCGTCCCAGAAGCCCTGCATTGTAGCGCGGCCGTCTTTGAACCCGAAATAGGACAGATACGCGTAGACGTAATCCATCTTCGCGCACCACTGCCAGGTCTCGACCGAGCCGCCGCCCGGGATCCAGACCGGCGGGTGCGGCTTCTGCACCGGGCGCGGCCAGATGTTGACATAGCGCTGCTGGTTGAAGCGGCCATTGAACGCGAAAGTGTCCTGCTCGGTCCATGCCCGCATGACGAGATCGTGCGCCTCGTTGTAGCGCTCGCGCAGCGTGCTCGGGTTCTGGCCGTACGCAAAACAGGTGTCCATTGGCGTGCCGACCGGAAAGCCGGCGATCAGCCGCCCGCCCGAGATGCAGTCGATCATCGCGAATTCTTCGGCGACCCGGGTCGGCGGGTTGTAGAGCGCCAGGGAATTGCCCATCACGCACAAAGCCGTGTCGGTCGTGCGTCGCGCCAGGGCTGAGGCGATCAGATTGGGCGATGGCATCAGCCCATAACCATTGGAGTGGTGCTCATTGACGCAGACCGCGTCGAAGCCGCATTCGGCGGCGAATTCGAGCTCGTCCATGAAGTCGTTGTACATGTGATGCGCCCGCCGCGGGTCGAACAGCGAGGAGTGGATGTCGACCCAGACCGAGGAATGCTTTTCGCGGAAATCCTCCGGCAATTCGGTGTAGGGCATCAGGTGAAACCACATCAGCTTCATGGCGGCAGCTCCTCAAATCGCTTGGCCACCTCGGTGCGTCCTTCAAGACGACCGCTTCGCGGTCTCCTCAGGATGAGGTGCGTTCGTTTATGCCATCGACAAGCATACCTCATGCTGAGGAGCGCCCGAAAGAGCCTGCCCCAGGCTTGAACTTGGGGGGCGCGTCTCGAAGCACGCATGGCGCCTATGCTCGGCGGATTCCGGATTGACGGGATAACAGCCCTCGCGGTTGTTAGGGAAGGCCAAGCCCGGCAGTCGGAGGAAACAGGTGAAGAATGTTCAATGGGCAACACTGGCGACGGCAGTCTTATGGGTCGGGTTGATCGTTGCCGGTTCGGCGCAAGCGCAGAAGCAAGGCGGCACGTTGCGGGTCTATCACCGCGACAGCCCGGCAAATATGTCGATCTACGAGGAAGGCACGATTTCGGTGATCGCGCCGATCATGGGCGTCTTCAACAACCTCGTGGTGTTCGATCCAAACGTAAAGCAGAACAGTTTGAGCTCGATCGTGCCCGACCTCGCCGAGAGCTGGTCGTGGAACGAGGACGGCACCGAGCTCACCTTCAAACTGCGTGATGGCGTCAAATGGCATGACGGCAAGCCCTTTGCCGCCGCGGACGTCAAATGCACCTGGGACCTGCTCCAGGGGAAGGCCAAGGAGAAGCTGCGCGTCAATGCGCGGGAGGCCTGGTGGCTCAACCTCAACGAGGTCACGACCGAGAGCGACCGCCAGGCGACTTTTCATCTGAAACGGCCGCAGCCGGCCTTTATCGAGCTGCTCGCCTCCGGCTTCTCGCCAATCTACCCCTGCCATCTGTCACCGGGTGAAATGCGGGCGCATCCGATTGGCACCGGGCCGTTCAAATTTGTCGAATTCAAGCCGAACCAGTCGATCAAGGTGAGCCGCAACCCGGATTATTGGAAACCCGGGCGCCCTTATCTCGATGCCGTCGAATGGACGATCATCCCGAACCGCTCGACCGCGATCCTCGCGTTCATCGCCGGGAAATTCGACATGACCTTTCCCTATGAGGTCACGATCCCGATGCTGAAGGACGTGCACGGCCAATTGCCGGAAGCGATCTGCGAAGTGGCGCCGCTCAATGTCGCACCCAATCTGCTCGTCACCCGCAAGCCGCCCTTCGACAATCCCGAGCTGCGTCGAGCGATCGCAATGACCATCGACCACAAGGCCTTCATCGATATTCTCGGCGAAGGCCAGGGGGATATCGGCACCGCGATGCTGCCGGCCCCCGAGGGTCTCTGGGCAATGCCGAAGGAGATGATGGAGAAACTGCCGGGCTATGACCCCGATGTGCAGAAGAGCCGTAAAGAGGCCCGCAAGATCATGCAGTCACTGGGCTATGGACCGGACAAGCCGCTGGCAGTCAAGATCTCGGCGCGCAATCTCGCAATCTACCGCGACCCGGCGTCGATTTTGGCCGATCAACTGAAGCAGATCTGGATCGACAGCGAGATCGATCTGGTCGAAACCGCCAATTGGCTGCCAAGGCTGATGCGCAGTGATTTCACCTTTGCGCAGAGCCTCGTCGGCAGTGGGCTCGACGACCCCGACCAGAATTTCTATGAGAACTACATCTGCGACTCCAACCGCAACTACACAAAATACTGCAACCGCGAGCTCGACAAGCTGATCGATCAGCAATCGATGGAGCCCGACCAACAGAAGCGCAAGCATCTGGTGTGGCAGATCGACAGCAAATTGCAGGAGGATGTCGTGCGGCCGATCCTCTATCATATGCGCCAAGGCACCTGCTGGCGGCCCGAGGTGAAAGGAATCAACCTGCAGGTCAACAGCATCTATAATGGCTGGCGCATGGAAGAGGTCTGGCTCGACCGGTGAGGTGTAAAATGACGGCGCCCGCTTTCGCCCCGATTCTCGATGCCGCCCGCACCCGTCTTGGCGCCGCAGCGCTCGAGGCGCGGCTCCCGAAACCGCGTTCGGCGGCCGAGCTGAAGAGGCTAGGGGACGACCGTTATCTCTCACAGATGTCGCTGCGGATCTTCCGCGCCGGCCTCAAGCACAGCCTCGTCGACGCGAAATGGCCGGCTTTCGAGGAAGTCTTCGGGGGCTTCGAGCCGCGCCGCGTGCGCGCGATGTCCGACGAAGCCCTCGAGGCGTTGCAGGGCGACACGCGGCTCATCCGCCATTGGGGCAAGCTCAAATCGGTCCGTGACAATGCCGCCGCAATGATCGCGATTGCCGAGGAGCAGGGCAGCTTTGGCGCCTGGCTCGCAAATTGGTCCGAGACCAATATTGTCGAGCTCTGGGAAGCTTTGGCCAAACACTTCAATCAGATGGGCGGCAACTCGGGCCCGACCTTCTTGCGCATGGTCGGCAAGGATACCTTCATCCTGACGCCCTCGGTAACCGCTGCGCTGAAGCGCTGGGGCGCCGTCGATGCGCCGCCGAAGAATCGCAAGGATCGCGCTGCCGTGCAGTCCTGCTTCAATGACTGGGGAGCGGAAAGCCGCCGGCCGCTTTGTCAATTGAGCCTGATCCTCGCCGCTTCGATTGAAGATTAGTGGATGAAATCAGACAGATAGTACCGCATCAGCGCGCCGCCTTGTCATACCGGCGAAGGCCGGTATCCGGCGCAGCCATGGGTCCCGGCCTTCGCCGGGACGACAAAGTAGACGGTGCGATCACAGCGTAGGATAGGACATTGCGCGAAGTAGTCCGCGTCAGACGCCCGAATTGCGTAATGTTTGCAGTAGCCGAGCCGCCGTTGCAGTTATTCAGCGAGGTCGGGGAGCGCCGGTCACTCCCAGTAGGCCGCGACGATCGTGTTGTCGTCGCTGAGGATCAAATTGAGCCGGTTGGGGTTGCGCGTGATGCCTCTGATGCCGCGCGACGGGACGATCCATCGCAGAACCTTGGGGAGATCCTCCTGCCGAACCACACCCTGCTGCCCGGGCTGCGCTTGCCCGCGCTCGACAAATTTCTTGCCGACGCAGTCTTTACAGTCATTGACGGTGATCTGCGTTTGGTTGACTCCGGGAATCTGCTTGAGCTCGATTGCATTCTCGGAAGCACGCACCCGCACCCCCTTGAACAGCTGGCCCTCCTCCAATGGGAAGACGGCGTTGATCGGCACAAATCCTTCTGCCGGCTCCGTTTGCTGCGGCGTGGTCGCAATGAATTGCAGATCGAGGACGCCGTCCCAGGGTTTTCCGGCAAACGTCGGGACCAGCTCCGGGTCGCTCCAGCCCTGTGATCCGGTCAGCCCGGTTACGCGCACAATGTCGAGCTTGGGCTCGATCGAGGTCCGCAATACTTCGACGCTGGTGACATAGAGCACCGGGAGTTCTGTCCCTGGCGTTTCAGGCGAAGATGTCGGTTCGACCGTCTGCCCCGCCGCGCCACCGCCGCCGTATCCCAGCGGTTGCCCGCCCGCGCCAGACGGCGCGGTGCCTTGAGCGAGTGCGAGCCCGACCAGACTGCCCTGCAGCGCGGCAGCGACAGCGAACGCAGCCAACCCCCGAAAAATCTCGTTCATGCTATCCTCCAGTATTCATCCCCAACCGACGCTCTGATCGGACAGGTGCGCCGTGATTTCGGTGTGAGGAGCGCTTGGTCTGTTCCAGTCCGATATGCTGGGCTGCACCCGCTCCAGCGCATCGAGCACGAGATCTGTCGCCCGCATCTTGGTGATGCGGCAATAGGTCGTCTCGGTACTGGCGAAGGCGCCATTTTCAGCGAGCTTGTTGACGGGCTCACCCCCGCCGCACACACTGAAATATTCACAACCTTCGCGGCACATTGCCACGCCCGTTCCAATGTCCTCGAGCATCCTGGCAAAATTCGCTCGCTGGGGCAAATCCACGAGCTTGTCGCAATTGATATTGCCCAACAGGAAATCGCCGTAGTCTGCATTCTTCAGACCGAGCAGCTCGGGTGAAAAGGTCGAGATGTTGCCGGCCCAATCCATACTGGTGATGGCGAAAGGTTCAACCAACTGGTTGCTGAACGGCGCATCCTTTGGCCGAATGACCTGTCGCAGCGCGTGCTCGATTTCACGAATGAAGGTAATCTTGCCGGGAGCAGCCGCAGACAGCCGCCAAAATTCGCGCAGAAACCGGTAGTAGGCAGCTTCGACGCCACTTTCGGCAAAGGATTGGGAGACGTGGTCGCCCTCGGATTCTTCGACGTTGAAGCAAACCTGTTGGATGCCCTCTGCAACATAAAAGTCAAACATTTCCTTGGCGGCCCGCATGCTGTCCAAGGATAGTACCGATATGACGTGAAACGGCACCTCGTGCCGGCGCAGCAGCCGGATGCTTGCGATTGTCTTATCAAAGGTGCCGCGTCCCGATCGGGTCAGTCGATTGCGGTCGTGAAAGTGCTTGGGCCCGTCGATACTGACGCCGAGATTGACTTGCTCCTCGGTGAAGAACTTGCACCACTTCTCGTCGATCAATGTCCCGTTGGTCTGGAACGAATGCGCCACCTGCAGGTCTGGTGGCTTCAATGCCTCGATCATTCGAAACGCACTGCGATAGAAGCCGATCGGCAAGACCATGGGTTCTCCGGCATGCCAGACGACCGACAAGCAGTCCCGCACCCAGCCTGACCCAAACACCTGTGAAAACAGATTCGATAGTGTCTCCAGCGCGACGACTGCTTTCGAATTGCGGTCGGGCAGATAACAATATCGGCAGTCGATGTTGCAGAATGGGGTAGGCTGAATAACCAGCAGCTCTATTCGCGGCACGACGCAGCTCGCCGTCTGCCTTTGGCTCGTCAGACTACCAATTGCGCCACCAATTATTCCAGTTGTTCCAGTTCCGCCAGTTGTTCCAATTTGGCCAACCCCACCCCCAAGGCCGCCACGGCCGCCCCCAGCCCCAGTTGTTCCACCAATTTCCCCAAGCGAGTTGTTGATCGCCGCGCCCCGATTTTTCCCCGCCGCCCGTGTCGTCCGCCAATGCGGAGACGGCCTCGCGGATGGCGGCCAGTCGTTCCGACACCCCATCTTCGCCAGAGGCTAAAGGTTGCGATCCTGCGGGAGGTTGATTGGCCGCGCTCTGTCCTGTCGTGCCAAGCAACAGCGACACACCGAGGGTCCCGGCGGGAAGAATCCGCGACAGGATATTGACGTATTTCTGGCGCATCGACATCACAACCCCTCCCTTATTAAGCAACAATACACGAGTGCGATAATTCCCCGGCGCGTCTATAGCAAAGGATGTTCGGCGGCGTCAAATCAACCCCTGTGCCGACCGATCCTTTACCTGCAGTATCCGCGCCCAGGGAGGCGAGTGTTCGCGGATGCGAGCGAAGATGGGGCAATCCGGCTCATGCGCGCCCGGCAGATAGCCGAGGCTCAGCAGGAATTCGGTGACGATCTGGCCGCCGGTAAAGCGAAAGGTTTTCCGAAAAAGCCGCGTCCACTCCTCCTGCGATCTCGGGTGGTGTGCTTCGAGCCAACCGGTAAATGATCCGTGTGATTGTCGCAATGCCTGGATGCGCCTCGCATTCTCGGTCGTCGCCTCGATCTTGAGCCGATTGCGAATAATTCCCGCATCGGCGAGCAGGCGTTCGATGTCGGCAGACCCGAAGGCGGCGACGCGATCAACTTTGAAATCGGCAAATGCGGTGCGAAACGCCGCGCGCTTTTTGAGGATCGTCAGCCACGACAAACCCGCCTGGTTGATCTCGAGGACGAGCCGCTCGAACAGCACGGATTCGTCATTGGACGGGAAGCCATACTCGGTGTCGTGGTAGATACCATGAACTGGATGGCCCGGCGCCAACCGGCAATAGGCAGCACTCATCTCAGGGCTCGCGAAAGCTGAGCAATGGAGAGTGAACCAGGGCGTAAATGCCGAGCCAAATGACCGCCGACACTACGGTCGTGACGGCCAGTTTCAACAGCATCCGCGGCCGGCGCGGTGCGCCTGCGGCATAGCCTGGATCGTCCGCGTCGGCAGGGGTCACCCATAAGGGCAGTACGGCAAAAAGAGTGACCCACCAGGTGAGGACGTAGACAACGATTCCAGTGACCCAACCCATGATTGACCGCGCCGCAACTCGCCCCGCTCATACCTGCTCGAGCTCGATCAAGGTGCCGCAGAAGTCCTTCGGGTGCAGAAACAGCACCGGTTTGTCATGAGCGCCAAGCCGCGGTTCGCCATCGCCGAGCACCCGTGCACCTTCGGCGCGAAGCCGGTCGCGCGCCGCGATGATATCGTCGACCTCGCAGCAGAGATGGTGCATCCCGCCAGCCGGGTTGCGTTCGAGAAAACTCTTGACCGGCGAATTCTCGCCGAGCGGCTCGAGAAGCTCGATCTTTGTGTTAGGCAATTCGACAAACACCACGGTGACGCCATGCGCCGGCAGCGGAGAGGGTTCCGAGACGCGAGCGCCGAGGATTTGGCGATAAACCGCGCTCGCCGCCGACAGATCCGGCACGACAATCGCAATGTGATTGAGCCTGCCAATCATGCTCACGGCACATTTACCTTCAGATTCTCACCAGATGGATCTCGACCAGCGGGCGCTTGCCGAAGCGCTCATTGAGGACGTGGCGCAGTGTGCGCTGAACGGTGCCGCGCACGGCGTCGTCGTCACGCCGCGAGCCCGCCGGCAGTTCGTCGACGGCTCGGTCGAGGGCGCCACGCAACGCCGGCATTGCCGCTTCCGCAACCGCTGGCTCGACGACGCCCATGAGGCTGATCGCGGGGGGCGCCACGAGGTGGCCCTGGCGATCAACCACCACGGTTGCAACGGCGGAGCCGTTGAACGTGACCCGCCGCCGGTCCTTGAGTGTGGCGCCGTCGAGCGGCAGCAGACTTTTGCCATCGCTGGCCAGTCGTCCGATCGGGACCTCGTCGACGACGGTCGCGTGATTTCCTGCGAGCCGCACCATGTCGCCATTTTGAATGACCAGCGGCTGCTGGACTTGGCACTCGCTGGCGAGCTGGGCGTGCGCGATCAGATGACGGGCTTCGCCGTGAACGGGGATGGCAATTTGCGGGCGCACCATCTGATACATCCGCACGAGTTCGTCACGCGCGGGATGGCCGGAGACGTGGACGAAATGGTCTTCCTCCGTAACGATCTCGATCCCGAGCCGGACCAGAGCGTTCTGCAATCGGTTGATTGCCTTTTCATTGCCAGGAATGATACGCGAGGAAAAGATGACGACATCCCCCGTCTCGAGCACGACGTGCGGATGAGCGTCGCGTGCGATCCGGGAGAGGGCCGCGCGCGGCTCGCCCTGGCTTCCCGTGCAGATCAAGAGGATCCGGTCGCGCGGGATATACCCGGCTTCATCCTCGGTCAGAAACCGCGGCAGATCGGCCAGATAGCCGTTCTCACGAGCGGCCTTGTCGATCCGCCATAATGACCGTCCGATCAGTGCCACCTCGCGGCCGTGTACCGCCGCCGCCCGGGCGATCGTTTCGAGGCGCGCCACATTCGACGCGAAGCAGGCCACCGCGACTCGGGCATCGTAGCGGCCGATCAGATCAGTCAGCGAGCGGCGCAACTCCGCCTCGGAGCCCGAGGTGCCGGGCCGCAGCGCGTTTGTCGAATCACCAATCAGCGCCAGGACGCCCTCGTCGCCGAGTCTCCGCAGCGCCGCCTCGTCCGCGGTCGGCCCTATCAGCGGGTCGGGGTCGAACTTCCAGTCCCCAGTGTGAAGGATTGTGCCGACGGGCGTGCGGAGCGCCACAGCATTCGGCTCAGGAATCGAATGGGTCAAGGTGATCAGCTCGAGGTCGAACGGACCAATCGTGAACCGCCCGGACATCGGCACGATGTTGATCCTGACCCGGTCCGCCAGTCCTGCCTCGACGAGCTTTGCGCGCAATAGAGAGGCGGTAAACGGCGTCGCCCAGACTGGACAGCGCAGCTGGGTCCATAAATAGGGTATGGCCCCGATATGATCCTCATGGGCGTGTGTGGCGACGATCCCGAGCAGCCGGTCGCGGTGTTCAACAATGAAACCAGGATCGGGCATGACGACCTCGAGCCCCGGCTGGGAATCGTCTCCGAACGTGACGCCACAATCCAGGATGAGCCAGTCGCCGGCATACCCGTAGACATTTAGGTTCATCCCGATCTCTCCCGAACCGCCAAGCGGGACGAAGTAGAGAGCGTTCGCGTCGCGATATTCGGGCGGCGTCCCGGACTGCAACGGATGGTTCATTGGTTGCTGTTGCGACGGTAGATCAGGTGGAGTCCCCACAAGGTCAGGTCAGGATCAACATGGCTGATGATGTTGGTGGCTTCGGCGAGCACCGGGGCAAGGCCGCCGGTCGCGATCACCTCCATCGCTTCACCGCGCTCGGCCCTGATCCGCTGGACGAGCCCCTCGACGAGCCCGACATAACCCCAGAACACGCCAGACTGCATGGCCGGGACAGTGCTGCGCCCAACCACGTTGGGCGGGCGCCGGATCCCGATCCGCGGCAGTTGCGCCGCTGCCATGTCGAGTGCTCTCAGCGACAGGTTGATGCCCGGTGCGATCACGCCGCCGCAGTAATTGCCGAGCCGATCGACGACGTCGAAGGTAGTCGCGGTTCCAAAATCGAGGACGATCAGAGGTGGCGGATAGCGGTCTTGAGCGGCCACCGCATTGGCGACACGGTCGGCCCCCACTTCCTCCTTCGGCATATCGAGATCGATGCCGATGCCGACATAGCAGTCCGGACGACCGACAATCAGGGGCTCGCTAGCGAAGTAGCGCTCGCACAAGCGCGTCAGGTTAAAGGTCGCCTCCGGAACCACGCTGCCGATGATCGTCGCGTCTATGTCGCTCGGAGCGAGACCGGCGAGAGCCATCATTTGGATAAGCCAGCCCGCGTATTCATCGGCGGTCCGGTTCGGGTTTGTTGCGGTGCGCCAGGATCCGCGCAATTCATCTCCTGCGTAAACCGCGCAGACCACATTCGTGTTTCCGGAATCGATAGCAAGCAGCATTGGGCTTCGTCACTGGTTCATAAGGAGGACCTCACCGGCCGAGATGCGGTGTTGCTCTTCGGCGCCTTCCAGCAGTAGTGCGCCCAGGTCATCTATACCGAGGAATCGGCCACACAAGATGCCGGCCTCCAGGCGAACCTGGATCAACTCTTCGCGAGCCGCAGCGTGCGCCAGCCAGGCTGCACGAACCGGGACAAAACCCTCGTCGCGCCAGCGCTTCTTCCAGAGGCAGAAGTGCCGGCAGAACTCCTCGAGCATGGCCGCAGGTGGGACTGCGCCGAGACCTTCCTCGCCAATCGACGTGGTCGGGTATCCCGCCAGCCGCGGGGAGGAGATGAGATTGACCCCGATGCCGAGGATTAGAAATGTCGGCTTGTCGGCCGCAATCATTTCCGATTCGAGCAGGATCCCGGCAATCTTGCGACCGTTCACCAACACATCATTCGGCCATTTGTACGAGAGGCCGTTCATCCGGGGGAGGATCGTGCCGAGCGCGTTGCCAATGGCTAGAGCCGCGACAAAGCCAAGTTGTGCTGCCTGAAGTGGCGGACAGTCAGGGCGCAAGATCAGCGAAGCATAAAGATTGCCTCGGGGCGATACCCAGACGCGGCCGCGACGCCCGCGACCGTCGGTCTGCTCGAGCGCCCACACGACTGTATCCTCCTCGGCGCCGTCACGAGCGAGATGCCTCGCCTCGTCATTGGTGCTGCCCACCGAGTCATAGCAAACCAGCCGATGACCCAGGGGTAGTTCCGGGCGCAAGCCGATCACTGGGAAAAGAGCGCCGCCGCCGCGGTTTCCGCAGCCGCAAAAATCGGTCCCGGGAGCACGAAGAAAAACAGCGTGACGACCGCGGTGACGAACACCACGCCCTTGAGCTCAGTGCTGATTGGACTGTCGAACGCGGGCGCCGGCTCGTCGAAATACATGACCTTGACGACCCGCAGGTAATAAAACGCGGAGACGACGCTGGTCACGACACCGATGACGGCAAGCCCGGTCAGCTTTGCATCGATCGCCGCGAGAAACACGTAGAGCTTGCCGAAGAAGCCGGCAGTCGGTGGAACCCCGCTTAGCGCGAACATGAAAATCGCCAACGCCAGGGCAAGCCCCGGCTGCGAACGGGACAGTCCCGAGAGATCCGAAATTCCTTCGAGCATCCGTCCTTGCCGGCGCATGCACAAGATCACAGTCCAAGTGCCGAGGGTCATAAAGAGGTAGATCGCCATATAGACGAGCACGCCGCGGATCCCGGCTGCTGTTCCGGGCGCAAGCCCGATCAGGGCGTAACCGACATGACCGATCGAGCTATAGGCCATCAGCCTCTTGATGCTTTCCTGGGCGATCGCAGCGACGGCACCAAGCACCATAGAAGCAATCGAGAGAAAAATAATTAACTGCCGCCATTCGTCGATCAGCGCGCCGAACGGTTCGATCATGAAACGAACGAAGAGAGCGAGCGCCGCGATCTTCGGCGCGACGGCGAAGAACGCCGTCACCGGGGTCGGGGCGCCCTCGTAAACATCAGGCGTCCACATATGGAACGGAACGGCCGAGACTTTGAAGGCAAGACCTACGACGACAAAAATGAGCCCGACAATCAGGCCCGTGGGAGGCATGCCACCAGCCACCAGCTTGGCGATATCGACAAAGGCGGTAGTGCCGGTGAAGCCATAGATGAGCGATGCGCCGTAAAGCAGCATCCCCGAGGACAGTGCGCCGAGAACGAAATATTTGAGCCCCGCCTCGCTCGAGCGTACCGAGTCGCGGTTGAAGCCGGCAACGACATAGAGCGCCAAGTTTTGCAGCTCGAGGCCGACATATAGGGTGATCAGATCATTGGCCGAGATCATCACCATCATGCCAGTCGTCGACAGCAGGATGAGAACGGGGAACTCAAACCGGGCGATTCCTTGCTCGTCGTTGTAGTTCATTCCGATCAGGATTGTGACCGCTGAGCCAATCAATACGAGGGCCTTCATGAACCGAGCAAAAGCGTCGGTGACGAACACTCCGTAGAACCCGACGCGCGCGGCACCGCCGCCGCTTTCGACGACGATCAGAATGACGATCAGCACTGCGATCGCCAGCCAGGAAACGAGCCGCCAGGAGCCCTCGCCGCGGATCGCCCCAAGCATCAGCAAGGCCATTGCTGATGCTGCGAGCAGCATCTCCGGCAGCGCCGGTGAAAGGACGGGAAGATCGAGTTCAGGCATTGGGCCAGAGCTAGAAGAGGCTCGCGCGCCGCACACCTGCGGCCTCGGTAGCGGCATTGACCTGCTGGACCAGATGATCGACGGAGGCCTGGATCGGTCGCAGGAACGAGCTCGGATAGAAGCCCATCCACATCACCAGCACCAGCAGTGGAGCAAACACCACTTTCTCGCGCAGGTTCAGATCAAGCATGCTGCGCAGATCGGCGCGCGTGATCGTGCCGAATATGACCCGCCGGTAGAGGTAGAGCATATAGGCGGGCCCGAGGAACAGTGCGGTCGCCGCAAGAGTGCACTCGAGCGTGCTGACCTTGAAGGTGCCGAGCAGGATCAGGAACTCGCCGACAAACCCGCTCGTCCCTGGTAGTCCGATAGCCGCTAGAGTGAACACCATAAAGACGAACGCATAGGCGGGCATGCGCTCGACGAGTCCGCCAAAGCGGGCAATCTCATGGGTATGCAGCCGGTCATAGAGCACGCCGACGCAGAGGAAAAGCGCCCCCGATACGAGCCCGTGACTCAACATTTGAATGACCGCGCCCTGCACGGCTTCGGAGGTCACCGCGAAAGTTCCCATCGTGACAAAGCCCATATGGGCGATCGACGAATAAGCGATCAGCTTTTTCATATCGATCTGCGCCAGCGCCACCAGCGAGGTGTAGATCACCGCAATCGCGCTGAGCGTAAAGATCAGCGGCGTAAAGTAGGCCGAAGCGAGTGGAAACATCGGCAGTGAGAACCGTAGAAAACCGTAGCCGCCCAGCTTCAACAGGATACCGGCCAGGATGACGGAACCCGCGGTCGGCGCCTCGACATGGGCATCGGGCAGCCAGGTGTGCACTGGCCACATCGGAACCTTGACCGCGAACGAGGCAAAGAACGCCAGCCACAACCATCTCTGCAGACCAATGGGAAAGTTGTGGGTCAGAGCGACAACAATGTCGGTGGTCCCGGTCTGGAAATACACTGCCAGGATGGCGAGCAGCATCAAGACCGAGCCGAGAAATGTATAAAGAAAAAACTTAAATGCCGAGTAAATCCTGTTTGGACCTCCCCACACCCCGATAATCAAGAACATCGGGACTAGAACACCCTCGAAGAACACATAGAAAAGAACGAAATCGAGCGCGCAGAATATTCCCACCATTAGCGTCTCGAGGACGAGGAAAGCGATCATAAATTCCTTCACGCGAAATTGGATCACTTGCCAGGCGGAGACGATGGACAGCAGTGTCAAGAGACTCGAGAGAAGGACGAAGAACAGCGAAATCCCGTCGATCCCCATGTGATAGGTGAACTGGAAACCGCCGATGGTCACCCAGTTCGCCCGCTCGACGAATTGGAAGTCGGAGGTGCTTGGGTCGAATTCGAACCACAACACCAGCGACAGGGCCAAATCGATCAGCGATGTCCACAGGGCAATGAAGCGAGCATTACGCGCAACCACCGCATCGTCGCCGTGCGCTATTAGGATGAAGGCCGTACCGACCAGCGGTATAAAGGTGACGAGCGAGAGGAGCGGCCAATGGCTCACAAAAGTGTCCCTTCGCTCAACGCGGGAACAGGTACCAGGTGACGATCGCTACGAGGCCGATCATCATCGCAAACGCGTAGTGATAGAGATACCCGGTCTGCAATCGGCTCGCTTGGCGTGCCAAGTCGCGTGTTACTGCCGCGACCCCGTCAGGGCCGAGCCCATCAATGACCGCCCCGTCGCCGGACTTCCACAGCCCGTCGCCGAGCGACAGAGCGGCCCGCACAAACATCCAATCATAGAGCTCGTCGAAATACCATCTGTTCAGCAGGAATAGGTAGAGCGCACGCAGTTGCGAAGCGAGGCGCGCGGGAATCCCAGTATCGACAATATAGAAGACATAGGCGACAGCAATCCCGAGAATACCAAAGATGAGCGGCATGTATCGAACAGTAGAAGGAATATTCTCCGCCGCTGCCAGCGCATCGTGCTGTGGGAGCACCAGTATCGCGCTCTTCCAGAAGCCGCTGCGCTCGTCGCCGACGAAGAAATCGTACCCGAGATAACCAAAAAAAGCGGCGCCGATCGCGAGCACGATAAGCGGTATCGTCATCACCCAGGGGCTCTCATGCGCGTGATGCATCGTCTCTTCATCGGCGCGCGGCTCCCCGTGAAAGGTCATGAACATCACGCGCGAGATGTAAAAGGCGGTCATGAACGCCGCCACCGTGCCGAGGACCCAAGCGTAACGGCCAACTGCCGTTCCGGCCGCCCATGCAGCGTCGAGGATCGTGTCCTTCGAAAAATAGCCGGAAAACCACGGGATCGCGCTCAACGACAGAGCGCCGACCCACATCGTCACATAGGTGACCGGGATCTTCCGCCACAGCCCTCCCATGCGGCGCATGTCCTGCTCTCCGCCCATCGCGTGGATGACCGATCCGGAGCAAAGGAACAACAGACCTTTGAAGAAGGCGTGCGTGAACAGGTGGAAGATCGCCGCGGCGTAGGCGGAAACCGCCGCGGCGGCGAACATGTAGCCGAGCTGGCTACAGGTCGACCAGGCGACGACGCGCTTGATGTCGTTCTGAACCATGCCGATGCTGGCGGCAAACATCGCGGTCGTGCCACCGATGACCCCGACGACGGCGAGCGCGGTCGGTGCATATTCGAACATCGGCGACAGCCGGCAAACCATGAATACCCCTGCCGTCACCATCGTCGCCGCATGGATCAAGGCCGAGACCGGTGTCGGGCCCTCCATCGCGTCGGGCAGCCAGGTATGCAGCGGGATCTGTGCCGACTTCCCCATCGCCCCGATGAACAAGAGGATGCAGGCGAGGGTCAGCGAGTCGACCCGCCAGCCGAGAAACTCCATCGTCGTGCCGACGACTTTGGGTGCCGCGCCAAAGACGGCGCCGAAATCGAGCGTCCCGAAGATCTGGAAAACGGCAAATATGCCCAGCGCAAAGCCGAAATCGCCAACTCGGTTGACGATAAAGGCCTTTATCGCGGCGGCATTGGCTGAGGGGCGGTCGTACCAGAAACCGATCAGCAGATACGACATGAGCCCGACGCCTTCCCAGCCGAAGAACAGCTGCACGAAGTCGTTCGACGTCACCAACGCCAGCATCGCGAAGGTGAAGAGGCTCAAATAGGACATAAAGCGCGGGATCGACGGATCCCCGTGCATGTAGCCGATCGAATAGACGTGGACCATCGACGACACGACGGTCACGACGACGATCATGACGCCGCTCAGTGTGTCGAGCCGCAGCGACCACGCGACATCGACTCCGCCGGCGACAATCCAACTCACCAATGGGATGACCCGCGTTTCGCCGGTTGCGAGGATGTCGCGAAATGCAAAAATACCGAGAACCGCCGCCAGCAATAGCGCGCCACAAGTGATCAGCTGCGAGCCGCGGTCGCCGATCGCCCGGCCAAAGAACCCGACAATGATGGAGGCGACAAGCGGCAGAAAAACAACGGCGACGGCCAACGGTATCAGCCTTTCATCATATTGATGTCCTCGACCCGGATCGTCCCGCGGTTGCGGAAGTAGACAACCAGGATGGCGAGACCGATCGCTGCTTCTGCTGCTGCCACCGTCAGCACGAACATCGCGAAAGCCTGGCCGATCAGGTTGTTCAGAAAGACCGAGAACGCGACGAAGTTGATGCTCACCGCCAGCAGCATCAGCTCGATCGACATCAGCATGACAATCACGTTCTTGCGGTTGAGGAAAATCCCAAAGATCCCGAGGGTGAACAGGATCGCACCCACCGTCAGGTAATGCGCAAGGCCGATCGCCATCAGCGGCTGCCGCTTCCGACTGGGACTTTGACGATGTCGACCGACTGGGCGCGCGTGCGGGCGAGCTGGGCCGAGATCGATTGCCGACGCACATCGGCGCGATGGCGTAGGGTCAACACGATCGCCCCGACCATCGCGACCAGCAAAATCAGCCCCGCCACCTGGAACGCGAACAGGTAACGCGTGTAAAGAATATCCCCAAGCGCCCGGGTATTGGTCAGTGCGACGCCACCTGTAGCCGACGGGCTCACCGCGCCGGGGGCGCCAACCCAGCTAATGACGAGAAAGAGAAGCTCCGCCAGCAGGACGACCCCAATTGCCGAGCCGATCGGCAGATAGCGCACAAAACCACTACGCAACTCGGCAAAGTCGATATCGAGCATCATGACAACAAAAAGAAACAGGACCGCGACGGCGCCGACATAGACGATGACCAGAATCATCGCCAAGAACTCGGCCCCGATCAGCACGAACAGGCCGGCGGCATTGAAGAAAGCCAATATCAGAAAGAGGACCGAGTGGACCGGGTTGCGAGCCGAGACGACAAACACTCCGGACGCAACGGCAACCGCGGCGAAGATATAGAACAGGACGGCCTGGACGATCATCGTCGACTCTCACCCGCCTCCGCGCGCATCCCCCACCTCACCCCAACCCTCTCCGCCCCCAGGGGCGGAGAGGGAGAGTTAATGGTACGGGGGAAAGCCCTCTCCGCCACTGGGGGAGAGGGAGGGGACTCATCGCGTTAGCGATGGGAAGGGCGAGGTGGTGCGACTCGGTGGACGCCGTCATGCTCACCGGTAGGGGGCTTCAAGCTCTAGGTTTTTGGCGATTTCGGCCTCCCACCGGTCGCCATTGGCCAACAGCCTGTCCTTGTCGTAAAGGAGCTCCTCGTGGGTTTCCGTTGCGAACTCGAAGTTCGGCCCCTCGACGATCGCATCGACCGGACAAGCCTCCTGGCAATAGCCGCAATAAATGCATTTCGTCATGTCGATGTCGTAGCGCGTCGTGCGCCGGCTGCCATCCTCGCGCGGCTCGGCCTCGATCGTGATCGCGAGCGCCGGGCAGATCGCCTCACACAGCTTGCACGCGATGCAGCGCTCTTCACCGTTGGGATACCGGCGCAGCGCGTGCTCGCCGCGAAAGCGCGGGCTCAGCGGCCCTTTTTCGTAAGGGTAATTGACGGTAACCGGCCGCTTGAACATGTAGCGCAAGGTCAAGCCGAGACCCGACAGTAGCTCGGTGAGCAGCAGGCTTCGGGTGGCGCGTTCGAGAAGTTGCATCAGCAGTCCTTCAGCGCTGGGGCAGCCATCCCGCCGCGGTCAGCACGCCGGCGGTCAGCACCAGCCACAATAGCGAAAAGGGCAGAAACACCTTCCAGCCGAGCCGCATCAGTTGGTCGTAGCGAAACCGCGGGAAGGTGGCGCGCACCCACAAAAAGCAAAACAGCACAAACGCGATCTTGAGCGCGAACCAAATCGGGCCGGGTACCCAGGTAAACGGCGGAATTCCAAACGGCGCGAGCCAGCCGCCGAGAAAGAGCACGCTCGTCATCGCGCTCATCAGGATCATATTGCCATATTCGCCGAGGTAGAACAGCGCAAATGCCATCGAGGAATATTCGACAAAGTATCCCGCTACGATCTCGGTCTCGCCCTCCGGCAGATCAAAGGGCGCCCGCCCGGTTTCGGCCAATGCGGAGATGAAGAAAATCACGAACATCGGCAAAAGCGGGATCGCGAACCAGATATTGCGCTGGGCCTCGACGATCTCGGTCAGATTGAGCGAGCCGGCGCAAAGCAATACGGTGACGAGGACAAAGCCAATCGCCACCTCGTACGACACCATTTGGGCGGCCGAACGCAGCGCGCCGAGAAAGGCATAGCGGGAATTTGACGCCCAGCCGGCGAGTATAATCCCGTAAACTCCGAGCGAGCTGATCGCAAAGAGATAGAGAACCCCGACATTGATGTTGGCGATCACCACTCCCGCGTCGAAAGGGATAACTGCCCAGGCGACGAGGGCGAGGGTGAAGGTCACCAGCGGCGCGATCATGAAGACCACCGGGTTCGCCCCGCTCGGAACGATGGTCTCCTTCCAGAGCAGCTTGAGCCCGTCGGCGAAGGGCTGCAGAAGCCCGAAGGGGCCGACCACATTCGGCCCCTTGCGGAGCTGCGAAAACGCCAGCACCTTGCGCTCGGCATAAGTGAGGTAGGCGATCGCCAGCAGCAGCGGCACGACGACCGCGATAACTTCGGCCGCGGTTATTACGGTCGGCCAAGCATACCCGCTCCAGAAGCTAGCCATGTGTCCCGGTCCAAAGCGAGGCTTGGTGCCGCCGGGCCACAAAGAGCTCGCTGCACTGTGCCATCGTGTGGCTCGCCCGGCTGATCGGGTCGGTCCGGTAGAAATCCTCGATCGGATATTCGAAGGGGGTGGAGGCGATCGGGCCTGCCTCTCCGAAGGAATCCCAGGGCGCGCGCGGCGCCGCATCCGCGTCGGCGAGGATCGGATGCGCCTCCCACATCTGGCGCCGCAGCTCGCGCGGGGTATCGAAGGGAAGCGGCCGGCCTAAGCTGCCGGAGAGCGCGCGCAAGATCTTCCAGTCCTCGCGCGCCTCGCCGGGCGGAAACACCGCGTGGCGCGCCAGCTGCACGCGACCCTCTGTGTTGACGTAAGTGCCGTCCTTCTCGGTGTAGGCGGCTCCGGGCAAAATGACATCCGCGCGCCGGGCGCCGCGGTCTCCGTGATGCCCCTGATAGATGACAAAGGCGGCTCCCAAATCGTCGGTATCGATCTCGTCGGCGCCGAGCAGGTAGAGGATCTCAATATCGCCCGATTTGCATCCAGCTAGGATGCCCTGGATATCGCGACCGCCCGGCCCGGGCACAAAGCCGAGATCGAGGCCGCCAACCCGCGCCGCGGCTTGGTGCAAGACGTTGAAGCCGTTCCAATCGTCGCGAATGAGGCCGCAGCGTTCGGCAATGCTTCTTGCCGCGCCGAGGACCCGCCCGCCGTCGGGGCGGGCCAGCGCACCCTGCCCGACGGTGATCATCGGGTTCTTGGCATCGCGCAAGATCCCCGCCCAAGGGTGCTCACCCACCGCCAGCGCGTTCAGCGTGTCGCCGCCATCGCCCAGCATCTCGACCGGAAAGGTAAGATCAAGTGCGGGGCCGATCGCCGCGATCCGAAAGCCGCCCTGGAGATAGCGTTTGCGGAGCCGTGCATTGACGATTGGCGCTTCCCAGCGCGGGTTCGTGCCGACCAGCAGGCACGCATCCGCCTTCTCGATACCGGCGATCGTCGTATTGAACAGGTAACCGGCGCGACACCGCGCGTCGAGCTTGGCGCTATCTTGGCGGCAGTCGAGGCTCGTGGCGCCGAGGCCGGTCAGCAACGCCTTCAGCGCAAACATCGACTCGGCATCGCACAAATCACCTGCGATCGCGGCGATGCGCTCGCCGGGAACCATCTTCAGCCGCTCGGCGACCAGTTCGAGGGCTTCGCTCCAATCCACCTCGCGCTTGCGCTCGCGGCCGATATAAGGACGGTCCAAGCGCCGGCGGGTAAGTCCGTCGATCGCATAACGTGCCTTGTCGGAGATCCACTCCTCGTTTACCGCCTCGTGAACGCGCGGCAGTACACGCATGACTTGCGGTCCGCGCGCGTCGATTCTGATATTGCTGCCGACCGCATCCAAGACATCGACGGATTCGGTCTTCGCGAGCTCCCAGGGGCGGGCGACAAAGGCATAGGGCTTGGAGGTCAGCGCACCGACCGGGCACAAATCAATGATATTGGCCGACAATTCGGAGCCGAGAGCGCGCTCGATATAGGTGCCGATCTCCATGTCCTCGCCGCGTCCGGTGGCGCCGAGCTCCTGGACCCCGGCGATCTCGGTCAGGAAGCGGATGCAGCGCGTGCAATGGATGCAGCGGGTCATGTGGGTCTCGACCAGCGGACCGAAATCCTTGTCACGGACGGCGCGCTTGTTCTCCTCGTAGCGGCCGCGGTCGAAGCCATAGGCCATCGCCTGGTCCTGCAGATCGCATTCACCGCCCTGGTCGCAGATCGGGCAATCGAGCGGGTGATTGATCAGCAGAAATTCCATCACCCCTTTTTGCGCCTTGATCGCCTTTGGGGATTTCGTGAGAACGACCATCCCGTCAGTCGCCGGCATCGCGCAGGAAGCGATCGGCTTTGGCGATTTCTCCACCTCGACAAGGCACATCCGGCAATTCCCGGCAATCGCGAGCCGTTCGTGGTAGCAGAAATGCGCGACCTCGATCCCGGCATGCTCGCAGGCCTGCAAGATCGTCGTCCCGGCCGGCACCTCGACTTCTTGCCCGTCGATCGTCAATTTCGGCATTGCTAGGCCGCCCGTCTCTGCTGCGTGGCGGCTTGGCGATAGTCGGCGATGCGCTTCTCCATCTCAGGGCGGAAATGGCGGATCAGCCCCTGGATCGGCCACATTGCACCGTCGGCCAGCGCGCAGATCGTATGCCCCTCGATCTCGTAGGAGACGTCGAGCAGCGTGTCGATCTCGGGCACCGAGGCGTTGCCCTCGACCATGCGCTCCATGACCCGCCATACCCAGCCGGCACCCTCGCGGCATGGGGTACACTGGCCGCAGCTCTCGTGCTTATAAAATTTCGCCAGCCTTGCGATCGCCTTCACGATATCCGTCGATTTATCCATGACGATGACGGCGGCGGTGCCGAGCGCACTTTTGACGGCAACCAGGCTGTCGAAATCCATCAGGACCGTATCGCAGATCGTTTTCGGTATAACCGGTACCGATGAGCCGCCGGGAATGACGGCGAGGAGATTGTCCCAGCCGCCGCGCACGCCGCCAGCATGCCGCTCGATCAGTTCGCGCAGCGGGATGCTCATCGCCTCTTCGACGTTGCAGGGCGCGTTCACGTGGCCGGAGATGCAGTAGATTTTGGTCCCAGTGTTCCGTGGCCGACCGATGCCGGCAAACCAAGCTGCACCGCGCCGCAGGATCGCTGGCACGACCGCGATCGTCTCGACATTGTTGACGGTTGTCGGGCAGCCATAAAGACCGACCTGCGCGGGAAAAGGCGGCTTGAGCCGGGGCTGGCCCTTGCGGCCTTCCAGGCTCTCGAGCAGCCCGGTCTCCTCGCCGCAGATATAGGCGCCGGCTCCCCGATGCAGGTAAAGGTCGAAGTCCCAGCCGGAGCCGCTGGCATCCTTGCCAATGAGGCCGGCCTCGTAAGCTTCGTCGATGGCGGCTTGCAGGCGCTGCGCTTCGTTATGGAACTCGCCGCGAATATAGATGTAGCAGGTGTGCACGCCCATCCCAACCGACGCAAGCAGACAGCCCTCCACCAGCTTCTGCGGGTCGTTGCGAAGGATGTCACGGTCCTTGCAGGTGCCCGGCTCGCTCTCATCGGCATTGACGCAGAGATAGGTCGGACGGTCGCTCTGTTTCGGCATGAACGACCATTTCAACCCGGTCGGAAAACCGGCGCCGCCACGCCCGCGCAACCCGGACTCCTTGACCTGCTCGACGATCCAGTCGCGCCCCTTGAGAATGAGCTCCTTGGTGCCGTCCCAATCGCCGCGCCGCCGGGCGCCCGCAAGCCGCCAGTCCTCGCGGCCGTAGAGGTTCGTAAAAATGCGATCTTTGTCGGCGAGCATTCGCTTCCTTTTACAGCTGCTCAGCGGGCTCAGTCAGAGTTGTGCGGCCGGTGACCGGTTCCGAGCCCTGACGCCCAATGACCGAGCCCGGCGGAGGGGGCTTCCCGTCGCGCAGCGCGTCGAGCAGGGCCTCGGTCGACGGCCCGTCCAAATCCTCGTAGAAGTCATCGTTGACCTGCAGGATCGGCGCATTCACGCAGGCGCCGAGGCACTCGACCTCGACCAAGCTGAAAAGCCCGTCAGGCGTGGTGCCGCCCATGCCTATGCCGAGCTTGCGTTCGCAAGCCTCGACGATCGCGTCGGAGCCGCGTAGCCAGCAAGGGGTCGTCGTGCAGGCCTGCAACAGGTATCGCCCGACCGGCCGCAGGTTGAACATTGTGTAAAAGGTTGCGACCTCGTACACGCGGATTGGCGCCATTTCGAGGAGCTCGGCGACATGGTCCATCGCTGCCTTGGGCAGCCATCCACCGTTCTGATACTGCGCGATCCACAAGAGCGGCAGAACGGCGCTCGCTTGGCGGCCCGGTGGGTATTTGGCAATGTGAGCCTTGGCCCGCTCGAGGTTCTCGGAGGTGAATTCGAAGCTCTCGGGTTGCTCGAACGCCTCCGTTTCGACCAAGGTGCTCATCGGTCGATCTCGCCAAAGACAATGTCCATCGAGCCGATGATCGCGACGACGTCGGCGAGCATATGACCGCGACACATGAAATCGGTCGCCTGCAGAAAGGCAAAGCCGGGCGCCCTGATCTTGCAGCGGTACGGCCGGTTGGTGCCGTCCGAAACCAAATACACGCCGAACTCGCCCTTTGGCGCCTCGACGGCGGTATAAGTTTCGCCGGCCGGCACGTGATAGCCTTCGGTGTAGAGCTTGAAGTGATGGATCAGCGCTTCCATCGAGTTCTTCATCTCGGCCCGCGGCGGCGGCGCGACCTTGCGGTCATTGACCTTGACCTGCCCCGCCGGCATCTGCGCGAGCGCCTGTTTAATAATGCGCACCGACTGCCGCATCTCCTCGACCCGCACTAGGTAGCGATCGTAGGAATCGCCGTTTCGGCCGATCGGGACGTCGAACTCCATCTTGTCGTAGGCATCGTAAGGCTGCGCGCGACGAAGATCCCAAGCCACCCCGGAGCCCCGCAGCATTGGCCCCGAGAACCCCCAATCCGCGGCCTGCTCGGCAGTCGCCACACCGATGTCGACGGTACGTTCCTTGAAGATGCGGTTCTCGGTCAGCAAACGCTCGATGTCGTCGATGGTTTGCGGGAAGGTCTCGCAAAAAGCGAGAATATCCTCGATGAGACCGGCCGGCATGTCGCTATGCACGCCGCCAGGACGAAAATAGTTGGCGTGCAAGCGCGCGCCGGAGACGCGCTCGTAAAACTCCATCAGCCGCTCGCGCTCCTCAAAGCCCCACAGGAACGGGGTGATCGCCCCGACATCGAGCCCGAAGGCGCAGATGCAGAGCAGATGATTAAGGATCCGAGTGATCTCAGCGAACAGTACGCGGATGTATTGCGCCCGAGGCGGCGGGGTGATCCCCAAAAGCTTTTCGACCGCGAGCGCGAAGGCGTGCTCCTGGCACATCGGCGACACGTAATCGAGCCGATCGAAATACGGGATCGCCTGCAGGTAGGTCTTATGTTCGATCAGCTTTTCGGTGCCGCGGTGCAATAGGCCGATATGCGGGTCAGCGCGCTCGATGACCTCGCCATCCATCTCGAGGATGAGCCGCATAACGCCGTGCGCGGCCGGGTGTTGCGGCCCGAAGTTCAACATGTAGTTCTTGATACGCGGCGGGCCTTCGAGCTCGCTCGCTACCGGCGGCCGCGGATCGCTCATCCTCCGCCCTCCTTCGGTGCCTCGCCATTGAGCGGGGCGGCCTTCTCGTCACCCGGGAGAATTTTATCCATCCCCTCCCACGGCGACAGGAAGTCAAAGCTGCGGAACTCCTGCTGGAGCCGCACCGGTTCATAGACGACGGCTTTCTGATCCTCGTCGTAGCGCAACTCGACATAGCCGGTGAGCGGAAAATCCTTGCGTAGGGGATGACCTTCGAAACCGTAGTCGGTCAAGATCCGGCGCAGGTCGGGGTTGTCAGCGAAATAAATACCGAACAGGTCCCAAGTTTCCCGTTCCCACCAACCGGCACTGCTGTAGAGCCCGACGGCGGAGGGCACAGGCTGCTCCTCATCGGTTTCGACTACGACTCGGATCCGCTGGTTGAGGTTCATGCTGAGGAGATTGTAGACGACCTCGAAACGCAGCGGCCGGCTGGGATAGTCGACGCCGCAGACGTCGCACAGCACCCAAAAGCGGCATTTTGGGTCATCGCGGAGGAATTTGAGGACGCGAGGCAAGGCCTCGCGCTCGACCCGGCAGCTGAGCTCCCCGCCGCGAATGTCGGCAGAGATGACCGCGTCAGACAACGCCGCCGAAACGTGTTCGGACAGGGCCTTGAGCTTTTCTTCCATCGCTTGGGTCAGCGGGCGAAATTGCTGGTGCGTCTGATCTTTTTCTGTAGCAGCAGAACGCCGTACAGCAGCGCCTCGGCTGTCGGCGGGCAACCCGGCACGTAGACGTCGACCGGCACAATCCGATCGCAGCCGCGCACTACAGAATAGGAATAATGATAATAGCCGCCGCCATTCGCGCAGGATCCCATCGAAATGACCCAGCGCGGCTCGGCCATTTGATCGTAAACTTTACGCAGCGCCGGGGCCATCTTATTGCATAGAGTGCCGGCGACGATCATCACATCGGACTGGCGCGGGCTCGCCCGGAACACCACGCCAAATCGGTCGAGATCGTACCGGCTGGCGCCCGTATGCATCATCTCGACGGCGCAACAAGCAAGGCCGAAAGTCATCGGCCAGAGCGAGCCGGTCCTCGCCCAATTCACCAGATTGTCGAGCGTCGCGACGACAAAGCCCTTGTCCTGCACCTCCTCAGTCGCAGCCTTGAGCAGCAGATTCTGCTCACTACCGGGGGGTATTGGGCGCGCGGGCGTATCGATTACTCCCATTCCAATGCCCCTTTCTTCCATTCGTAGATGAACCCGATGGTCAGCACCGCGAGGAAAACCACCATCGACCAAAATCCGAACATGCCGATATCGCCAAGCGAGACCGCCCAAGGAAAGAGAAATGCGACTTCGAGATCGAAAATGATGAACAGGATGGCGACGAGGTAATAACGCACGTCAAAGCGAATCCGGGCATCGTCAAACGGATCGAACCCGCATTCGTAGGGCGACAGCTTTTCCTTGTTGGGGCGCTGCCGGGCGAGGATCAGAGAGCCGGCAACCATTGCCGCCGATATCGCGCCGGCGATGGCGAGGAACACGAGGATCGGAAAGTACTCGCTCAGCAGGGTTTCCATTGCGGGGCTCTAGCTGGCGGCACCTGCCGCACTGCACTTGGTCACCGGGGACGTCCCCGTCCCCGGCCGTTAATACATATAGTGCGGATCACCGGAATGGGAAACTGGGATACTGCAGGATGTTGCGGCGCACCAATTTCCGGCATCCATGAACGGATGGCGGGAGCGACGGGGCTCGAACCCGCGACCTCCGGCGTGACAGGCCGGCGCTCTAACCAACTGAGCTACGCCCCCGCGGCTCGACCGAGGCGGGCACTCCTACGCTTCCCTCCGGGGGGTGTCAAGCGCGCCCCCGGGCCGGTCTAGGCAACCCTGGGTCAACGGCCGTTGTGCGGCGGGTGGTGGGCGATGAGGGGCTCGAACCTCCGACCCCCTGGGAGTATCGAAAACTGCGTCGTGCGCAACCCGCGGCGCGCCATAGGTCTCGCGTGATCCAGCATGGATCGTCCGGATCCGCTTCAGCAGCGCCGCGTCGGCGACGGCACGAGTGGACGCCGGTTGGCGCCGCCAAGCATCTAGACAGCAGTGAATGCATGCGGAATGGTGCGCGCTCATGAACTCGAAGACCCAGACGAGATCGTGCCGGTTTCGCGTGCGAACCAGGCAGCAGCTCGATCGCTTCGGCAGCGTTGACGGCATCGTGTTGCGATCGAGCGAGGACCCGCGGCTGGGGCTCAAGGAGATCCTCATGCGGGTGCTCGCGAGCTCACTTAACTACCGCGATCTGATGGTCCTGAAAGGCGGCGGTCGCGGTCCGACAAAGCTCGGCGTGGTGCCGCTGTCCGACGGCGCCGGTGAGGTCGCGGCAATCGGCCAAGGAGTTACGCGGGTCAAAATTGGCGACCGGATTGCCAGTTGCTTTCATCCGCGCTGGTTTGGCGGGCCGATCAAGCCCGACGACCTGACCGACCGGCTCGGCGCCAATCTCGATGGGATGCTGGCGGAAATACGCGGTGTTGAGCGAGGAAGCGGTTGTGCATGTGCCAGGCCGTCTGTCCTTCGAGGAAGCCGCCACCCTGCCATGTGCCGCGGTGACCGCCTGGGTAGCGCTGACGGGCCATCGCCGGGTTACCGCGGGAGACACCGTCCTGACGCAGCGTTCGGGGGGAGTTTCGGTGTTTGCGCTGCAATTCGCCCAGATCTTGGGCGCTCGGGTGATCGCGACGACCTCGAGCGCGGAGAGGCTGAGCGGCTAGAGGCGCTGGGTGTCTCCGAAGTGATCAACTACACCGAAATACCCGATTGGACGAGAAGGCGCGCGAGCTGACCGATGGTTGCGGCGTTGATTGTGCCGTCGAGATCGGCGGGCCGGGAACCATCGCAATGTCGCTGAGCGCCTTGGCTGTCGGCGGACATGTCAGCCTGATTGGCGCAAGCCTGTCGCCGTCGGGGGCGGGGCTCGATCCCTTATTGCTCACCGGTCGCGGTATTACCTTCGGCTCGATCAGCGTCGGAAGCCGCGCCGATTTCGAGGCGATGATCCGCGCGATCGCGATGCACCGCCTGCACCCGGTGATCGACCGGACCTTCCCGTTCAAGGAGGCGCAGAGGCCTATCGCCATTTCGAGGGGCGCGGCCATTTTGGCAAGGTCGTGATCACGCACGGGTGAGGTCTGGGACGATGATGGAGCGGTTAATGCCGTCCCGTTATCCTTGCGGTTTGCCGACCAGATCGCGATGCTGGCCTAGCGAATGGATGCACGCGCAGGGGGCGTTCGATGATCGTCGGAAGCGGCCAATTCAAATACCGCGTCACTGCCGACTGGGCGAAATTACCCGACGGCTGGTCCTTCAAGGAGGTCGGCGGCGTCGGTGTTGACCGCAGTGACAATGTCTACGTGTTCAATCGCGGCGAACACCCAATGATGGTCTTCGATCGTGCGGGCAATTTTCTCCGCTCGTGGGGTGAGGGCCAGTATCCGCGGGCGCACGGCGTCCATATGGCTCCCGACGACACGATGTTCCTCACCGACGATGGCGGCCATTTCGTGCGCAAGGTCACCTTGGGCGGCAAAGTGCTCCTCGAGCTCGGCGTCCCCGGCAAGCCGGCGCCTTTCATGAGCGGCGAGCCGTTCCACCGCTGTACCCACACGGCGCTTTCTCCAAAAGACGAGATTTATGTCTCTGACGGTTACGGCAACGCCCGCGTCCACAAATACTCACCCGACGGCAAATTGCTGATGTCGTGGGGCGAGCCTGGAACCGGCGAGGGCGAGTTCAATATCGTCCATAACATCTGCTGCGACGCCAACGGCTGGGTCTACGTCGCCGATCGCGAGAACCATCGGGTCCAGGTGTTCGACGGCAACGGCAAGTACGAAACGCAGTGGAAGAACCTGCACCGCCCGTGCGGCCTCTACATGCCATACGGTCACCAGCCGATCTGCTACATCGGCGAAGTCGGCCCGGCCGCTGCCGTCAGCCGTGACATTCCCAATCTCGGTCCGCGCGTAAGCATTGTCGATCATGAGGGCAAGCTCATCGGCCGCTTTGGCGATACACCAGCCGGAACCGAACTCGGCAAGTTCCTGGCGCCACACGGTCTCGCGGTCGACTCTCGCGGGGACATCTATGTTGGTGAGGTCTCCTGGACCGCGTGGCCGCAAATCTATCCAGGGAAGCCGCACCCTACCGATCTCCGATCCCTGCAGAAATTCGAAAAAGTCGAATGAAGATCTATCTGCCAAGCAAGAAATTGAGAACGTTGCAATCTTGTCTTTAGCATGGGGCATGATAATACCCACCGCCTCATTCCGCATGCATTCACTGCTGTCTAGATGCAGGAACCTTTCATTTATCGCAGCACAGGAACGAACCGGCCTCCCTACTCCGACACTTGCCTCTCAGGAATAGAGGCGCCGCAGGCAAGTGCTTCGTCGCGAAAGGCCAACTGCCAGTTCCGGGTGACCACGAGCTGGGCACAATTAAGAAATTGGGCTTCAGTTAAAAAGGCCCCGGCAAGATTGGCGCCGTCGAGGACCGCTTTGAAGAAGTTTGCGCCCTCAAGGTGGGCCCCTGACAGATCTGCATCGCAGAATTTTGTTCCCCTGAGATCGGCAGCGCGAAGATCGGCCCGTGAAAGATCGAACCCGCTCAAATCGAGCCCTCGTAGACCGGCCCGAGGTAAGTCCGGCGTCTCGTCCTGTTCCGCACG
>Ga0306925_10000084_pt1 | contig 49050 bp, 45 predicted proteins | sample flu12Cox44000176_FD_203755 | JGI IMG/M metagenome (GOLD analysis project Ga0306925, IMG submission 203755) | Lab enrichment of tropical soil microbial communities from Luquillo Experimental Forest, Puerto Rico - flux8day.12C.oxic.44.000.176 (v2)... | ecosystem: Environmental > Terrestrial >... | reverse complement strand
GCAGAAGCTTCGCTCTGGGTCCGAGGCCGGTGATTATGCGTCCGATCGCCCCTGCATCGGCGAGCTGTTCCAAGAATTCGATTTCGTCAGCAGTTAGTTCGGCATCCACGCTGAAATTCTCCTGCTCTGTTGCAATCTTCCCACAGCCCTTCTCTCCGACCTGCGGACTCACGATCCGTTGCTCACGTATGTCGCGAGTGTGTCGCGTCGAGCTGCCGGGAGTGTTCGGGATCCATTGAAATCATTGGGAAAAATTTTGCAACACACGCGACATACTGCAAGGGTCAAAAGTGGTGTTAAGTGCTTGATTTTCCTGGTAGCGGGGGCCGGGATCGAACCGGCGACCTACGGATTATGATTCCGCCGCTCTGACCAGCTGAGCTACCCCGCCATGCAGCAACAGCGCACGATATCGCACCTGACCTGTCGATCTTCAAGCCCGCCAGCCCTTCAAGGAAAAGCGGGATCAGGCGCGCGTCACGCGTAGCGCCGGCCGGCGACGGCCGCCGGATGCGGCGCCTGTGCCTGCGCGGCCGTCCGCGCGAACCGGATCAGCGAGAAATGCCCGAACGGCGGCATGGGTCGGCGCTCGATCAGGCGCACGCCGGCATGTCCTGCGGCCCACTGGGCGAGCCGCTCGAAACGAAATTCCGCCCGCCAGCCCAGACGCCGCGCCATCGGCGCGAAGCCCTGCTCGAGCACGCGCCGCAGTCCGAGATCGGCGCCGAGATGGTTGACCAGCACGATCTCGCCGCCCGGCCTGGTGACGCGCGCGATCTCGTCGAGCGCGGCCTCGGGATCGGGCACCGTCGTAATCACGTATTGCGCCACCACGACATCGAAAGCAGCGTCGGGAAAACCGAGATGCTGGGCGTCCATCACGGCCAGCGCCTCGACATGCGCAAGCTGACGCTCGGCGACGCGGCCGTGCGCCTTGCGCAGCATCGGCTCGCAATAGTCGACGCCGACCACGCGGCTTCCTGGCGAATAATCGGTGAGCGAAATCCCGGTGCCGATGCCGACATCGAGAATGCGTCCGCCGACGCGCTCGGCGGCCGCGATCGAGGCCTTGCGGCCGGCGTCGAACACAGCGCCGAATACAAAGTCGTAGACCGGCGCCCAGCGCGCGTAGGCCTTGGCAACCGTGCCGATGTCGATCTCGGTCATCGCCCCCCCTCCCTCCCGGCTATAGCGGCGCGCCCGCCTGCGCACGCGGCTCGCGTACGCCCCGTTGCGCGGCGGCAACCGCGCTGCGGATGAAGCCGCCGCCAAGCACCCGCGCCTGGCCTGCCGCCGTATCGTAGAAGACGCACGCCTGGCCCGGCGATACGCCCTCCTCGCTCTCGACAAGATCGACCTCGATGCCGTCGGCGCCGCGGCTGAGCCAAGCCGGCTGCGGCGGCCGGGTGGAGCGCACCTTGATGAAGACCTCGTGCCAGCCCGCGCACAACGCATGATCGATCGAGCCTTCGCCCAGCCAGTTCACGTCGCGCAGCCTGATGCGGCTGGTGCGCAGCGCCTCGCGCGCGCCGACCACCACGCGGCGCGTGCGCGCATCCAGCCGCACGACGTAGAGCGGGCGCCCCGCCGCAATCCCGAGCCCGCGGCGCTGGCCAACGGTGAAATGGATGATGCCGGAATGGCTGCCGAGCACGCGGCCGGCCTCATCGACGATCTCGCCGGGCTCGGCGGCGCCGGGCTTGAGGCGCTCGATCACCTCGCTGTAGCGGCCGGAGGGCACGAAGCAGATGTCCTGGCTGTCGTGCTTGTCCGCAACCGGCAGGCCGAAACGCCGCGCAAGCTCGCGCGTCTGTGCCTTGGTCATGTCGCCAAGCGGGAAGCGAAGGTGCTCGAGCTGCTCGCGCGTGGTGGCAAACAGGAAGTAGCTCTGATCGCGTTCCGTCTCGCGCGCGCAGTAGAGCGCGCGTCCGCCGCCCGCCAGCGCGCGCGACGCCACGTAATGGCCGGTTGCCAGCAGGTTCGCGCCAAGCGCCCGCGCGGTCGCCAGCAGGTCGCGGAACTTGATGGCTTGATTGCACTCCACGCAAGGCACCGGCGTCTCACCCGCGACATAGCTTTCGGCGAACGGGTCGATGACCGCCTCCTTGAAGCGCTCCTCATAGTCGAGCACGTAGTGGGGAATGACGATACGCTCGGCGACGGCGCGCGCATCATGGATGTCCTGTCCCGCACAGCACGCGCCCGGGCGATGGACGGCGGCACCGTGATCGTAGAGCTGCAGCGTCACCCCGATGACGTCATAACCCTCCGCCTTGAGCAGTGCCGCGGTGACCGAGGAATCGACCCCGCCCGACATGGCCACGACCACGCGGGTGTCCTGCGGGCGGCCTTCGATGTCGAGGCTGTTGAGCACGCCTGGTCCCTGTCCGTCCCAACGCGCGATGCGCCGGTGCGCTCGCCACCCTTAGTATATGGAGCAGGAGGGCGGAACGCGAGTGGCACAGCCGCTCGGCACGAGTTGCCCGCCGTTAACCGGATTGAAACGCTGCGCTTAGGCAAATTTTAAGCGGGAAAGGGTAGATTTGCGCCCAGTTGGTCAGTCGAGTGCGTGAGTATTCACATGACGGAGCCGCTGCGACCGCGGGTAAAGTACGTCATCGGACCTGACGGCAGCCCGCTGACGATTGCGGATTTGCCGGCGCCGGGCACCAAGCGCTGGGTCATCCGCCGCAAGGCCGAGGTTGTCGCCGCGGTGCGCGGCGGGCTGCTCTCGCTGGAGGAGGCCTGCAGCCGCTACACGCTCACCGTCGAGGAATTCCTGTCCTGGCAGTATTCCATCGACCAGCACGGCCTCGCCGGCCTGCGCACCACGCGCATCCAGCAGTACCGGCAGTAAGCTTTCAGTAACAATTCTCCGACCGGCGCCGGCCACCCTGGTCGGCGTTTGTGCTTGTTTCCCGGTGCATGACCTGCAGGGCGAGGCATGCCCCGCCTCTACCAAGATTGCCGCGGGATGCGGGGCGGGTTTGAAACCCGCCCCTACATGGGCGAAAATCTGTACACAAGATGATGCACAGGACACGACCATGACCACACCACGCCTCACCAGCGCGCTCATCGTGGGCGCGGGCTCCGGGCTCAGCGCGGCGCTCGCGCGCGCGCTGGCCGCGGACGGAATCAAGGTCGCGCTCGCGGCGCGCAGCACCGAGGATCTGGGGCCGCTCGCGAAGGAGACCGGCGCGCAGACCTTCGCCTGCGACGCGAGCAAGCGCGCGCAGGTCGAGGCGCTGTTTGCCGCGCTCGATGCGCAGTTCGGCACGCCCGAGATCGCAATCTACAATGCGAGCTTTCGCACCCGCGGGGCGCTGCTCGAGCTCGATCCCGCCGACGTCGAGCAGGCGCTGGCAGTCACCGCCTATGGCGGATTTCTGGTCGGCCAGCAGGCGGCGCGGCGCATGCTGCCGAACAAGCGCGGCGCTATCGTGTTCACCGGGGCATCCGCGAGCGTGAAAGGCTATGCCCAGTCCGCGCCCTTCGCCATGGGCAAGTTCGCGCTGCGCGGCCTTGCCCAGAGCATGGCGCGCGAGCTTTCGCCCTCCGGGATTCACGTCATCCATGTTGTGGTCGACGGCGGCATCCGCAGCGCGCGCCGCCCGGAGCCCGCCGACAAGGCCGACAGCCTGCTCGATCCCGATGCGATCGCCCGCACCTATCTGGACCTCATCCAGCAGCCACGCAGCGCCTGGGCCTGGGAGATCGAGCTGCGGCCGTGGGTGGAGCGTTTTTAGATTTCCGTTCGCAGCCCGGGTTGAGCGCAGCGAAACCCGGGATCCCCCTCGCGGGCGTCCCCGGGTTTCGGCTGTGCCTCAACCCGGGCTACATTATCTTGAGCCGATTCCCATCGCCTGCTCGAAGGCGCGGCGCACGTCCGGCGGCTGGCCGTAGCAGTGCCGGAACGCTTTGAGCCGCGCGTTGAGCAGGGGATAGCGCGCATGCTCCTCGAGCGTGATGCCTTCCACGCTCTCCTTCTTGTTGAAGAACGGCAGATCGACGCAGCCTGCGACGTTCGCGTTGCGCACAATGCCCTTCGGGTCGCGCCCCTGCGCCACCGCATCGAGATCCTCGAACAGGCGCTTGCGGATCATGGCGATGCCGAGGTCGCTGGCGCCGAGGTTCTCCTTGCTGCGGTCGGCGATCCGCCCCTGCCCGACCCAGGCGATGATGTCCTGGTTGATGACGTGACTGGTGATCCAGCGTCCCTCTCCGTCCCTGATCGGGCTCACCCAGGTCGGGACCCGGTCCTGGATGTAGGGCTCGCGCCCCTTGGGCACCCGCATGAAGAACCAGGAGACGTTGAGCGTGTTCTCGTCGTCGACCGGCACCCGCCACTCGAAATGATTGCCGAGATAAAACCCGTTCGGCCATAGCGCGATGCGGCCGACCGTCCAGTACGGATTGGTCTCGTCGGAGTCCTCGCGCACGCGCTTGTAGATGAAGCCGTGCTCGAACTCCTCGAACTTGAGCCGCAGGTGCTTGCCGGCATAGGGGCCGGCCTTGCCGGAAAGCCGCCGCGCCCAGTTCTCGTGCATCCATTCGAAGTGCACGGGATCGCAGGAGTTCTCCTGGCACTGAAACCAGTTGCACGGAACGTCCGAGAGCACGACCTCGCGAAACCCGTTCTGCCAGGTGAACGGCTCCCAAACCGGCAGCTCGGGCGCCGGCTGCGGGCCCATATAGGCAAACAGGAGTCCCGCGCATTCCCTCACCGGGTAGGCTTTGGTCGCGCAGCGCTCCTTCGCCCGCGCGCGCGGGTTGACCGTATCGTCATAAGGCTGCTCGATGCAGCGGCCGCGCTCATCCATGAGCCATCCGTGATAGTTGCAGCGGATGCCGGTCTCCTCGACGAAGCCGAAGGAAAGGTCGGCGCGACGGTGCGGACAATGCCGGTCGAGCAGGCCGAAGCGGCCGCCCATATCCCGGTAGAGCACGAGGTCCTCGCCCATGAGGCGCATGGGCTTGATCGCCTTGCGGTCGAGCTCGCTCGCGCCGCCGATCGGCATCCAGTAGCGCCGCAGCAGCTCGCCCATCGGCGTTCCCGGACCAACCTGCGTGAGAAGCCGGTTCTTCTCCGCCGACAGCATTATCAGCCCTCCTTCGTGCGTGGCCCGCACACCGTCATCGTCATCACCCGCGAAGGCGGGTGATCCGGTAACCACCCGACGAGGTTACTGGATGCCCGCTTTCGCGGGCATGACAGTTCACGGTCTTAGTCCTCCAGCCCCGTCGGCACATTCTTGTTCTCGCTCGAGAGCTTCATGCCGGCGGCAAGCGCCATGGTCTCCATCAGCGCCGAGAAATCCTTCTGCAGATATTCATCCGGCTTGGGCTTGAGCGTCGCGGCGCCGAAATGGGTTTGCAGCACCTCGCGGGTTGCCGCCGTCACCGGCATGGGCACACCCCATTCGCGCCCCAGTGCCAGGCCGAGGTCGAGGTCCTTGCGCAGCAGCTCCGGCGTGAACGTTGTCGTCCAGTCGAGATTGACCAGGGCCGGCGATTTGTAGCGCGTGAACATCGAGCCCATGACGCTGTTGTTGATGAAGGCGAGAAAGGCGTGACGCGGAACGCCCATCTTGTTGGCAAGCAGCGTGATCTCGATCAGGTTCTCGATGACGACCCCCAGCATGACGTTGTGGGCGATCTTGCAGATGCGCGCGAGCTCGCCCTCGCCCACATAGGAGACGCCCTGCGGGGCCATGATCTCCAGCAGGGGAGTGACCGCCTTGCAGGCGGACTCAGGCCCGGAGATGACCGCGGAGAGCCTGCCCGCCTTGATCACCTTGGCGTTGCCGCTCACCGGCGCCGCCACGAACTCGCTGCCGAGCTGCTTGAGGCGGTCGCGGATCGCGGCTGATTCATCGACCGCGATGGTCGAGCAATCCACGAAGATTTTCGGGATCCTGCCGCCATGCCCGCTGATGCTGTTGCGGCCGAAATAGACCTGGTCGAGGTCCTTGCCGGTCGAGACGATGGAGAACAGGATGTCCGCCTCCTTGAGCTCCAGGAGGTTGTCCATCACGCGGGCGCCAAGCTTGGCCAGCGGCTCCGCCTTGGCGCGGGTGCGGTTCCAGATGGAGAGCTGATGGCCGGCCTTGAGCAGACGCTCGGCCATCGGGTAGCCCATGCGTCCCACGCCGATCCAGCCGATCTTCTTGTTCTCTGCCATCGCAAATCTCTCCTTGTGACCTAACGGTGCTGCGCGCTCTCGTATCATCCGCCGTAGGTTGGGTCGAGCGCTTGCGAGACCCAACATCCGGAGCGATTGGCACAGCTGTTAGGTCTTGTGAAGAACTCGAACCTACGACTACGAGTCACATCCGTGCTTTTCTCCAAATAGGCGATCGGCCAGCGGCGCGAACAGTCGCAGCGCGGTGCGGCACCAGATCAGCACAATGATGATGCGCATGAGCTGAAATCCGGCGATCACGGTAGAATCGAGCCCGAGCACCTTGCCGGTGAGCGTCATCTCCGCGATGCCGGCAGGCGCCGTCGCCAGCACCATGGTCGGCACCGGATACCCCATGAGCCAGGCGATCGCTGCGCCGAACAGAGCCATGGAGCCTGCCGCAAACACCACGACAACGACCGAAGCCCACAGCAGCCCGAACATGCGGGTGAGAAACTCCGGCCTGAAATTGGCGCCCAGCGCGCTGCCGATCGCGACCTGGGCGGCGATCAGAAGGACATCGGGCATGCGGCCTTCCAGCCAGCCGAGATGGGCCGCGATGGCGGCAAAGAAAAGCGGCGTCATGAGCCAGGCGTTGGGCGAGCGGGTGCGTGAAAGCAGCGCGGCGACGGTTCCCGCAACCGCGAGCAGCGCCAGCACGCCGAGCCAAGCGGCGGTCGGCGCGGCAAGCACCGCGTTGCGCGCAGCCCCGCCCATGAACGATATCACCAGGAACGGCGCGAGCACCACAATGAGCGCAACCCGCGTGGTCTGCGCGACCATGATGGGCTCGAGCTGGCCGCCATACATGGGTGCCAGATTCATGGTCTCGACCACGCCGCCGGGCACGGTGGCAAAGAATGCGGTGGTGCGGTCGATGCCGGTAAGCCGCATGTAGATGAGGCCGCCGATTGCGCCGATCACCGTGGAGAGGAACGCGGCCGCCACGATCAGCGGCAGCAGCGTCACCAGCTTCGCGACCACGGCCGCGTTGAACTGCAGGCCGGTCGAGGCGCCGACCACCACCGTCCCTGCCGGACGCCCCCAGCGAATGATGCGCACCGGCGCGCCCGCAAGAGACAGCGTCATGACCGTGGCCAGCGAGCCAAGCAGCCACGGCAGCGGCAGATGCAGGGTGCGCGCCGCGAGCCCTCCTGCGACACCCGCGGCCAGTGTTCCCGCCATCGCAAGCGGGGCGACGAGATGCTTTCGCCAGGGAAGCGGATCGGAGATGGCGGGCATGGAGCACGGCCGTGTTAACAGCCTCGTGCACGCAAATCCATAAGCGGCGTCGCGCATCTGGCGCGCACCACAGGCATGGATTGGAATTGCTCAGCTCGAAGGCGACGCGGGCTTGAAACTCATCAGAATAAACCAAAGTGTCGGCTTGCCAGGAGCCCCTCACCCCACCCTCTCCCCGTTAAGAAACGGGGAGAGGGAGTGAAACTCCGTGCAAGCATCCTTTCGTGGCGGCGGACTCGGTCGTGCACTCCCTCTCCACGCGCTTGCAATCGAACTCGGGTTTACCCGAGTTCGATCACTATTGGCTGGCCGAAGTCGGATAAATCCGACTTCGGCGGAGAGGGTGGGGTGAGGGGCGCGCTACCAGAAAAAAGAAACCCCGCCGGGGGGAGCGGGGTTTCTTAAGCAGACGGCCGAGGGTCAGGGGGACTGGGGGCGGCCGTCCGGTGGCCTCCTGGGCGCTCCGTTAGTCGCAAGCGGGTGACGTCAGGTTCAAGCCCGCGCTCTCTAATACGGGCGCCGGTAAGTTCTGCGCACGTCCCTGCCTTGCAAATAGGGTGCCTCGAACGAATTCGGCGCGCAAGCACCGCCAACGCCAAATACCGAAACCATGCATTGCTCGTAGGAATAGAAGCTGCAGGCGTTGAGGCCGGTGCTGTAATGCGCGCACCACGGGGCCGCTTGCGCGCCATCGGCGCACAGCGACATGGTGCCAAAGACGATAGCTGCGATCGCGATGGTGCGCATGAACCCCTCCATATTCCCGCCTCATTAGTCGCCCCGGCAGGCCTGCCGGTTCAAGACACTCGGGCAAGCCCGAGCTCAGGCGATAGATCGGCGGCGGGGGGTTACTTTGCGTCGGCTGGGACGTGGGGGAACCATCCGGCCGTTCCGGCGTTGGGAGGGTGGGACGTGAAAATTAAGGGGATTGCCATGCCGACAGCTGTTGCCGGGACGGCCGCCGCATCGGTTGTGATGCGCGCAGGCGCTGAAGACTCATCAGACAAGGCTCTCATTGCCCGCATCGCCGGTCGCGACCAGACTGCGATGTGCGCTCTTTTCGCGCGCCACCGGACGCCGCTCTATCGCTGGCTGCTGCGGATTGTCAGGGACAAGGCGCTCGCAGAAGACCTTCTGAGCGAGGTTTTCATCGACGTGTGGCGTCAGGCTTCCTCGTTCCAGGGGCGTTCATCGGTCTCCACCTGGCTCCTGGCCATCGCGCGCTACAAAGCCTTGTCCGCGCGCCGGCGGCATCGGGAGGAGCAGCTCGACATGGAGCTTGCCGAAAGCATTCGTGACCCGGCAGGAGATGCCGAAGCGATGCTGCAGGAGAAAGAGCGAGACGAGCGTCTCGCGCGGGCGCTGAGCAGGCTCCCCGACGAGCATCGTCACGTCATCGATCTTGTCTATTACCATGGCAAGGCCGTCAGGGAGGTCAGCGAAATCCTCGGCATTCCCGAATCCACCGTCAAGACCCGCATGTTCTACGCGCGCAAGAAGCTGGCGCGGCTGGTCGATCGTGACGACGGCGAGATGATCACCGGATACCACGCGCATCCCGTATAACAGAGCGGGTCTGATATGATCAGATCAAAGCCTGCTTTGGACTCAGATCAAAGCCTGCTTTGGACAATGTGGATTCAGCGACGGTGACCTGGCAGCCCGGATCGGAGCTCAAGGCATCTCGGCTTCCGGATGCCTCTTGAGGCTGCCCTGCGTTCCACATCGGAAGGCGGCCTTAAGGATAAATCCATCGACATCATGCCGCTGAATATGATCAGCGGCAGCCACATCAAGAGAGGCATGGCACGCATCCTTCTTTTCTCCCGGATATAACAAAAACAAGCGCTGCGGGTTCCACAACTGTGGAAACGCATGCCTGTAGCTTGTGAAAATGCTCAAATAAAACTGATGATTGACCGAGCCGGAGACGTTGGCCGCACTGAAATTGCCTCGTTGCGGAACTTCTGACGGCTCTCCTCGTTAAGCATGCGATCAAGCGAACGAGCCGGAGCTGGAAAATGCCGGACACGATTGCAATGGTGTGCGCCGCATGCGGCCTGACCGTAATGAGCATCCTGCCATGCGATTGCGTCGAACCTACTGTCTGGAATGCGTGCAGAAAGCAAAAGGCAAGCTCAAAAAAATTCGGCGACAAAAAAGGCTCGAACAACAAGGGCCAGTTCCGGAAGCGACAACGCCATAGCCCGTCATCGATAAGCCCGACAGAGCGAATGCCGCAATGAGATCGGTTGAACTTTCGCAATTTTATCTCAGAGGCCTTGCTGACAACACTTTCTTCCAACGGACAGGGTTCGTCACATGCTTTGGGTGATCATTCGGATTGCAGCGCCGGTTGCTGCGCTCATGAGCTCCGCCAGGGCCGAGGAAGGCATGGCCACCCAATACGGCAGGGACAGCGGCACGCAGGTGGCTTGCGGTGGGTCGCTCAACGAGAACGCGCTTACGGCAGCGCACAGATCGTTGCCGTGCGGCTCACGGGCCCGCGTCACCAACCGAAGTAACGGCAAGTCCGTTCTTGTGACCATCAATGACAGAGGTCCGTTCGTGCGTGGCCGCGTCATCGATCTCACGCCGGCGGCAGCGCGCGCTATCGGCATGGGCGCCCTGACGCACGTTTCGGTTGCCGGCGAATAGCCGCTTGGAAGGAGGCAAGACCGAGCGCGGTCACAACGTCTGGAGTTTGATGAAATCGTCATGCCCGCGCTTGTCGCGGGCATCCACGTCTTAGATCGCGAGTCAAGTCAAAGACGTGGATGGCATCGGACCTTGGCTTGCCATGACGTAAGAGAAATATCGGTCTCAACCCATCTCGCTATGGAGCATCAGTGCGTCAGGCCACGAAAACTCCTGCCGCCCACGCTGAACTCTCCATTGCTGATATCAACCCTGCCGACGACGCATGGTCCCCTCATTCTTGTGACCTCCCCGGATTGCACTTCACTTTGGTTCGTCCCGATGGTGACGGTGCCGCCGGTGATGGTTTCCCGCACGCATGAGTCCTTGTAGCTGAGCACGAGGGTCTGATCGGGACCGAGCCGAATGACCTGTCCGGCATGGGCGTATTTCATCAATTCCACCCGCTGAGACTGGCTGGCCAAGCTCTCGATCAGAGCGACGGCACCGCCGGCAAGGGCCGGGGTGGCTGCCAGTGCACCGGCGAACGCGAGCGTTGCAACCGCGGTCCGGCCAACGGTTCTGGCCCGAAACCAGAATGAACTCGAATTGAGCGCCATGGCGGTCCTCCTGTCGGCATGCACCGAATTTCGGCCCCCCACTGCCATATTGCCCGTTTCTTTCCGCCGCGATGTGATGGCCATCACAAAATCGCGTTTTTTTCGCTCGACCGGTCAAACCGGAAGCGGGTCTGGCCCGACTTAAAGGATTTGTCGCCGCCGGTAGCGCTGCTTGCAGTTTGCGGGCTTTCCTTCAGAATGACGCCATGAAGCGTCCTGTCCTGCTGCTGATTGCGGTGCTGATGCTTGGCCCGCAGAACGTTGGGATGGCCAGCGCGCAGGAATATCCCACGCGCCAGATCACGCTGATCGCGCCGTGGCCGGCGGGCGGCGCCATCGATACGCTCTGCCGGCTGCTCGCACCCTATTTCGCCGACCGGCTGGGCAAACCGATGGTGGTGGAGAACCGGCCCGGCGCGGCTTCCGTGATCGGGACGGCCGCGGGCGCGAAATCTCCCCCGGACGGTTACACCCTGGTCATGGCAGGCAGCGGATCGCTCCCGGTGCACAGCATTTCCGAGCTCGTGCAATATGCCAGGGAGCACCCGGGCGGGCTTTCCTATGCTTCGGGCGGCCCCGGCTCGCCCCATCACCTGCAGGCCGAGATGCTCCAGAGCATGACCGGCATCGAGATGATGCACGATGTGGTGCCCGCGCTGCCGCAGATCAGAGAAGGCAAGGTGCGTGCGCTCGGCGTTTCGACCTCCGTGCGCCTTCCCTCCGCCCCCGACATTCCCACGCTCGCCGAGGAAGGCGTGGGAGGCTTCGACGCGGCCGGCTGGGGCGTGATCTCGGTGCCGGCGGGCACGCCGATTGCGGTCGTGGACCGGCTGCGCGCAACGCTCAACGGCATTCTGCCGCTGCCCGAGGTGGCGCGGCAGATCATCGCCCTCGGCCTCCTTCCCGCCGGCGCATCGGCGCCCGGGGAGACCGCCCGCTTCATCGATGCCGAGATCGAGCGCTGGGGCAAGGTCATCCGGCAGGCGGGGCTTGCGGGAACGGAGTAACGCGGACCCCGCTGTAGCATCGCTCTGCGAAGCCCGTTGCCGCCCCAGCCTCAGAGATGCAATCGGTGACGCGGATATGTGCGATGTTGAGCTGATGATGCTGGTCAGGGCGATCATCGACGCGGACGACCCAGTCGTATCCGGCCTGCTCGCGGCAAATCCCGCATTGGTGAACGCGCATTTTCAGGATGGAGCGACTCGCCGGATGGCAAAGCCGTATCACATCGACGAGATCGGACACTACCTGTATTCGGGCGACACCGCTCTGCACATGGCGGCCGCCTCCTACAAGGAAGGAATTGCGCGCAGACTGATAGCCATGGGGGCCGATGTTCGCGCGAGGAACCGGCTTGGCGCCGAGCCCCTTCATTACGCGGTCGACGGCACGCCGGGATCGCGCGCATGGAATCCACGCGCACAAGCGGCGACCGTCGCCTGTCTCATCGATGCGGGCGCCGATCCAAACGCCCTCGACAAAAACGGAGTGACCCCGTTGCATCGCGCCGTACGCACCCGCTGCGCCGCAGCCGTAAAGGTCCTTCTCGAAGGCGGTGCCGACCCTCGTCGCAGGAACAAGCACGGCTCCGCGCCCATGCTGCTTGCGACTCGGAATACCGGTCGTGGCGGTTCGGGCTCACGCGCGGCGAAAGCACAACAGGAGCGGATCGTCCGGTTGCTTCAGGAGCATATTGACGAGAAAATCTGATCCGCGGCGGTTGCGGTGGTTACGGTCTTGCCGCCGCGTACCAGGAACTTGCCGCCCGCGTCTTTTGTGCCCGGCGCCAGGACGAGAAAGGCGAAATGCCGCTGGCGAACGCGCTCCAGTGCCCGATTTCGAAATTCGAATCATATGCCGCGTCATTCCGGGTCGAGGCCCACTGATCTCGGGTTTACTCGAGATCAGCACTTTAAGTGCCCAAGTCGGCAACAGCCGACTTGGGTGGGCCGAGAGCCCGGAATCTAGTAATCAATGGCATAGGTTACTGGATTCCGGGCTCGCCGCTAAGCGGCGCCCCGGAATGACAAGTTTCACGGAAACGATCAACTAGTCGATAAGGCCGAAAACCGCGTTTGACGTGCCGATCTCAGAGAGTATTGAGAAAATTCACCAGATCCTTCTTCTGCTCGTTCGTAAAGCCGATCTTGAAGCGCTGGTCATAGAAGTTGACCGCGTCCAGCAACGTAGCCGCGGACCCGTTGTGGAAGTAGGGCGCGCGCGACGCCAATCCACGCAGGATGGGCCCCTTGACCTTGCCGATGTCGGCGCAGTTTCCGGTGATAAGCGCGCGGCCCGGATCGGTGACAACAAAGGTTTGTCCCGCGAGCGGACCCTGAGTGCATTTCAGGGTAAAGACCGGCAGGCCGGAAATGTCGAGGGCCGGCGGAGCATTGGCTCCGGCATTGGCGATGCCGATGTTCAGGGGGGCCTTGACCGAATGATTGCCGACATTCGGCGTGTCGTGGCAGGTGCCGCAAAACCCGGCAATGCTCGGCAGGTTGAGCACGTCGTTGAGACCCGTCACTCCGGTGATGGTGATATTCGTGGTGTTGAACACCTCCTCGCCGCGCGCGATCGACTGGCGATCCCGGGTCTCGTTGTCTGCGCCGTGCAGACCGAGCCATGGCCGGAAGAGATCGAAGATGTTGGGATCGAACTTTGCGCCCGTCGGATTCTGCCCTAGCGGATCGTTCACGCCGACGAAGAATTTGGCGAGCTGCAGCGACAGCGCAACCGGTCCGCCGGTCGCACCGTCGGCATTCAGATCGTGTGCGCCGCCATCGAAAATCTGGGCGGTGAAAATGCCGCTCTCGAAAGCGACAATCTCCTTTTGCTGCTCGGTCGTCGGATCAGCATCAGCCTGCGCATGAATTCGTGTCGCGTCGATCGACTGGTGCGCAAGACTGGGCTCGCGACCGTCCCACATGATCGTGATCGCGCTCAGAAAGCCGAGATTGGTTGAGGGCAGCGGACGCCGGTACATGGATAGAATACCGCTCGTTGGACTTGTAAGACCGGTCGCCGGATTGGTCGTGCAGTTGTACGGATCGTCCACCGCGGTCACCGCGAACTGCAAATTCGTCGGCGGCGTCGGCGGCAGGCCTATGCCGATTCGGATCAGGCCCTTGTCGATTACAAGCTTATAGGCCTTCCGCTTGGCTCCGAACGACGAGACATCATCGGTCGGGCAGGTGGCGCCGTCGACCAGACGAAAGATCGGATCCACCCCCGCGCTGGCATCGAATCTCGCACGGATGCTTGCCGCGCTGACGGTCCAGCCGGTTTGCGGCTGATGGCAGGTAAAGCAGGTGCGTCCGTTGGTTCCCAGGTTCTGGAAAAAAGCGTTGCTGGCCGTGATCGTGGCCATGCCGGGCTGAAAGGTTCCTACGAGGCCGCTGGAATCCTCATCGACTTCAAGCTGCGGAATGATTGGCGGCGTCGGCTGCGAACCACGGTCGGCATCCTTGAAACGGCGCATCCCTTGCGCATGCGCGATCGCTGCTGCGGCCCAATCCGTCGATTGGGCAGGGTCGATGTTTGGGGCATTTTGCGCGCAAGCAATGCGTGGGACGGCAGCCCAAAGAGCAACAAAAGCGAGACCTGAGACTGCAAGTCCTGATAGCGGTGAACGAAGGTAAGCGAAGCACCGCACTCTCTTTATTTGATCCCTCCCCTGCTAGCGCTCCGGCGCTTTCCCAGATCGACGTATGTGCTCGCGAAAAATCCTCCGGTTGCTGGTTCGCTTGAAACGGCTCGTACTGAATGGATTGATGTTGGTAGTGCTACGTTACCGCGAGGCGGTCGACATCTACCGCTAGCCTACGTCAGCACGCAGGGCTAAGCTATAAAGCTGGCGATATGCGAATTATTCCACATGATCATAATAGGGACCCCGACCTGCATCATTTGCAGGTCTTTGACGTGCTGCTGCGCGAGCACAGCCTGACGCGCGCAGCACACGAACTGGATGTTACGCAACCGGCGCTAAGCAAAACGCTTGCCCAACTGCGCAGGTATTTCGACGATCCATTGTTCGTCCGGGTTGCGTTGCGCATGGAGCCGACGCCGAAGGCGCTGCAGCTGCAGGGACCGGTGCGCGCCATCCTCGAGCGCACTGCTTCGCTGCGCAATGAGCACTTGTCATTCGACCCGCGCACGTCGCATCGGACTTTCAATTTCTGCGTGGTTGATGCGGGGCTCCTCAAGCTGTTGCCGCCGCTGGTCGACCGGCTGCTGACCGAAGCGCCCAATGTCCGGATTCACGTCCATCAGCTCGAAGGGCTGCATCTCGAACGCTGGCTCGAAACCGGCAAGCTCGACTTTGCCATGGGCTCGTTCCCGACAATGTCCAAGGGAATCCGTCGTCAGCCGCTTTGGGTAGAAAGCTACGTTAGCGTTGCGAGGCATCGACATCCGCGCCTGTCACCGGAGCCGACGCTACGAGCCTTTGTTGCAGAAAAGCACGTTTTGGTTTCGATCCCCGGCAGCGGCCATGCACATCAGATCATGCAACGGGCGCTGGAGGCTGTTATTCCACGCGAGAACATCGTGTGCCGGATCCCGATTTTCATCGGCGCGGCGATACTGGTCAAGCATACGGACGCCATAACGACCCTGCCGTTATCCGTGACGACCATGCTGGCCAAAGACCTCAACCTTCAGATCATCGCACCTCCGATAGAGTTGCCAAGGATCGATATCTTTCAATACTGGCATGATCGATTTCATCATGATCCCGGCAATCAATGGATAAGATCAGTATTCAAAACGCTGTTCCGTAGGACGTCGAGCGACCCGTCGACGTGATCGCAAAATGCCCAGCCTGCCCTCAGGCAACCTTCGCGCACGGCGACGGTGCAGCTACCCACATGAATCGCGCGTCAGCAGCCGGAAAGAAGGAGGCGCCACGTGGATCGACGCAGCTTCATCATCAGCATGGTCGCCGCAGGATTCCATGGCGCCGCGCGCGCGCAGGAAGGCTACCCCAATCGCGCGATCACCATCATCAATCCGTTTCCTCCCGGGGGCGCTTCCGACGTGGTCACGCGACCGCTTTCGGCGGTGCTCGAGCCCATCGCGCACCAGCCCGTGGTGATCGAGACCAAGGCCGGGGCCGCCGGACAGGTCGGCGCCCAGGTTGCTGCGCATGCCAAGCCGGACGGCTATACTCTGCTGTCGCACCTCACCTCGATTTCCGGTTTTGCCGAGGTCGACCGGCTGTTCGGCCGCCAACCGAAGTTCACCAATGCCGATTTTATTCCGCTGGCGCGATTTGTTGCCGATCCCTGCGTATTGATCGTCAGTGACCAGCAGCCATGGCACACGCTGCAGGAATTCATCAGCGATGCGAAGAAGCGGCCAGGCGAGATCATCTTCAGCTCGTCGGGTCTTTACGGCGCGCTGCACATCCCCACGGCGCTGCTGATGTCGGCGGCCGGGGGCCTCAAGCTGCGGCATCTGCCGACAAATGGCGGCGGGCCAGCCCTCACCGCCCTCCTCGGCAACAACGCGGCCGTGCTGGTCTCGTCGGTTTCGGCGAGCCTTGCCCAAATCAAGGCCGGCAAAGCGCGTCCGCTCGCGCTGTTCGGCAGCAAGCGCTCGAATGCGCTTTCCGCCGTACCGACTCTCCAAGAGAGCGGCTATGACATCGAATATTAGCTTTGGGTTGGACTGTTTGCACCCAAGGGCACTCCCGACGCCGTGGTCATTATTTGCGCGGCGTCTTGAGCACGGCAGCGCACAGCGAGCAATTCAAGGCAGCACTCGCGAATCTCGGGCAGGAGCTCGACTACATGGACCAGCCCGAATTCGCCGCGTTCTGGGAGGCGGACAGCAAGCGAATAGAAGCAGCCATTCGCGCCATCGGCAAAGTCGAAGGCTAGCCGCGGACGCGCGGCCTGGTCCTGCCGTTGCGCACACGGAGGAAAGCAGAGGATTGCACGCGCGGCCCGCAGGCCCGCCCAACTCGTCGGCGGGGTTCGCCTTGTCTGCAATCCGGAAAATCCCTAACCTCACGGCGTTCGGATTCATCCGGGTATCCGGACCAACATCATAAGGCGAAGTCATCTCCCGGAGGGGAACACGGCGATTAGTCATATTGATCGCAGGTCACTGTCGCTCCTTGGCCTGGCGGCGATGCTGTCGCCGCGCAGGGGCTTCGCCGCGGATTATCCAACGCGTCCAATCCATTTGATGGTCGGGTTCACGGCGGGGGCCTCTTCCGACATCATCGCTCGCCTCTACGCTAAGGGCGCCGGATCCATGGTCGGACAGGAGATGATCGTCGAGAACAAGACCGGCGCCGGATCCAGCATTGCCGCCGAATATGTCGCGCGCGCCGCCAAGGACGGCTACACGCTGTTTGTCCCCGCGCTGTCGACCTTGACCTACAAGATCGTACATCCGGAAGCTCGCTTCGACATGATCAGGGACTTTGCGCCGGTCGCGCTGCTTGCCACCGGCCCGCTTGTCATGGCGGTCGATCCGAAGCTCGGCGTAAACAGCGTCAAGGAGTTCACGGCTCTCGCCAAGTCGAGGCCCGGCGAAATCCTGTTCGGCACGGTCGGGCCCGGCAGCCTGCCCGATCTCTGCGGCGAGCTCTACGCGCTGCGGGCCGGCGTCAAGCTCGTGCAGGTGCCTTATCCCGGCAGCCCGCAGATCACGACCGATCTGATCGGCAACCGCATCATGATGAGCTTCCAGATTACTTCTTCGATCATCGGTCAGATCGAAGCCGGGCAGATCAAGGCGCTGGCGGTAGCGGCGGATAAGCGGTCTGACCTCATACCCGATGTGCCGACCATGGCGGAAGCCGGAATGCCTGACTTCAACACCCCGCTCTGGTTCGGCCTTGTGGCGCCCGCGGGCACTCCGCTTCCCGCGATCGACAAGCTCGCCGCGGCGGCCAAGCAAGCGATGCATGAGCCCGAGACCGTGGAGTTGCTGGGCAAGCAGGGATTCGCGCCGGAAGACATGGGGCCGGATCAGTTCGGCGACTTCATCAGGAGCGAAATCACACGCTGGTCCGCCGTCGTGAGCGCCGCCAATATAAAGGATTAGTTGATCGTTTCCATGAAACTTGTCATTCCGGGGCGCCGCGTAGCGGCGAGCCCGGAATCCAGTAATCTATGCCATTGATTACTAGATTCCGGGCTCTCGGCCCTTCGGGCCTCGACCCGGAATGACACAGCATATGATTCGAATTTCGAAATCGACGGACTAGGCGCGCACTCCCGCTTCTGCGGCTGCCGGTCTCGTTTGCTCATTCCGGCGCCCTGGCCCGCTCGTTCATAGCCCGCAGGCGCGCGCTCATCACCCGCATCAGGCGAAGGGCAAAAAATGGAGTTTGCGACACCATGAACAGGAATCGGCGCTCATCCAGGGGAATGACGACTGATTGCCTGACGGCGCGAACAGTTGCGCTTCTGGGGCCTGCATCCACCAACGCCATCTCACCGAGAATGCCGCCCGCCGAAACCGTCTCGTAGACGTAGTTGCCGTCGATAATCTGCATTTCTCCCGACTTTACAACATACATGACACGCCCGGGCTCATTTTTCTCGAACAGCACGTCACCCGGCGCCAGGGTAACGACATCGGTATCCTTTCCAAACAGTCCCAGGAAATCTTCTGTCATCTATGATTCTCCGATTGTTGCGACCTCAACGCTCATCTCCATGCCGCTGCGCGTTTTTCCGCGAACGACAGGAGCCCTTCGGCCGCTTCGGCGGATTGTCTCTTGCGGGCGTGGATTTCGATGAGGCGGTTGAATTTCGCCTCGTCCGGACCGCTTGAGGCCTGCTCGATCGCGAGTGCCTTGGTCTGCGAGATCGCCTCCGGTGCATTCTGCAATAGTTGAGCAATGACGCGCTCACCGGCCGCTTCCAGCTCGGCGAGCGGCACCACTTCATGCACAAGGCCGATACGGCGGGCCTCCTGCGCCTCGAACCGCTCCCCCGTCAGCGCGTAACGGCGCACCTGGCGCACGCTCATGGCGTCGTTGAGCTGCGGAATGATGATCGCGGCGCTCAACCCCCAGCGGACTTCCGCGATCGAGAAAATCGCATTGTCGGCCGCGATCACCACGTCGCAGGCGGCGAGAATGCCCGTACCGCCGCCGAAGCAGGCGCCCTGCACCAGAGCGACCGTCGGCACCGGGGCCAGATTGAGCCGCTGCACGGCCTCCGCGGTGGCGCGAGAGGCACGGATGTTTTCCTCGGGCGATGAACATCGCACGGCATTAAGCCAGTTGAGATCGGCCCCGGCCTGGAAATGCTTGCCCCTGCTCCGGACAACGACCGCCCGCAGCCCCGCCACCTTGTCCAGAGCATCCATCACGGCCAGCATGCTTTGGATAAGGTCGCCGTCATAAGCGTTATTGACGGCAGGGCGGTTGAGGATCACCGATGCCACCTTGCGCTCGTCGACCTCCAGGAGCACCGCGCCGGTCGTATCCGGATTCGTCATGCTGCACCTCACTGCCCGAATGCCGCCACCTAGAGCAGCGTTTCCAAGATTCGTATCATATAGCGTCGTCATTCCGGGGCGAGGCCCGCTGATCTCGGGTTTACCCGAGATCAGCACTTTTAGTGCCCAAGTCGGCAACAGCCGACTTGGGTGGGCCAAGAGCCCGGAATCTAGTAACCACCGGCGGAGCTGTACTGGATTCCGGGTTCGCCACACGCAGCCAAGTTTACGCAGGCTGCGCAAGCTTGCCTGCGTGGCGCCCCGGAATGCAAACTTTCATGGAACCGCTCTCCACGGACAAGGTGTGCCGGTGGCGAAAACTGCTCCTCGGCAATTCGACCCTGCTGTTCAATTTCAAACGAACAGCCTATCTGAAAGGCTGCCATGAAGCCCAATGCCTTCTTTCCCTCACTCGATATCGGAACCGACCCCGCGAAGATTCGCGACTGGGCGCAGGCAGCCGAAGACCTTGGCTACGCATACATCGAAGTCCCCGATCACGTCTTTGGCGCAAAGGGCCGCGATGGCTGGGTACCGCTTTACAATGAAAAGGACCCCTTCCACGAGACCTTCGTCATGCTTGGCTTTCTGGCTGCGGTCACCAGGACGATCGGGCTCTCGACCGGGATTCTGATCGCACCGCAACGGCAGACGGGCGTGATCGCCAAGCAGGCGGCCGAGGTGGACATCCTGAGCGGCGGCCGCCTGAGGCTGGGCATCGGTGTGGGATGGAACCACGTCGAGTACGAGGCGCTCGGCGTCGATTGGAAGACGCGCGGAGCGCGGCAGGCCGAACAGGTCGAGGTGCTCCAACGCCTCTGGTCGGGGGACCTCGTGAGCTTCAACGGACGCTTTCACAATCTCAAGGACGTGTGCATCGTGCCGCCGCCGGTGCAGCGTCCGATCCCGATCTGGTTCGGAGGCTCGTCGGACGCAGTCGTTGCGCGTGCCGCCCGGCTCGGCGACGGCTGGATGCCGATCATGGCGCCGGATACGCAGGCCGAGGAGAAGCTCGCCATGTTGCGGGCGCATCTCAAATCGTGCGCGCGCGATCCTGACAAATTCGGCATCGAGGCCTGGCTGCGCATGCAAAGCCCGGACCCGCAAGGCTGGGCGGCCGCCGCGGACGGCTGGCGCCGGCTCGGCGCCGACATGGTGATGCTGTACCCCATGTACCGCATTACAAATGTCGACGACCACATCGAGACGTTGCGGCGATTCAAGGAGGTGGCGATCGGACCTACGAGCAGGACTTGATCATTTTCTGCACGTTGGCATCGTAGATCGGGATTTTGATGAGCATCGATCCCATGGAAGTTTCGAGCTGCACATACACGCGCCAAGTCTGCGAAAGCAGCGTGGCGGCATAAAGCGATCCTGATACCAGCGTTTCGGCTACGGTCGGATTTTTCCTGAACAGGGTCACGAGATTGAGCTTGTTGTTGAATGTACCCTCCCGAAACAACGGTCCGAACGCGGGCGCCTCTTCATTGATGCGAGTAATGGCGTGCAGACCCACCGCGCCGGCCTTGTCCACCTGCAGGGGCAGCTTTATCGCAGGCTTTCCCTTCCGATCCACGATCTCTGCCGAGAACATCACATTTCCGCCCCTGCAAGAACCGGTTACCTCGGCGACTGCGCCTTGCTCATTTTCCTGAACTGATACGACCGAGATGCCGTCCTGATCCGGCGTATCACCTTTGGTCAGAGCGAGCTTCCATGATGTTTCCTGCGTATTTGCATATGCCATGCCCTTGCTCGCGGTCTCGGCCACCGACTGCTGCCCTTCTACAATTGCGGCCACCCGCTTGGTCCAGGCGACAGCCTTATCGTTTCCCTGCTTTGCAGATTTCTGCATCCAATCGTAGGCCGCGAGCGAGTCGCGCGGAACGCCTCGGCCGCTTTCGTACATGATGCCGAGAGCGTATTGCGAGTCTGCATTTCCCTGATCTGCAGATTTGCGATACCAGGAAATCGCCTTCGCCATGTCCGGCGGCACACCGCGACCGCTTTCGTACATGGCGGCAAGAGAGTGCTGCGCTGACGCATGACCTTTCTCGGCAGCCTTGCGATACTGCGTCACCGCCGCCGGCAGGTTGCTATCCGATTCGTAGGCGCGAGCCAGCCGGTAGATCAGCTGCGCATCGTCAGGACGATAGCGCGCAGCCAGTTCACAGTCTTGAGCAAGTCCCTTGCTGCTGCATTGCGCAATCGCTCGCTCGGATTGCGAGCGGTCGGAAGAGATATTTGGTCGTGACGGCTCGCGCGGCGCTGCGCCAGCCGCCTCCGCGGTCAGCTTTCTGACGAACTCCTGCGCTTCCTTGTTGCCCTGCTCAGCGGCCTTTCGGAACCAGAACAGCGCCTCCGTGAGATTTGTGGTCAGCCCTTTGCCCCGCAGGTACATGACGCCGAGATTGTATTGCGCCGCCGCCATCCCTTGATCGGCGGCTTTGCCATACCAAAAAGCCGCATTCCGGTAGCTTTGCGGTGTGCCTTCACCAGACTCGTACATGTAGCCGAGAGCGGCCTGCGCCGGAGCATATCCGTGCTCGGCCGCCTGCCGATACCAGCCGATTGCCTCCCGCTGGTTCTTGGCCTGCCGATAGGAGCGACCCAGCTGATACTTCAGCCGGAGTCCGGAAAGCTTGCAAGCGCGGAAACGCACGCGGGAACGGCCAATGCCGGATTTACCTCTCCATCAGGAACGGCAGGTGCCTTGCGCTGCGGGTCGAGCGGGGATGCAGCATAAGTATCGCACTCGGTGGCAGGAGCTTCTTGCGCGACGGCGGCGACGGTCAACGCAAGCTGGACAATACCTACGATCGCACTGCCCCGAAGCACCACCCGCTCCTGCCAACATGCGAGAAATGCTTCTAAAGCCTTGTTTTTCAGTCATGTCAACGTGCGGCCGTCGTCAAAACCGGACGCGGCTGACCTAATTCAGCACTGCCGAGACCTGAATGGTACCGCGCCGTGCTGCCGGTCTGATAATTGGCGCTACAGGAAACGCGTCGGCCAATTCAGCGTGCGCCACATGTGCGAGGCCGGCGTGTTGTCGAAGCCCAAACCCTCCTTCGGCTGCCGGAAGTTGCGGCCGATGATGTCGGTGAATTCGTCGAGGTCGACCACGGCATTGGGGTCGAAGGAATAGATGTCGTTGATGCAGATAAGGCGCGCGGTCATGTAGTGCTTGTGGTTGCGCGCGCGCTTGTATTCCTCCTCGATGTAGGGCTCGGGCTTGTAGTCCGGACCGAAATATTTCAGATAGGCGTCCGGATATTTGTAGCCGGCCGCTTCATCGGGGAAGAAGCGCAGCGCCTGGTGCATGCGCACCGACCAGCTCACCTCCTCGTCGACATAGGGCTCGATGAGCTGCGCCCCCCAGTAGCCGTGATCGCAGCGGATGAACCCGGTCACGGCAATGTCGTGCAGCAGGCAGGCCAGCACGACCTTCTCGCCGTGGCCGGCCTTGCGTGCGAGCGCGGCGCTTTGCAGGAGATGATTGCTGGAGGAGGAGAACCGCAGCTTGAAGAAGTCGATCAGCGTGGGCTTGTCCGGCATTTCCGGCAGCCGCGGATCGGGCCCCATCAGGAAATATTTTCCCGGGTTCTTCGCCATCACCGCCGCCCCGCCGGGCATGTCCCGCTTGCCGTCCGCGAGGTTGAAAAGCTGTGACTGGCTCGCGATCTTGTCGGCGTTCTTCTGCGCAATCTTGGCGTCAAGCTCGCGCATCATCCGATGCTCGAGCTCGTCGGCGCGCTCGGATGACGTCATCGGTCGCGAAGCTGCTTGCGGTCCCATAGCGGCGCTCCTTGTCGGTGCCTTCGGCCTCGTTGCCCCGATTCCTTGCTCTACTCAATTTATACGCAAGTTCCCGCCGGCGAAACTGGGGCCGCAGGGCGCTGGCGGGGAAAGCGCATAACATTTATGAGAGCGCGATGGAGAAGGCCGGGTTGCGGAGCGCGCCTGCAAGACCGTGATCTACTCAGCTCAGCTCCTGGAGTATCAGACTTGCCGTTTGCGCGGGCTTAGGGCCGGAAGACCGCGGCGGGCGCAGACATTATCACTGGTTGAAATATGAAATTAAATGCTACTTATCCGGGTGTTTTGACAAAACAAATTCAGCCCTCCATTCGGTTTCGAAAGGCGAAGTCGATCTGCCGCGCGCTCGCGATCGCGCTCTCCGCTTTGGCGCCATCCGCCGGCACGGCACCGGCCATCAACAATTATCCCACGAGGCCGGTCCGGCTGGTGGTCGGCTTCGGCGCGGGCGGACCAACCGACATTCCAGCGCGCTTTGTGGCCGAGAAGCTCGGGCAGGCGCTCGGGGCGCGCGTTGTGGTCGAGAACAAGCCGGCCGCAGCCGGCATGCTGGCGACCCGCGACGTACTCGCGCAGCCGCGCGACGGCTACACGCTTCTCCTTTGCACCCATTTCGAGGCCATCAATACCGCCGTCTACCGCAACGTGCCGTTCAGGCTCGACGAGCTCGCCCCGATCTCGCTCATTGCCAAATACTACTACGGCCTGGCGCTTGCGAACTCGGTGCCGGCGGCGGATTTCGGCACGTTCCTGGCCTACACCAGGGCGCACCCCAACGAAGTGGCCTACGCGACCATCGGCGCAGGCTCGGCGCAGGAAATTCTTGCGCGCCAGATCGAGAAGCTCACCGGCATCGCCATGAACCGGGTGCCGTTCCGCGGCGGCGCTCAGGTCGTGCAGGAGCTCATCGCCGGACGCGTGCAGTTCTATGTCTCGCCCACGCTTGCGATCGTGCCGCAGTACCAGGCCGGGCAGCTCAAGATCCTGGCGGTATCCGCACCCGAGCGGCTGAAGAGCCTGCCGGGGATCCCGACGCTTACGGAAATGGGCGTGGATTTCGTTCGCTTCGGATGGCTCGGTATCTGCGCCGGCGCCGGCACGCCGGAGCCGATCATCGATCGTCTCCACGACGAGATCGCGGCAATCGTCGCTACTGCGGACTATCGCGAGATGATCGAGATGGCCGGGTCGATTGCGGTCTCGTCGACGCCCGCGCAATTGCGACGGGTGATCGCGCAGACGCTTGACGACGTCTCGTCAAGCATCCGCGAGTTCGGGATGCAGCAGGAGCAATGAAAAGCCTGGCAGGAAGCGGACCTCGAGCCCCACTTGCAGAAGGATGTCGAGGTGCTCTTGCGCCCGGAAAGGATTTCGGCCATCCCCGATCCATCAGCTCAAGGAGCACTCCATGACTGCTGCCGAGGTAAGCCCGCTGCAAACCGGGCGCTATGCGCCCGTCACCTGGAATTTCAATCTGATCGCTCAGCATGCGCTCGACGGCTTTGGCGGCATGGGCGAGGGCATGTCGATCCAGATCGCGCCCGATGGCCGGCGCATCCTCTGGCTCGCGCACGAGAGCGCGCCGAAGAATTTTACCGCAGTCGACGTATCCGATCCGCGCAAACCGAAGGTCGTGGTGCAGACCGATCTGCCGCAAGCCCATATGCGATCGAACTCGCTGGAGACCTGCGGCAACCTCATGGCGGTCGCCTATCAGACGCAGAAAAAGGGGCTGCAGCCCGCCGGATTCGAGCTGTTCGACATCTCGACGCCGGAGCATCCGAAGTCGATCTCTTTCTTCGACTGTTCGGGGCCTGGCTCGCGCGGCGTACATCAGCTCTGGTTCTGCGACGGCGAGTACGTCCACACCGCTTCCGGGGCGCCTGACTTCACGCCGACGCACCCCAACGATGATCAGTTCTACCGCTGCATCGACGTGCGCAACCCGGCAAAGCCGGTCGAGATCGGGCGCTGGTGGATGCCCGGCACACGTCAGGGCGACAATGTCATGCCGCCGCCGCGCCATCCCCTGGACAAGGGCTACCGTGCCCACAACACCAACGTCTATCCGCAGCGCGGCGACCGCTGCTACCTTGCCTATATCGACGGCGGAATGTTCATCCTCGACATTTCCGACAAGGCCAACCCGAAGCAGATTTCCCGGTGGACCAATTCGCCGCCCTATACCGGGTTCATGCACACGGTGGTGCCGCTGTTCGACCGCGGCCTCATGCTGGTGACCGACGAATCCACCGAGAACAATGCCAAGGATTGGCCCAAGCTGATCTGGGTGCTCGATGCGCGGGAGGAAGCGAACCTGGTTCCGATCTCCACCTGCCCGATGCCCGACCACAGAGCCTATGCCGCCGCCGGCCGCTTTGGGGCGCACAACATTCACGAGAATGTGCCGCTGCCGACAGTGTGGCAATCCGATCAGATCGTGCTCGGCACCTTCTTCAACGGGGGGCTGCGCGCCTACGACATTTCCAATCCGTACCAGCCGAAGGAAGTGGGGGTGTTCGTCCCGCCGGCGCCGCCGATGGCGCCGACCGGCACCATTCAGCTCAACGACGTATTCGTCGACGAGCGCGAGATCGTCTACACCGTCGACCGCCACGTCGGCGGGCTCTACATTCTGGAAATGGATTTTTGATCCCAATCCTCTGAGCATGATGGCGAGCGCGGGGAGCGTTCCTGGAGGCGCGTTGCTCGATCTCTTTCCTTCCCGCGATGCCGGCTCGTTCGGGCGCAGGCTCAAACGTGCTCGCGGCGCGCGCATCCCGGTGACCATCGTCACCGGATTTCTCGGCGCGGGAAAGACCACGCTGGTCCGCCGTTTCCTGGCCACGGCACAAGGCGCAGGCACTGCCGTTGTGGTCAACGAATTCGGCAGCGTCGGCATTGATAACGCGCTCCTGCGCGGCAGTACCGACCAGATCACGCTGCTCGGCAACGGCTGCCTGTGCTGCAATACGCGTTCCGACCTGCAGATTGCGCTGCGCGGGCTTGTCGCCGAACGCGACCAGGGCAGAGTGCCGCAATTCCGGCGCATCCTGATCGAAACGAGCGGGCTCGCCGATCCCGGACCGATCCTGCAGACCTTCGCCACCGACCGCGCCCTGGGCGGCGAATTTCATGTCGAGGTGCTCCTCGCCGTGGTTGATGCCGCCGCCGGGCTCGACACCCTGGCGTGGTCGGCGGAAGCCAGAAAGCAGGTGATCCTCGCCGATCGTCTGGCGGTCTCGAAGTGCGATCTTGTCTCGGCACAGAATGTCGAGGGGCTCGTCGAGCGCCTGCGCCTGCTTAACCCGCGCGCCGCCATTCACAGCTGCGTCGACGGCAACCTCGATCCGCACTGGCTTGTCGAGGCAGATGCCGGCGCAGGCGCTTTGCGTGCGGGCTTTGTCGCCGAATCTGATCACAGTGACGACATTTCGAGCTTCGTTGTGACCGATGCAGCGCCCATTGCCTGGGAGGTCTTTGCCCGCAGCATGGAAACGCTCATCGCGCTGCGCGGCCGGGATCTTTTGCGGGTGAAGGGTTTTCTGAACGTGACGGGCTGCCGCGGCCCGGTTGTCGTTCACATGGTCCAGCACCTGGCGCACCCCCCGGTGGAGCTTGCCGCCTGGCCCGACGGGAACCGCGCGACCAGGCTCGTCTTCATCACCCGCAATGTTCCCGAGCGCGATGTCCGCAATCTCTTCACGGCAGTCACGGCATTGTCAGTCGCGGACGGCCTTCACAGGACGGCGGGGCTGGATTAGGATTTGAACGCATCAGAAATCGACAAGCTTTCGCCAATCTCACGCGGCCGCGACTCATGGGTCGCGAGCCGATATGCACCCGCAGCGGCAAGCAACGGAGACACCCAGTCATGGCTCGAATTGATCTTGATGTGAACGGCCGGGTTCATACGGTGGACACCGATCCCGACATGCCGCTGCTCTATGCACTGCGCAACGACCTGGGCTTCAACAACCCGCATTTCGGTTGCGGGCTCGCGCAATGCGGCGCCTGCACCGTCCACCTTGACGGCCAGCCCGTGCGTTCATGCGTGACGCCGGTGTCGGCGGTCGGCAACGGCAAGGTTGTGACACTGGCCGGTCTGGGCACGCCCGAAAAGCCTCATCCCATCCAGAAGGCTTATGTCGAGGAACAGGTGCCGCAATGCGGTTACTGTATCAACGGCTGGATCATGACCGCGGCGGCGTTCCTCAATCAGAAGAAAAGACCTTCCGAGGCTGAGATCAAGGACGCCCTCACCGGCCTCAAGTGCCGCTGCGGAACGCATATGGGCATTCTGCGCGCGGTCAAGCGCGCAGCCGAGATGATGGGCTGAGGGAGGCGACCATGACCAGAATGGAAAAGCCCGCGCATTTCTCTCGCCGCTCGATGCTTCAAGCCGGCGGCGCGCTGGTGGTCTCGATCGGGATGCCCATTGGGCTCGACACCGTGCTCGGGATTGCAGATGCTTTCGCACAGGGCGGAAAACCGCCGCTCACGCCCGATCAGCTTTCCTCCTACATCGCCGTCAATGCCGACGGCACCGTTTCCGCGTTCTTCGGCAAGATGGACATGGGCCAAGGCCTGTTCGTCGCCATCGGGCAGATGGTGGCTGAAGAGCTCGACGTGCCGTTCAAGTCCGTTACCGTGATCATGGGCGACACCGCCACCAGCGTGAACCAGGGCGGCGCCTCGGGCTCCACCGGCATCCAGCTTGGCGGCAAGCAGATGCGCATGGCCGCGGCAGAGGCGCGCCGTGTGCTGGTCGAGATGGCAGCACAGAAGCTTGGCCTGCCCGCCGATCAGCTGATGGTGACCGAGGGCGTGGTGCACGCCAAAGCGGACAAGCAGAAAAGGACGTCCTACGCGGAGCTCATTGGCGGACGCTATTTCAACGTGCAGCTCGACTGGAACAAGCAGCTCGGCAACACCCTCTATGCCCCGGGCAAGGCAAAGCCAAAGGATTACAGGGATCACAAGATTGTCGGCCAGCCGATTGTGCGCGAAGACATCGCGCCCATGGTGTACGCCCGACAGGACTTTTGCACCGACATCAAGGTGCCGGGCATGGTGCACGGCCGCATGATCCGGCCGGCGACTGCGGGGGCAGTTCCGGTGAAGGTGGATGCAAGCTCGATTGCCGATATTCCCGGCGCCAGGGTCATTTGGGACAAGGGCTTCGTCGGCATCGTCGCCGACAAGGAGTGGGATGCAATCAGAGCATCGCAGAAGCTCAAGGTGGAATGGTCGGACGCAAAGCCGCTGTTCCCGGATTGGACTGCCCTCTACGATCACATCCGCAAGGCGCCGATACGAAAGCGCGAGGTCGGCGGCAAGGAAGCCGGCAATGTGGATGAGGCATTCAAGACCGCAGCCCGCGTGGTCGAGGCCGAATATGAATGGCCGTTCCAGTCGCATGCCTGTATGGGCCCGGCCTGCGCCACGGTCGAGATCAAGGACGGCAACGTCACCTGCTGGACCGGGTCGCAGAAGCCGCATTTCGTTCGCAACGGCATCGCGCTCACCCTCGATATCGCGCCCGAGAGAGTGCGTTCCGTCTGGGTCGTCGGCCCCGGCTCCTACGGTCGGAGCGACGCCGACGATGCCGCAATGGACGCGGCGGTGCTGGCGAAAGTGGTCGGCAAGCCGGTGCGCGTGCAATATACGCGCGAGCAGGCAACGGGATGGGACCCGAAGGGCCCTGCTTCCATCCATCGCGCACGTGCGGCCATCGATGCAGCCGGCAATGTCATCGCCTACGAGTTCACGAGCAAAGGGTTCTCGCGCATCGACGTGAACACCAATGGCGGGGCGCCCTGGGATACGCTTGCGGGGCAACTGCGCGATGTCGCGCTCAAGTCCGGGGACGGCTTCGGCGTGCCGGCGGAATCATACGAGTTCGCCAACAAGCGCCTGGCCTGGGAAACAATCCCGCCGCTTCTCGAACGCGGCTCGCCGCTGCGCAGCGCGCATTTGCGCGATCCGGTCGGGCCGCAGGTCCATTTCGCGAGCGAATCCTTCATGGATGAGCTGGCGGCAGCGCTCGCGCTTGACCCGATCGAGTTCCGCCTTCGGCACGTGAAGGACGCACGCGACATCGCGGTGATCAAGGCTGCCGCCGAGAAGTCGGGTTGGCAAGGCCGATTATCACCACGACGCGACCAGACCGGCAGCAAGGTGAGCGGCCGCGGCATCGCCTATTCCCAGCGCAACGGGACGCGATGCGCGATCGTTGCCGAGGTCGATATTGATCGCACCAGCGGCAGGATCTGGGCGCGCAAGTTCACCGTCGCCCACGACTGCGGCCAGATCATCAACCCCGATGGTCTCAAGCATACCATCGAGGGCAACATCGTGCAGGGCGTGAGCCGCACGCTCTGGGAAGAGGTCAAGTTCGACGGAAGGAATGTGACCAGCGTGGACTGGATGACATACCCGATCCTCGACATCACCGAGACGCCGCAGACGATCGACATTGTGCTGATCAACCATCCTGAGATTGCGCCCAGCGGCGCCGGCGAACCGTCGATCCGCCCGGTGGCGGCCGCGATCGCCAATGCGATCTTCGACGCCACCGGTGTGCGCATTCGCCGCGTACCATTCTCGCCCGACCGCGTGAAGCAATCGTTGTCGTAGCGGATGATCGTTCGCACACTCGAGGAAGCGCTTGCGCCAATCTCCGACGGCTGCGTGCTTGCGGTTGCTCGCGAGCAATCGGGGGTGGCGATGGCGGCGACGCGCGCGCTCATTCGGCACGGCGTCAAGCGGTTGCATCTCGTCACGTTGCCCACATCGAGCTTGCAGGCCGATCTGTTGATCGGAGCGGGCGCGATCGAAACGCTTGAAACGTCCGCAGTCAGCCTCGGCGAATTCGGGCCGGCGCCGCGTTTCTGCGCAGCCGTGCGCGCGGGCACGATCCGGATGAAGGAGGCGACTTGCCCGGCGCTCCATGCTGCCGTCCAGGCGACCGAAAAGGGCGTGCCGTTCATGCCGCTGCGGGGATTGATCGGCTCGGATCTGCTTGCCCATCGTCCGGACTGGAAGGTGGTGGACAATCCGTTCGGTCACAACGATCCAATCGTGCTCTTGCCCGCAATCAAGCCGGATGTCGCTCTGTTCCACGCGGCCCTGGCCGATCGCGAGGGCAATGTCTGGATCGGCCGCGATCGCGAGCTTGCCATGATGGCGCATGCCGCCGCGAAGACGGTGGTGACCGTCGAGAAGATCCAGGACGAAAATCTGTTCGACGACCCCTGGCTTGCGGCCGGCGCGCTCGGAGGTTTCTACGTCGAACGGGTCGCGCTCGTCCCGAAAGGTGCCTGGCCGCTGGCGCTGGCCGGTCATTACTGCGCGGATGACCTACACCTTGCCGAGTATGCTCGCCTGGCCGCCAGCGAGGAAGGATTTTTGCAATACCTCGAGCTGCACGTGCATGCTCAGCGCGCGGCGTGAACCGGCCCTGCGATGACGGCCGCAGGCGACTACCGCATCGAAGAGCTGCTGATCGATACGATCGCCGGACTGATCGCCAATACCAATCATGCAGCGATCGGAGCGTCATCGCCGATACCCGCGGCCGCAGCTCTGCTCGCGCGCGAGCGCGGCGGCGGGCGCCCGCATGTGTCGCTGCTGGGCAGCCGCCGGCAGACATTCTTCACCGATGGCGGGCGTGAGCTGTTCGATTGCGCCAGTCAAGGACGCATCGACGTGTTCTTTCTCTCCGGTGGACAGATCGACGGAGAGGCCAACATCAATCTGGTCGCTACCGGCGACTATGGCGCACCCACGGTCCGCTTTCCGGGCTCGTTCGGGTCCGCCTACATGTATTACGTCGTGCCCAAGGTCATCCTGTTCCGCCTTGAGCACACGCGCCGCACGCTGGTCGAGAAGGTGGATTTCATCAGCGCGCCGGGAACCAGCCCGCAGAATGTGTATCGTCCGGGAGGTCCCATCGCCCTGATCACCGGTCGTTGCCTGTTCGCGTTCGATCGTGTGCGCCGGCGCTTCCGGCTGGAGAGCACGCATCCCGGGCATTCGGATGCGGAAATCACCGAGAATACCGGTTTCGATTTCGACCGGCCGGAGCAAGCGCAGGAGACCGCGGCCCCCTCCCCCGACACGCTCGCAATTCTAAGGACCGTAATCGCACCTCAACTTTTCGAGGTCTATCCCCGGTTCACAGCCAACGTGTTTGCCGGGAGACTGCCGTAGGGTGGCGCGGCTTCGTCACATCGGCTAGTCAGTCTTGCCGCACTCCGTTTGGCTGGAGAAGATATCGCTGTCGAGGCCCTTTCGCGCGGGGATACAAAGAGTGGATCAAGTTGAAGTTGCAGTCATAGGCACCGGCTGGTGCGGCGGCATCCGCGCCGAGACGCTGTCACGCTCTGCGCTTGTTGACAGGCTGCACATCTGTGAAATCCGGCCGGACCGCCTCGCGGAGGTCAAAGCGCTGACCAGGCCCGCGACCGCAACCCTCGACTATCAGGACATCGTCAACAATCCGAATATTTCGGTTGTCTATGTCTGCACGACACCCGAGCAGAACCATTACCCCATCACCCGGGATTGTCTGCGGGCAGGCAAGCACGTGTTGCTGGAGAAACCCATCGCGCTGCAGCTGTGGGAGGCGGATGAGCTGATCACGCTCGCCAAGCGTGGCCAGCTCAAGTTCACCATCGGCTATTCGCAGCGCTTCAATCCGAAATTCGCTTACGCCAAGAAGAAGATCACCGACGGCACGCTCGGCAAGGTGGTATCGGTCATGGTGAGCCGTCATTTGAGTCGCGGCCTCGGCACCAAGATTGCCAAGCGGGTGAAACTCTCCCCCGTGGTGATGGAATCCACTCACGACCTCGACTTCGTGTTCTGGCTGCTCGATCCCGCCAAGCCCGTGCGCATCTATTCGCAAGGCTCCTATGGCTACATGCAGCCGATTAACGGCTCGTTCGACGTGATGTGGTCGATCGTGACCATGGACAACGGCATGGTGGTGACCATTGGCGGCGGCTGGAACCTGCCGCCGAGCTATCCCAATTACTGCTCCACCTGGGTCGAGATCACCGGCACCGAAGGAGCGCTGATTCTCGACGACACCCACCGCGACAACTGGCTCAACACGGTGGCCGAAGGCACCCGTTTCCCCATGTCCACCATGCCGGGCGAGCAGGTTGATCATGTCTTCGCCGGCCAGATGGGCCCGGAGACCATACATTTTCTCGAGGCCTGCATCATGGATCGGCCGGTGATGGTGACGCCCGAGAGCGCGCGCCTGGTCATGGAAACCTATAGCGCCGCCGATCTTTCAGCCGAGCGCAACGAGCCCGTCGACTTGCCGCTTTCGAATGAGTCGCTCTCAACAATCGCCGAAATGGCGGGAGCCAATGCATGAAAAAAGCACGGGCTCGACCCTGTCGGTGCGTCAGTCCAAGCACGCGCGCGACGGTATGACCTCGAGCTGAAGTATTCCACCATTCCCAGCAACCTCCTTATCTGGAATCGATATGGATACAAAAACTGTTGCGAGCGGCGCGCTGCATAAACCACGCCTGGAGGACGATCCACTGGTGCGCGGCCTCGGGCGGTTTGCGGCGGATGCCGCTATGAGCGGTCAGGCTTATGCTTATTTCGTCCGCTCGCCGCACGCCTTCGCGGATATCCGCTCCATCGATACCAATGCCGCGCGCGCGGCGGGAGGCGTGCTTGCCGTTCTCACGGCTGCCGACATGAAAGAGATCGGCAACGTCTCCCAGCATCCTCCGCTGGCGGGGCGCAGCGGCAAGAAACTTGTCGTTCCCCACCGCCCCGCGCTCGCCGGGACGACTGTGCGGCACGTCGGTGAACCGGTCGCCATGGTGGTCGCGCAAACGCTTGATGCCGCGCAAGACGCCGCCGAGCTGGTCGCCGTCGAGTACGCCGAGCGCACCCCGGCAGTCGATCAGCGCGAGGCGGTGCGCGAAGGCGCGCCGCAGGTTTGGCCGGAGGCTCCCGGCAACATTGCAGTCGATTGGCCCGGATTGGCCGGCGACCCCGATGCCAATGCGAGGGAGGTCGAGCGCATCATCGCGTCCGCCAAGCACGTCGCCCGTGTTTCGGTCTTGCATCAGCGGATCATGGTTGCATCCATGGAGCCGCGGGGCGCCACGGCAACCTATGACCCGGCCGGTGATACCTATTTCCTGCGCTGCTGCTCCCAGAGCGCGCGGGCGCTGCGCGACGGGCTTGCTCCGATACTCGGGGTCCCCAACGATCGCCTGCGCGTGCTCACGGAAGACGTCGGCGGCGCTTTCGGCCTCAAGACCGGACCATATCCCGAATATCTCGCGATCCTCGTTGCCGCCCGCGAGGTCGGCCGGCCTGTGCACTGGATGTCGAGCCGCGCTGAAGCGTTCCTGAGCGATAACCACGCGCGCGATGCCTACAGCGATGTGGAGCTGGCGCTCGACGAGCGAGGGAAGTTTCTGGCGCTGCGCATCCGTCACCTCGGCAATATGGGCGCCTATATCGGCGCTGTTGGCGCCAACATCCAGACCGTGAATCTCGCGCGTTGCCTGCCTGGAATGTACGATATCCCGCGCATCGACATCGCTGTGCGCTGCGTCTTCACCAACACAACCACGACAGCGCCTTATCGCGGCGCCGGCCGTCCCGAGGCAAACTACATGCTCGACCGGGTGGTCGAGGAGGCTGCGCGCGTGAGCGGCATTGATCCGATCAAGCTGCGGCGGCGCAACCTGATCAAACCTTCGGCGATGCCCTATAAAACAGCGGTCGGAACCACCATCGACAGCGGCGAGTTCGAGGCCCTGTTGGACAAGGCGCTCGCGCTCGCAAATTACGATGGTTTCAAGCAGCGCCGGCGGGAGGCCGCCAAGAGAGGACGCTATCGCGGCCTGGGCATCTCCTGCATGCTCGAGCACGCGGGAGGCTTTCCGCTCGAGGCAACGGCCTTGAGCTTTCCCGGCAGCGAGAAGCTCGTGCTCGCGCTCAATGTGCAGTCGACCGGTCAGGGCCATGCCACCGTCTTCAATCCGATGCTGGCGGAGCGGCTCGGCATCGCTCCCGACAGGGTCGAGCACCGCCACGGCGATTCAGCCCTGGAGATTGCGGGATATGCCTCGGTCGGCTCGCGTTCCGCCATGACCGTGAGTCATGCTCTGCTCAAGACCGTCGAGGCGATGCTCGCGAAAGGCAGGGCCATCGCGGCCATGGTGCTCGAAACGGCAGAAGCCGATATCGAATATCGCGATGGACGTTTTGGGGTAGTAGGAACCGATCGCACCATCTCGCTGTTCGATCTCGCCGCACGCGCGAAGGAGATGAAGAAGCGCGGCGAAGTCGCCGAGGATCTCGATACCAAGGTCACGGCGGAGACACCGCTGACATTCCCGAATGGATGCCACATCGCCGAAGTCGAGATCGATCCGCTGACCGGCACGCTCTCGCTGATCGGCTATGCTGCGGTGGACGACTGCGGAAATGCGCTCAACCGGATGATTGTCGAAGGCCAGACCCACGGTTCCATCGCCCAGGGTCTGGGGCAGGCCATGCTGGAGAGAGTGGTCTTCGACCCTTCGGGCGGGCAACTGACCACAGGCTCGTTCATGGATTATGCCATGCCGCGTGCCGACGACATGCCGCTGTTCAAGGAGGAGCTGCATCTCGTGCCGGCAAGAACCAACCCGCTGGGCGTAAAGGGAGCGGGTGAAGCCGGCACGACGGCCGCGATTGCCGCGCTCATGAACGCGGTCGCGGATGCCATCCCGGGCGGCGCCGGCGCGCATCTCGACATGCCGGCAAGCGCGGAGAAAGTTTGGCGCGCCTGCCGCGCCTCTTCGTAGGGCGAGGCAGAGCGCGTCGAGACGCGCGTAAACGCGCTGATGCCTCGCCCCTACAGATCACGCACAACGCGACGAATCGCTACCCCTGCGAGACGAATTTGGTGTTGAGGTAGGCGCCGAGCCCCTCGATGCCGCCTTCGCTGCCGTGTCCTGACTCCTTGACGCCGCCGAACGGCGTCTCAGGCGTCGAGACCGCGACCGAGTTGACGCCGACCATTCCCGATTCGATGGCATCGCCGATCGCGGCTGCCGTCGCGTTCGAAGTCGTGAACGCGTAGGCCGCAAGACCAAAGGGCAAGGAGTTCGCGCGCTCCACCACCTCGTCGAAGCTCTTAAAGGTGACGATCGGCGCAATCGGCCCGAACGGCTCCTGTGTCATGACCATCGAATCGTCAGGCACCTCGGTGACGATCGTCGGCTCGTAGAAAAAGCCCTGGTTGCCGCGCCGCTTGCCGCCAGTGACGACCGTGCCGCCGCGATTCTTGGCATCGGCAACGAAGCTTTCCATGGCATCGATCCGGCGCGCGTTCGCCATCGGGCCCATGGTAACGCCCTTCTCCAGCCCGTCACCGAGCTTGAGCGCACCGGCGTATTCCGTGAAGCGCGCGAGGAATTTCTTGTAGACGCCTTCCTGCACGTAGAAGCGCGTCGGCGAGATGCAGACTTGTCCTGCATTGCGATACTTGAAGGCGGCGATGGTGTCAGCCGCCTTCTCGGGATCGGCATCGGCAAATACCACGACCGGCGAATGGCCGCCGAGCTCCATGGTCGTACGCTTCATTCCTTTTGCTGCGAGCGCGGCCAGATGCTTGCCGACCGGGATCGAGCCGGTGAAGGAAATCTTTCGCACGGCGTCCTTCGCGAGCAGGTGCTCCGAGACTTCAGCCGGCACGCCGAATACGAGGTTGAGCACGCCTGCCGGCAAGCCTGCATCCACGAAGCAGCGCACCGTCTCGACGCAGGCGCCCGGCGTCTCCTCCGACGCTTTGAGGATGAGCGCGCAGCCTGCTGCCAAGGCGCCGCCAATCTTGCGCGCCGGAGTGAGCACGGGAAAATTCCATGGCGTGAATGCCGCGACGATGCCGACCGGCTCCGTCAGCACAAGCTGGCGCGTGCCCTTCACCCTCCCCGGCACAACCCGGCCGTAGCTGCGGCGGCCCTCCTCGGCATACCAGTCGATGATATCGGCGGACGTGATCACCTCTGCGCGAGCTTCGACATATACTTTGCCCTGCTCCTGCACCAGAATCTTCGAGATCGCGTCGTGCCGCTCGCGCATGAGGTCGGCGGCCTTGCGCATGATTTTGGCGCGATCATAGGCCGGGGTTGCCCGCCACACAGCAAACCCTTTCTTGGCCGCCTCGAGCGCCTCATCGAGATCGGTCTTGGTGGCATGCGGCAGATGCGCCAGCGGCTTCTCGGTTGCCGGATTGAGGACATCCTCCCCTTTGCGGCCGTTTCCGTTCACCCATTTGCCGTCGATATAGAGCGCGAGATCGGTGTACATGAGCGCCTCGATTTTCATTGATTGCCGGGATTTCGGACTTGATGAATTAGCATATTTGGCTCGGCATGATCACCCCAAAAATGCCCCGCCGTTGACCTGGATATTCTGACCGGTGATGAAGCTCGCGCCGGGGCCGCAGAGAAAGCGGACCGCGGCAGCGACCTCTTCCTGCCTGCCGTCCCGGCCGACCAGCGCGCGGACAAGCGAATGGTGCGCCGGCGCCGGCTCTCCCGCCGGTCGCGGCCTGGCAATAATGCCTGGGGTCACGGTATTGACCCTGATCTGCGGCGCAAGCTCGTGCGCCAGCGCGCGGGTGAAGCCGACGATCCCGGCTTTGGCCGTCACGACATGTGCTCTTCGCGCCGCACCGCTATGGGCGCTGAGGCCCCCGATGTTCACGATGGAGCCCACGCCGGAGCGTCGCAGGTGAGGCAGGCAGGCCTTGGCGCAGTTGAAGGCGCCGTCCAAGATGACGGCCGTGAGCGCGCGCCATTGCGCGAGCGTCATGCTGTCGAAGGACTGCTCCGCCCGCACCGCCGCATTGTTGACCAGAATATCGATGCGACCGAATTGCTCGGACGCAGCAGCAGCCATTTTTTCAACCGCGGCCGGATCGATAACATCGGCAACATGCGCGATGGCCTTGCCGCCGGCGCGCTCGATCTCGCTTGCAACATGCTCGGCCTCGCTGCGATTGGCGCGCGCATTGACCACGACCGCGGCGCCGCCATCCGCGAGCGAGAGCGCAATTGCACGCCCGATATTGCGGCCTGCTCCGGTGACGATCGCAACCCGACCCGACAATTCCCCGGTCATCGCGACAGCCCTATCGCGGCAGCACGCGGCAGCGATCCGGCGGCAGCTGGAGCCAGACCACAGAGCCCTGCGCAAGGCTCTCGGCGGCCGAGGCAACCACGCGCAGCTGGGTACCGTCCGGCATCTCCACGAGATAATCGCGGCTCGCTCCCAGAAAAACCTGCCGGGCAACGGTTCCCGTCAGCACGTTCTCCATGTTGTCCGGCTTGCTTGGCCACAACCGCACAGCGTGCTGACGGATGGCGATCGCCCCCTCGCGGCCCGGGGTGAGCCTGCCGCCGCTGCAGCGCAGCCTGCCGCCGGCGCAGGCGAGGTGCGATTCATCGAGCACCTGTCCCTTGACGACATTGCTCGATCCGATGAAGCGCGCCACGAATTCCGATTGCGGCCGGTCATAGACCTCTTCCGGAGAGCCTGCCTGCTCGATCCTGCCTGCATTCATGACCGCAATGACGTCGGCCGTGGTCATTGCCTCGGACTGGTCGTGGGTGACATAGACCGTGGTGTAGCGATATTCGTCGTGCAGGCGACGAATCTCGAACCGCATCTCTTCGCGCAGATTGGCATCGAGGTTGGACAGCGGCTCATCCAGCAGCAGAGTCTCGGGCTCGACCACCAGCGCGCGCGCCAGCGCGACGCGCTGCTGCTGGCCGCCCGAGAGCTCGCCCGGGTACCGCCCGGCCAGCTCGCCGAGATGCGTGGTCGCAAGAATTGCGCGGAGCTTGCTGGCGATGGTGGCGCGATCGAGCCTGCGCAATTTGAGGCCGTAAGCGACGTTCTCGGCCACAGTCATGTGCGGCCACAGCGCATAGCTCTGAAAGATCATCGACATGTTGCGGCGCTCCGGCGGAACGGTACGCGCCGGCGAGGAAACGAGCGCATTGCCCACGCGGATCTCGCCGGCCGACGGCTCGACGAAACCCGCAATCAGCCGCAGCGTCGTGGTCTTGCCGCAGCCCGACGGCCCAAGCAGGCATGCCAGGCGCCCATGCTCGACAGTCAGCGAAACGTCATCGATAACCGCAAGCTCTCCATAGCGCTTGGTCAGACCGCGCAGCTCAACCGAGGCCACGTTGCAGGCTCTCAAGTTCCGGTGAACGCCGGCTTGCGCTTCTCCATGAACGCTCGGCGACCCTCGATGAAGTCGCGGCTGGCGAAGCATTGCTCGACCATTTCGGCGCAGCGGGCAAGATCGCGCCTGGATTCATCCTTCATCACTTCGCCGACGATGTACTTCACGGCCTTCACCGTGAGCGGCGCGTTGGCGGCAATGGTCTCGGCATAATCCTTCACGTAGGCCTCGAGCTCGGCTTCCGGCACCACGCGGTTGACGAGACCCATGACGCGCGCCTCCTCGGTGCCGAATTGGCGCGCGGTGAAGAAGATTTCCCGCGCAAATGCCGGCCCGACGAGATCGATGAGCCGCCGCAGGCCGGCATAGGAATAGCCGAGCCCAAGCTTGGCGGCCGGCACCGCGAACCGGGAATTGTCGGAGCAGATGCGCAGATCGCAGCACACCGCAAGCCCGAGCCCGCCGCCGATGCAATAACCGCGGATCATTGCAATGGTCGGCTTCGCAAATTCCTGGATCCCGGAATAGGCCTTCTCGACCGTGGCATTGTAATGCCGGGTGGCATCGAGCGATGCCCGCTCGCTCTCGAACTTCGAGATGTCGGCGCCGGAAACAAAGGCCTTGCCGCCGGCACCCGTCAGCACGACCACCCGCACCTCGTCATCGCGGGCGTAATCTTCGAGGATCCGGCTCGTCTCCGCCCACATGTCGAGCGACACCGCGTTGTGGCGCTCCGGATTGTTGAATATCACATAGCCGACGCGTCCGTCCTTGCGCCGCAGCATCTTCTCGGTCTTGGTCACGTCATCCATGTCCGTTGTCCTCCGCACCCATCCATGGCTGTTCACACTGCATTGGCCTTTCGCAAGGCAGAAATTTCTTTTGCGCTGAAGCCAAATTCCCTGAGCACGGCATCGGTATGCTCCCCCAGCGCGGGCGGGGGGGCGACGAACCGGCTCGGGGTGCGCGAGAGGGACATCGGCTGGCGCGCCATGCGCAGCCGCGACTTGTCCCTGGTCTTGACCGGCTGTGCCATGCCGAGATGGGCCACCTGCGGATCTGCGTAGACCTGGTCGATGCTGTAGATGGGACCGCAGGGGACGCCGGCCTCGTTGAGCAGCTCGATCCACTCTGCGCTCGTGCGCTTGACGGTGTAGAGCTCCATATCGGCATTGAGCTTATCGCGATGCTTCGATCGCTCGGCGGAGGTCTGATATTCCGGCCGCTCGCCGAGCTCGGCGGCGTCCGCCGCCTTGAGGAAGCGCGCCCAGATCTTTGATCCGGTCGAAGCGATATTGATGAGACCGTCGGCGGTCTTGAATACTCCGGTTGGAATGCTGGTGGGATGGTTGTTGCCGGCCTGCTTGGGCACCTCGCCGCCGATCAGCCAGCGCGCGCCCTGGAAGTCGAGCATGAAGATTTGCGCCTCCAGAAGCGAGGTCGTGACATGCTGCCCCTTTTTTGATTTCTCACGCTCCAGCAGGGCAACCAGAATGCCGAGCGCACAAAACAGGCCGGCAGTGAGATCGGCAATAGGGATGCCGACGCGCACCGGGCCTTGCCCGGGCAAGCCGGTGATCGACATCAGCCCGCCCATGCCCTGTGCAATCTGATCGAAACCCGGCCGGTCGGCATAGGGGCCGGTCTGCCCGAAGCCGGAGATGCTCGCATAGATCAGCTTCGGATTGACCTTAGCAAGCTGCTTGTAGTCGATGCCGAGCCGGCGTTTGACGTCGGGCCGGAAGTTCTCCACCACCACGTCGGCCTTCTTGACCATGCGCCTGAAGGCCGCCAGTGCCTCGGGCATCTTGAGGTTGAGCGTGATGCTGCGCTTGTTGCGATGCAGATTTTGAAAGTCGGAGCCTTCGCGCGGGCCGCCCAACGGATCGCCGGCGCCGGGCTCAGGCGGCAATTCGATCTTGATGACGTTGGCGCCCCAGTCGGCGAGCTGCCGCACGCAGGTCGGTCCGGCGCGCACCCGCGTCAGATCGAGCACCGTGAATCGTTCGAGCGCGCGCGAAGCCCGGGGAAACGGCATTATCTCTGCACCCTTGAGGTTGGCGTGGCTCGATGACGGCGTCTGGCGCGATGCGACCGAACATCGCACCGGCATCCCGACATTCCCCGATCTTTCGGCACTTGTCTACCGAGCGGGCATTTGAGGCGCGCGGGCAATACCGCTATGGTGCGCGCGGCGCGGGGGCGCCCCGAACTGGAAAACACCGGTCGCCCGCAATGATCCCGCGAACTGCCACCATCGCTTGGCTGCTGTGGACCCGCCTTCTCGCGAGCCGGCTCGTTGTCGCCCTGCTCCTTGCCGGCGCAACCGCGATTGCGAGCGCGCAGGAAGCTCCCCACCGCCAGGGCGCGACGCAATCCGAGCAGCAGCGGTCCGAGCAGCGCCGCAGCGACGAGAACGTGCTGCGTCTGCTGCCTGCGGATTCCGTCACCGAGCACACGGTCGACACCGCGGGCGGCAAGCTCGCCTATACCGCGACCGCCGGCACGCTGTCGCTGTTCGACCAGTCCGGCGAGCGTTCGGCCGCGATCTACTACACTTCTTATGTGGCGAACGGCGCGGGCGCCCCCAATCGTCCCATCACCTTCGCGTTCAACGGCGGGCCGGGCGCGGCATCGGCCTATCTCACGCTCGGGCTGGTGGGCCCGCGCATCGCCGAGCTCGCCGGCCGCGATGCCGCAGTACCGCGGCTCAAGGACAATCCGCAGACCTGGCTCGCCTTCACCGATCTGGTGATGATCGATCCAGTGGGCACCGGCTGGAGCAGGCCGGCCAAGGCCGAAGGCGGCAAACCCTTCTTCGGCGTGCGCGCCGACGCGCAGGCGCTGGCCAAGGCGATTGCGCTCTATGTCTCCAAGAACGGCCGCGACGGCTTTCCCAAGTACATCCTGGGCGAGAGCTACGGCGGCTTCCGCGCCGCCAAGGTCTCGCAGGCGCTGGCGCACGAGCAGGGGATCCCGGTGTCCGGCATCATCATGCTGTCCCCGCTCATTGAAGGCGGCCTGACGTTCGGCAGCAGTCGCTTTGCGCTGGGCGCCGCGCTGCAATTGCCCTCGCTCGCCGCTGCCGAGCTCGAGCGCCAAGGCAAGTTCAGCAGAGAGGCGCTGGCGGAGGCGGAAGGGTTTGCGCTCACCGACTACCTGACGACGCTTGCGGGCCCGCGGCCGACGGGTGAGGCCGCGCGCAAGTTCTATGCGCGGGTCGCGCAAATCACCGGGCTTCCCGAGGATACGGTCGCGCGGTCGCGCGGCTTCATCCGCGATGCCTACGTCAAGCATCTGCGCGGCGGCGAGGGCAAGATCGTGAGCCGATACGATGCAACCTTCGCGGTGGCCGATCCCTACCCGGAGCAGGAAAGCGCGCGCGGTCCCGATCCGCTGCTGGACGGTCTCACCCGCGCCTATGGATCCCTCTATTCCAGCTATGCCCGCGATGAGCTCGGCTTCAAGACCGAGATGACCTACATTCTGCTGGCATCCGACGTCTCGGGCAAATGGGACTGGGGCGAAGGCTCGGGGCGCGCCTCCGCAAGCGTCAGCGACGATCTGCGCGAGCTGCTCGCGCTCAACCCGTCCTTTCGGCTGCTGGTTGCCCACGGCTACAGCGACATGGTCACGCCCTATGCCGCGAGCCGCTACGTGCTCGATCATCTTCCCCCGCTCGGCGACCCGTCGCGTACCCGGCTCGCGCTCTATCGCGGCGGGCACATGTTCTACATCGACGGGAAATCACGCGACGCTTTCAGCGCCGACGCGCGAGCCTTCTATCAGGCGCAATGACGATACCGCGCCGTCGACCACGGCGCGACCGGACATCAGCGCTAGTCACCCCGTGAATTCCAGGATGTCGAAGCCGACGTGGCGGTCGACCAAATAGATCAGGCCGCGTCCATCGAGTGCTACGTCATTGCTCTGGGGAGCGGCCCTGCCGGCCGCCGGCTCCGGGATGAAGGAGCCGACCTCGCGCGGGCTCAACGGATCGGCGACGTCGACGATGCGCAATCCGCCGGCGAACCAGACGGCGTGGACGAGCGTGCCGGACATGCGCTCGCAGAACTGGTGCGCGCCGAAGCGCGCGCCGCTCACGCGGCTGAAAGGCGAATCGAGCTCGCTGACCTGGAACTGCCCGAGCAGCTTGATCTCCGCGAGATCGGTGACGTCGAAGGTCAGGAGGCAGGCGTGCGGCCGGCCGCGGCGCGCTTCCTCCTCGCTCGCGCTCTGCGCCTGGTCCTCCTCGTCGATGGAAAGCGCGATGCGCCGGCCGGCGGACGTGCCCGGCACCGGCATCACCGTGTGCGTCGGCTCGGGGAAGAGCGGATGGTAGTTGCAGCTGCCGGCGGTTTTCGGGTGCGCGAGATCGGACACATCGACCACCCGGAATCCGGCGTGCCAGCAGCTTGCCCACATCTCGTTGCCGAAGCGCAGCGCATGATGCAGACGATGCCGCTTTCCCGACCAGTCGGGCTTCTCGCCGCCGGCAAGGTGCTGTCCGGGCATCCACCAGCGCGAGGTTTCCTGCGGTCTTTGCGGATCACGCAGATCGTAGATGACCAGGATGTTGCCGACATAGCCCGCCAGCTCGGTCGAGATGTACGCGTAACGCGCGTCCATGTCGAAGCGGTGGACGCCGATGCCGCCGGTCTTGTGATGACAGATCAGCTTCGGCGACGAAGGCGTGGAGACGTCGTAGATCTTGAAGCCGCCGTTGTCGTAGCCACGCCGCTCGTATTCCTCGACCGCGCGCAGGTCCTGCTCCGACACGCTCAGCTTCGCGGCGATCTCGCCCGACGTGGGCGCGCGCCCGAGCGCCTGGGTCAGGGCGCGCCGCACGCCCGGCAGCTGCTCGGCGCGCCGGCCGATGCCGCTCATGTTGCGCTCGTGGTTGACCACCATGATGTCGCCGGCGACGCGCACCTTGTGGCTGTGCGACGCCGGATCGTCGAGGGTGACGGCTGCGACCACGCGCGGGTTGCGTGGATCGGAAATGTCGAGAATCGACGTGCCGAGAAGGTCGCGGTTGGGGATATGCCCGACAAAGGCGTGTCCGTCGCGCACGGTGACCTGCCCCGCGCCCGCAAGATCAAGATGCGCAAGGCGCTGCACCTTGTGGGCAAGCGCGCTGCTCGTCCGCTCGCTGGTCATGACTGTGCCTCCGACGTGCCCGTCGTCATTCGTTGCCGGATCGGAGCAGCCCTCACTCCACCCGCCTCAATCGAGCCGTGCGCCCGACGCCTTCACGATCGCGGTCCACTTCGGGATTTCCGATCTGATATAGGCGGAGAAGTTGGCCGGCGTTCCACCGATAATATCGATTCCGAGATCGCCCAGAGATTTCGCAACGGCAGCATCATCGAGCGTGGCCGCAAGCGCGCCATGGAGCGCCTCGACCACCGCCGGCGGCGTGCGTGCCGGCGCGACCAGTCCATGCCACGTGGTCGCGTCGAAATTCTTGATGCCGAGCTCGTCCATGGTCGGGATGTCGGGCACGACCGAGCTGCGCCTGAGCGTCGTGACCGCGAGCGGCCGCAGGCGGCCTTCCCTGATGTGGGACACCACGGACGAAGCAGTCGCAAACATCATCTGCACGTGGCCTGCGATCATAGCGCCCCTATCCGCACAGGGAAGCACAGCGCCGCACGGCGCTTGATTTTCTAGATATTTCAATGTACGGCACGTGGGCGAGCGTGGCACAGATCGGCACTCGCGAGCACATGACTGCATCCCATACGCTTCCCAAAACTGCACGTGTCTGAATTTTGCTTCCCAAGCTGCACCCCACCGCATGCACGTGACCGGACTCCGAAGGAGGGCCACCAATGAAGTTTACACCAGAAACCGTGGCTGGCTTGAGCCTGCCCGCAGGCAAGAACGAGCACTTTGAATGGGACCCTGAACTGCCCGGGTTCGGCGTTCGGCTGCGCGGCAACAGCAAGCGCTGGGTCGCTCAATTTCGGGTCGGAGCGCAGCAGCGCCGGGAAAGCCTCGGCGACACCCGCAAGGTCACGCTAGAAGCCGCCAGAAAGATCGCGCGCCAAAGGTTCGCCCAGGTCGAGCTGGGCATCGATCCGGCCGCCGAGCGCAAGCAGGCCCACGCCAAAGCCGCCGCGGCCAAGCTGACGCTCTCAGTCGCAGCAGACCGATACCTTGACGACAGGCAGGCCGTGATACGGCCCAACACCTTCAAAGCGCTCCAAAGATACTTTGCGGTCCATTGGAAGCCGTTGCGCAACCGCCCGATTGACGGCGATGGCGCGATCTCGCGCGCCGACATAGCGGCAAGGCTTCAGGAGATAACGAAGGCCCATGGCCGGATAGCAGCGGCACGCGCGCGGGACTATTTGATCGCTCTCTATAACTGGGGCCAGCGAGAAGGCATTTGCTCAGCCGGACTCAATCCGGTTGCCCTCACCAACGATCCCGGCGCAGGCATACCGTCCAGAGATCGCGTTCTGTCCGATCATGAAATCGGCGTCATTTGGCGCGCATGCAAGGACGAGAACAACGATTTCAGCCGCGTCGTGCAGCTGCTTTTATTGTGCGGTTGCCGGCGAGAAGAAATCTCACGGTTAAAGTGGACCGAGGTCAATCTCGATACCGGCGTGCTGACCATTTCGGGCGAGCGGACAAAAAATCGTCGCACACTCGAACTGACGCTACCGTCGCTTGCGATGGAGATATTGCAATCACAAGTGCGCCGCGCCGACCATGATTACGTTTTTGGTGGGCGCGCAGGGTTCGGCGGCTATTCGTATTACACGATGGCGCTCAAAGCTCGGATCGCCGAGAACGAGGGTGCGCTCCCCGAGTGGCGACTGCACGATTTGCGGAGAACTTTTAGATCCGGGTTAGCCCGCCTCGGCGTTCCTCCACATGTCGCGGAATTGTGCGTTAACCACATCAAAGGCGGTGTCGAAGCGATCTACAACAAATATCGATATGAGCGTGAAATCAAAAGCGCACTCGCGATGTGGGCTGATCATGTCGCGGCCATCGCAGAAGGAGGCAAATCGAATATCGTGGCGCTGCGGCAGGCGTGACGATCATGTCAGTGCCGCGCGACAAATTGGTCCAAACGATTGTGGACCTGTTGAAGCCGTGGGCCGATCCGTACCAGCAGCAAGACGTGATTGCCGGCGTGCGGGAGCAAATCGGGATCCTCGAAGCTGCGTTTCCCGAACTCTCGCGCGAGGGCCTGCGGGCAACACGCGAGAGCGCCCGCAGGATCCTCGGCAAAATCGCCAACCTGAAGCACAAAATCACCGACCTGCAGCATGAAGGCGACGGGCGAGCATCACCGGAAATTCGGATGCGCTTGGCAGGAATTAGGTGCCGACCGCATTACGAAGTATGGGCCGGCGCGAAGCGCCAGCTGATCGCGACAAAACCGCTCGACGATAATTTTGTGAAAGCGCTCGGCGACATGAAGCGCGAATGCGAAGCGGCCATCCAAGGCACGCTGACCGAACGCGGGGGCGGCAGCGATCAGGTCAAGGAATGGTGCGCACGCATCGCCTGTACACTCGTCATCAGGTTTTCCGAGGCACCACCGACCAGCGGCTCGCTCACCAGCCCCTTTCGCCGCATTGCCGGCCTGCTCTACAAAATCATCGAGCCAACCGAACGCGACTACGTTCCCGACCTTGAGCGGGCGTGCGAAGCAACCTTGAAGAAATGGCATTTAGTACAAAACTCACCAACAACCCCTTCTGATTTGTAACAGCGCCGAACCGGCCGCGACCGCATCTGTGTGAGGCACAGCCAATCACACGGAGGCACTCACCATGAAGGCGCGCAATTTTTCCGGTCTCCTCGGCCGACTCGACACCCTACCCGACTCAACGCTTGTTCCGATCCCGGTCGTCGCGGAGCACGACAGCGTGTCTGAAGACACCGTCAAGCGAAATTACCCGATCGTGAGGGTCTCCAAGCGAGTTAGCGGCGTGCAACTGGGGTTCCTGCGCCACCGCGGCGAAACACCCAAGACCGCAGCCTGAAACACCGAACCCGCGCGTTGGCTGCGCGGGCTCGGGCAGGCCAATTAGTTTTACAGCGTAGTCTCGACCACCCGGCATTTACGCCGCCCCCCAGCCCCACACAAGCCCACGCGCGATCTCGCAATGGAGATCGCAATGTCCATGCTACAGGCCGCCCTCGATCTTGCGGGGCTCAGGTTCTGCGTCTTCCCCTGCCTTCCCCGGTCGAAAGAACCCGCAACCAGGCGCGGCTTTTACGACGCCACCACGAACCCGGCGACCATCCGCCGGTGGTTCGGCAGCACTGCGCAATACAACGTCGCAATCCGCACAGGCTTGGCGTCCGCCATCTGGGTCCTCGACGTAGACGGTATTGAGGGCGCCGATAGCCTTCGTGCCCTAGAAGACAAACACGGCCCGCTGCCGGCAACGCGACAATCGCAAACCGCACGCGGTCTACATCTGTGGTGGCGCGCCGACTCGCCGGTGCAATGCAGCGCCAGCCGCGTTGCCCCTCATGTCGATGTGCGCGGCGACGCCGGCTTCGTGATCGCGCCGCCGAGCATGCACCCGAGCGGCCGACCCTATCGCTGGACATCGACCAAGCCGCTCGCTGTCGCACCCGAGCGGCTGCTGCAGCTCACCTGCAAGCGGCCGCCGCCGTCGATACCGACACCGACACCGACATCATCCAGCCCGCGGCGTACCGGCTCGCCCGGCGCCTACGGCCGAGCGGCGCTCGAGAGCGAGATCCAGACGCTCGCCAACACCGCGCTCGGCGGGCGCAACCACCAGCTCAACCGCGCAAGCTTTTGCCTGCATCAACTCGTCGCCGGCGGCGAGCTCGACAGTGCCGAGGTGCAGCAGCGCCTGCTCGGAGCGGCGGACGCCAACGGGCTGATGGCCGATCCGAGCGATGGGCCGCGCTCGGTCTTGCGCACGATCGAAAGCGGCCGGCGCGCCGGCATGCAGCACCCGCGCTCGCGACCGATCGGGGACCGGCCATGACGGAAGACCGCCAGTATCAGCGCGACATCATCGCCGACTACCACGAGACCGTCGCCGCCGGTCAGACACGCATCATCCTTGTCGCGCCGACCGGCGCCGGCAAGACCGTGATTGCAGCCGACATCATCAAGGCCGCGATCGCATCCTGGCGCAGGATCCTCGTGGTCTCGCACCGGCGCGAGATCGTCGCGCAGACGAGCGAAAAGCTCACCGGATTAGGGATCTCGCACGGCATCATTCAGGCCGGGTTCTCACCGCGGCCGCTGGAGCCGGTGCAGGTCGCCTCGATCCAAACCTTGCACGCCCGCGCTATCCGAACCGACCGCATGGATCTGCCGATTGCCCATTTGCTGGTGATCGACGAGTGCCATCACGCCCCGGCCTCGACCTATCAGGCGATCATCGACGCCTACCCCGCCGATACGATCCTGCTCGGTCTGACCGCCACGCCATGCCGGGGGGACGGTCGCGGGCTCGGCTCAATCTTTCAGGTCATCATCGAGACTCCACAGGTCGCCGAACTGATTAAGCTGGGCTACCTCGTCAAGACCAAAGTCTTTGCTCCGGTGTTGTCGCCGGACCTGACCGGCGTACGCGTGCAGGCCGGCGACTACGTCGAGGGCCAGCTCGCCGCCCGGATGGATGTCCCCAAACTAATCGGCGGCATCGTCGAGCACTGGCTCAAATTCAGCGAGCGCCGCAGGACGGTCTGCTTCGCGGTCAACGTCGCGCACTCGGTCCACTTGCGCGACGAGTTCGTCCGCGCCGGCGTGCGCGCCGAACATATCGACGGCGGCACCCCAAAGCCCGAACGCGATGCCGCGCTCGCACGCCTCGCATCCGGCGAGATCGAACTCATCACAAATTGCCAGGTTCTAAGCGAAGGTTTCGATTGCCCGCCGATCAGCTGCTGCATCCTCGCACGGCCAACTCGCAAGATGGGTTTGTACCGGCAGATGATTGGCAGGGTACTGCGCCCGGCCGAGGGCAAGTACGACAGCATCGTGCTCGACCATTCGGGCGCCGTCTATCGGCATGGCTTCGTCGAGGATCCCGTCGAATGGACACTCGACGAAGATCGGTATGCCGGCAACGCCGCACACGCCGCACGCTGCAACAACGGCGCGGGTCCTCGCCTACTGGAATGCACGCAATGCAGCGCCATCCGAGTCGCCGGCGAAGCGTGCCCTAATTGCGGATACCTGCCGCAGCGCCCACCGCGCCCCGTCACGGTCGGCGCCGGCGAGCTCGGCCTGGTGCAAGACGGTCGCGCACAGCCGAGCGCCTACAGCCCCGCCGAGCGCGCCCAGTGGCATGGGATGCTGACCGCGATCGCCGCACAGCGCGGCTACAAACCCGGCTGGGCTGCTGTCAACTACAAAGAAAAATTCCACGTCTGGCCGGCTTACGGCGCCACGCCTGAGCCGATCCCGCCCACGCCCGAGGTCTACGCCTGGGTGCGCTCCCGCCTCATCGCCTACGCGAAGCGCAGGAGCGCGGCCGCATGAAACGAAAATGCGACGGCTGTCGTCGAAGCTGGGACACCATTCCTCGCGCTCCAATGCTTCGTGACGAGGTGTGGCTGCAGTTTGCCGATGACCGTGAACTGTTGTGCGTCTTGTGCATGTTTGACCGCGCACGAAAGCGGCAAATTCATTTGGGCCTTTCAAGCCTGAAGGTGTGTGAGTTCAATCTCTTTCACGCACCGCATTCTTTCTACGACCACTTTCTCCGTAAGGAAGAGCATCCGTCGCCTGCAATTCCGGGCGAGTGGCAGGCTTTGATTGATGCCATTGCGGCCGACAGAAAACGGAGATTGGAGGAGGAGCGTGTTTTCGA
>Ga0306925_10000083_pt1 | contig 49050 bp, 51 predicted proteins | sample flu12Cox44000176_FD_203755 | JGI IMG/M metagenome (GOLD analysis project Ga0306925, IMG submission 203755) | Lab enrichment of tropical soil microbial communities from Luquillo Experimental Forest, Puerto Rico - flux8day.12C.oxic.44.000.176 (v2)... | ecosystem: Environmental > Terrestrial >... | reverse complement strand
AACCGAATCCGTCAGGACTCGTGAACACCGAACTGGCGGCAGGAAACGTCACCAGCGCCAGTCCTTGCACGACCGCGGCGCCATAAACCACGCCGATCTCGATGCGAGTTGCCATGGCGAATATCCCCAGCGCACCGTCCTGGCCGACCTAAGGTCGGGGGTCACGAGTGGCCGATTGTTATCGCAGCCGCTGCAGCAGGTGGTCGCCCACGCGGATGGAATTGGCGATCGCGGTAAGCGATGGATTGACCGCGCCGATGCTGACGAAAAAGCTCGTGTCGACGACGTACAGGTTGTCGAGCTCGTGGGCCTTGCAGTTTACGTCCAGTACAGAGGTCCTGGGGTCGCGGCCGAAACGGCAGGTGCCTGCCTGATGCGCGCAGCCGGCGATCGGAATGTCGATCTTCATGTAGATGTCGCGCGAGATGAGCCGGTCCGGGTGCATGCCGAGATGGCTCAGCATCGACTTGAGCTTGTCATAAAGGCGCTGCTTCGGGACCTGGTTGTTCGGCGCGTAGCTCAGCGTCACATTGCCGGACTTGTCGACTGTGACGCGGTTTTCCGGATCGGGCAGATCTTCGGTGGTGAGCCAGAAATCCACCGCGTGACGGGCGAGTTCGCCGAGCAGTCCCAGCGGCACCAGCGCGGTTTCAAACGGCTTCTCTCCCCGGTACATCGGCCCGAGTGACTTGCCGGTCATCTGGATGTTGCCCATCGGGTATTCGAACCCGTCCGTGCCGAAATAAAAGTCGTTCAATGCAAGCGTCTTCTGAAAGATTGTCGGGTTGGGCTCGCGGGAGATCGCGACCGCGGCCTGGCTGTTGTGGAACATGTAGTTGCGCCCGACCTGGTCGGAGCCGTTGGCCAGCCCATTCGGATGCTTGTCGTTGGCCGACATCAGCAAAAGTTTGGCGGAGTTGGCCGCTCCGCACGACACAACCACGATGTCGCCGCGGAAGGTGTCCTGCTCTCCCGCCACCTCGCCGACCACCTGCGTGATCGCAGTGCCGGTGCCGTTGGTGTCGAGCTTGAGCGCCTTGGCATTGCGCATGAGCGTCACGTTGGAAAACTCGAGCGCCGGCCGTACCGCCGAGATTTCCGCGTCCGCCTTGGCGTGCACGAGGCAGGGAAAGCCGTCGCAGGTCTGACAGCGGATGCAGGCGCTGTACGCCATGTTGCCCTCGTTGAGCAGGATCGCACAGGGCGCGTGAAACGGGTGATAACCGGCCGCTATCAAATCGGTAAAAAGGTGCTGCATGCGTGGTTCGTGCGAGACCGGCGGGCATGGATAGGGCGCGCTGGCAGGCGGTTCGGTGGGGTCCTGCCCGCGCAATCCATGCACGTGGTACATCTGCTCCGCGCGCGTGTAATACGGCTCGAGCTCGTCGTAGCTGATCGGCCAGGCCGGCGACACGCCGTCATGGTGGCGCAACTCGCCGAAGTCCTCGCGACGCAGGCGGAAAAGAGCCGCTCCGAACATCTTTGTCGCGCCGCCGACGAAGTAATGCACTTGCGGCTGAAACGCTCGGCCGTGCCGGTCGTACCATGTATCCGGCGAGACGTAGCGGTTCTGCACGAATACTGCTTCTGCGTCCCAGTTCTGGGCTTCGCGCTTGAGCCAGTCGCCCCGCTCGAGAATGAGGATGCTCCTTCCCGAAGGCGCCAACTGTCTGGCGAGTGTGCCGCCGCCGGCGCCGCTGCCGATAATGATGACGTCGAAATGCTTATCCATTCGGCTAGAGACCGACGCTGCTCTGCATGATGCCGCCGTCCGCGAATATGGTCGTCGCGGTAACGTAGCTCGCGCCGTCTCCGGCAAGGAAACCGACCACGCTCGCGATCTCTTCCGGTCGCGCCATGCGCCGCACCGGTATCGCGGCATCGAGCTGCGCAAGCTTTGTCGGATCGTTCATGGTACTGAGATTGATCGGCGTCGCCACCGCGCCAGGCCCGACTCCGACGACCAGAATATTGTGACGCGCGAGCTCGACTCCGGCGGTGCGCGTGAGCATGCGCATGCCGCCTTTGGCCAGACAGTAGGCGGTGTTGCCGGGCATCGGCCAGTCCTCGTGCACCGACGTGATGTTGATGATGCGACCACCGCCCCCTTGCTTGATCATCTGCTTGGCGGCGATTTGCGTACCAAAGAACGCACTCTTGAGGTTGACCGTCAACACCTCGTCGTACTGGGCTTCGCTGGTATCGAGCACCGAGGTGCGCGTTTCGATCCCGGCGTTGTTCACCATGATGTCGAGGCGGCCGAACTTGCTGACCGCCGCGTCCACGAGCTTTTGCAGGTCGGCGACCTTGCTTACGTCGGCTTTCACGCCAATGGCTTGGCTGCCGAGCTTGCCAATCTGTTGCTCGAGCGTCTGGGTCGCCTCCGGATGAAACAAGTAATCGATCACAACGCGTGCGCCCTGCCGCGCCAGTTCGAGAACGATCGCCTGACCGATCCCGCTGTTGCCGCCGGTCACGATGGCTGTCTTGTTGTTCAAGGACATCACGCCTCCATTAGCGCCTGGTTCGGAACGCTTCGTTTCAGGTATGGCGCGGTGGCGAAGCCGGTTCGCCCCTCGCCGGGGGAGAGATGAGAGCGGACCGCTCGGTGGTCTGAGTGATCAGATTTGCCACAAGACCGGTCCAGCCGGTCTGGTGCGAAGCGCCGCAGCCGCGGCCATTGTCGCCATGAAAGTACTCGTGGAACAGGATGTAATCCTTGAAGTGGGGGTCGGTTTGGAACTTCTCATATGGGCCGAAGACCGGCCGTCGGCCATCGGCGCCGCGCCGAAACAGCTTGATCAGACGGTGACACAGTTCGTCGGCGATTTGGTCGAGCGTGAGCATGACGCCTGATCCGGTCGGACACTCGATCTTCAGCCCGTCACCATAGAACTGGTAGAAGCGGCGCAGGTTCTCGATGAGCAGGTAGTTGATCGGCATCCAGATGGGGCCGCGCCAATTCGAGTTGCCGCCGAAGAGTCCGCTCTCCGACTCTCCCGGCTCGTAATTCACGCGATAGTGCATCCCGTTGTATTCAAAGTCGTAGGGCTGCGCGAGATAGGTGCGTGAGATGGCACGCACGCCGTATGGCGATAGGAACTCGCTCTCGTCGAGCATGCGGCGCAACAGCTTGGTCATGCGGAAGACTCGCACCAACGCGATCAGGTGGCGTCCCTCCGCGCCGCGCTCGTACCAGCGCGAGACGAGCTGTACCAGCTCCGGCCGGCGCTCGCGATAAAGCTCGAACTTGCGCCACAGTTCGGGGCAGTCGTCGATGACCTCCTGCTCCACGACCCCGACCGCGAACAGCGGGATCAATCCGACCAAGGAGCGCAAGCGCAGGGGGATTTTGCTTCCTGACGGCATCGAAAGCACGTCATAGAAGAAATTATCGTCGTCGTTCCAGAGACCGATGCCGGTCTTGCCGATGTCGGTCATTGCGCCGGCGATGTGCAGGAAATGGTCCAGGAACTTGATCGCCATCTCTTCATAGACCGGGTCGCGGCGGCTGAGCTCCATGGTGATGCGCAGCATGTTGAGGCAAAACATCGCCATCCAGGCGGTGCCGTCGGATTGCTCGATCGTGCCGCCGGTGGGCAACGGGCGCGAGCGGTCGAACACCCCGATATTGTCGAGGCCGAGAAAGCCGCCTTGGAAGATGTTTAGTCCCTGCGGGTCCTTGCGATTTACCCACCAGGTGAAATTCAAGAGCAGCTTGAGGAAGATCCGCTCCAGGAAATCGAGGTCGCCGCTGCCGCCGTGCTGATTGCGGTCGTTCTCGAATACGCGCATGGCGGCCCAGGCATGCACCGGCGGATTGACGTCGCCGAACGCCCATTCGTACGCCGGTAATTGTCCGTTCGGGTGCTGCAGCCTGACTTCGCAAAGCAAAAGGAGTTGCTGCTTAGCGAAGTCGGGATCAATCCACGAAAGCGTGACGCAGTGAAAGGCGAGATCCCAGGCGGCGAACCAGGGATATTCCCACTTGTCGGGCATCGAGATGATGTCGCCCGCCCGGAAGTGCATCCAGTCGCTGTTGCGCCCGTGTTTGCGGCCTTCCGGCGGCGGCGGTTGCAGGGGATCGCCGTCCAGCCATTCCCGAACGTTGAAGTCGTAAAACTGCTTGTTCCAAAGCATGCCGGCCCAGGCCTGGCGCTGAATCCGACGCACGTCCTCGTCGGTGATCGTTCTCTGCAGCGAGGAATAAAACGCATCGGCCTCGGCGATGCGTTGGCTGAATACGTCATCGAAGCCTAGAAAGGCATCGCCGTGTTGATCGCCGGCCCGCAGCCGCACGCGAATGGTCGCGGCACCGCCGGCCGGAATCGTTCGCAGGTAAAATCCCGCGGCCTTGGTGCCTGGGCCTACCGCGTTTACCGCGTCGGTGCGGTCGTGCACGACGTATTCGTGAAACGCGTCCTTGAAATAGCCGTGCGCGGGACCGACCCCGAACAGCCGCGCGAAATTGGTTTCGTTCTCGCAGAACAGCAGGCGATCCGCGCCCTCGAATGCGATGCTGTAGGCGCCGAGCTCATCATGGGACGCGAGCAGCAGGCCTTGCCCCAGGTCCTGCAGCGCCGGTTTCTTTATCCCCGGCGACCAGCTCCAGGTGTTGCGAAACCAGACCTGTGGCAATACGTGGATGCCCGCCTGATCGGGGCCGCGATTGTGGATCGTGACCCGCATGAGCACGTCATCCACATCGGCCTTGGCATATTCGACTTCGACGTCGAAGTAGCGATCGTCGTCAAAGATGCCCGTGTCGATCAGCTCGAATTCCATCGCCGTCGGCGAAGCGTGGCGGCGCGCGTTCTCGTCGATCAGCCATTGGTAAGGGTAGGCGGCCTGCGGCAGCTTGTAGAGCATGCGCGAATAGGCGTGGCTGGGAACGGCGTCGAGGTAATAGTACAGCTCCTTGACGTCCTCGCCGTGATTGCCTTGTCCGTTGGTCAGGCCGAACAGCCGCTCCTTGAGAATGGGATCGCGGCCGTTCCAAAGCGCGAGCGATAGACAGAGAAGCTGGCGGCTGTCGGAGAAGCCGGCGAGGCCGTCCTCGCCCCAGCGATAAGCGCGGCTGCGTGCCTGGTCATGGGTCAAATAATCCCATGCCGTGCCACCTGGGCTGTAATCCTCGCGTACCGTCCCCCATTGCCGCTCGCTGAGATAAGGGCCCCAGAGGCGCCAATTCTTCTCGCCGTTGCGACTCTCTTCGATGCGTTGCTGCTCGGCGTTGGCGGTTTGTGGCATGGCGAGTTGGTCGGCTCCGCGCGTTATTGCTTTTCCGTAGCTTGTGTGAGCAAACGCCACGCATCCAGCGTGCAGGCAACGGACCACGCCTGTGCGGGCGCGCCGCGCGGATGGTGCGGTGGATCGCCGTCGAAAATCTCGCCGACCGTGCCCACGCCCTGGTCTTCCAGCGCATCGCTGATCCCCCGCAACACGGCGAGTGATGCGTGGGCATCGCCCGTGACACGGTAAGCGGCGAGACAGAACGGGCCGAGCAGCCAGCCCCAGACCGGCCCTTGGTGATAGCCGCCGTCGCGCTCGCGCACGCCGCCCCCGTAATGGGCATGATACGCGGCGCTGCCGGGCGCCAGCGAGCGCAACCCGAATGCGGTGAGCAGATGATGCCGGCAGACCCGCACCACGTTTGCCTGGTCGTCGGGGGAGAGCGGGCTATGCGGCAGGCTGACAGCAAAGATCTGATTCGGCCGGATGCTGGCATCGTTTCCGTTCAACCCATCGATCACGTCGTACAGACCCTCGCCGTCGGCGCGGAGAAAGCGGGCAAAGTTTCGCCCGACCGCATCTGCCGGCGCGCTGAATCGGTCCGGCTCGCCCAGCCGTGCCGCGAACGCACTCATGATACGCAGCGCATTGTACCAGAGCGCATTGATCTCGACCGGCTTGCCGATCCGCGGCGTGACCACCCAATCGCCGACCTTCGCGTCCATCCACGTGAGCTGAACGCCGGGAACGCCCGCTCTGAGCAGACCGTCTGCGCTGTCGACCCCGATGCCGTAGCGGGTTCCCTTCTCATGCCATTCGATGATATCCGCTAAGACCGGAAACGCTTCGCGCAGTGCGGCAACGTCGCCGGTCGCGTCGATGTAGGCGCGCCAAGCCTCGAAGAACCAGAGCGATGCGTCCGCCGTGTTGTATTGCGGCACGTCGCCTGCGCCGGGAAACACGTTGGGCAGCATTCCCTGGCTGACGAAGCTCTCGAACGTGCGCAGGATTGTGCGCGCGATCTCCGGCCGTCCGGTCGCCAACGTCAGGCCCGAGAGGCTGATCATGGTGTCGCGGCCCCAGTCGCCGAACCAGGGATAGCCGGCGATGACCGATTTGCCCTCCGGGACATCTGCGAGCGGTCGCGCAAAGACAAACGCATCAGCCGCAAGAGTAAGTCGGGCGATCCAGCCCGGCACTGCTCGCGTTCGAGAGCTCGGAAATGCGCTTGAGAGGATCGCTCGATCATGGTCGAGGCGCCGGGTCAGCGCCGCCGCCACATCGGTCGACGGCTCGGCTTCGAGGCTGGCAACGACACCGCGCCACTCTCCGGGAACGAGCGGCAGCGTCACCTCGCCGGCGCAGAGATGATTGTCGATCGAGTCGAGGCCGCGCTCGGCCTCGATGGGAAGGTCGAAATCCCGATACCAGTCGTGCTTTGGCGCGATCGCGGCGCTAGGCGCGCAAATCGTCAGGTCAAATGCGCCTGGCTCGGTGATGCGGAGCCGGTCCCGATCGACGCTGATCTCGGGCGCGAATCCGCCAACCGACATCGTGCCGTGATGATCGCGGCCGTTGACCAGCAGCGTGATCTGCAGGGAGAGCTCGGTATCCGGCGACTCGCGGGAAGGCTGCAAGCGCCAGGCGGCGTAAGTCGTGTGGGCGCCGGGCTCCATCCAAATACGCGCTTCGATCTCCTTGTCCTCGATCGCGTAGGTCCACACCGGCACGGAATGATCGAGGTGAAAGCTCGCGATCCGCACGTGTCCGGCCGGTGCGATCACGCCGCTCTTCCAGCGATTCGTGAACAGCGGCCAGGATTGGGTGCCGGCGATCAGAGTGGCATCGGCCTTGGCGAGCAACAGCCGCCGCCCGAGCGGTGAGTCGACCGGCGCGATCAGCAGCCCGTGATAGCGCCGTGTCAGACTGCCGGCGATGGTACCGCCGGCGTAGCCGCCGAGGCCGTTCGCGAGCCACCATTCGCGGCGCTCCGCTTGGACGAGATCGCCGCAGATCGCGCGTGGGAAGCGGATCGGAGAGGGCGTGGGAGCGGACGTGCCGCAGGCGCGCGGCGCCACGTCGGCTTGGGGTTGCTGCCGCGGCACGCGGGTACTCGCTTGCAAACTCGTTTCCGACATTACGACAACGACGCGAAGGCGACGGCTATTGCGCTTTCAAGGAAAAAGCATCGTCTAATGGCTGCATCTTGGCCTCGGTCGCAATATAGAGAAAACCGCCGGCCAGCCCGAAATTTTTCAGGAAGGGCCAGAAATTCTGGCTCCAGCCGTCGCTGTTGAACGGGAAGCTCCAGAAGTTGTGGAACAGTACGGCGGTGACGATCACATAGAAAATGAAGAGCAGGGCCGCTTGCCGCCGATAGTAGCCGAGGAGGATGCAAATCGGGCCGAGCGCTTCGAGCATGCCGCCGAGCACCAGCAACGCTGCCGCTGGTGCCGGGGGCAGCGGAATCAATCCGTGCGCCGCCTGATCTATTGCTGACTGATGATTGAAAATCTTGTCGAGCGCGCTGAATGGGAAAATCAGCACCAGACAAAGCCTCGCGATGAAGGCGAGAAATTCCTCCTGCCGGGTCATTGGTTTGCTCCGCTGCGGAAAACCTTGTGATGCTGTCGCGTGCTATTCCTCGACCAACCGCAGCACGTGGCCGGTCGGGTCGCGTACCATGACGGCGCGCTTGAATCCGAGTTGAGCCTGCGTGTCCTGCGGGATCGGCACCACGTCAGGCGTGATGAATTGCGCGCCCGCCTTGCGCAATTTCTCGGTCAGCGCCGCGATCTCCCTGGCGACCAGCGTCGTCTGCCAGTGCCAGAGATCATTGGCTTTGGTGTCCGTGGGCAGCGGCCTGCCGCCGGGCGGCGTCTTGTAGTCGAGGAACTCGACGTGCGGCGGTGCCGAAGCCGGCAGCATGGCTGTCACCAAACAGGTATCGTTGAACAAGCCGTCGAGCACTTCTTGGGTCGTGCCCGTGTTCAATGTGACCGTGCCGACCTTCAATCCCAGCAGGTCGCGATAGAACGCGACGCCGGCCTCGGTGCCGGAAACGGTCATGGCGGTGTGATCGAGCCCGAGGAACAGCTTGTTGCTCGACTTGTGCCAGGATGCATTGCCTTTGCCCGAGGGGAAATAGATCAGTTCCAAATCGTGACGCTCGGGGTCGTGGAATTTGATCGCCTTGATGCCTGCTGCACCCGGGTTCGACGGCGGGATTGTGATCGGGTACGCGGAAATCTGCTGGACGTTGTTGTCCTGTAGAATCTTGTAAGCGGCGTCCATGTCGCTAACGACGATCGCCATGTGCTGGAACCATTGGTCATTGCTGTAGGAGGGCACCGGGATCGGGCGTCCAGTGGGCGGCGAGACGTACTGGGTGAGCTCGACAAGCTGGTCGCCTAAGCGCAAATGGACGATGCGCATGCTGGCGTTGAACACGCCTTGCAATGTGCCGTATGCAGGGCCGACCAAGCGAAAATCGGCGATCTTCTCGAATTGCAGGACGCGCGTGAAAAAGGCTGCTTCGCGATCGACATCAGCGACCGTGAAGCCGATCGTTTGCACGCGCTGGACGGCAGCCCCGCGCTCCTGGGCGTGCGCGAGGGGCGCGGACCATCCCACCAGCAGCGCGATTAGAGCCGCGGCGAATAAAGCCCCGCTCAAGCCTGTGATCAGTCGGGTTGCGGCGCACGGAATATGGGGCGCGCGCGTTGACAGGCGCGCAAAGGATACCAACGACATAAGACGCTCTCGCGCTGCGCCCGACCACAGTTAATAGGCGATCATTGTAGGATGCAGGCGGAGAAAGGGCAGCCCAAAAAGTAGCGGCGGCACTCGCCGCAATGGTGCTTTGCGTAGGCTGGGTTGGGCGCGGAGCGCGATACCCCACCGCTTGTCGGAGGACGATCGGTGGGTTTCGCCTCGCTCAACCCACCCCTACGGTTTGCGCAGGCGTGCGTGCCTCGCAGCGCCGTATTCGCGCAGCAAAAACACGGAGCCCGACGGCACTACCGTCGGGATCCGCGTATCTCTTGCTTGGTTTAGCTCAGCAGGCTTGCAGCCGCGATCACGATCCCGGTGACGAATGCGGCCATGCAGGAAAACAACAAGATGTCGTTCAGGAGTCTGGTCATGGTAACCTCCCCCGTGCGGAATCCCCCTCCGCGGCTATAGGGCACCTTAGTACCGTGGCCGAAACGTGGCAGCGGAACGTCCCGAATGGCCGGGAATCTTGCCGGTTTCGGCGCGAGAATGGCTTTAAAACGGGGCTGATTAACGAGAAGCTACCAAGATACCCCCGATATACACATTTCCGCACCATTTTTTTCCAATTGGTTAGTCGAATGTTACCGGCCGAGATTTCGCATCGAGAGGGAAGACACCATGGTGGTCGAATTCAGAGGAGCGCCGCCCCATGATCTCGGGACCGCGGAATTGGGCACGGTCCAACCTGCGGACGGTCATATCGATGTCGAGCTGCACATCCTGGACGACTGGCACCGTCCGACTGCCTCGATCGTACGCGTGCAGATGGCCGCGCAGGTGGCCCGTTCGCTGGCGGAACGCCTGAGCGCTGCCGCGGCGGAGATCGAGGCGCGCGCCGCCCGCTCCGCGTGACGTGTCCCTGTGACCTGCGACGCGGCATCGAATAAGGAGCCTGCGCCATGGCAAACATTCCGGAAAAGTATCTCGATCTGCTGCAGCGGAAGAAGGCGTTCGCGGCGCTCGCCACGGTGATGCCCGATGGATCGCCACAGGTGACGCCGGTCTGGTTCGATTACACGGCCGGCCTCGTTCGGGTGAACACCGCGCGCGGCAGGGTCAAGGCGCGCAACTTGAAAGCAGGCGCCGCCGTGGCGCTGGCGATCACCGATCCGGACAATCCATATCGTTATGTTCAAGTTCGCGGGCGCGTGCGACGCGTCACCGAACAAGGCGCTGTTGCTCACATCGATTCGCTCGCCAAGAAATATCTCGGCCAGGACAAGTATACGAATGCTGCGCCCGGCGAGGTCCGCCTGCTCTGCGAGATCGAGCCGAGTTCCGCGTCCGGCATGGGTTAAGCAGGGGCCCGGCCAGAGCGAGTGCCGCCGCTGCCGTTCACCGGCCGCATTTTCCGTGAAAATCGATGCACAGCGGTCTGGTTTCGCCGAGGGAGTGCCGATTCATGGCGAAGGTCATCTTTACCGCCAACATCCAGCGCCACGTCGCCTGCCCGGAGGCGCACGCCGCCGGCGGCACCGTTCGCGAGGTTTTGGAGAACGTTTTCGCGGGAAATTCTGAGGCGCGCAGCTACGTCCTCGATGACCAGTCGGCTTTGCGCAAGCACATGGCGATTTTCGTCGACGGGCAGATGATCCGCGATCGCGCGCGTCTCGCCGATCCCGTCACCGAGACCAGCACGATCTACGTTTTCCAAGCGCTGTCAGGAGGGTAGTTGATGACGGATAAGCTCCTCGTTTCCACCCGCAAAGGTCTGTTCACGATCTCGCGCACGCGCGGGCAATGGGAGATCGCGGCCGTCGACTTTCTCGGTGACAATGTCTCGATCACGCTCACCGATCAGCGCGACGGGCGCACTTACGCTGCGCTCGATCACGGTCATTTCGGCGTGAAGCTCCATTGCTCGACGGGGACAGGTTGGGAAGAGATTGCCGCTCCGGTCTATCCGCCCAAGCCGGAGGGATACGAGGAGTACGACATGTGGGGCCGCCCGTTGAATTGGACCACGACGCGCATCTGGGCGCTCGCGTCGGGCGGGCCCGACGAGCCCGGCGTGATCTGGTGTGGGACGCTGCCCGGCGGCCTGTTCCGCTCGAGCGATCGCGGTCAGACTTGGGAGATGATGCGCGCGCTTTGGGAGCATCCCAAGCGCAAGCAGTGGATGGGCGGGGGCGCCGATCTGCCCGGCATCCATTCGATCTGCGTCGACCCGCGCGATTCGAAGCGCGTGTGGATCGCGGTTTCCACCGGCGGCATCTGGTTCACGGAGGATTGCGGTGCGAGCTGGAGCCAGAGGGGCAAGGGCATGCGCGCCGAATACGTGCCGCCGGAGCTAACCCATGACCCGATCGCCCAGGACGTTCACTGCCTTGTGCAATGTCCGGCGGCGCCGCACCGGATGTGGGTGCAGCACCATAACGGCATCTTCGTCTCGTCGGATGAGGGCGGGACCTTCACGGAAATCACCGGCGTCGAGCCGTCGACCTTCGGGTTTGCCGTCGTCGTGCATCCGAGCGATCCCGACACCGCATGGTTCGTCCCCGAGATCAAAGATGAGAAGCGCATCCCCCGCGACGGTCGGCTGGTCGTGACCCGCACCCGTGACGGCGGCAAGAGCTTCGAGGCGTTGAGCAAAGGATTGCCGCAGTCACACGCCTATGACGTGGTCTACCGCCATGCTTTGGCGCTCGACCGAACCGGCAACCGACTCGCATTCGGATCGACCACGGGAGGCTTCTGGGTGAGCGAGGACCAGGGCGACAGCTGGGCCTGCGTGACGCACACGCTGCCGCCGATCCATGCGGTGCGTTTCGTGTGACGTGTTGAACGTGCGCTGGCTCGACGACGACGCGGCAATGAAATCGGCGAAATGAACGATCCTCAAACCGCGGCCTTTATCGGCCGCTCCATCCCGCGCCGCGAGGATTGGCGCCTGCTGACGGGACGCGGACAATTCATCGCCGGCCTCGAGCTGCCGCGCATGCTGCATGTGGCCTTTGTGCGCAGTCCGCTCGCCCACGCACGCATCAGGGCGGTCGATCTCACCCGCGCGGCCGCGCTGCCGGGCGTGGTCTATGTGCTGAGCGGTGCCGAACTTGTCCAGCTGCTCCCCCCCGTGCCCGATACGCAGCTGCCTCTGCCGCGCAAATGGTCAAGCTTTGTGCAGCATAAATTCATCAACCCGCAGCAGCCGCTGCTCGCCTATGATAAGGTCCGTCACGTCGGCGAAGCGGTTGCCGTGGTCGTCGCCGAGAGTCGCTACATCGCCGAAGACGCCGCGCAACTGGTCGATCTCGACCTCGAGCCGCTCCCGCCGGTGCTCGATCCCCATGCCGCGCTGCGTCCAGACGCGCCGATTGTCCACGAACGGTTCGGCACCAACCTGATCGGCGCCTTCACCATCGGCAAAGGCGACGTCGATGGCGCGCTCGCGCACGCCCCGCATCGGCTCGCGCGCCGCTTTCATCACCACCGCTACGCCGCGATGCCGATGGAATGCCGCGGCGTGGTCGGCCTCTACGATGCACGCACCGATGCGGTGACGATCTGGTCGGCCACCCAGGTCGTCCATTGGGTGCGCCGCGAGGCGGCCCTGGTGCTGAAGCTGCCCGAGGCGCGCGTGCGGTGTCTCGCATTGGATGTCGGCGGCGGATTCGGCGTCAAGGGGCACGTGTATCCGGAAGACCTGCTGATTCCGTTCCTCGCGCGCAAGCTCAACCGCGCGGTGCAATGGATCGAGGACCGGCGCGAGCATCTGACATGCTCGTGCCATTCGCGCGACCAGATCCACGAGTTGGAGGTGGGTTTCGACGCGGATGGCCGCATCCTCGCGCTGCGCGACCGCTTCGTCGTCGATTGCGGCGCATGGAATCCGATCGGTGCGGGGGTCGTCTACAACACCGCGGTGCACCTGCCCGGGCCGTACAAGATCGATGCGCTCGCGATCGAGGCGAGCATCGCCGCCACCAACAAGGCACCCAACGCGCCTTATCGTGGTGCCGGTCGGCCGGAAGCCGCGTTCGCGATGGAACGCGTCATCGATCTCGTCGCCGGAGAGCTCAAGCTTGAGCCTGCGGAGGTGCGCCTGCGCAATATGGTACGCGCCGAGGAGATGCCGTATCGGCCGGGCATTCCGTATCGCGATGGCGAGCCCATCGTCTATGACGGCGGCGATTATCCCGCGGCGCTGGAGAAGGCGCTCGCTGCCGTTGGCGGCGTTGCCGCGTTTCGCGAGCGCCAGCGCGCGGCGCGAGACACAGGACGATATCTTGGTCTGGGCGTGGGCTGCTATGTCGAGGGCACCGGCGTAGGGCCGTTCGAAAGCGCGACTGTCCGCGTCGACCCTTCCGGAAAAATCTACGTCTCGTCCGGCGCCTGCCCGCAAGGCCAAGGCATGGAGACGATCTTCGCCCAGGTGGTGGCGGATGCCTGGCGCGTTAAGCTGGACGACGTGGTCCTCTCGCTCGCCGATACCGCCGGCATCGCCATCGGTTTCGGCACCATCGCCAGCCGCACCACGGTCACACTATCCGCGGCGATTCACGGCGCCAGCGAACGCCTGCGCACAAAAGTCTTCGCGATCGCCGCGAACGTGCTGGAATGCGCGGCGGTGGACCTCGAACTGCGCGACGGCGGCGTCGGCATCGTCGGTGTCCCGGGCGCCGAACTCTCGCTCGCCAAGGTGGCCCAGGCGGCGCGTCCGGGATGGGATCACGGACGCCCTGCCGGCGTGGACGCCGGACTCGAGGAGACCTACTACTTCGAGCCGCCGACGGTGACCTGGTCCTATGCGGTGCACGCCGCAGTGATCGACGTCGACATCGAGCTGGGGAGCGTGCGCATCGAGCATTACGCCGTGGTGCACGATTGCGGCGTAGTGGTCAATCCGATGCTGGTGGAAGGGCAGATCGTCGGCGGCACCGTGCAGGGCATCGGCGGCGCGCTGTTCGAGGAAATGACCTACGATGGCGAAGGGCAGCCGCTCACGAGCACATTCGTGGACTACCTGCTGCCGACGGCCTGCGAAGCTCCCAGCATGCAGCTCATCCACCAGCATTCGCCGTCGCCGCTCAATCCGCTCGGCGTGAAAGGCGTAGGCGAAGGCGGTCCGATCGCGCCGCCTGCCGTGATTGCCAACGCGGTCTGCGATGCGCTGCGCGCGTTCGACGTGTCGTTCGATCGCACGCCGGTCAAGCCGCAGCACATCGTGGCGGCGATTCGCGCCCGAGCGCCCCAACAATGAGAGACGTGCTCGGCTGGCGACGCAAGTTCGGGGTGATCGGTCCCTCCACCAACACCATCGTCCAGCCCGACTTCGAGATGATGCGGCCAGTCGGCGTCACCAACCATTACAGCCGCATCTTTACCCACAACGCGCAGGCAGTCAGCAACGATACCTTCATGGCCGGCATCGCCGTGATCGGCGAGAATGTTTTGGACGCCGTGCGCAGCGTCATGACGTGTGAGCCGGATTATCTGGTGATGGGTATGTCGGCAATCACGTTTTACGGCGGCGTGAGGGGTGCCGACGCTTTCCAGGCCAAGATCGAACACGAATCCGGCATCGGCGTGAGCATCGGATCGCACTCCTGCACCGCCGCGTTCAAGGCCTATGGCGGCATCAAGCGCATCGCGATTCTTTCGCCGTATTACCCGGTCGCCAACAAGGAGGTCGCGCGCTATTTCACCGAATCCGGCTTCCAAGTTGTGCGCGATACGTGCCTGCAGTGCACAAGCTGGACCGGCATCGCCGAGGTCACTCCTGACGTGCTGCGCGACAAACTGATCGCGCTCAACGGCGACGGCCGTGACGTGGACGCGATCATCCAGGTCGGCACCAATCTCAGCATGGTGCGTCTTGCTGCAGCCGCGGAGCTGTGGCTCGGCAAGCCGGTGATCGCCATCAACACGGCGACATACTGGCACGCGCTGCGGCAGTCCGGCATTCCCGACAAGATCGCCGGCTTCGGCCGCTTGCTGGAAGAGTTTTAAAGGGATGCGAGGGGAGGGGCCGCCCATCGTAACCGCAGCGCCAAGTAATGGCGTGGCCTTTTTGTCAATCGCCGAGTTGCTCTCGCACTACCGGCGCACAAGCCTCTCGCCGGTCGAAGCGCTTGCTGCTGTGCTCGAACGGATCGACCGGCACAACAGCACCGTCAACGCCTACTGCTATTTGGATATCGAGGGCGCGCGGCAAAGCGCGATAGCGGCGCAGGCGCGTTGGATGGCGGGCGCGCCCAAAGGTCTGCTCGATGGCGTTCCGGTCGGTATCAAGGACAATCTTCTGGTTGCCGGCATGCCTGCCCGGTTCGGATCGAGGCTGACTTCCGGCGAGCCGTCGGCACACGACGCGCCAGCAATTGCCCGGCTGCGCGAACAGGGCGCGATCCTGATCGGCAAGACCACGATGCCGGAATTCGGCTGGAAGGCGGTGACCGACAGTCCGTTGACGGGCGTGACGCGCAATCCATGGCACACCGGCCAAACGCCAGGCGGCTCTTCCGGCGGCGCCGTGGCGGCCCTCGTGCTCGGCATGGGTTATCTGCAGATCGGGACGGACGGTGGCGGATCAATCCGAATCCCGGCCGCGTTCAGCGGATGCTACGGGATCAAGGCCACCCGGGCGCGCGTGCCGGCGTGGCCGGCTTCGCCGGTCGGGACGCTGGCTCACATCGGTCCGCTCACGCGGTGCGTCGCCGATGCGGCGCTGGCGCTTACGGTCATCGCGGCTCCGGATCTGCGCGATGTCCACGCCTGGAACTTGCTGGCGCCGGACTTTCGCATCAGCCTCGAAGATGGGGTCGCCGGTCTCAAGGTCGCGTACTCGCCCCGCCTCGGTTACGCCAAACGTGTCGAGCCGGAGATCGAAGCCGCGGTCGCGGCCGCAGCGCACGTATTCGAGGAGCTCGGCGCCCACGTCGAGCAATCCGATCCGGAGTTCGCCGGCGATCCGATCGACCCGTGGAACACGTTGTGGTGGTCATCAGCCGCGACGCTCCTCCAGTCGTTTGATGAGAAGAGGTGGGACGAGGCCGATCCTGGTTTCGTTGCCGCCGCCGCGCAGGGGCGCAAGCTCTCGGCAATCGACCACGTCCGTGCCCAACTCAGGCGCGCGCAACACAATTGCGCGATTGCGCCGTTCTTCGAGCGCTACGACTTGCTGCTGACCCCGACCATGCCGCTGGCCGCCTTTGCGGCGGGTCATCTGATGCCGCCGTCGGGCGATTGGGGCGAGGCGTGGACCGATTGGTCGCCGTTCACCTATCCCTTCAACCTCACCATGCAGCCCGCTGCGTCCATTCCTTGCGGATTGACGCGCGATGGCCTGCCGATCGGCCTGCAGATCATCGGTGCAATCGGCAGGGATGACCTTGTCCTCCGCGCCAGTCGGGCGTTCGAAGCCGCGCGCCCGTATGCCGCTGCCCTGAAAGATCCTCGCACGCGCTGAAGCACCTTTGCGTGCACGTAATTGCGGTCGACCTTGCGGCGCCTCGTCGGACGCACGCTAACGTGCCGTGCGCCGTGTGCGAGCCCGGCGTGCTGACTTCCGTGCGTGAATTTTCCCTTTCCTGTGATCGCGCCGCGCGTCCTGCTTCTGTTCGATTTTTGCCGAATGATAGCGCAGCCGAATCGCCTGGAGGTCGACCACAGGCTTCGGAATCTGCAGATTCATATCGTCGAGTGTATCGACGAGAATGCTCGATACCGCGAGGTCGCGGAACCACTTGTGATTCGATGGAATCACGTACCAGGGCGCGTGACGCGTCGAGGTCTCGTGCAGCGCGTCTTCGAACGCCTCCATATAGGCCGGCCAGTATTCGCGCTAGATGTAGTCGGATTCCTGGATCTTCCAGTTGCGGTGCGGGTCCTCGAGCCGCTGCTTGAAACGGGCAAGCTGCTCGTCCGGGCTGATGTGGAGATAGAACTTGACGATCCGCGTGTCCGCCTGGACCAGCAGCTTTTCGAAATCGCGGATGCGGTCGTAACGCTTCGACCAGACAGATTTCCCGGCCGGGCCGTGCACTCGAACCACCAGCACGTCCTCGTAATGGGAGCGGTTGAAGATCATGATCTCCCCGCGCGCCGGCGCCGCGCGGTGCGCGCGCCAGAGGAAATCATGGGCGAGCTCCTCGTGAGTCGGTTGCTTGAAGCAGGCCACCTTGACACCCTGTGGATTGGTGCCGCTGATCACGTGGCGGATCACGCCGTCTTTGCCGGCGGCATCGAGGCCCTGCAGCACGATCAGCAGCGAGCGCTTGCCTTCGGCGTAAAGCCGGTATTGCAGCCGCGCCAAGTTTTCCACCTGGCGCGCAATTTCCGGAGCGTCGTCGTCGTTGCTCTCGTGCTTGCCTTTGTAGCTGGCGTCAATATTGGCGAGTTTGACCTTGCCGCCCGGCGGCACCAGAAATTTTTTCTGGAAATTCATCGCCTCAGCCGGTGGTTTTCAGGCCGACCATGCGCGCCAGCACCGTGTTGCCTTTGATGAAGTGATGGCGCAACGCGCCAATGATGTGGACGACGACGAGCGCAGCCAACAGGTAGGAAAACGCCATGTGCACATTCTCCCAGACCTCGTGCGTGGCGCGATTGGTGGTGATCAATGGGACGGTGAGCCCGAATATGTCCTGCTGAAAGGGCCGACGCCCGGTGCCGGCGAGGCACCACCCACTCAGCGATGCCGCAAACATCAGCAAATAGAGCCCAAGATGGCCGAGATTGGCGGCGTGGCGCTCCCATGGCTTGAGATCGCCGGGCAGCGTCGGCACCGGGCTCATCCAGCGCCAGAGCAGGCGCAGGACCAAGAGCGCGAGGAAATCGTAGCCGAGCGCCGCGTGCCCGGCGTAGTGCGCGGCGCGCTGCGGTCCCACCGCAATATGCGTCATCCACCAACCGTGGCCGAGCAGCAGCACGATCAGGACCGCGCCGATCCAGTGCAGCGCAATCGCCGGCCAACCCCATCGGGTCGTCGAGTTGAGTGTCGGCATTGTGGCCTCGCGGGTTTGTCAGGTCTGCAGGAATGGTTCGCGCGACATGCGCGCAGCCATGCGGCGGAATTTGGGTCCGCGCCTACTCCTCGCTCGTGCAGGGAGACGCACGGACTGACACGCACCGCCATTACTGCTGCTGAATCGATTGCAGGTAAGCGATGATCGCGCCGACTTCCTCGGGCGCAAACACGAATTCCGGCATGTCCGGATGTCCGGTGGAGAGCCCTTCCGCCAAGGCTTCCGAGAGGCTTTCGATCTTGTACTTGCGCGAGAGCGTGCGAAACGCCGGCGCGGTGGCGTGGGGGCTATCGCCGGAGCGTCCGACCGCATGGCAGTGGGCGCAGTTCGATGCCAACAACGCCTCGCCGCGCCCGAGCGGTGTAGTGCTCTCCTCTGCCGCAACGGACAGCGCCGCGCTGACCAGAGCCAGGGCGATCAGTAACCCGCAACCGCTCGCACCGCGCATGGGCCACGTTCTTCGCATGCGCCGGCGACTATACGGCAATGTGCGCGTGTGGCCAATTGCGCGAGCTCTCGCGCTTTCAGGGAGCAGCCGCAATCCTCAGCGGGCGTGCTTTCTGCGATTGGGCCGTTCGTGCTTTTGTTTGTCCTCGATTTCGTCGCGCAGCGCCTGTGCGGTTTCCAGTTCGCTTGCCAGCTTGGTCCAGTGCGCGGCCAAGTGCGTCAGCGTCCGTTTCAATCGTGGCTCTTTGGCCGCCGCAGCCAGCTCGCTGCACCGCCGGGCGTGCGCGCGGCACTCCTTGGGATCCCCGGGCATGTCCCCCTCAACCCAGCTGACGTACCGCCATGATCCTCCTCGACAACCAACCTCGAAAGGATGCCATGCTACTGCTTGCGCCAGCGCGTGCCGTTCGACCAGTCGATGGCGCCGTCGCGAATCACGCCGAGCATGTTGAACGGCGCGCCGGCGCTGATCGTGGTGGGGCTGGTCAGTTTCGCATGACCCTGCTCGCCACGCTCGTTCTTGACATCGACGGAATTGCCGGACTGCGCGAGCGCGAAGGTCTGGCCCGACTTGCAGGGGTCGGGCTGCGGCTCGCAGCGGTAGTTGCCGTTCAAGTTGGGTGCCGCGGTTTGCGCGTGCGCGTGCCAAATGGCGAGGCAGAACAGCGCTGCAAGTGCGAACTTTGCAGATTTCAATCGCATGGTCCCTCCCTGTCGGAACGTTGCGCGTAAGCACGCCGATGGCGCCCTAACGGCATCGAGGGGATCAGCAAAGGTGATCATGCTGCATCCACGATGCTGGTTGTCGTCGGGGCGAGGAAGATCGGTAATGGACCTCGTCGCCCCTCGGCGGATCGATTTGGGATGCCCTTTGGCACTGTCAAGAGGCTCGCGGGCGGGCAGCACATGCACCGCGATGGTGTGGGCAAATGTCCGATAATGGTTGGTCTCCTGCATGCCGCATCAATGTCCCCGCGATAGGTCCGTTCCCCGACATTTCTGCGGGTGTGGTGGAAACCTATGCGGCGAGCGTTTTGGTTCCGTACCCGACGAAAATTTTTGACGAATTTTTCCACGCTGAAACCGCCTGCGGCCTTGTGTTTTTTGGATGTGCAGAATGTTCTCGTCATCCCCCTCGCTTCGGATTCGTGTGCGGCGACCAATCGGGCCGCACGTCCGCTCCGATCAGGCCGCACCGCGTGCACACCATGCGCGGGCAGAGAGAGCGGACCGGCGTATGGTCCGGCAGCGCGTCGCCGCTCATGACGGCGCCGTGGCGGCACCACATCGATTCGCAGTAGACCAGCACATCGCGACAACCGTGCTCGCGGATATGCCCAAGCGTGACGGCGACAAATTTTTCGCGGTGAAGCGGCATCACGCCACCGATATGGGAGGCTGTGTGGCCGCTGCATCGGACCGCGCGGGATCAATCGAGCCGGAATCGCCGTCGTCATCGCGCGGCGCCTCAGGGTCGGGCGACAGCGGTACGGCGTGCAGCATCTCGGTCGCGGCTGGCGCCGCAGGCGCGCCAGCATCTGTTACCTCCGCGTTTTTGCGTTTCTGCAGCAGACCTCTCCAGCTTGGCGGATCGCTAAATTCCCCGGCGAGCCATAGAAACAAAGCTGCGCAGCCCAGAACAGAAAATTGTCCCAAGACCAGGACCACGAGAATCACGAATGTCGTGTGATGCATGAATCGCCCCCGTTGTGGTTGGGCGACATCGAAACAAAAAATTAGTGCTCTCGTGTGATCCGGTTCAAACAAATGCAGGCAGTGACAAAAATCCCACAGATTTTGCGCGATCTCGTTGCGCAACGGTTGCGCCTTACCTAATCACCGGACGCGGGTACCGATTCCAAATCACGAACATCGCCATTCCTCCGGCGAGAGGAACTTGTCTTTCGTGTCACGCGTTTTGTTTCGTCCCCAAAAAGCAAGACAAGGAGTAATGCTGATGAACTGGGATCGCGTGGAAGGCAATTGGAGGGAGTTCAAAGGCAAGGCGCAGCAGAAATGGGGTAAGCTTACCAACGACGACCTCAATATGGTCGAGGGCAAGCGCACCGAGTTGGCCGGGCGCCTGCAGCAGCGCTATGGCTACGCCAAGGACCAGGCCGAGGGCGAGATCGACGCCTGGCTCAAGGAGGCCGCGTGACGCGGTTCAATCCGTGCGCAAGCGTTATGCTTGCGCACGGATGCCGAGATTTAGTGCGCTTCGTTTGTTAGTTCGCGGCGAAGCAATAAAGCAATCCCGCCCCGCCCGAGGCTTTCAACTGATCCTGGCTGCAGCCGCGCGAGCCGTGGGAGGAATTCCACGACTTCATGTGGCGCGTGTCTTTGAGGCCCTGCAGGTCGTGATGGCCGACGATTGCGGAGCCTTCGCCGCTCTTCGTCCAGTTGCCGCAGGTGGTATCGCCGCCCGCGGTCGAGAACATGCCTTGCGGGTCCGAACCGGTCAGGATGTCATGCGTGTTCACGGGGTCGCCGCGACCGGGGACGACTTCACCCTTTTCGGTGAGCGCGGTCTGCTTGTTGATCTTGTTGGCCGAGTGCAGGTCGTTGACGTTCCTGGCGACCACCACGCCCTTGGCGTTGCGCCACGGCCCTTTGCCGATGCGATCGCGCGCGTTGACGCCGGCGTCGCCGCCCGGCAGCGTCGTGCTCAGATAGGCGCGCCAATTGGTGGCTTTTGCTCCGGCAGCCTTGGCGAGCGCGGCGCAATGCGCGTCGGCACCGTCCAGCCCACCGAGATCGGCGCCGTTGCCCTTGCCCACGCTGGTTACGAAAAACGTCATATTCGCCTGCTGCCCGGACGCCGCGCCCTGCGCCTGTGCCGCACCCGATATGCCAACGCCAACCGCCAAGGTTGCAAGCACTACAAACTTCCGCTTCATGGGTTCTCCCTCGCTCCGTGCTGATTGTGGAACGCGGCGGAATAGTAGGTCATCGAAACAACGCTGAGAAGGTGGGCCTGCCCGGACCAGTCTGCTGCACCGATCAAGCAGGCTTTACGGCGCAATGCCGGCGCGCTTGAATTCGGCGGCGGTGATCTGCTCCAGCGCGCGGCCGCGCGTCTCCACGCCGAACACGAGAATCGCAACGGCGGCGAGCGCCATGGGAATGCCGCCGACGAGCGTCGTTCCCGCGAGCGACGGCACGGCAACGCCCAGCGCGACCAGCGCGATGATCAAGACGCCGCCTGCCTTGCTAGCGCCCGCGGCAAGGCCGGTGCCGCGCGAGCGGATGCGGGTTGGATAGATTTCCGAGCTGTACACGGTCAGCACCGCGGTGACCGAGTTGATTCCCCAAATCGGTATCACCAGGAGCGCGTAGAGCAGCGCGCGGTTGCTGACTACGGAATCGCCGGCGATGGCAAAGCCCAACAGCGCGGCCGCGGTCAGGGCGGTGAGCAGGATGATGGTCTTCTTGCTGCTCCAGAATCCATAGATCCAGGCGATCAGGAACGTGAATGGGAAGCCGATCAGCGCGGAATCGCGCAGGATGCGATCAGCGGTCACCTCCGCGAAGCCAAGCTTTCGCAGGTTGGAGGGGATCCACAGGTTGAAACCGAACAGGACCAATCCCACGCCGATGCCGAGCAGCGATATGGTGAGGCTTTGCCCGATCAGCGGCTGCCGGAACAGCTGCATCCATTGGCTCTTGACGTCGGTCTCGACTTCGAGCTCGGACGGCGCTTCGACGATCGCGGCGCCGTAGCGGTCCATCACCGCGCGCGCCTCGGCTTCGCGTCCGCTGGCGAGCAGATAGCGCGGCGATTCCGGAATCCAGTGGTTGAGCAGAATCAGCAGCACGCCGGTCGGCAAGCCGAGCAGCCAGAGAATCCGCCAGCTGAAATGCGGCACTAGCTCGGCGGCGAGCCAGCTCGTTATAATGTACGCGCCGGCAATATCGCCGCCGATCACCACCATCAGCCAACCACGATGGCGCGCCGGAATGGTCTCCGCGAGCAGCGCGTAGGTGATCGGTAGCATGCCGCCCACGCCCAGGCCCATGATGAAGCACATCAGGAAATTCCAGTTGTACTCGGGCATCGAGCCGCAAATCGAGGTGCCGATGAAAATGATCCCGGCAAACAGGATCGAGGCGCGGCGGCCGATGCGATCGCCGAGCCAGCCCCAGAGGAACGAGCCGAGCACGGTCCCGGAAATGCCGGACAGCGGCAGGTAGGCGACCGGCACCTCACCCGCGGGGTTGAGCGGCGAGCGCAGCCCGTATTCCTGCGCCATGCCGGGCACCACGAAGGCAAGCGTGGTCGGCTTCATCACGTCGATGGTCACGGCAATCGCCATCACCACGAGCAGGCCGATATGCGCCGCGCGGATCGGCGCCTCGTCGAGCGCGCGCACGCGGATCTGCGCCACCCGTCCCGCGGTCGCCGCGGCCGCGCGCGGATAGAGGCCGTACAGGCTGGCGACGAGACCGGCGATGATGAGCGCCATGCCGATCATCATCGGGATGTCTATTGGCATTCCGACCAGGCGGTAGCCCATGTCGTGCGCACCGAGATACATCGGCAGGTGCAGGATCACTCCCACCGTGGTCGCCGCGGTCCCGAACCAGAACGCGGCCGGATGCGGAAACGTGATTGCGTTCAACGACGACGTGCTGCTCGGCCGCTGTTGCCTCATCCGTCTCTCCACTTGCCCGCGCCTTGCCACGGCGAAAAAGCGTAACATGAACCCGACCATTCGCACGATTGGAGCCGCAACATCAATTCGCTGATTTCCGCTTATGGCGTATGGCTGATCGCCGGAATGATCGCGCTCGAATCCATCGGTGTTCCGGTGCCCGGGGAGACTGTTCTTGTCGCCGCCGCGATCTACGCCGCGACAACGCACCAGCTCGATATCTGGTCCGTGGTCGGTGCCGGCATCGCTGGCGCGATCCTCGGCAACGTCGTCGCGTTCGCGATCGGGCAGAGATATGGGTCCCGACTGCTACTTCGCTACGGCAGCTACCTTCGCCTCGATGAATCGCGCATCAAGATCGGACAATATCTGTTCCTGCGCTACGGCGGCAAAGTCGTGTTTTTCGCGCGCTTCGTTCCGGTGCTGCGCAGCATCGCCGGCCTGCTGGCCGGGGGCAATCGAATGCCATGGCCGAGCTTTATGATCGCCAATGCGGTCGGCGCCGCCGCTTGGGTCGCCATCGATTCTTTCGGCGCCTATCTGTTCGGCGAGGAGCTCACTCGGGTCGCCACGCCGGTGGCAATTGTGCTGGGGCTTGTTATCGCCGTCATCCTGATCGCCGCGGGCATTCTCGTCGCTCGGCACGAGCAACAACTGGCCGCTGAAGCCGAGCGCGCGCTTCCCGGCCCGCTACGATGAAAGTCGCGACCTTCAACACCAACAACGTGAACAAGCGTCTCGCCAACCTGCTCGGTTGGCTGCGCGTGGCCAAGCCCGATGTCGTGGCCCTTCAGGAGCTCAAGAGCGCGAATGCGGAGTTTCCGAAAGCCGCGCTCGAGAAAGCGGGTTACAGCGCGGTCTGGTGCGGACAAAAATTGTGGAACGGCGTCGCCATCCTCGGCCGCGACTGCGAGCCGATCGTCACGCGCAGGCGGCTGCCCGGTGCGGCCGACGATAGCGAAGCCCGCTACATCGAGGCGGCGGTCGGCGGCGTGCTGGTCACCTCGCTCTACGGGCCCAATGGCAACCCGCAGCCCGGTCCGAAATTCGCGCACAAACTTGCCTGGATGGAGCGCCTCGTTCGCCATGCGAAGGCGCTCTATGCGGAGAAAATTCCTGTCGTGCTCGCCGGCGACTACAATGTCGTGCCGACGGACCGTGATATCTACGCGACAAGCTCTTACGACGACGACGCGCTGCTGCAACCGCAGAGCCGCGCGCTGTTCCAACGCATCCTCGGCCAGGGCTGGATCGACGCCATTCGCGCGCGCCACCCCGATGCGTCGATCTATACGTTTTGGGATTACATGCGCAATCGCTGGCCGCGCGATGCCGGCTTGCGCATCGATCATCTGCTGCTGAGCGCGCAAGCCGCGCAACGCCTTGTCGACGCCGGCGTCGATCGCGAGGTTCGCGGAAAAGAAGGCGCGAGCGATCACGCCCCCGCCTGGGTCGTGCTGCGCGATGCGGCGAAGCCGCAGCGCCTTTCGTCGCATACTCCGCCAAAGCGCGCGCAAAGCACGCCGCGCAATGCGAAGCCGCAAACGGCAAAACCGGCGCGCCGGCCGCTCTTGGTGATCGACGGAGACTCGTTCGCGCACCGCATGTACCACGCTTTGCCGAAAAATATCCTGCGGCGCGGCGACAAGCCGGCGGGTGCGATCCTCGGCTTTGCCAATGTGCTGCTGCGGCTTTATCGTGAGGAAACGCCTCGCGCGGTCCTCGTTTGCTGGGATACGCTCGATGCGCCCACTTATCGTCATGAAAAGTTCCCCGCTTATCAGAGCGGACGTAAGTTCGACGATGCTTTGGTCGAGCAACTGCGCGCCTTGCCGAAATTCGTCACCGCCTGCGGCTTCATCAATGCCAAGGCCCCCGGCTACGAGGCGGACGACTTTCTTGCCGCCGCGGTCGCGGCCGAGGAGCGGCGCGGCGGCACGGTCCTGGTGGCGAGCGGTGACCGCGACACCTTTCAGCTTGCCTCCGCGCACACCACGATTTTGTTTCCGGTACGGGCGGGTGAGACGGCGCGCATCGGGCCCGCCGAGGTGCGCGAGCGCTACGGCATCGATCCTGGGCAGGTGCCCGATTTCATTGCGCTGCGCGGGGATCCGTCCGACAAGCTGCCCGGCGCTCCCGGAGTCGGCGCCGGCGGGGCAGCGGAGCTCATTCGCAAGTACGGCAGCCTGGAGCAATTGCTGGCAGCGGGTCGTTTCCCGGCCCACGCGGAACGCCTGCGGCTGTTTCGCTCGATCGCGGCGATGGATGCAAAGGCGCCGTTGCCACGTCTCGCCGACCAGCAGCCCACGTGGCGCGAGGCCGCGGTGCTCGCGCGGCGCTGGCAGCTCAAGCAGCTCGCCGGCCGCCTTGAGGCGCTCGCGACCGATGCCGACAAAGGGAGACGTGCGGTGAGTTAGCGCGCGTCAGCGCGCGTAACCCACCAGGGCGGCGCCGCGCACTAATCCGCCATCGTATCTGTTCTGGCGCCTGCGCTATCCGGTACCACATATCTCACAATGAGAGTCTCTCGTGGCCGTAGCAACGTGCTTCAAGCCGAACTATTCGAAAAACCGTCTCAACTACCTCCCAGCTTCCGCTATCAGGCCGAGTTCATCTCGCCCGCGGAGGAGCAGCGCTTGCTCGCGTATTTCGCGAAGCTCGCTTTCCAGCCGTTCGAGTTTCACGGATTTCTCGGCAAACGGCGCATCGTCTCGTTCGGCTGGCGTTATGACTTCAACGGCGGCGGCTTGCAAAAGACCGACGACATTCCCGACTTTCTTCATCCCGTGCGCGAAAAGGCGGCTGCCTTCGCCGGTTTGCGGCCCGATGCGCTGCAGCACGCCCTACTGACCGAATATCGCGAGGGCGCGGCGATCGGATGGCACAAGGACCGCTCGGTGTTCGGCGACGTCGTGGGTATATCCCTCTTGTCCGCCTGCCCGTTCCGTTTTCGCAAGAAGGCTGGCCACGATTGGCGGCGCGCGAACATCGTGCTCGAGCCGCGATCGGCTTACCTGCTCCACGGCGCGGCCCGCGCCGACTGGGAGCACAGCATTCCGGCGGTGACGAACCCGCGCTACTCCATCACCTTCCGAAATTTCCGCAACGGCGGCTGACGGTCCTTGGCCGGGCTGATCGCAGCCGCAAAATTATAGCCCCGGAGCGCGCGAGCCCCGGGGCTATTACAGTGGCCTCGGCGTGTGCCTAGGATCGGCCTCAAGCCACCTGAGCCGTTAATGCTCGCTTCCCGACTTTGGTTCCTCCGTGCAAATACGTATTGGGATCTTCCGGACCCCAAAAGTGCGGTTCGCAGTCGACTATGCGGTGCGCCATTTTTCTTGGCTCGTCGACGAATTTTTGGTCCGTTTCGGGAACGGCTCACGGGATTGTGCGTTTAAAGGTCTGCAGGCCTTCAGGAAAACCGTGCGAAAAACACGCAACAAATATTTAGCTACCGCCGCGGAGTGCATCCGGTTGGCCGGGCAAATCTCCGATCCGGCCCGCAAGCTCATGCTATTGGATTTGGCTGCGACGTGGGTTCGGCTGGCCGATCAGGCGGACAAGAATACGCATCTGGACCTGATGTACGAAACGCCGATTGAGGGTCAGCGCGACGCCGCCGCGCATTAGGTACTTCTCGCCCCCGCGCCCCCGCAGCCCGCACCGATGGTGCATAACAGCGGGGATTTTTGTCGGCTAAGTCGCAAGGCCGACCGACATTCCCGCAGTAGTGGCGCTTTATCGATCGGGGGCAGTCTGTGGGTGCGGGTCGTGTTATCGCCAGCGCAGGAATTTGAAAGCTACGCCCGCGAGTGCATTCGCCTCGCGACGCTCACCAACGATCCTCCGGTCGTCGAGCAGCTCATCGACATGGCGCGTGAGTGGATGAATGCTGCGCTCGAGGCAGAGGGCGGTTCCATATCCGTTCCGGCGATGCCGCCCGCAGCCAGCTTGTCGCGCATCCATCGCTGATCCGCGTGCATCAACCACCCGTCATGCGCGGGCTTGACCCGCGCATCCATCGCTCTTCAAAAAGAGTCTTGCGAAGAAGATGGATTGCACGCAACTCGGGCTTGCCCGAGTTGCGCATTTAAGAAGCGCCACAAGTCGGGTAAACCCGACTTGTGGTGTCAAGCCCGCGCATGACGGCGGATGGCTCGCGCCTGCCCGCCCACACTTTGCCAACAATCTTCTTATTTCCGCCGCGATTGAGCCGCGGAAGCGACGCGCGCCGTTGCTGCACTCGCGGCACCGCGCGGGGAAAGCGGTTCAAGAAACGATCGATTAAGGAGTCATTTACAGGCAGCGGCCACGCTTGCGCTGCGCGTTGGGGTCGGGGGGATCATGAGTCTTGCCGTCGTGCGTCAGGCACATCGCAATCTCTTTGCGGTGAGCGGCCAAACCTATGCGTCCGCCGACCGCGCTCAACCGGGCGGTCGCGACCTGCGCCTCGACCTGTTTCGCGGTCTCGCGCTCATCTTCATCTTCATCGACCACGTTCCCGATAACTTCCTGTCGTATTTCACCCTGCAGTCGTTTTCTTTTTGCGACGCGGCCGAGGTTTTCATCTTCATTTCCGGCTTTGCTGCCGCCACCGTCTACGGAAAGGCTTTGCAGCGGCGTGGCTCTATCGTGGTCACCGCGCAGATCTATCGCCGGGTCTGGCAGCTCTACGTCGCGCATATCTTCCTGTTCGTGATGTTCGCAGCGCTGGTGTGCTACGCGACCTTGAGCGTGGGAGATCAAAATTATAGCGAAGACTTCGGCATCGATAATTTTATCGATGAGCCCAATCTCGCGATCATCAAGGCGCTGCTGCTGCAGTATCAGCCCCAGTACCTCGACATTCTGCCGCTCTACATGGTGTTGCTCGGCGTCTTCCCGCTGGTGCTGCTGCTGCTCGAGCGGCATCTGCCGTTGGCGCTCGCCGTCTCCGGGACGATCTATCTGTTGACTCTGCATTTCGGCTGGCAGCCGACCAGCTATCCCGACGGCGACGCGTGGTTCTTCAATCCGCTTGCCTGGCAGTTCCTGTTCGTGATCGGCGCGGCGGCCGGCTACGCGCCATACAGCCGTCAGACATTCCCGCAGGCCGGCACATGGCTGCCGAAGCTTGCCATCGGCATGACCGTCGCTCTTGCGGTCATCCACTTGACCTGGGTAATCCACGCCACGTACGAGCAATTCCCGGCGCTGCTGTCTCGGCAGCTCGCACCATTCGTGGAGGACAAGGCGAATCTCGCGCCGCTGCGGCTCATCAGCTTTCTGGCGCTGGCGGTGAGCGCGGCGCATTTCATCGGTCGCAACAACCGCCTGCTGCACGCGCACCTCGCAAAATTGATCATCCGCTGCGGCCAGCATTCGCTGCAGGTTTTCTGCCTCGGCATCCTGCTCGCGGTGCTCGCCCAGATCCTGCTCACCGCGGTGCGCGACGACGTGGCCATGCAGTTCGCCATCAGCGTCGCCGGCATCGTGCTGATGGTCGCCTTCGCGTCGCTGCTCGCCTGGTACAAGGCGGACAACGCGCTGCCCTCCAGCAAGGTTGACGCCCGCGCCGGCAGCGCTGCGCCCCCAACGAGGGGCTTTGCCGGACTACTACGGCCGGCGGCCTGACCAACTCAGGATGCGAACACCGTTACGCTGCCGCCGCGCTCAGGGCGGTGGCTGCGTTGTCCTTGCCGTGCGCGACCTTGGCAAAGTCGCCCCGCAACGCCTTTAGCGCCTGCCTATTCCCTTCGTGCTGACGCTTGCGCGCGCCGGCCGGCAAGTCTGCTTCAGCAGTAGATCCTCGGCGCAATCGGATCTTCGGGGTGAGGGACGCAATACTGCGCTGCTCGGAACGTCGTCTCGCTCTTGCCCCTGCTACCATTGCCCGCCGGTGTGGCAGATGCGAATGCCAAGGCGGCGCTCAGCAAACCTACGATCATCTTCGTCGACATGCTGGCCTCTCTTCTGGCCGGTGTTAGAGCGCGAGCCCCTCCCCCGGAAGACCGGGGAAGGGGTCGCGCCAATCTGCGACGCTCGCTGTCTCGAAGAGAACATGCTTGGATTAGTCGCAGTAGGGCCCGGTCCAGGTGCCCGAGCTGTCATACTGGATCATGTTGGATCCGCAGGTTCGCGGAGCGGCAGAGGCCGGAACGATGAAGCTGACGGCCAACAAGAAGGCAAGCGCCAGGGTGATCTTGGACGACATGGCAATTCTCCTCGTACAAGCCGGAATTGGCTTCCGCGCACTAGACCGGAGAATGGTGCGTTTATTTCTGCGATTAGGCTTTGCTCGATGCACGTCTTCGTGTGCGGCGCCCAGCGCGCGGTTCACGTCCGGGTGATGTGCCTGGGCTTTGGTAGATGTGTCGGAATAAGCGGCGCCTGCGCCAAGTCTCCTTGTGCAAGCGGCCATATGGGAGCCTCAACCATGTCCAAGCTCGATTTCAAGGAACAACGCGCAGCCGATCGCGCGCGCTTTATCGCGCGGGTGCCGGTCGCGATCGCACGGGACGTCGGGCGCGACCCCGCGGATGACCGCACGCTTTATGTGCTCGGGTTCGGGATTGCGGGCGCCATTATCACCAACGGGCTCGTGTTCAGCTATTTCGCATCGTTCTACGCATCAGGCTGAAGAGGGCCTTGTCATGCGCACCAGAGCAACACCCATGCGCCGGATCGCCGCCGCCTTTGTGAGCGTCGGCTTTGCTGCGGCGGCTGCGCTCCCTCTCGCCTCGCTGGTCGCCGCAGATGTGCAGGTAAAAACCGAGGCGTTCAGCTTTGCGTCGCCGCGGATGAATTCTGATGCGGCTTCCAACGTGACTGTTCGTGCCTCGACGCGCCGGGGAACGAAAGGATGGATCGTATTGCATCGGCCCGACGGCGAGATCGTCTATATCAGACTCGACCAGATCGTCTTCGTGATGAGTGCGAAAGATACCGGCGCGGCCGAGCGCGCGCGCACGAAGCTCCAGTTGCTGAACGGCCACTCCGATGTGCGGGAGAGCGTCGAGGAGGTGATGCAGGCCATTGACAACGATTTTACGCTGGCAAAGGAAGGCATATGACACCAAAAGCCATTGATGCCAGCCGATCGGGTCATTGCCGGATTTGACCCAGCAATCCATCCTCTTCAATCAGGGCACTTTCTTGTGAAGGATGCGCGGATCAAGCCCCGTGCATGATCGGGTAGGTTGTTATCCGCCGCCCCCTTGCGCCCCACTTGCCACAGAGGGATGCACCATCTTGCGCGGATCCACGATGCGGTCGAATTCGGACTCGGTCACGTAGCCCAACTGGAGCGCGGCGGCTTTCAAGGTAAGATCGTTGTGCATCGCGTGGTGCGCGATCTTCGATGCCTTGTCATAGCCGATCACCGGCGCCAGCGCAGTGACCAGCATCAGCGAACGCTCGACGTATTCGTTGATCTTCTTCAGGTTGGGCTTGGTTCCTTCGACCAAAAACTTGCGGAAATTCACGCAGCCGTCGCTCATGATCGTGATCGAATGCATGATGTTGTGGATCATCAGCGGCTTGTACACGTTCATTTCGAGATAACCGCCGGCGCCGCCGAAGCCGACCGCGACGTCGTTCCCCATCACCTGCACGGCGATCATGGTGAGCGCTTCGCATTGCGTCGGATTGACCTTGCCCGGCATGATCGAGGAGCCCGGCTCGTTCTCCGGGATTTCCAGTTCGGCAAATCCGGCGCGCGGTCCGCATGACGTCAGGCGGATGTCGTTGGCGATCTTGTAGAGCGAGACCGCAAGCGTGCGCAGCGTTCCCGACAGCTGAACCAGCGCGTCGTGCGCGCCCTGCACCGTGAATTTGTTCGGCGCGCTGACGAAAGGCAGGCCGGTGAGTCTCGCGATCTCGTGCGCCGCCGCTTCGGCAAAGCCGGGTGCCGAGTTGATGCCGGTTCCCACCGCGGTGCCGCCCAGTGCCAGGCGATACACGCCTTGCAGGCTTGCATCGATGCGTTCGAGATCGTCCGACAGCATTCCGTCATAGCCCGACCATTCCTGGCCCAATGTCAGCGGGGTCGCGTCCTGCATGTGCGTGCGGCCGATCTTGATGATGTCGCGCCAGGCTTGCGCTTTCTCCGCGATGGCGTCGCGCAAGGCGGCGACCGCGGGAACGAGGCGCCGCTTCACCGCCACAGCCGCCGCAATGTACATGGCCGAGGGAAACGTATCGTTCGACGATTGCGCCATGTTGACGTGATCGTTGGGATGCACGGGCGTTTTGCTGCCGAGCACCGCACCGGCGATCTGGCTGGCGCGGTTGGCGATCACCTCGTTGACGTTCATGTTGAACTGCGTGCCGCTGCCGGTCATCCAGACGTGCAGGGGAAACATGTCGTGGTGCTGGCCGGAGAGGATTTCGTCGCAGGCCTGCACGATCAATTTGCAGCGCTGATCGTCGAGCCGCTTACCCGCGTGGTTGGCGAGAGCGGCCGCCTTCTTCAACGTGGCGTAAGCGGTGATCATTTCCCGCGGCATCAGGTCCCGGCCGATGCTGAAATGCTCGAGCGAGCGCTGGGTCTGCGCGCCCCAAAGCTTGTCGGCAGGCACTTCGACGACGCCGAGGCTGTCGGTTTCCTTGCGCATCTCGGCCATCTGATCTCTCCAATGCAACCGGCGTGATCAGCTCACTTTTTCCGATTGCGCCACCGACGCAGGCCCTCGGCAATCACGTAGAGCGACGGAATGAGGAAAACTCCGAATAACGAGGCAGCGATCATGCCGCCGAACACCGGCGTGCCCACGGCATGGCGGGTCAGCGCGCCGGCGCCCTGGGCGATGACGAGGGGAAACAGACCGAGGATGAACGCGAAGCTGGTCATCATCACCGGGCGAAACCGCAGGCCCGCCGCCTCGATCGCGGCAGCCTGAGTTTCCTTGCCCTGGTCGCGCTGTTCCACCGCGAACGCGACGATCAGAATGCCGTTTTTTGCCGCGAGCGCGATCAGCACCACGAGCCCGATCTGCGCGTAAACATCGAAGCTCAATCGCGCCAAGATAATCGCAACGATCGCGCCTAGCACCGCGACGCTGACCGACAACAGCGCGGGCACGGGAATATTCCAGCTCTCGTAAAGCGCGACGAGAAACAGATAGGCGAACAGGATGGCGAGCCCCAACACGATTCCGGTGCGTCCGCTCGCCGCTTTTTCCTGCAGCGCGGTCCCGGTCCATTCGAAGCTGTAGCCTGAGGGCAGGGTCGTGCCGGACACGCGCTCCATCGCGGCGAGTGCCTGGCCGGAGCTGTAACCAGGCTTCGGCGCGCCGTTCACGATCGCGCCGCGGAATCCGTTGTAGCGCACGACCGTCTGCGGGCCTTGCACCAGCTTCGCCTCCGCGAGCGCGCGGATCGGGACCATCCCGCCCTGCGCATTGCGGACATAGATCTGATAGACATCGTCGATATTGTTGCGAAACGGCGTCTCGGCCTGAATGTTGACCTGCCAGGTGCGGCCGAACACGTTGAAGTCGTTCACGTAGTAGCTGCCGAGCGTCGACTGCAGGGCATTGAAGATGTCGCTGATCTTCACCCCCAGCACCTGCGCCTTGTCGCGATCGATGTCGAGATAGATTTGCGGCGTGTCGGCGGCATAGGTGCTGTAGACGCCGGCAAGCTCGGGCTCTCCATTGGCTGCCACCACCAGCCCACGCAGCGCCGCAGCGACGTCGTTCGGCGACTGACCCTGCAGCGCCTCCAGCGCGTACTGGAACCCGCCAGTATTGCCGAGGCCGAGAATGGGAGGCAGGTTGAAGGGGAAGGCGACCGCGCCCTGGATCGCCGACATTTGCGGGCGCAGCCGGGCGATGATCGCGCCGGCGCTCTGTGCCGGATCGGTGCGTTCGTCGTAGGGTTTCAGTCTTATAACGAAGAACGCCTGGTTGGATGATGCGACGTAGTCGATGAAATTGAGCCCCACCACCGACAGGATTCCCTGGACGCCTGGGATCGGCCGCACGATGTCTTCGACCTGCTTCACCACGCCTTCGGTGCGCGGGATCGAAGCGCCTTCGGGGAGTCGCATCGCCGCGAAAATTGCACCCTGATCCTCGTCGGGCAAAAAGCTCTGCGGTGTCCTGCCGAACAGCCACGCCGTAGCCGCCAGAGTCCCGGCCACGATCACGACGCCGACGATGGCCACGCGCACCAGGCGGCGCACCGCCCACACATAGCCGTCACGCGCACGGTCGATCCCGCGCAGGACATAGCGCATCAGCCCGCTGCTTCTTTGGCCGTGCTTAAGCAGTACCGCGCAAAGCGCCGGACTCAACGTCAATGCGTTGACCGCGGAGATCAGCATGGAAATCGAAACCGCCACCGCGAATTGGCGGAACAGCTGTCCGCTGATGCCCGGGATGAATGCGACCGGCACGAACACCGACAACAAGACAAGCGTAATGGCGAGGATCGGGCCGGTAATCTCGGCCATGGCTTTCTTGCAGGCCTCCGGCACCGGCAGATCGGGATTCTCCTCGATTACCCGCTCGACGTTCTCGACCACGACGATCGCGTCATCGACCACGATGCCGATGGCCAGCACGAGGGCGAGCAGGGAGACCGTGTTGGCCGAATAGCCGATAAGCAGCAACACGGCGAAGGTGCCGACGATCGACACCGGCACGGCAACGAGCGGGATCAACGTGGTGCGCAACCTGCCCAGGAACAGGAACACCACGACAGCCACAAGGACGATGGCTGCAACGAGCGTGCGAATGACTTCTTTGATGGTCTCCGTGACAAAGACGGTGGAGTCGAAGAACACCGTATAGGCGAGATCGTTGGGAAATCGCGTTGCCAGCGTGTTCATGGTATCGCGGACTTGCCGCGCCACGTCGACCGCGTTGGATCCCGGCGACTGGTAGACGCCGATCGCCGCCGCCGGTGCGGTGTTGAAGCGGCTGTAGCGGTCCTGGGTTTTTGCGCTCATTTCGACGCGAGCGACATCCTTTATGCGGATAACGGAGCCGTCGGGATTGGCGCGCAGAACGATGGCCGCGAATTCCTCCGGTTGCGTGAGCCGCCCCTTGGTCTTGATGTTGATCTGCAGCTGCTGCTCGCGCTCGATCGGCGCCGCGCCCACCCGGCCCAGCGCCGCCTGAATGTTCTGACTCTGAACCGCGGCGATGACGTCGTTGGGCGTCAGGTTGAGCTCGGTCAGCCGGTCCGGGTCAAGCCAGATGCGCAGCGAATAGTCGAGCGGCCCGAACAGCGTTGCCTGGCCGACGCCCTTGATGCGCGCCAGCGGATCGATGACGTTGATGACCGCGTAGTTGCTCAGATAGATGGCGTCGTAGGTGTTGTTCGGGGAGTACAGGTTTATCACCTGGAGCAGGGCGGCGGATTTCTTGCGGATGGTCAGGCCGGAGCGCGAGACTTCCGCGGGAAGCTGCGGGATCGCGAGGCTGGCGCGGTTCTGCACGTTGACCGTGTTGATGTCGGGGTCGGTGCCGAGCGCGAATGTGACGGTGAGATTGTAGCTGCCGTCGGAGCCGCTGGCCGACTGATAGTAGAGCGCATTGTCGATGCCGTTGACCTGCTGCTCGATCGGTTGCGCCACAGTAGTCTCGACCACTTCCGCGTCGGCGCCCGGATAGGTCGCAGTCAGCGATACCTGCGGCGGCACGATCTCCGGGAATTGCGCGATCGGAATTGAGGCGATGGCGATGGCGCCGGCAAGGCTGATGACGATCGCGACGACGATGGCAAGCCGCGGCCGGTCGATGAAGATGCCGGAAAACATTTCGACTCAGGTTCCCGGCACGACGTTCGTCGTAACGACCTGACCCGGACGCACCTTCTGGATACCCTCGACGATGACCAGCTCGCCTTCCTTGAGGCCTTCGGTCACCACGATGTCTCGGCCTTGCTCGGCGCCGGTCGTGATCCGGCGCTGCTCGACTTTCTTGGCCGGGTCCACGAGAAGCACATAACGGCCGGCTTGGTCGAGCAGAACCGCGGATTGCGGGACCAGCAGCGCCGGCCGTGGCTCGCCGCGCTCCACGGTGATGCCGACGATACCGCCTGGGATCAGGAGACGCTGCGGGTTCGCCACGACCGCCCGCACCGTCACAGTGTCGGTCGTCGAATCGACCTGCACATCGAGGAAGTCGTTTGTGCCGGGCTGCGGGTAGATGCTGCCGTTGGGCAGCTTGATACGGACCGTAACGTGGGCGTTCGGGTCCTTCGATTCGAGTATCCTGCGCTTGTATTCGAGCACATCGCGCTCGCTGGCCTGAAACAGGACATAGACGGGATCCTGCCTGACGATCGTCGCCAGCTTTCCCGATGAAGGTTGGACCAGATTGCCTTCCGTGAAGATCGCTTGTCCGATCCGGCCGTCGATCGGCGAGCGGATCTCGGTATAGCCGAGATTGATCTCCGCCTGATCGAGCTGCGCCTGCGCTTCCATCACGCTTGCCTGCGCTGCTTGCTCATCCGCCTCACGCTGGTCGACCGTGGCCTGTGGAATGTTGTTGTTGCGCACCAGCTCCTTGCCGCGCTCGAGCTGCAGCTTGGCGTTGACCTCAGTCGCCTTGGCCTTGGCAAGCGTGGCGCGCGCCTGCTCGACGGCGGCCTTGTAGGTGGCCTGCTCGATGCGGAATAAGAGGTCGCCCTTTTTGACCAGCTGGCCTTCCGTGAAATTGCGCTGCTCGAGAAAGCCGGGCACGCGCGCGACGAGGTCGACCTTGTCGATCGCGGCCACGCGTCCGACATAGTCGCTGGTTTCCGTGATCTGCCGGGTCACCACCGGTGTCACGGAAACCGCCGGCGGTGGCGGGGCATTTTGCGCGGCCGCGATGTCAGCTGATGCAGCGATGATCAGTGCGCCGAGCACGGCGCTCCAGCCGGAGGACCTGTTACAGCTTGGCATTGCAGTCCTCCTCCCGGTAAATGCGTGTGCTCTCACATTACGGAATATAGGTAGAATACACGTAGTCCTGATCTTTTTTCGGCTGATGGCACGCGAAACATTGCTTGGCCGCGTCGGTCACGAGCGGCTTTTTCGGATCGCCGCCCTCCCAAAGCTGGAAGCCCCAGCCTCCGGTCGATGAGTATTTCTTCGAATCCTTTGCCATCAGCGCCAGTGCCTTTCGCGCGCCTTCCGCGTACGAGCCGTCGGAGACCGTGAAGTCGTGCAAGTCGGTCACGAACATGGTGTTATTGGGATATGGGCCGCCTTTCTTGAGCGCCGCTAGTCCGATCGAATTGATGTAGACGTTGTGCATCCCGCCGAGATCCGCGAACAGCGGACTCGCCTTGTCCACGATCATCGTGTTCACATGAAACCACTGCCGATAGCTGGTCGGCGGCTTGAGGTCGTCGGCCGGCTGCGCCGAGACCGAGACAAGCGCAAGCACGGTGCAGCTCGCGCAAAGCAAATAAAGTTTCCGTAGCATTGCTGTGTACTCCAGTTATTCCTGGTCACGCCTGCTTCAACGCGGCGGGGTCGACCGGCGGCTTTCGCAAGCGCTTGCCGGTTGCCGCGAAGATCGCGTTGAACACCGCCGGAACGATAGCCGAAGTCCCCGCCTCGCCCATTCCGCCGGGCGGCTCGAAATTGCGAACGATGTGAACTTCGACGGCCGGCGCCTCGTTGATGCGCAGCATCTGGTACGTGTCGAAGTTGGCTTGCTCGACGCGACCGTTTTTCAGCGTGATGTCGCCGTGGAGTGCCGCGGTGATGCCGAATACGACGGCGCTCTGGATCTGTGCCTGGATGGTATCGGGATTGACGGCCGTGCCGCAATCGACCGCGCAGACGACGCGCCGCACGCGAACCGCTCCGTCCTTCGCCACCTCGACTTCGGCAACGTGCGCCATGTAGCTCGCGAAGACGAACTGAAGGGAGACGCCCCGGCCGACCCGCTCGGGCAACGGCTGTCCCCAGCCGGCTTTTTGTGCGGCAAGCTCGAGGACGGCCTTGGCGCGCGGCGACTTGTCGAGCAGTGCCAGGCGATAGGCGACCGGATCTTGCTTCGCCGCAGCTGCAAGTTCATCCATGAAGCTTTCAGTCACGAAGACGTTGTGTGACGGCCCGACGCTGCGCCAGAACGCGGTCGGAATGCCCGGCGGCTCCACGCGCAGGTACTCGACGTGCATGTTCGGGAGCGCATAGACGAGATCGATCGCGCCCTCGGTGGTATCGGGATCGAGGCCGTCCTTGAAGAACGGAGGCGCCCATCGCCCCAAGACGGACGAGCCCGCGTAGCGATGATTCCAGGCAACCGGCTTGCCCTTTTCGTCAAGGCCGGCAGACATGCGGTCGAACCAGTAAGGCCGATACATGTCGTGCTGGATATCTTCCTCGCGGGTCCACACGACTTTCACCGGGCCGTCGACCTGTTTCGCGATCTCGACCGCGCGCGCGGCGCCGTCGGCCTCGAGCCGCCGTCCGAAGCCGCCGCCGATCAGGTGATTGTGGACCACGACCTTGTCCAGCGGCAGACCAGCAGCCTTCGCCGCCGCCGCCTGGACGCGCGGCATGGCCTGGCTGCCGATCCAGATTTCGCAGCCGTCCTTGCGCACATGCACCGTGCAGTTCATCGGCTCCATCGTCGCGTGTGCGAGAAACGGAACCTGATAGATCGCTTCGACCTTCCTGGCGGCGCGCGCCATCGCCTCGCTGACATTGCCGATATTCTGCGCGACCGCGCCCGAATTGAGCGTCGCCTTCTCCAGTTCGGCGGCGACATCATCGGTGCTCAGCTTGGCGTGAGGACCGTCGTCCCATTCGATAACGAGAGCCGCCAGCCCTTTCTTCGCGGCTCCCATGTGATCGGCCACCACAGCGACGGCATCGTCGAGTCTTACGATCTGCCGAACGCCCTTGACCGCCTTGGCTGCCGTGTCATCCACGCGCTTCACGCGACCGCCGAACACCGGCGATTGCGCAAGCGTCGCGATCTTCACGCCGGGCGGGCGGGCGTCGATGCCATAGACCGCCGTTCCGTTGACCTTTGCCGGTGTGTCCAGCCGCTTGGCCGGCGTGCCGATGAGCTTCAAATCCTGCGGCCGCTTGAGCGTCACGTTTTGCGGGACGGGCAGGCGGGCGGCGTCGGCGGCAAGGTCACCGTATTTGACCCGCCGCCCCGTGCGTGCGTGCAGCACTTCGCCAGCTTGCGCGCGGCAGGAGGCAGGATCGACTTTCCATCGTTTCGCCGCGGCAGCCACCAGCATAGTTCTCGCCGTCGCGCCGGCTTGGCGCAGCGGCTGCCACGACGCGCGTACCGCGTTCGAGTTGCCGGTTGCCTGGATCCCGCCGAGCAGCGGATTGCCGTAGAGCTTTGCGTTAGGGGGCGCATGCTCGAGCCGCACCTGGTTGAGGTCCACCTCGAGTTCTTCGGCGATCAGCATCGGGATCGACGTGTAGGTGCCCTGGCCCATCTCCACATAGGGCATGGTCAGGACGATCTGGTCGTCGCGTTCGATACGGATGAAGGCGTTGGGCGCGAAGCCGTCGGCCGCTTCCACGTCGCTGTTTGCAAACGGCAAGCTCAGACTGAGCATCAGGCCCCCGCCCGCTGCCGCTCCCGCCTGCAGGAACCTACGCCGGGAGAGATCGTTCGTGGGGCGCGTCGCAAATGCGCGCGCAACTCGCGAGCTGAGCCGATCGGGGATCATTGCCGGCCTCCCTGTGCTGCGGATTGCGTGGCCTGCTTGATCGCTTCGCGGATGCGCAAATACGTGCCGCAGCGGCAGATGTTGCCGGACATCGCATCGTCGATGTCGGCATCGGTTGGATTTGGATTGCTCGCGAGCAGCGCCGCCGCGGACATGATCTGGCCCGACTGGCAGTAGCCGCATTGCGGGACTTCGCGATCCACCCAAGCCTTCTGGATCTTCGCGCCCGCCGGCGTCGTGCCGATTGCCTCGATCGTCGTGATGGCGGATCTGCCGATGCTGTCGATCGGGGTGATGCAGGAGCGCGTCGCGATGCCGTCGATATGCACGGTGCAGGCGCCGCATAGCGCCATGCCGCAACCGAACTTGGTTCCGGTCATGCCGAGCACGTCGCGCAACACCCACAACAGCGGAGTGTCGCCGTCGACATCGACCGTTCGATCGGTGCCATTCACCTTGATTGCGATGGCCATGAGCACCTCCTCTTCGCTGTTACGCCACGCTCGTCGCCTCGGCTGGCGTCCATTCCGTGCCCCAGCCGCGGCCGTGCCGGTACATCTCGTCGCTCGTGTGCTGCGTGAACTCCACGGCGATGCGGCCGCTGGCGAGCCCCAAAGTCTCGACGCAGGCATCGATCAGCGCCTGGGCGAGCCGCGCGCGTTGTTCGGCCGGGCGGCCCTGCCGTATGTCGCATGAGAGCAGCGCCGCCGGCTCGGGCTCGCCGGTGCCGCAGCACCACACGCCGCCTTCGCCCAGCTCGCGAAACGCCACCGTCACCAGCTCGGGCGTGGTCTGCATGATGCGAGCGTATTGATCGCCGAAACGCCGCGCCAGCGCGCGCTTCACCTCGACGGGATAACGGTTCGGGACGTCGAGCTGGAGGTAAGGCATGGTGCGATTTTCCTCGCGGTTAAGATGACGGCGCCGTGCGGGCCGGCGCGACGCGCGAACTTTAATGCGGCCGCACGGACGCGATAATCGGCGATCAATTCCCGTCACTCGTGAACGATTTTCCCGTATCTCGGCCAAGCCGATGCTGTGCTTGATGAGCATGGCCATCAGCATTCTTCCCTTTGCGCCACCGCAGCGAGCGCAGCCGACGCACCGCGCGGATAGTCTAGGCGAGCGAGTTGAATGTCGCTTCAGATTTGGTCGGACGTAGTCCCGTCGGGCACGCATGCCTGACTTAATGCGTTTACATGGATGGGATAATCCGCAATGAATTCCGATCATTCGTGAAGGTCTTTCCGCCAATGGCCAGTTCATCCACCGAGATGGCCATCTTTCAGCGCGTCGCGGAGCGCGGCAGCTTTGCCGGCGCCGCCGCGGACGCGGGCCTGTCGGCTTCCGCGGTGGCCAAGCTGATCACGCGATTGGAGGAGCGCCTCGGGGTACGGCTGATCAACCGGACCACGCGGCACCTGGCGCTGACCGCCGAGGGAGAGATCTACCTCGATCGCGTGCGCGAGATTCTCGGCGCCATCGAAGCCGCTGAATCCGAGATCGTGTCGGCGCGTGCCGCGCCGCGTGGACACCTGCGCGTGCACACGTTCCCGGTCATTGCGGCGCACGAGCTTGCGCCGGCCTTGCCGGAGTTCATGGCGCGCTATCCGCAGATCACGTTCGACTTCATGGTGACCAACCGCAGCGTCGATCTCGTCGGCGAGAACGTCGACGTGTCGCTGCGCATCGGCCCGCTCGAGGATTCCGGGCTCATCTCGCGCAAGATCGTCGATCTCACCCGGATCGTTTGCGCGAGCCCGAGCTATCTCGCGCGGCACGGCTGGCCCGAGAAGCCAGCGGATCTGGCTCGCCATTCCTGCCTGACCTTGAGCCGAAATCCCGGCTCGACGAGCTGGCCGTTTCGCGTCAACGGCAAGCTGGTACGGATCGATGTCAAAGGCCCGGTCAGCGCCGACAGCGCCGACGTGTTGCTGCAGTTGGCGATCGGCGGAGCCGGCATTCTGCGGCTGAGCGAGCACGTGGTCGCGCGCTCCATTCACGATGGACTGCTGCAACCCGTGCTGCAGGACGCGCAGGACCCGGAAACCTACACGCTCTACGCGCTTTTGCCGCCGGGCCGGCACCAGGCGCCGAAGGTGAAGGTGTTCATCGATTTTCTCATCGAGCGGCTCGGCTGCGCCCCGTGGCGGATGAGCGCGAAACGCAAGCGCTAGGTCGGGCGCGGGCGATATCTCGAGTCCAAGTGCTTCCCGGAGCGGAAATTCCTTCATGAATGATCGGAATTCATTGCTGATTATCCAGTCACCTCGGTGCAGTATCGTTTGTGCTTCATGCCGGGCTGTCGCCGGAGTTGGCAGCGTGGGAGAAAAATTATGCTCAAAGTAGACACCCCAGCTTCGAGCGGCCTTTTTCTTGACGATCTCTACGTAGGACAGCGCTTTTCGAGCAGATCCCATACGATCGACGAAGCGCAGATCAAGGCATTTGCCGCGCAATTCGATCCGCAGCCGTTTCACCTCGACGAGGAGGCCGCGAAAGCGACGCTGTTCGGCGGATTGGCGGCAAGCGGCTGGCACACCGCGGCAATCACCATGAAACTCCTCGTGGACTCCGGTTTGCCGCTCGCAGCGGGGATCATCGGCAGCGGCGGTGAGCTCACCTGGCCGCGGCCAACCCGGCCTGGCGACACGCTCACCGTGTTCAGCGAAGTGGAAGAGGTAACGCCCTCGCGGCTGCGACCGGACCGCGGAATGGTGCGCGTGCGCAGCGAGACGAAAAATCAGAACGGCGAGGTCGTGCAGGTCCTGATCGCGAAGCTGGTCGTATCCAAACGCAGTTAGGGGAGGGCGGGCCGATCTGCCTCTCATTGATCTGGAGCCGCTGGCTATCCGGCGCAGGCGTTGCATTTCTCGAGAAACTCTGTGATCCGCGGCGGCGCCGTCGCCTCGGTCTGGCCGGCGACCGAAACGTCCCAGTATTCCGCGCGCGGCAGGCATTCCTCGAGGTAGCGGGCCGCCGAGGTCGCGTGCGCAGCGTCGCGGCCGGGAATGACGAGGGCGGGGATGTCGAGGCGGAGCAGATCCTCGGGCTCGGCGCCCGGCGCGGTATCGCGATCAAACATGCCGCGTACCATGCCCGCGACGATCAGCTTGTATCGCTCGACGTCCTGCTTCGCGTAGCCGGCAGCGAAACCGCGATCGTGTTTGATGACAGAAGCCCACGGTCCGCCGCGGGGATCGGCGCCGAACGGCTTGCCGTCTTTGCAAACCAGATCAACAACGGCTTGCAGGCCGTGCTGCTCGACATAGGCGAGATGCTGGGCGAAGCGCGCATGACTGCTGATGCGGTACTTGGCGCCGCCCACCGGCCAGAACAGCACCATGCTCAGCGCCGCTTGCGGATGCTTCACGCCGAACGCGGCCACGGGCGCGCAGCCCATGCAGCCGCCCATGATGTGGGCCCGCTCGATCCTGAGATGGTCGAGCAATCCTTTGCCTTGCGCCACGTAGTGCGCCCAGGTCACCCGCTCGATCCGGCCGCCGGACTGCCCGCACTCGCGCCGGTCGAACAAAACGCAGGTGAATTTCTTCGGCAGATGGTCGAGTAATCTGATCTTGGCGTAGACGCCCTGGGTCGACCATGTCTCGACCGTCGCGTTGAAGCCGCCTGGCGCGTACATCAGGAGCGGCGGCCCGGAACCCATCACCTCGTAGCGCGTCGCGATGCCATCGATGATCGCGCTTGCCATCGCTGGTCAGCCCTTGATCTGGCGCCCGGCGCGGACATCGGCGATCAGTGCGGTGAAAGCGTCCAGGCTGATCTTGGCGACGTTGGCGTAGGTCTCGGTCTTCGCATCGATCCATTTCTCGCCATAGCCGATCGCGGTGTGCGCCAGCCGGACCCGCCCGTCGAGCCACGGCCCGCCGCCGAATCCGCCGATCACCGGAATGGACACGGCCTTGACGACCGCCGTGCCCGCAACCGGGCCGGAATTGGTGAAATCGAGCAGCGAGGCGCCCTCGGCCTCCAGGAGCTTTGCCTGTTCCACCAGCTTCGCCGTCATCGCCGCCGGGATCTGCGCGCCAGGCGCCGACTGGCTCGCGTAGGGAATGCCGTATTGCAGCGCTGTCTGCGGCGTAATGCCGAACTGGGCAAACACCGGAATGCCGGCGCGCACCACCGCGCGCACCGCCTCGGGGAAGTCGGCCGCGCCGTCGAGCTTGACCATGTCGGCGCCGCCCTCCTTGACCAGCCGGATCGCGGCGTTGACCGCGCTCGCGATCCCCTCCTGCAGCGGACCGAAGGGAAAATCGCAGCTCAGCAACGCCCGCTCGACGCCGCGGCGCACCCCCTTGCAGACGACCAGCATCTCGTCGAGGGTCACTTCGAGCGGATTGGAATGTCCCCATAGGTTTACGCCGACGGAGTCGCCGACGGAAACGATGTCGACGCCGGCGCGCTCGGCGATGCGCGCGATCTGATAATCCCAGGCAACCACGCCGGCGATCTTGCGTCCGTCCCGCTTCATCTCAAGAAGCGCGGGGATCGTGACTTTCGCTTCCATGCTGAGCCCGCTCCGCCTTTTTCCTTCACGCTTTCTCGCCATAGGTGGCGCGCGCGATGTCGGGAACCGGCACGCCGTCGTCGATCGCTTTGCAGCGGACCGCCTCGGCTTTCGCCTTCTGCTCGGCGGCGTCGAGCACTTCGAGCACCATGTCGCGCGGCACGAAGCACACGCCGGTATCGTCGGCGACGACCAGATCGCCGGCGGCCACGCGCACCTCGCCGATCTGCACCGGGCCGTTGATCTCCACGGTTTCCACGCGCCACTTGCCCGTGACCGGCGTGATGTCGCTCGCCCAGATCGCATAATCGAGCGCGCGCGCATGGGCGACGTCGCGCACTCCGCCCTCAACGATCGCTCCCGCTTCGCCCTGGCGCTTGCCGGTCTGCGCGGAAATGCCGCCCATGTTCGAGATGCCGGGCACGCCCTGGATCACCAGCACGTCGCCGGGCTGCGCCAGATTGTGGGCCTCGAATTCCGCCATGCGGTTGACGTGCTCGCGCGCGCCTTTGAGCGGATCGATGCGCTGCAGGATGTTGCGCACGGTGAGCGCCGGTCCGACCATCACGCGGCCGGGAATGCTCGGGCGCAGCACGGAAGCGCCGATCACGCCGCAGGGAATGCCGAGCTCGTCCATCGTATCCGAGACGAGGCCGCTTGCATCCCCGAGCGCGAGCAGGCGATCGACCACGCCCGCCGGCAACCGCGGAACCGCCATCAGCTTGATGTGCTCGGCCGCGATGCGGCCGGTCAGTCGCTTGTCGCTTTGAACGTTCACGGCGAGCCTCCGAAATCGGGCGCAATCGCGCCACTTTAGCCTGCGGGCATCGCGTGAAAAAGAAGTGGACGCGAGGCGTGTCCCACGACACCGCAGGCGCTTGCCGACGCCAATGCTGCTGGTTACCGTTGCAGCCTCTTGTGACAGTGCAAAGGCCAAATTCCCATGATCGATCTCTATGCGCTCACCAGCCCCAACGTGCAGAAAATCTACATCATGCTCGAAGAATGCGGGCTCCCGTACAAGGAGCATTTCATCGACGTCTGGAAGGGCGAGCAATACAGCCCCGAATTCAGCAAGATCAATCCGAACAACAAAATCCCCGCGATCGTCGATCATGACGGCCCGGGCGGCAAGCCGCTCAGGGTGATCGAATCCGGCGCGATCCTCATGTACCTCGCGGAAAAGACCGGCAAGTTCTTGCCCAAGGACCCGGCCAAGAAATACGAAGTGCTGCAGTGGCTGATGATCCAGCTCACCGGTGTCGGCCCGATGTTCGGCCAGTGGACGCATTTCAAATTGTTTGCGCCGAAGGGCAACGACTATGGGCAGACCCGTTACACCTCGGAGCTCAAGCGGCTCTATGAGGTGCTGGAAAAGCGGTTGGGCGAGGTGCCCTATCTCGGCGGCCAGGAGTATTCGATCGCCGACATCGCGACCTTCCCTTGGACCCGCAACCACGACGCCCAGGGCGTGAAGTGGGAGGACAATCCCAACCTCGCGCGCTGGTTCAACGCGATCAACGAGCGGCCGGCGGTGAAGGCGGCGCTCGCCAAGATCGGCGTGATCAAATCGAACCGCGAGACCGCCAGCGACGATCAGAAGGACCGCTTCTTCAACCGCGGCCGCTACGCGCGGGCCTGAGCGATGCTGGCATCGCCACCGGTGGAAAGGTGCGCCGGCGTCGTTTACGCCGACCATGACGGCGTTGTGCTCGCCGGCGACCTCTACCTGCCGGCGGCGGGCGGCGGCGGGGGGCCGTTTCCCGCGCTTGTGGCGGTGCACGGCGGCGGATGGCAGGGAGGCGTACGCAGCGCCTTTCAATACTGGGGTCCCTATCTCGCCGCGCGCGGCACGGCGCTGTTCGCGATCAGCTATCGGCTGGCGAAGAAGGGCGCCAAGATGTTTCCCCAGGCGGTGCATGACGTGCTCGCCGCCGTGCAATTCGTGCGCGGCAGCGCCGCCTCCTTCAAGATCGATCCCGAGCGTATCGGGCTGTTCGGCGCATCCGCCGGCGCCCATCTCGCGGCGCTCGCCGCGCTCGGCGGCGGCTCGACCTTCAAGGGCGGCTACCCGCAGGACGCCCACGCCGCGGTCAGCAGCAAAGTCAAGGCGTTGGTCGGCGTCTACGGCGTCTACGATCTCGTCGAGATGTGGCAGCGCTATCAGCTGCAAAGCCCGCGCGAGAACAACATCGAGAATTTCATGGGCGCCGCGCCGATGGACGATTCGCGGCTTTATTTCGACGCCTCGCCGATCAACTATGCGACCTTCACCAACAATCAGATGGGCGTGTTCTTGAGCGTCGGCACCGAGGACGATCTGGTGAACCGCCGCGCGCAGACCGACGCCTTCCTCATGCGCCTCAAGCAGGCAAATTTTTTCGTGCGCACGTGCATCGTGGCGGGCGCGCCGCATTACTGGTTGAACGATCCGATCGAGGAGCCCGGCAGCTACTCCGGCTTCTTGGCGCCGCGCCTGCTTCGCTTTCTCGGCGAGCGGCTGTAGGCGAAATCTCACTCCTATAGATCATTCCGCCAAATTCTCTGGTGTCGTCCCCGCGCCGGGCACCCACGAAAATCGCTGACACGAAGCCATCCTCGTGCGAGTGCTGTGTCCGACGATTTTCGTGGGGACCCGGATAGCGGGGACCTCTCGGTTGCGCGGAACGGCATGCCCTGTGGTCATGGGTCCCGGCTCTCCGCTCGCTGCGCTCGCTCCGGCCGGGACGACGGCAGTTAATAGGCCCCGGGTTTCGCTTCGCTCAATCCGGCCACCGGTTAAGGCGCTGGCGCGGCCTTGCCGAGGAACGCCTCAAGCGCGGCAACTTCCTTCTTGTCCCCCTCGAAATCGCGCGCGATCTGCTCATAGAAATGCGCCGCGCCGAGGTAGAGCTCGTGCGCCGATGGGTCGGCGCCGACGAAATCCGCGATCTCGTGCATTTCGGCGACCCAGCGATAGGCCTTGGGCGGCATCACTGACAGCGTGCGCTTGAGCCAGGCCAGCACCTGCGGCTGGCTCACCTGCAGCTCCGCGAACAGGGCATCGGCCGTGCCGCCGCGCGTCGCCGCGAGCAGCATCGCCGCGCCGAGCGCCTGCGTGCCCTTGGTGATGCCGGCGTAGGACATCTTCAGCGCCGATGCCGTGCTCATCGGTCCGTCGAGCACGCGTACGTCGAGCCCGAACTGCCGCAGCGCGGCAAAGCGCGGCGCCTCCGATCCGGAGGCATAGAAACGCGGGCCCGCATCGTTCGGCCTCGGCGGCGGGCCGATGATGCCGGCGTCGACGAACGGCGCGCCGGTCGGCGCGACGACCGCGGCGATGCGCTCGACCGTCGGCGGGCTCACCGCATTGCAGTCGACGAACACCGGCTTGCTGTTGCTGGCGGTGAGCGCCGGCGCGAAACGCTGGGAGAGCGCGACCGCGTCGCCCGGCGGCAAGATGGACAAGATGAAATCGGTCCGCGCGATCTCCTCGTCGCTTGCGGAAACCATGCCGGCAGCGTCGGCGCGCGCCTTGGTCTCGGCGCTGCGTCCTTTGAGCGAGGTCAGCACCTTGAGGCCGTGATCGACTAGCCGCTTTCCCACGGCTGACCCCATCATGCCCGGCGCGATGACCGCGACGACAGGATTCATTGTCGTTCTCCGGTTCGATGCTTGCGGCGAGTCTGCTGACATCATCGCGGATTGGCAAGGCGCTTGCGGGAGGAACATTGGCAAACAGTCTCATTTCAGGCAGCAATAGCGCGTTATCACGTCAATCGCAGCGCTCTCCCGGCCTCATGCTGAGGAGCCCGCGAAGCGGGCGTCTCGAAGCATGCGGCCGCCCCCATCCTTCGAGACGCTCGCTGCGCTCGCTCCTCAGGATGAGGGCGGAGCCAAATTCGCGGGCAAGGAGGAGAAACGGGCATGAAGAAAAGCAAGCCGCAGAAAAGCAAGTCGCAGAAAAGCAAGTCGCAGAAAAGCAAGTCGCAGAAAAGCAAGTCGCAGAAAAGCAAGTCTCCGTCGCAGCTGATCGACGCGAGGATCGAGGAGCTCGGCGGCTGGCGCGGCGAGATGCTCAGCCGGCTGCGGAGCTTGATCAACGAAGCCGATCCGGAAGTCATCGAGGAGTGGAAGTGGCGCGGGGTTCCGGTGTGGTCGCACGACGGATTGATCTGCACCGGCGAGACTTACAAGAACGTCGTGAAGATGACCTTCGCCAGAGGGGCGGCGCTGCAGGATCCTTCGCGCCTGTTCAACGCCAGTCTCGAGGGGAACACGAGGCGCGCAATCGACTTCCACGCGGGCGACAAGGTCGACGCGGCGGCGCTGAAGACCCTCATTCGCGCCGCCGTGACGCTGAACAGGTCGAGAGCCCAACGCTAATGCAATTTCGGATCCGATCGAATCAGGCTCCGCAAACTCGGTGCGCTCCCTCCGCCAACCGAACCCCGGCCTGCCGGGGTTTGGTCATTTTTAAGATTGCCGGAAGCGGGCGGCCCGCAGCCGGCTGGGGGAGGGTTGGGGAGGGGGGTCGTTGTGTTGCACGAGATGCATGCAGCAGCATGGATCCCCATCCCTAGCCCCTCCCCACAAGGGGGAGGGGAAACACACCGAGTCTGTCGCGCTGCTTTCGGTAAAATCACGCAAGCGCCAGCATGACCTCATCTCACGGCGCGGCCGGGGGCCGCATCGGCAAAGCCTGCGGCCTCCCGTAGAAGGCTGATAACCATTCGGAACCGATAAAGGGAGCAACGCCCCAATGAGAACGACCGCCCGTACCTTGGCAACGATCCTTGCGCTGATTGCTGCGTTCGTCGCCGCGCCGGCGCTAGCGCAGGATCAGCTGCGGGTCGCCATCGGCCAGATCAACAATTGGGAGAACCAGGCGCCGACGCTCGGGCAGGACGCCGGCATTTTCAAGAAATACAACCTCGTGCTCGACAACGTCGGCACCCAGGGCGCCGGCGAAACTTTGCAGCCGGTCATCGCCGGCAGCGCCGATCTCGGCGCCGGCGTCGGCATCGCCGGCGTGATGCGCGCGTTTGCGCGCGGCGCGCCGGTGCGCATCCTGTTGCCCGCCTTCACCGGGACCGGCGACCTGTATTGGTACGTGCGCGCCGATTCCCCGTTGCACAGCATCAAGGACATCACCTCGAGCAACACGATCGCCTATTCCACGAGCGGCTCGAGCTCGAACAACCTGGTCCTGGCGTTCATCGACGAGCTCGGCGTGAAAGCCAAGCCGACCGCCACCGGCGGACCGCCCGGCACCCTGACGCAGGTCATGTCCGGGCAGGTCGATATCGGCTGGGCGGCGCCGCCGTTCGGCATGAAGGAGCTAAAAGAAGGAAAGATCCGCATCCTGATCCGCGGCAGCGAGGCTCCGTCGCTGCGCGGGCAGACCGTGCGCGCGATCATCGTCAATACCGATGCGTTGAAGAATAAGCACGACGCGATCGTGCGCTTCGCCAAAGGCTATCGCGAAGCGGTCGACTGGATGTATTCCGATCCGCGGGCGATCAAGATGTATGCGGAGAAGATGAAGCTCGACGAAGGCCTGATCGCGGAATCGATCAAGGAGTTTCATCCGAAGGAGGCGATGCAGACCGACGCGATGAAGGATCTCGACGGCATCGTGCGCGACGCGATCAAGCTCAAATTCCTCGACAGGGCGCTCACCAAGGAGCAGCTCGCCCAGCTCATTCAGATTCCGCCGCGGTGAGCTACACCGTCAAGGCCGGGCTTGTCCCGGCCATCCACGTCTGTCTTGTTTGCTGCTGAGCGACTCTCCCGCCACGCGAACGGTGCGCTCCCTCCCCCCTTGTGGGGGAGGGTTGGGGAG
>Ga0306925_10000082_pt1 | contig 49060 bp, 60 predicted proteins | sample flu12Cox44000176_FD_203755 | JGI IMG/M metagenome (GOLD analysis project Ga0306925, IMG submission 203755) | Lab enrichment of tropical soil microbial communities from Luquillo Experimental Forest, Puerto Rico - flux8day.12C.oxic.44.000.176 (v2)... | ecosystem: Environmental > Terrestrial >... | reverse complement strand
TGAAGTCAGACTTTGTGCAACTGCCAACGGAGGACAGATGGAACCCGCTGAAACCACGATGAAGGATGAGGATATAATCGGCTACGTCACCGACGAAGCCAATGTGTTCTTCGACGCGCAGGCTAGGAGATGCCTCGCGGAACTTATCAGGAGATATCGCCATGCCCTCTCTAGTCGACCATCAGAGCAACAAGTTCATCAAAATCCTCCTGATCGGGAACGCAATGTCGGGAAAGACGGGGAGCCTGACAAGTCTAGTGAAGGCGGGGTATAGGCTGAGGATACTTGATCTGGACAATAAGCTGGATGTCTTAAAGTATTTCGTCCAGCATATTTGCCCGGAAAAGGCCGGGAGTGTGGAGTATCGGACGATCAGGGATAAGTATAAATCCACTCCTGGCGGCCCGATGATCGATGGGAAGCCAAAGGCCTGGATCGATGCGGTGAAGATGTGTGACCGCTGGAAGTATGATGACGTGGACCTGGGCCCTCCGAGCGAGTGGGATACTGATTGCATCTTGGTCATCGACTCGCTGAGCCGCCTATGTGACGCGGCCTATGACTTTCATGAAAGCATCATGCCGGTCGGGAAGAAGGGGGAGTATGACGGCCGGGCGGTGTATGGGAACGCGCAGGATGCCGTGGAGAAATTCCTCGACATGCTGACCTCTGACGCAATGGCGGTGAACGTTATCGTCACGGCCCATATTACTTTCCAAGAGCAGCCGGACGGAACGACGAAGGGGTTCCCGCAAGGGGTGGGTCAGAAGCTGTCGCCGAAGATCGCGCAAAGGTTCCCATCGGCGGTCTTGTTTGAGACTAAGCATGACAAGCGCCAGATCAGGACCACGTCGACTCCGCTGATCGACCTAGCCAACCCGGCGCCATTCGCCATGGCCCCGACCCTTCCGATAGAAACCGGCCTCGCCGATTTCTTCGCCACTCTACGCGATCCTCCGAAGAATGTGGTTCACTTGAAGCGGAGGATTTGATGGAAAACAAAATCTCCATTCAGGACCTGATCAATGTTAGACTGGCCCTGGAGGGTATCGCCAATCCAACCAGGGAGATTGTAGAAGCAAGGCAACACCTAGACAACATCATCCTCCAATTCACCAAAGCACTCATCCACCAAAACCCCCAAAGGAACTACCATGATCCAACCACATTTCGCAACGATTCTTGACGAGTCGCCGGATGAAGTTATTCGGCCGGTTCCGCTAGCGCGTGGGACTTATGAGGCGGTTGTTGCAGGACCGCCGAGGTATGACGAGAGCAGTCAGAAGAAGACCCCATTCGCGGAGTTCACCCTCCGCGTTATCGCCGCTCTCGACGATGTTCTTCCAGATGAACTCGAAGAGTCCGGGGGTCTGGAAGACCGAACGATCAAGCATACGCTGTATATCACCGATCAGGCCAAGTGGCGGATTGATGAGTTCCACGAGGCGTGTGGGATCGACCTCACCGTTCCGGCCACACGGCGGCAGAGGAATGAGGAGTGCGTCAACGCCAGGGTTAGGATACTGGTAACGCACCGGCCGAGCCAGGACGGAGAGACGGTGTTCGCGCAAATCGCCAAGGTCATGTCTAGCGACTGATAGAGGAGGCCCCCGTGAAGCCAATTGTGGTCATCGCCGAGGCATACGGCGAACAGGAAGAGAAGTTGAAGGTTCCCTTCGTTGGCAACACGGGGGCCGAATTGTTGCGCATGATGATCGAGGCGGAACTAATAGAAGCGACGAGTAGGGATCATGAAGACATACATGCTTATTGGAGCATGGGCGATCCGCATTTACTGAACCGGGTCTGGAAGAATCATCCTGAGATATACAGGACAAATGTCTTCAACCTCCATCCGCCGGGGAATAAACTGGAACTGCTCTGTGGGCCAAGAGCGGAAGGAATTCCAGGCTACCCGGCCTTGCTTAAGTCGCTCTACGTCAGACAGGAGTATTCCGGGGAACTCGATCGATTGGCCGATGAGTTGCTTCGAGCGGACCCGAATTTGATCATTGCGTTAGGTAACACGCCCTTATGGGCCTTGGCCGGGAAGGCGGGAGGGATCACCAAAATCCGGGGTTACACATTCTCATCAACCCATACCGTGGAAGGGTTTAAGGTCCTTCCGACTTATCATCCGTCATATATCCTTAGAGGCAAATGGGAAGAGCGGCCGACCGTTATCGCTGACTTCATGAAGGCGAAGCGACAGGCCGAGTTTCCGGAGATTAGGAGACCACCGCGTGAAATCTGGATTGAACCAGGGCTCGGAGATATCCGCGAGTTCATTGACCGCTATGTTAAAGGATGCGACATCCTTTCTGTTGACATTGAGACTTATGGATCACGGATCACTTGCGTGGGCTTTGCTCCCGGAACAGGAGCAGCGATCGTTATTCCATTCGATGACGAACGCACAGCTAATGGAAGCTATTGGAAGACTTCAGCGGACGAAAAAGCATGCTGGAGAATTATTGGATCAGTGCTTGGAGATCGAGGGATTAAGAAGCTGTTCCAAAACGGCGCCTATGACATAGCCTTTCTTCTACGGGCCCAAGGGATAAGGACCTATGGGGCCGAGGAGGATAGTATGTTGTTGAGCCATGCGTTGCAGCCGGAAGCGTTGAAGGGGTTGGGGTATCTTGGAAGCATCTTTTCGGACGAGGGGGAATGGAAGCATCTGAGGAAGAAGCATGAGACGATCAAGAGGGATGATTAACATGAACGCGATCATCTATTTCAATTGGGACGAACGAAGAGAAGCGGTGGAGGCTTATAAGGACTGGCTTACAGTTGAGGAGGTTGATGTGATCCTCGCCTGTGAGGATGCAAGAGCGGTCTGGCGGATAGTCAAGGCCAAGGAGAGAGTGGAATTGAAAAGGATTTCCCCCTCCGATGAAAATCATAAGAACCCATGAGGCGAACCCGGATACCCTGACCGCGTGGGAAAAGGATCAGGTTTATAACGGCCTCGATTGTTGTGTCACTCTTGAGGCCTTCAACGCGATGGTCGGCCAGCTCGACAAGGTTACAAGAAGGACGTATGAGTTCAGCAAGGCGCTCCAAGGGCCGGTGTTGGAAATGCGTTGTCGAGGGATAAAGATCGACCAGTCGAAGAAAGCGGACATTATCGAGGACTTCATGGAGAAGGTTGATCGTTTGGAGCGCCAGCTCGAGCGATTGGCCTTCGAGGGCCTCGGGATGGAGAAGTTTAATTGGCGAGCGTCGGGCGATGTGCAGTCGATGTTCTACGACTTCCTCGACCTGCCGCCGGTAAGGAAACATGGCCGACCGACCGCTGATGCATCCGCGAGGGAACATCTTTGGAACTACCAAATCGCTCGGCCATTTCTATCGCACCTAAACATGCTCGCGGATTTAGGGAAGAAGATTTCAGTCCTCAAAACAGGGATCGATCCAGATGGACGTATTCGAACAAGCTACAACATTGCTGGGACAAATACAGGTCGATTTAGTTCAAGCCTATCAGAATTTGGGACAGGAGGAAACCTGCAAAATATTGAGGAAGCTCTCAGAGGTGTCCTTATTGCTGACGGAGGCTGGAAGTTTGGAAAGTTTGACGCAAAGTCAGGAGAGAGTTTTTGCGTCGGAGCTGTTGAGTGGAACCTATTCAGGGATGATCGATACCTTGAAGCATGCAACTCCGGCGACCCTCATACAGCTGTTGCAAGGCTCGTGTGGCCTACTCTCGGTTGGACCGGAGACCCAAGTAAGGATCGCGACATCGCCGACCAACCCTTCTATCGTCATCACTCTTACCGGTTCATGTGCAAGAAAATCGGACATGGGAGCAATTATGGTGGCCAGCCTGACACTATCGCCGAACAGACCCGAATCCCGGTAAGCGCGATTGCGCAGTTTCAGCCGGTTTATTTCCAGGCTTTCCCGGCGCATAAGAAGTGGCACATACATGTGCAAGAGTCGCTGAGGAAGTTCGGGCATCTGACCACCCTCACCGGCCGAAGACGGTGGTTTTTCAAGCGGAGGAATGATCCGAAGACATTCCGCGAGGCCTTGGCCTATGATCCGCAGGGGAGTTTGGCGGATATAGTGAACGCGGCGCTATTGAAACTTTGGCACATGAACATCTGTCCAGTGGTGATGCACGACCACGATGCACTTACGTTCATGTATCGAGAGAAGGATGAGGCCAAGATTGTCCCTCTGTTGATGGAGCAGCTCATTGTTCCCATACCCCTAGCGGAGGGCCGAACCCTCCGGATACCGTATGATTGCAGGACTGGATGGAACAAGGGCGAGTATTCCAAGGACAACCCTAATGGCCTCAAAAACTGGACGGGTAGGGACGAACGGCGACGCGAGAAGGAGATTGACATCATGGATCGAATCGTTTACAGAACGAACAGGAGGCTTAGAAGCGCCAGTAATATGGCGTAAGTGGACAGCGATATCGGTGATCGGGGCGGTGTTGGAGCAGAGGGTTTGGGTCTGGACGACAAGTCCGTTGTATCCAAACCTGTATATAATGCTTGTCGGCCATCCAGGGACCGGGAAGACCAGGACGGTGAGACTGGCGAAGACCCTGGTCAGCACCTTGCCGGAGTTCCATCTGGCCCCGATTTCAATGACCTGGGCGAGTCTAGTCGACACGCTGATAGCGTCGAAGAAATTCATCATCGATCCACCGAGGGAACCGGTGGAGTATAATAGTATGTATATCGCGGCCGATGAGATCGGGACCTTCATACATAAGTATGACCCAGAGATGACCGACGGCCTTTCGGCCATGTATGATCCTGATCCCTATTCCCAGGTCCGGCGGACGAAGGATTTGAAGATCAGGATCAATTCCCCGCAGCTTAGTATGGTCGTTGGGGCCACTCCGCAACGGCTCATGAGCCTTCTGCCAGAGGACGCTTGGGGGCAGGGGTTCATGAGCCGGGTGATCATGGTGTTCTCGGATGAGCGAATTGTCGGGGATGACTTCGACCCGAAAGCGCAGATTAAGACCGACGATCTAGAACATGATCTTCTGTCGATTAGCACCCTTATGGGGCAATTTCATGTAACGCAGGATTATAGGGATTGTATTAACCTCTGGCGGGGCATGGGGGAGAGTCCGGCGCCAGGGCATCCGAAGCTGACGCATTATAATTCAAGAAGAAAAACGACTGTTTATAAGTTGAGTATGATTTCGGCGGTGGATAAGTCGGACGGGCTGGTGCTAACGCGCGAGGATTTTAACCAAGCGATGAGCTGGCTGCACGAGGCCGAGAACTGGATGCCGGAGGTGTTTAAGGCCGGATCGGTCAACTCGGACGGTCAGGCGATGGAAGAGATAACGCATTATTTGATGATAGCGGACAAGGGGAAGGGGATCACCGAAGGCCAGATTATTCGCTACGCTAGGGACAGGGTTCCGCTACATTCGATTGTTAGAGTGATAGAGGTGCTGGAGCGTAGCGGGCAGATATTCTGCATCGGGGTTGACTCAGTCACTGGCATTCGGCGGTATTCCGTCCGCCGGGAACAGCTTCAATAGTTCGGCCCTGTTGAGGATTGGAATGCATTTCTCGATCATAACCCGCATATTCTCTCGCTCACCCTTCCGCGTGTCCCGCGCCTGCACATAGACCAAAGCCATAAATACAACAGTGATGAGAAGGAACCCGATAAGGATCGGTTGGGACTTCAAGCCCTCAGCGAGGGTAGTGGCTACTTGGCCCGCGGCCTTAATGGGTTCCTGGTTGGTCATGGCGCGGTAAAGTCCTTCCCGTTGATGGTGATGACTGTTCCGGCAGGAACAGTCAGGGAAATGGCCGATGGGGCCGAAATCGCCGGAGGCCCGAACCAGCGGAAGCAGTTGTCCTTGGTTCCGTTGAACATGTTAGTGTCAACGGCCCCGGAAACTCCAGGGCAATTCTTAGGACTGGCCCCGGCCTTGCCATCGGAGTATTGCCAAAGCGACCAGTAGGGCCAAGTGCCAGAGGGCCAACTGACCTCGCCGGTGGTGTATTGCGCGATCCAGAGGGAGGTTCGGGGTGGGGCGAGATCGCCATCGCACATGCCCTTGAGCTGGTCCTTTAGCAGATGCCCGCCGTAGACGGTTAGTTGCAAATCCGGCCGAAGAGATTCAATGGCGTCGAGGGCCTCGTGGAGGTCGTCTAGAACGCAGGCCGGGTCTTCGTAGTCGATGCATACCCGCTCGCCGGGATCGGGCTGTGCGCTGGCGAGATACCATTCCATTTGATTCACAACGTTAGAATGCTTGAGGAAGTGGTAGCTGGCCACTTCGAGGCCCACGTCTAGAGCAGCGGCGCGGAATGCGTTATACTTGTCATCCCTATACGAGGTTCCTTCCGAGGCCTTGAGGATCACCGCTACCACCCCTTCGGCCTTAATGGCCGACCAATCGATGACGGTCTGCCAGTGGCTGAGGTCGAGAACATCTCTTCTGGCCATCATTTATATACCTTCCCTTTTTCGCCATACAGCGGCGCCATGTAGTCATCGAGGGTCTGCGAGTGGCCTTTGATCTGGCCATAGCGGAGTCCTTCGAGCCAACCCCATGGGCCATGCGGCTTCTGCCTCCCTTCCTCCCAATCGTATAGGAACCTCGCGGTTCGGCCGAATTGCTCCGGGATACCAACGAGGGCGCCCATGGTATGGGCGGCGCCGTCTAGGAGCTTACTACGGTTCGCCGGATCAAACGCGTGCTTCGCTTCCAGGTCCCGCGCGAAGGCCCATAGGTGTTGCATTGCGGTAGGCGCGAGGCCGAAGGTCGGTTCGCCGCCTTCGAAGACTGCGCGAGCTATGTCGCGGACCCCGGTCCAACCGCCGGCTAGGAACGAGAGTTGGGCTTTGGTCAAATACCAGGCCCAGGAGTCTTTGTCAGTATGGCCCATCGGCTGGACCATCTGCTCGATCACGGCGGGGATTATGACGTAGGGGATAAGCTGCGACATTACCTTCCCGGCCTGGGCCTTGGCTGCGCCATAGTCACCGGCCTTCGCTAACCCAATCGCCTCGCCGGTTCGCCAGACCATCTCTGCGTGGTGGTTCATCATGTGGTTGTAGAAGTTATAGAGGCTGGTTATCCACCGGCCCATCGGCCCCGTCCGCATCACGCTTGGTTTGCTAGTGATAGCTGATGATCCGTGTGCGAACCGAACGTCGCGGTCAGCCATCTCGACGGCAAGCCCGTGGTTACCATGGTCGGCCATTTCCCGACGATAGGCGGCGAGCCATGTAGGGACGGCCGACATGAGATCGGCGAGAGCGACGGGCTTGGAAGCCGCCGAAATGATGGCCTGACGGAACGAGCCGAGTTTGCCGGCCGGTTCAAGGGTTTCACCTGCTCCATAGAGGGTCTCCTGTGCATTGCGCATCCGGCGTTGGAGTTCTTGGGAAGTGTCCATGGCGAAGCGGAAGTTGCTGTTGCCGGTTTCGTCGTCGGTTCCGAATAGGTGGATAAGCTCCCGCATGAAGGGTTTCATGCCGACCTGCTGCATGGACTGAACCGCCGCGGTCATGCCGTGTTTGAGGACTGTGCCTGGGTTGAAGCCGACTAGCGCAGTTACCATATTCTGGCGGAAGAATTCCGACCACTTCTCAACGGCCGCAACGTCCCTGGAGCGGAAGTTCCTGGCGTTGGCCACATCGCGGAGATACGGAACCAGCATGTCCGCGTAGGCTTGGCCATAGTGGTTTCGGATTGCGTTGTAGATGTCCTTGTCGTAGAAGATTTTCGACGCGTTGGTGACCGCCGGCCGAAGGGCGATATCGTGGAGCATCTGGGCCATTCGGCCATACATGGTGCTGAGATTTAAGGACACCGGGTAGACTGCGCCAGTGCGGTCTTTCATATACCCGGCCGGGGTAGAAGCGCGGAAGTAACCCTCCTGTTCCATTGGGTTCTTGCCAAGTAGCCCTGGCATCTGCAAGCTTTCGTGGTGGATGAGCGGGTAGTAGCCGCCCGCGTATTGCCCGTAGCGAGTAGCAATCGGCCGAGCGAGGACATCTTCGGCCGGAACGCCGCCGGTCATGGACCGATACATGGTATCCGAGCGGGATTTGATGTCTTTGAAGATGTCCCACATTCCTTGGACGAAGTCCCAATCTTTCTTCGTGGCGACACGGTTGACCCAATTGACGATATCCGCTTCTTCTAACCCATACCCACCGGCCAGAACCCGGGCGTTGGACTCGGAACCTAGATTCAGCATAATCACTCTTAGGTGCTTCCGGGTCATCGGGAGCGATGGCGCTGTTGGTCCAGCGGTTGGGTCTTTGAAGAGCGGATTGTGGATCGGTTCGGATAAATCGACCCCGTCGTAGAGCGCCCGAATTCGCCGGGCGAATGTCTTCCTCAACGCGTCTTCTTCATTGGACGAAGAGATAAGCTCACGGAGCACACCCGACCAGGGGCCTTTGGCGTCGAATTTGTCCCATCGGTAGAAGAGATTTTCCATTTGTATATGACTGGCCACAACCCAGTCCTTTAGCCTAGTTAAGCCGCCGAGCGGCCGAAGTTCATTCCCGTCGAGGTCGTAATACTTCTGCTTGAACTCTACCATCTTGCCAATAAGCACGCGTTTGAAGTTGCTTAAATCATACTTCTCCCCCGCGACAATGACCTTCATCTCATTCCGGCCGTGCCAGTTGAGGGTCCTAACGGAGTTGTAAACCGCGTTGAATTCTTCCGTCGTTAGGGCATTGAGGGACTTCTGCCAACTTGGGTTGTAGAGTTCCGGCCAGACCGGGATGTCGCGGAGCATTGCTTTCTTCGCAGCGATGAAATCGGCGAGGTTCTTCTCACTCGCAGCGGCGATTTCTTTATCAATGTCGAACATGGACCGGGAGACTTTTAGGCCGGTTTGTTTGAGAATGCGCTGGACCCAGTTCTTATATTCCGGAAGCATTCCCGGTTGGTCGAATTTCTTATTCTGATTGTAGATTCTCATAAACCGCTTCATGTCCGCTTCATGTTCCATCGCCAGCTTGGCGATCATCGAAGAGAACATTTTCTTCTGAAGAGAAACTAAGGCGGTGGCGGGGTCATTGGCGATCAACGCGCGTTCGGCGTCTCGGCCATGGCGGGCCAGGGTGTCTTTGAACTTGTGGGAATCGATAGAAGAAACCGGAAGGCCAGCGAAGTAATCTTTCGCCGCTTGAAGCGCTGCTTCTTTGGTTATGGCCGGGGTGGTCTTGGCGAGGCTCGCGGCCCCGTAGTATTCTTCGGCGATTAGGTTCATCTGCGTGTCAGAGAGCGCTTGGTCGTGGGCGGCCTCCATGATGTTGTCTTTAAGGTCCCCGAACCGTTGGGCCATGGTCTTCTCGGCGTTTTGTCTTACCAACTTGCCGAGATAGTCGAGGGTGGACATCTCCCCGCGGGCCGCTTTCATTCGGGTCAGGGCTTCGATCAACCCTGCTCTGCTCGGGAACCCGAACATCTTCGCGAGCTGGTCAATCGGAAGGCCGGTCTTTGAGACGTAGTTGGCCGGTAGCGCGGCCTTTTCTTCAGGCGTTAGGTCCTCGGAAGAGATTCGGTATTTCTTCGGAAGCTTGACACCGCCTAGCTCGCCGGTGTTGAAGAACAAATCGGCGGCCATATCCGGCCGATCGCGGAGCCTCTCGTCCCACTCGCGCGTTACATCGCGGAGGTTGGACTTCCACTCCATGGTCTGGGTTTTCTTCTGCTCCCGATCGGCCCGCTTTCTGGCGACCTCGATGTCATCGGCGAAGCGCTTGTCCAGGAGCTGCTGGAGTCTTTCGAAGGATTTGACATCCAAACCACCGGCCGTGGCAGTGAGTTGGTCGAGTTGCTTGTGGAAGTCTGGAATGGAAGGGCCGACCTCCGGTGCTTGGCCCCAGACCTCGGTTGGCGCTTCCATTCCAGCGGTTGGCTTCCTCCGGCCGACCTCGCCTCGATCAATCCGCCGAAAGACATCTTCAAAGGTTGGTTCTCTACCGAGAAGCTGCCCGATCCGATCCTTAATCCGGTCGAGGAATTCGGCCAATCGAACGAAGGCCTGCTTCGCGAGGGGGTAGTCCTTGAACTCTTTCGCGAATAGGTCCTTGTTCTGGCGCCATTGCGAGAAGGCCTCGACGATCGATTCCTCCAGCTTCGCCTCGACCGAACCGGTCGAGTAGCGGTTGTGGATATCGAACTGGTCCTGCCAGCCATTATCTATCGAGGCCTTTTCTAACGCCGCCCATTCGCCGTCTTGGATAAACCCGGCCTGACGAAGGTGGTGCATTACCTCATGGCGAATGGTCCAAAGGGCTCCTTCCTTACCCAACCATCCCCATCCGCCATGCTCAAGCGGGCCGGTCAGGGACCAGAGGATGGATGAAAGGGCAGCGTGGTCATGGGCCTGAATGCCCAAGAAGCGCTGCTTACCAGGGACCCCGGTGACGCCTTTCCCTACAATGACAGTCGCCGGCCCGATCTCAACCCCTTTCGGTGCGAGCCTGCGGCCTTCTTGGTTAACTATGTCAATATACTGCCGCTGTTCCTCAGGGATCAGGTCCCTTGGGGTGAGGTAGGTGTCAATGCCAGGAAGGTAGCGAACCCACTGGCCGCCCTTGAGTATGCCTTTGAATGAAACGATGTTGCCGGTAATATCGATCCCGTATGGCACCCCGCCGCGCTTGTATTCGCGGACCTTGTTGAGGTCAATGCGCGGCCACGCATGGGGCTCCATCACAGTCCCGGCCTTGGCCCTGGCGCCAGTGATTCGATGACCGGAGAGCCAATCAGCGTTGGGGAATTCCTCGGCGATTTGGCCGAGTAGGTGGTTCATCAAACTCGGGCCCATGCGGTTAATGTCATGGCCCTCGAAGCCTTGAATAAGTTGGACGAAGACTTCCTTTCCTGCGTTATGTTCGCTGAGGGTCAGGAAGCCGACGGCCTTGCCGGCCTCGTCGTTGAGGGTGAATTGGTGCCAGCCCTCAGTGGGCTTGGCCTCTTCCCTCGCATCCGCGATGTATTGGTCGCGCTCCGCTTGGGTCATTCGGTTCCAATAACCACCTTCGTCATAAGCACGTTGCCGAGCGCGGTCGAGGACTTCGTCTTCGGTAAGCGGTGGCTTTTCCTCCCTTCGAACCAAATCCACCCTTCGATCGCCCATGCCCCATATAGGTTCGAGCGAATGGGCTCCGCGGACCTGGGCCAATGGGGCATCGATTGGAAGCTTCGGTTCCCAAGGCTCCATAGCCTCGCGCTTGGAGACCCCGCCAGCCCACATGCGAATGTCATCGTTGAGGAGTTTGGCGATGGCCGGGTCGACGTTGGTGAGCCAGTCCTTCATCGGAATGGCCACGTGTTCGCCGGTTTCACGAGCTAAAGCTAGCTTCGCCTGGATGTCTGGAACCCAACCGAGAAGGCCGTCGTCTTGATGAGGCTCTTTGCCTTCGTAAAGGGCCGCGACGGCGTCGCCATCGATCAAGATGTGTCGATCAGCATAGCGCTTTTCGAGGACCTTGTTGAAAGTCTCTGGGTCACGTTCCTTAAGGTAGGAATCTTGGGCCGCTTCGAGGTCGCGGTTGAGGATGTCGAGGGAGTCGGAGTTGATCTGGGCCTTCGCTTGGTCGATCAGCGGATGAACGCCTCGGGGCGGTTCAACACCGGCCTCAAACCATGGCGATCCGGCCCTCCAGGCTTCTTCGAGCGGGGTCGGCGGACGGGGATGAGCGGCCTCGTGGAATGTAAGCGGCCGACCTTCGTGGAGAACTTCGGGCAGGCCTTCCCCTTGATGCAAGGGAAGGTATTCAACCACGCCAGCTACCGCTCGGCCGAACTGCGCGGCCCTTTCAGGATCGTGGGATATTTGTTCGTGGAGTTCTTGGGCTATGGTCCCGGCGCCACCAGCCGCCCCTTCGATCGCGGCCGACGTGCCCCGCCATACCATCTCGGCCGGTGTGGCCATCAGCCCGGCCAACGACCACGCTAGGCGGTGTTTGTCGAAGAATCCGCCCGGTTCCTGCAACCAGGACCCATAAGCCTCGTCGCCATATGCTCGATTGAACACCTCACCCGCGGTCTTGGCGGCATCGCGCGTCATATTCAAGGCGTTTACTACTTGGGCCGTTTCCTGCGACTGGCGGGTGAGCTTGTCTAGGTTCCCGAGATCGTCATTGGCCATTGATCCGAATAGCGGATGCTCACGGACCATTTCCTGAAGGATGGGGTTGTTGGAGACAATGTCCCCGGCCATCCGCGCTTTGATCTGTTTGTTAAATTCATCAAAATTCTTGAAAGTAGTCTCTGGCGGGGAATCGGCCACTTGTGATAGACGATAGGCCTTGGCCGCGGTTTCCGGGTTGTCATTGGCCGAGCCCATGATCGCGGCCCGGGCCTCACCCGACAGGCCGGTTACAGCAGTTTGGTAATCGTCTAAAGTCGGATCACTCACTCGGCTTGGCCTTCTTCTTGCCATACATGGAGGTGTATTGAGCGGCGATGAAGGTGTTTCTGATATCCGATTCGGACGGGACTAAACCAGCATGGGCCTTCTTCCAGACACCGATGATAATGTCTCGTTGATCAGCGTCTGGCTCGACCTTATACGCTGGCGTGTCGACCTCTTTAGTGCTAAGCCCAAACCACGCAGGTTGTTTGGTCTTGACCTGCTGCGTCAGCCGTCTCCCCATGTCCTCGATTTCATCATCTGCTAACGGCTTCTTCTGGTCGTGTTGAGTGTCATGGAGGGTTTGGTAGAAAACCCCTTCAAACCGGTTGTATTCCTTCCGCTCGTCGGAGTCGAGCTTACCCCGCTCTAGTCCAGCGTCGTCGAGAACACCCCTTAGCATGAGGACCTGCATCGCCTTTTTCATGTCCGGCTCGGCCTCGCGGGTTTTCATGAGCTGCTCACGGGCCCGAAGGAGCTGCTCTTTCTGCACCCAAGGGATTTTGAGGGACATGATGTTGATACCAACGGCCGCGTCGGATTCCTCAGGCGACCGATCTGGGTCCTTCATGACACCAATAATGCGCTGGAACTCCGCATCGCCTTCGGGCGTGTAGCCATAACCACCTTGCCTAGCGTTGACCTCCATTTCATGCAGGTAGGTCTTCCGATCATGGGGGTTGAGCTGGTTCCATTTATCTTGTAAGTCTGGGCTCTTGACGAACAGTTCCTCTGGCGATGTGACTACCTTTCCATCTGGACTCGGGGCCATAGCGTCATCGATTGGCATCTTGAGGCGAATCTCGTCCTCCCTCTGGTCGCGGATGTCCCTATAGTGCTGTGTTTCAACCTTCTGGCGAGTCAGTTCGGCAAAGGCCTCGTCGCCGGGCATCTGTTCCCCAGCCCGTTGTCTAGCGATATCGCCAAGAGTTGATCCAGACATTTCCCGACCAAGGCGGGCGTTGGCCCTGGTTTTGTAATCTTCCCATGATGTGAAACCATCCGAGCGCCCATGGCCGAACCAGTCTCGAAGGGCCTCGTTGAAGTTCCCGTTGTGGTTTTTTAAGAACTGGCCGAATTTGAACTCGAAGACTCGGTCCTGGGCGTCATGGTCTTGCACAAATTGCTGCGGGGTCATGTGGGGCAGGCCAGCTTCCACTGGCCAATCATCATCCCCTGACTTCTGGCCGAAGTGAAAGTCCATGACTCCATAGTAGCCCTGAGCCACCGCTCCCTTGTGTGGTCCGGAGGGAACTGGTCGGTGTGGAACTTCATATCTGTTGCCCGATTCACCACCGCCTACAACCCTCTTCGCCATTCCCATGTCAATATCAGTTCGATCGCCGAGACGGTTGTGATCACCGCTCACAATCTGAGTGCCGAGCTGCTGCGAGCCCTGAGAGTGCATCTGGCCTTGAACATAGTTGGTCATATCGAGCAGGTCTTGGCCTTGGATGTTCCCATCCGCAGCGGCCTTGTCGAGGAGGGTCTTAGCGAGTAGGGGTTTGGTTTTGGCGAGGCCTTGGATGCGGGCTCGGGTTAGATTGGATTGATAGCTGGTAATGGCCTGTTTGATTGTATCCTCATCGGCGCCGTGGTATGTGACATCGCCGCGGATGATATCAGGGGCCGCTTCGAGGGCCTTTTTGTAAGTAGCATCGTCTTCTGGATTGGCGAGCATGTAGTTTATGTTCGCATCTTTCGCAGATTTCGAGACCTGCTTAAGGTAGGCCGTCTGCTGATCGGCCGCGTGGCTTGAGGCCGACCAAACGGCCCTGGACATCATTTGGCGGGATTCCATGTCATAGGCCCGGCGGGCGAATGGCGAGGTCAGGGACTCGCGGATGTGCTCGCGGAGGGCGTTGACACCGTCGATGTAGGGTTGGTAGCCATCCGCAGAGGCCTTGCCGGTGAGCTGGCGATATTCTTCGGTCGCCGAGCCGAGTTGGGTAACGAAGCCGGAGACTGCTTCGCTCGCGCGGGCTTGTTGGTCCATTTGCTGAATAGCAACCGCGCGATCGAAGAGTTCGGTCCCGGCCCTTTGATCGACCTCGCCGAGGTGTTGGAGGGCCTGAGCGGTGGCGCCGCCAAAGGCCGCGATGGGGACATTCTCTTCGCGATACGGAATCGGCCGATCTTGTGGCGATACCGTCGGGACGGGGGAGTAAGGAACTTGGGCCATTTACATGTTTCCAAATGGGCTGACGATGCCGGTTGCGACACCGACGGTGCTGGTGATGTCAGAGAACCCGGCCGATATGTTGGATGGCGAGAACATGCCCACCTGCGAGCCCTGCATCCATTTCGACGCCACGTTGGCGACTGTGCCGACGGTCGAGGCTTGGGCGTTGATTTGACCGGCCGAAGCGGCGTTGGTCCCGGCCATTTCGTAGAGCTTCGCTTGGTCTTCGTATTGGAGCGCCTGGACATCGTAATCGTAGGCCACTTTCGCCGCGTTGGAGCGGATAGTAGCGAGGTCGGTGTGGGAGAGGACATCTTGGGACTTCTGAACATCGGCGGCTGAGCCGGTTCGCACGTCTAGGCCCGAGGCCCCTAGGCCCGCGCGGATGGCGCCCATCTTCTCCCTGGCGCCGATGCCGTATTGCTGCGCTTGGAGTTCCCCTTGATTAAGCGACCATTCCTTGTTCTGTTCGGCGATGCTGGCATTGACTCGGGCGACACCGGCTTGGTAGTAGTTCTGCTTGAGCGTGGCGATGCCCTGCTGCATCGCGCCTTTCGCCTGAAGACCCCCACCAGCAATGGTGGCGCCCATACCAATGGCGCCGACGCCTAGGGTGGCTATGGCGGTTAATGGGTCGGCCATGACATGATCTCGAATGTGTCGCCGTCGACCTTAGCTCCGAAGGACGCAACCAAACGCCTGGATGAGGGACTGACGCAATGGCCGATTATGCGAGGATAGCGCTGGCGCATTTGCGCAACAAACGCCTTGGCCGCTCGGATCACTGCGATCGGATGGTCAAGGACCGCGGGGGCGTGGTGGAACCAGAGATAAGCCTCGCCGGAGAGAAAGGTCGGTGGGATCAATCCGGCGAAACCGAGGAAATCCTCACCGGCCCAACCGATGATCAGCGGGCGCGATTCCCGAGCGCAGTCAATCAACAAGGCTTCCCCATCGGCCGATAGGTTCAGCGACGGGAGCCAAGGGATCATGGCCGGGGCGTTGATTTCCATTATGATCATTTGTCATCTCCGACTTCCAGGGCCGGGAAGACGCCTACAACGGTGGCCGGGTAGGGAAGAGTTTGGCGGATACAGTATTGGCCTGGGACGGTGTAGGTGTTGTCAAGGAAGGTCCTGGCGTGGCCATAGTATAGGCCGTTTACTGTCTGGACCGATTGGCCGGTGAGGCCGGAAGAGACGGCCCCGTTTACCAAGTCCTTCATGTTCACTAAGGTGTTGAAGCTAGAACCTATCTGAAGGCCCATGGTCTGGTTCAGCAACATGTCCACATGCGGAATCTTCTTCAACTTTCCTTGGATAGTCGGAGACCCGACATCGATCGGAAGGGTCTGGAGGTCGCAATTATACGGCAGGCCGATGATCACTTTACTGGCGGGGGCGGATAGGGTAAAAGTGCCACTCCCAGGCATGACGAAAGAGGGAATGACATTACCGTCGGCAAGGCCTGAGACCCACATACCGCCGAGATGGCTGGCACCGTAGAAGGTCTGGGCCGGGGCTCCGTTGTATTCGATTGCAGAATCGACACACCAGCAATCTGATAGTGTAGGGAATACTCGGTCAGCCATTCGCTCAATCTGTTGAACCCACTGCCCGTTAATATATCGTTCCACAGCCATGTATATAGCATCGACATAGACTCCGTTAGAGAGTTCGGTGACGGTGCAGACCGAGCGGAATATTCCGTTGGTGTTATGCTGCGACCAGCCGACGATGTCCTGTTCCTTTAGGAAGGATAAGGTGAGCATGGAGCCATCGTTCCGAACGGCCCAGACCATCTTAAACGGCTCTTCGGCCCAGGCCCATTCGACGAGCTGGTAGCCGTAGAAGAGGTGGTTGGAGAGGATGGAGATTTCAGTTCCGGTGAACACGTTGAAGTAGATGTTATAAGCGAGATCGCGGACCTGGGCACCTTTCTCTTGGACGTATAGAACATCATAGTTCGCCACTATCGGCGGCATGTCGTTGGCGCCAACATAGCTCTGGGCGTTGGCAACGACGGAACTCGGAGTGACGGCTATGCCAGAGGTCCCGCCGTTGACGATCCAGGTTGCGAAGTCGGTTAGGATAATCATGCCCGAAGTGGCCGAAACGATGGATTTGATGGAATTTAGAGTTCCGGAAACCAGGGTGCCAGTGACGGCATCATCGGCCTGGACGGGGACGGAGATGTCGAAATCGGTGTAGTTCCCGGTCCTGGACATGAAGAAAGTGGCCGGGCTCGCGGGCGGGGCCGCGTAGACGGAGCGCTGTTGGAAGAAGCTCGGGACGGTGGGGTAGGTGCCTGTCGCTCCCATGTTAGCGTTGGCCGTGGCGCTTGGAGGGATGAAGACGATACTCGGCGTGGTGGTATAGCCGACGCCTGGGGAATAGACGATGACCTCCGTCACTCCCCAAGTGGAGTTCACCGCGGCGCCAGAGCCAGAGCCGGATGTGCTGAGCTGGTTCATGGGGTTGGCCGGGGCGAAGAAGCCGGTCACGCTGCCCGGAGCGGCCGGGGCATACCATTGGGAGCTGAAAGCGGTGACGGCTCCACCGCCCCCAACGCCGGTCACTTGGAGCTGGAGGCCGTTGGTGAAGATGACCAAATCGCCGACCGCGTAGCCCGACCCACCGGCCGCGATGGTGTAGCTGGTGACCTGGAGAACCGCGCCGAGGCTGGCGGGGATGGAGCAATCGCCTATAGCGTCCACGGCGGGGCAGTAAGTGTAGGTGCCCCAACCGGTCATGGTTACTGACTGAACCCCGGAGCCGGAGAATGGATTCTTCTGGACCGGAGGGGTTATGGTCATGTCCGGGGCGATGTTCTGGTCGACGAAAGACGTCGAGGTGGTTTGGCCGATGTAGCCGAACTGAACCCCGACCGGAACAACACCGGTGTAGGACACCATGGATTTGTAAACGTTATAGGCGATGGCGTTTGGGGTCACATACCACTGAAGCTCGGTGGTTCCGTTAGTGACCCGCATGTCCTGTATCGGCCCAATGTTGAAGACCGGCCCGGGGCCTGATTCATCCCCTCCCTGGTCAATGGCCGTGAGTTGGTAGGCGTAGTTGGTCGAGCCGGCGGAGGTAAGGCTGGTTTGGTAGGTGATAATCGGCGGGCCTTGGACCACTGAGCCGAATATAATCGGGACCAGGGTCCAGTTGGTTGGAGTGACCTCGGAGAGGGAGTTAGGCGGGTGGTTGGGATGGCAGATGATGAGTTCGTTGGCGTTTTGGGCGAATTTGAGCTGAGATAGTTCCCAGGACTGATAGAAGGTGAAGATTTGGTAAACCCGTTGAATGGTGCCGCCGCCGCCATAGGCCGGGAAGCCGGTGGCATCGACCCAATTTCCCATCACGTCTCCGAGGCTCAGCTGCCCGTAGCCAGTGGCCGAGATGATCCGGTAGTAGCGGTTGTTGATCTGCGACATCCCGGCGACGCCGGAGATGAAAACAATGTCATCCTTGCGGTAGCCACAGTTCGGCGCAACGATAATGAGCGTGTTACTTTGGTAAGTGGCCGTTATGCCAATGCCGCCCTCTAGGACCGGGGCGCCTTGGTAGTAGAACCGAATATATTGTTGACCAAACTCCAACGCGAAACCAACCGTCGAGGAGAGTTGGTAACGGACCATCCGGATTTGTTCGTTGAGGCCGTAGACTATCCCCCAACCCATCCCGATCCATTTGGTCCCCATGCGGGTGCTGGCGCCACCGCGGTAGTCTGGGAACCAATTCCGCATCAAAGCGGAGCCGGATTTATACTTCGCTACATCCACCCGCGAATGAAGATTAGGCGACCATTCGCCTGAGTTGAACGAGGCCTGGATTACAAGCTCGGACATGGCTCACCCGAATATCGGCCACATGGAGCCCCATTCGAACCCGCCGAATGGACCGGAGTAAGGTTCGGGGAAGTCGACCCCGCGCACGCGCACGAAGTCGGGGGTGATGTCGTTGATCGTTAGGCCTTCGTTGGCGTCGCCGGTTCGGGCGGTTTCGATGATTTGGTTGCCAAGGCCTACGGAGTAGTTGGCCAGCTTCTTATCGCCGGTCAAGGCCATGACCACCCTAGCGCCGAGGATATGGGCCCAGGCCTCTTGGAGCTGATCGTCCATGAGTTCTGGATCGGTGATCCGGCAGACGTAGTTGAGCGTAGCGAATTCTTGGTTACAAAGAACCACGCGTTGCTGAAACGGCCCGTTGTAGACCACGTTGAAACTGGCCCCAACGCCGCCGACGTTGCTCGATCCTTGCGGGACAGGGTTGGGATAGCCGTAGAAGTAGCTCCCACCGCCTTTATTTGCCCCGCCATAGATTTGTTGGACCGGAAGGACGGTGGCCACACCACCGTAGGCATCGGTGGTTTGGACTGCGAGCTGGGCCGGGGTTCCCATTGGCGAAGAGCCGGGATAGTCTTTGGAGTAGCTCGGGAGGGTTATGACCTCCCCCGGAACATGACCCGAACCCGGCGCGGCCACTGTGGCCGAAGAGACGGTGTAAAGCGACTCGGTCTGGACCTTGAACTTCACCGGTGGTCCGAGCCAGAAACTCGGGGCTCCGCCAGTGACAGCGGTGGTGATCGGGATGCCAGAGGCAAAGCCGGTCTGAGTGGCCGGGATTACCGACACCGCCCTTATGCAGTCGTAGGGGTATTGGTATTCGTAGGCCCACGGCGGCGGCGGCTGGCCCGGCTGCCAGAGGGTGGTGGGGGCGGCGGGGTTTTCTGGGGTCCCTGGGGTGGATGTGATATAGACCAAATTCGCGGTTTTCGTTGCACAATCCCACGGCGCCATTCGGAGTAGGCGGAAGAGGGTGTTGTATAGGACCAAGTTGACCTGAATCGCTTCATTCGAGGTGTTGCCAGCTAACTCACCCGCGGACACAGTTGTCCGGGTCCCGAGGACCTGTAGTGCTCGGTTCGCGATGTCAAGGACAGCGGTCATTAGTGTTTACCCTGGGTCCCCTTGTTGCCATGGTTATCCCCGCCGAGCCCCGGCTTGGCCCTCATGTGTTCGGCCGGTCCTTTCGGCGGATCATACGGGAGAGGCTTCGCTTCACTAACCCCGCCACACTCAGCGCGCCGGCCACCGGGTTTAGACTCCGGGCCATATTCAGAATGAAGTTCACGGGCCATTGGGTTTCTCCTTTTCCTCTTGAGGGGCCGCTTCTTCCATCGCCGGGATGGGCTTGATGTCCTCCGGCTTCGGGGTAGGGATTGGCGCGATCTCTTCCGGCGAATAGGTCGGAATCGGCGCCACCTCCGGCTCCCGAATGTCCGGCGGGTAGGCACTCCCAGGCTCCACTTCTTCGGCCGGTTTCTCGCCCTCCGGCGGGGGATAAGGAACCGGCTCCCCAGAAGGGTAGCGACGAGTCCCTGGAGGGCCCACCTTCGTGGGCATCGGCTTGGGCTCGTTGCCGGCGTAAGGGTCCCCGCCTTCTCCCATAGTATACTCGATCGGTTTCTCGACCACTTCCTTCGGCCGAGCATTCCATTCCTCGACAATAGGCACGGCCTCGTCGTCGAGTTCAGATAGCTCTATCTGCACCGCCGCCATAAGCGTGTCGGTGTTGGGAACGCTCGGCAGCTTGGTATAGAGCTCGACGAGCGTCCATGCCTTTGTCCAGTCCATTAATGTTTCCCTTGTGATCCACAATGATGCTGTGTAACCCCGGTCTTAGGGGCCTCGTAGCCCCGACCCTTATATAGCTCAATGTGCTTTGTTCGGTGTTGGTGGACACCGATCTCAGACACCTTGTCGATGCTCACATGGTGGGCCTTCGGCTCGACCTTGTGGTCGGCGTAGGTCTTACTCGTTCCCTGCTTCATTCTTGGTTCCTTTCGGTAGAAATCTAGTATGGTCCCAACGGTTCCCGCCCCGCTCGGTCATCTCCCTTCTCACCTGCTCGAAGGCTCCAGCATCAGCGTGGAGGTCTTCGAGGAGTTGACGGAGCCTGTCGTCACAGCGCTCCATTTCTCTGGCGATCCAGGCCGGGATGACCAACCCGCGCTGTTCATACATGTAAGTGACATCATGGATGTCATGCATGTAGTTGGTGAACCGCCGCATCTTCTCCGGCACTTCGCTCTGGGCCTCATCGATAGCATTGGCGATTCGGGTCATCATCGACCGGAGGTGTTTGATGTCCCTGGCCATTCGTTCTAGTGAATCTGCAACGGTCATTTCTTTTTCGGGGCCTTCTTCGGGAGTTTGCCGCCTTTATCAGCGGCTATGAATTCCTTCCCGACTTTCTTCGGGATGCCGAGGGTGCTCTTGCCGCTCATAGCCGCGGCCATGGCTTTGCGCTGTTGTTCGGATTTTGGGGGCATGGTTATATCCTTGACATAACTACGGTTAAGGGGTTGTTGACACCACTCGCCGAGAAGGCTTGCCATTGCTTCTGGACTTCGCCGGTTAGGGTGAGGGCGCCACCATTCGCATAGACCCGGAAGCATCCGCCCAAAAGCGCCACGTTTGGGACCAGCGGAGAATCCGAGCCAGAATTCTGGATCATCATCGGGCCGATGAATATATCCACCGGCCCAGGGTTGTGGAAGGTCACTGACACCCGCGCGGGGTCGGGCGAGAGGATCGGTTGAGGGGTGGTTGAGATGGAGTTGAAAGCGTAGACCAACCCGCCGGAGGCTATTGATCCGGTGATGGCCCCGCCTGGGTTGGACTGGATGAACATTAGAGGCCTCGCCTACTGGCCCGGGAATTTTCCTCAGGGGTGAAGTCGGTGAGAGGTTCGAGGTCATCGACCGCTTGTTCCAGCGGAAGCTCAGGCTCCGCTCGACGTTTGGCGGTCAGGGCCTTGATGAGTTCGGAATTCTGTTGAAGAATCGAGGCCATGGTGACCATGAACTGGTCCATCCCTTCGATCCTAACCGGGGCCTGATTGGCCTGGGCCGATGCCATCGCCTCTTCGAACCGGTCGACGATGGATTGGGAATAATTCCCCGGCATGTCGGTGTCGGGCTTGAACTTCCAGCGGTCTTCGAAACCGGCCGAAATGGCCCGAGCTTCATCGTCGACCGGGATCATGTCTGGCGTGGGATCGCCGAGGAAGGCCAAGTCATGCCGCTCGCCTTTGTTAGGCAGGCAGACAATCACCTCGCCCTCCGTGTTTCCTTGTGGCCCCCAACGGTTAGTCCAATCCATTGGGTCCTTTGGATCGACATAGCGCGGGACAGTGAACTTCTTCCGAATCTGTCGGCCGGACCCTCGGTCGGTTTCCTGATACTCCCATTCAGTAGCATCCACGCAATGGAGATAGTGAGGGGTAGCGAGCTTCCATCTGGCCATTCGGTTCTCCTTTACCAAACGTAGGCGATCGAGACGTTGCCGCAGGCAGAGGCGTTTTGATATGGGCCGGTTATGTTGGTCGACAGGTCGATGCCGAGGAGCATGATGTAGCAGGCCCCGACACCTATAGTGATACCATAGGCCTGTTGCTCCGTGCCACCGTTAGGATCGCAGCCGCCATACTGCCCGCCAGTGACCATGACATGCTGAGTGTTGTTGTTGATCCACAGACCACTGGAGGAGTTAGGGTGGGTCCAGCTGTTATTACAGGCCATTCCATTGGAGATCGACATGCTTTGGGTCGAATCAACAAACATCCCATGGCCTTGGTTTCGCCACATCAACGGGCTGTCGAACTGGAACGCGCCACAAAGCGACGAGGCTACGTTGCAGTTGATCTGAAACCCATTCCCCGCACTGGCGCCGGCGATGACGTTGGTCAATTTGACGTAGTAAATTCCGGTGCCAACGGAGGGTTGAATGAGCATGCCCTCGGAGTTGAACGTCAATATGTCGTTTTCGAGGAAGGTGTATTGAGTATTATGGCCGGCCGATGGATAAAGCCCGATCCCAATGCCGGTGCTGAACCCGGTGGCGTTGACGTTGGTGACCCGGATGGCGTTGGTGTTGTCCAGCCAAATTCCCCAGCCGCCGGTATAGCCGCCGCCGGCGATAATTCGGCCGTGGTCGATGTCGAGATCGCCAACAACGCCCGAGTTATCATTCCCCACCAATATCCCGTTTCGGGTAAGCATGTAGAAGTTGTGGATATAGCCGATATCTTGGCTCGCGCCACCTTCCCAAGCTACGCCCCAACTCGATCCGTAGGTTTCAAAGTTGTCGAGAAGGACGTGAGAGGAATTGGCGACGTAGATAGTCTGCCCAACGGTCTGGAAAGTGGAATGTTGGAGTTGAATGTCCCTAACAGCGACATAGCTCGCGTTGGCGATGTAAATCATCGTCGCGCCATCGCCAGCGGTGTTGTAGAGAACGGTATTGTCCCTACCTTGGCCGACGAGGTAGACGTGCGACGGGAGAGTTAGGGTATTCGAAAGAACGCAGAGCCCGTTCGGAAGAACGATCATGCCGCCAAAGTATTGGTTCGAGACTCCGTTGATTAAGGTCTGAAGGGCATACCAATCATCGGTCGAACCGTCGCATCTAACTCCAGTATCGGCGCCGGTCGCGAAGACCGAGAGGCGGTTGGCGATTGGGATGTTAACAGCTCCCGCGAACTTCGGGTTGGTGTAGAATCCGTTGGAGCAATTGTGGACATAGGCGGTCGTGGCTGCGTTGCCGGAGTTGTCGGCGCAAGACCAAGTCGGCGCCTGGAGGCCGTTGGAGAAGCTGCCGATGCCGGTGGCGCGATTGATCGAGAATGGGTTGCCGAGATAGGCCCCGAAGTCGTTGTAGCTGTAGACCCCAAAATCCGACCCAACATTCCCGCCAGATTCCGCGGCCGCGTTACCGAACTGGAGCTGCCACCGTAGGATCCCATTGGTCCAGCCTTGAAGGGCGCTGGCACCTGGGCCAAGGGCGTGGTTGAGGGCCATAATCGCGTTCGGGAATCCACTACCTAGAACCACCTCGCCGTTAGAGCGGTTGATATTAAACGGCTGGCCGATATAACCCCCGGTGTTGCTGTAGGCGTTGATGGCGAAATTCGAGCCCACGTTGCCAGGACCCTCAGGCGCCGAGTCGCCTAGAAACACGCCCCAACGAAGCGACGGGGTAATGGACCCGGTGTAGCCCGCAATGACATTAGCGTAGTTAGGCCCTCCATTCTCCAGGGCTAAAGTAGACGAGCCGCCTGGGTTGGCGACAGTGACCGACACGCCGAACTGTGGGTTGGGGCAGACGGTTAGGTTTCCGCTGACCACACAGAGCGGCGGGGACACCTGGACCCCGCTCAAGGCCTGTTGGACGAACGCTGTGCTGGCGCAGGCGTTGGTCGAATCTCCTTGTGGCCGCGTGGCGCAGGTCACATTCTGCGCATGGGCCGAAGGCGGGAGACAGAGACAAGCAGCGGTTGCGAGGAGGGCTGCGATTAGCGCTTTCATGTCAGTTCACCGCGCTGTTGGCCGGAGCAGTTCGGACAAACAATCGTAGCGGGACCGCTGTGCCGGCGATGTTAGCGTTGCCAGACATAGTGAGCTGTGCGGCAGTGACGGCGGTTAGGGTGCCATTCACGGCCGAGAACTGATTCGATCTCCAGTCGTCATTCCAGATCAAATCGCCGACTTTGATGTCGGTGGTGACCCAAGAGTTTCCGCCTTGCGGGGCGCCGACGGATGTGATCGTGGCCGCGGTGGTGGAGAAGTTCCCGACGGTGTAGGTGGTTGGGGTGTAGAACCTGGAGACGAGTATCCAGAAATACGTTCCAGCGGTGAAGGCGATCGGGGTAATGGCCTGGGCCACGCCACCGACGGTCTTGTAGTTATTCTGCTGAACCGCGGTGATCACCGGCGGCGAGGCAGCGGACACTGACCGAACCCACCAAACAGTCCCGGTTGAATCGTCCCAGATACAGTCGCCATTGGTTGGGCCATTTTGGAATATCGTGGCCGGTGTGTTGCCGGCCGGCATGGTGAAGGTTAGGACTAGTTTGCCGCCGGAATTGGCGTTGGTGGGCGTTCCGAGGGAACCCTTGTCAAGGGTCGTGATCCATCGGACTTGGGGATTGATCACCCCATCATCGTCGGGTTGGCCACTGGCGCAGAGCCGGTCGGCCAAGTAGCTGGCGCACTGTGGCCTGGCGGCATAGCGCTGCCTCGGCCCCGACCAGTTAGAGTAGAAACTGGCCACGGTGTCGACGTTGGTCTGTTCAAATGCAACGCGTTGCTTCGCTTGGCGCTCGTTGAGGTTGTTCCAACGCGCCATGATGATGCCTTGGCAGGTGGCGTTAGAGGCAAGGCATTTATACGCAGCCCCGTTGCCACTACCGACCGGACCACCAGTTCCATAGCGGAGCACTTGGCATTGGAAACGTGTGCCGTCGAAGGTGATATCCGGCGACATGTAGGAGGTAGTGAACACGGACCAATAGTTCGTCATCACACCGCCGACGAATCGAAGGCCAATGGCCTGGTTACCACCGTCGAGCATCACGAGCGGAATGCCTCGGGTGTAGGATGGGTTTTGGGCCGAAAAGTCGAACTGACAGTCATAGAAGCCGATCGAAGTCTCGGACCCGGACCCGGCATTGATAAGGCCGATCTTATACCCGGCCTCGATGTAGAACGTAACGAGGCTGAATGGGGCGGAGATTGATGTCGAGCCAATGTTGACGACGTTCATGCATCCCGAACCATCGCAGCCGAGCTGTGGGCCACCGATCTTACCGGCCTGATGGCCATAAGTATTTCCGTCCCAGATGACATAAGCGTTGGCAAAGCTACAGCCCTGCGAAGCGACTTCGCGGGATTGGGTGTTGCCGACACCGATGCAGACCTTGTTGTTCTCGAAGACGCAGTTGTCGGTGCGAGTGAAGTCGCCGTTGGAATCCCAGTTTGATGTCTGGCAAGCAACGGCTACAACGAACCCGTGGAAGCCACAGTTGCGCATGAAGGTGTTTGAGGACGGGGTCTGGTTGCCGGTGTTGGTCGTCAGACCGACCGTGGAATACATCGTCCCGCCACCCGCGTAAGATGGCCGAGTGAAGTTGGGGTAAGCTGGCGAGGGGATTGGGCCGGAGTAGGGATCGATGCAGATGCCACAATACTGCGTGTATTGGGTATCGGCCGCTGCTGACATGGTCGGGCCACCAGAGGCCGTGCCTACCCAATTCGCTGCGATGCTGTCGTCGTTGAGAGCACCGCCCACCAGGCCCATGTTGTTGTTGTTGATCCAGTCCCACAACCGGCCCCAGAAACTAATGCCGGTGATCATAGTGTCGCGGCCGCCGTTGACGCAGACGGCAGGGGCGTTGGTGAAGTCGCAAAGGATCAAAGGTGCGTAACCGGCGCCGATCGCTCGGCCTGGACCTTCTAGGCGACAGGTCCTGAACGCATCACCATAGCCGAGCTGGAGCGAGGTGGTGGTTCGGTAGCAGCCGGTGAGGTTCACCGCGGTCCTGGTAAATCCCCGGAAGCTCACTCGATCCGCAAGGCCGAAATACATATGCGCGTCGATGACGTTCTGAAGCGCAACGGTGTTGTCGGTCCCGGTCCAAGAACCGGCGGTTCCTTCGGACCATGCCGCATCGCCGACAGCTCCGGCCATTTCTGGGACCAGAATCTTCATCCCGCCAGCGTCGCCGCACCATTCCCAATACGTTCCGTCAGTGGAATGTATCCAAAGCGCATGGCCGGGCTGGGCGGTGACTCGGCGATACATGCTTGCTCCGCCGTCGCCGGGATTGGTATACCCGGCGATGCGGATGTAGTTGACCGTTCCAGCGATAGTTGCGGCCGTGGCCTGGGCCTTGCTGTCGAAATCATACGGATCAGAGCCACCGCCGGTTGCCGGCGCTAGCGCACCGACCTGGGCGCCGGTGGCCTTCTTCGAAGCACCGCCTTGGGTGACAATGAACAGGTCCGAATTCGACAAGGCCGAGGCGGCGGGTAGGTTGGTGATGGTGGAATCGGCCAAGGCCTTGCCGGCGATGACGCTGCCAAGAAGGCCCAGCGATACCGACCGACGGGTAACTCTTCTGCTCCTGTCGGCCAACTTAAGCGTCCCTTCGATGAAGCGACGCGTTCCACGGAATTTGCGTTGAGTCATGATCGCCTCACTTCCAATCGAGGTTTACTAAGTAAGTAGCCGCCGGAGGGGCGGTAGAATCGTTGTCGGCAATGCCGAGAGTAACACAGTAGCCAAGGCCGTTGACCGTCTTCACTCCAGGGCCGAAGGTTGCGTTGGCGATGGCGCCGATGGAGGTTGTAGGCGGTGGGGGCGGGGAGGTTGCGACGGGTTCCAGAATAACCCGCGAGGAGTTGTCTTCTAGCAGAACGTAGCCGTTACCCGACGGATCGATGAGCAGGAGCGACTGAACCGGCGGCGGTGGCGGGGAAGTCCCGCCCGGGGCCGCGGGGATCATTAGGCGCTTGATCGGGGTTCCAGAGCCGCAGACCGGAACGGTAGAGAGGTCGTAGATTTTAACATACGCCGGAACAGCTCCGATGCCGGATAGCTGCGCCCCGTAGAGGTTCGCTGAGGTGGTTTTGAGATTGATCCCGGTTGTGTTGGCGGCCGCGATGTTGCCGGTTGTGGTGGAGGGTTGGTAGGGCTGATTTGCTGGAGCATTCGCGACAGTGGCGGCGTAGATGCCCTTAAGGGCCGCGACCACTGACGAAGTTCCAGAGCCACCATAGGCCACATCGGCCGTGTTTCCGAGTGCGATGTTGGCGCCATTGGCTTCCGTCACACCGCCGATGGAATTCGTTCCGGCCGGGAGGGAGGAGATGGTGATAGCGTTGTAAACCCCCTTAAGTGCCGCCACAACGCTCGCTGCTCCACCACCGCCTGCGTATGGTGCGTCGGCCGTGTTGCCCAAAGCCACATCGGCGCCGTTGGCGATGGTCACCGCTCCGCCGCTTCCGCCGCCTCCACCACCTCCGGTCCCAGACCAAATGCCCGTGCCCGCGGAGAGGTTGATCGACGAAGTTCCGGCGGCGGTTATGGCCGCGATGGTAGTGTTGGCCCCGACGGTGAGCGCAAGGGCACCGCCGGGAGCCACTTGGTCGCCGGTGGTAGGGGTGACGGTGACCCCGGCGACACCAAGCTTCACAAACACGGCCGATGCGCCGGTGTTGTAGACAATCACCGTGGCGCCGACTGGCATGAGCACATTGGCCGTGGTGGTAGTAACGGCGAGGGTTGCGTAGTTTCCGTTCGGAGTAAAGCCGGTGATGGTGGCCGAGAAAGACCCGGTGGTCTTCAGGTTCCCGTTAACATCGACCTGAATCTGACAATAATACCCTGGATTGCAGGTCGGCGGTGTGGCCAAATAGGCCCCGGCGATGGCCGCTATTCCCGGCGGCGGAATAGTCTGCGCTTCCGCCGCTCGAAGGGCTATGACCGAGACGCTTGCGAGGAGTAACTTGCGCATGGCATCCTCACGGGAATTGGGCGTAATAGACTATCGCGGCTATGGTGCCTACGGAAGGAGTGAAGCAAAGGCCATCGCCGCGATTCGATTGAGTAATGGCGAAACCTTGGTGATCGGTCGACGGGGCCGTCGAGGACACATTCAACGCCGGGGTGATTGCGGTGGTGCCAGTGTCGCATGGGGTTGTGGTCTGGGTCCCGGTGGTGATCGTGAATGTGCCATTCGGCCCGGTGTTGGTCACATGCCATCCGCAAATGTAGATGGTCATCGAAACCGGCTGAGAGATCGGCGCCACGAGCTGTTGGGCAGTCGTCGGCCCAACGGCCATTATAGCCGCCCGGTTGCAGAGGATTTGGTTCGGTGGCCCAGAGATTGAGGTCTGAGGCCGAGCGGGAGAACTCAGCCCCAGCCACAGGAGACCGACCAAGGAGGCACAGAGGATCGGTCTCATGTTGCTACCTCAATGGATACCAGGTGTTCGTTGCCTGAACATAGCGCAGTTCCTTCGAGGCACCGGCCGCGAGGGTGGTGAGGGCGATATTTCCGCCCACTATGGTCTGCGAGCCCGAGGGCACTATAGAGAAGACGTTAGTGGCGAAGGCGGCGGTAGTGCCATTCACCACCTCCACAATCTGGCCGTTGAGCGGGGATGGCGGAAGGGTGATGTTGGCGGCCGCGGCCGGTTGGGCGGTGATGATGATGTCAGAAGCCGACTGCGACATCGTCATCGGGGCGGTGAGGGCGGTGGTCAGGACCCCTTGCGAGTTCTGGACCATGAACGTGCAAAGATACCCGGCCGATGGTCCGCCGGGGCCTTGGCCAGCGTTCCAACACTCCTGGCCGGTGATATTCGGCGCCGCTTGGGCGGTGAGGAGGAGGGCCGCTAGGGCCCCCAGAATCTTCTTCATTGATCCCTCCATTAATTCGGGATCGTGAGCCCGGGCGGATAGCCGCCCATGACTGCGTTAGCCTGCTCTGGCTGATCCATGCGATCGAGGACGATGAAGGAGGAAATGGCGCCAGCGGTGATAGAAGCGCCGCCAACGACATAGTTGAGCTGGAGGAACCGAGGGATCGGCTGGTCCAGTGGAGGCCTGGGAAGGTCCATGTCATAGAGCCGGGCGCCCTGAACCAAAGAGGCGAGAGCGTAGACCGGCGAGGCCCACCATGAGGCCCACGTGCCAGGGGCGCCAGAGCCGTTATCTGGCGCTCCCTGGAGAACCACTTGCAACGTTGCGCCAGCGCCAGCGACAGTAGTGGCGATTTGAACCAGCATCTTGAGGGCCGGGTCATCGCCGATACCAAGGTCTCTAGCGCCGCCTCCACCGGCCGAAGTCGGGAGGCCAACTAGCCCAAGGTCCAGGACATTGGTCGAGGTGTAGGTTCCGGTAGCGTGGACCAAAGAGGCCGCGTTGTCGAATTGGAGCAGTCCTTCGAGGATCATTACGTCACCTGTGCTTCGTTGTTGAGGATTGCGTCGCAGGTCCGGATCGGGACGCCACGGAAGGTGGTGATGACCTTACCTTCGAATTCTTCGAGCCGGAGCAGGACGTTGGTCTTGTTCATGGCCTGAAGATCGAGGTAGGTGCGGACAACGCGGTTGGCGTAGATCACCACGCGGCCCATGTTCGCCCGAACTTCTGGGGTGTCGGAGGTCTGGACGGCGGTAGCGGCCGCAGGAGCGGTCGGCATCCGATACAGCGCGCGGACGAGGAGGTTGATCAGGTTCGCCGCTGAGACACCGGTGAGCTGGGTGACATCGATGTTGCAGATTCTGGCCGCATAGCGCCAGTCGCGGAGGACCAGGCCGATTTCCCACTTAAAGTGGTCCCGATAGGCCTGGTAAGTGTTCCCGGAGACATCCTGCACCGGCCACTCGCCCATGTCCCTATGTTGAAGGCCGGTGATCTTTCCCTTTGGGAATGTTGCGTGGAGGGTGTCTGAGCCCCACGTAACGAGCCAGAGGGAAGTGTTGGTGTTAGACAAACCGCCTCCAGCGAGGATGTTCGCAGCGGTCTGTGAGTTGGCCGGGTTGATCGTCGAATATCTCGGGGCAAACCCGGTGAACCGTTCGGGGTTAGCGAACTGGTTCCCATAGATCAGCGTGGCCGCGACCTGTTGGGACATACCTTCGAGGAATGCCCGAACCTCCGAGAGTCTGAACTCAGCGGTGTTACCGTTGAGGTCGGCGATGTCTTTGTCGATCACCGCGTAGGTTTCGAGATTCCCGACGGTGTCGACGATCTGCGCGGTGGTTGATTTGGCGTTCGGGACGCCGGTGTTGAGCAAGCGCCAAGTGGCCTGGGGCAGTCCTGTCCGGACTGTGGTTTTATGGCCGGTTGGCAGGTTCCCTTCGACGACCAACATGTCATCGAGGATTTCATTCGTCTGCGAAAGTAGTTCGATGATGGAGGCGACTCGATAGCCGTCATCCATCCGTTTGGCCCAATCCGCATAGGTCAGGGCCGTTGCGCCAATGATAGCCATATTTGGTTCCTATTGTTCGAGTGGCTCGGTCCTGATCTGGGGGCTACCGTTCATCCCACTTAGGGGCTCAGGTGGTCGAAGAGGGAAGGTTCGGATACATGGCCTTTGCGGGCGAAGGTCGGGGCACTTGGCCGGTTGGGGTCTGCCCAAGAGGCGATGGCCCACCGCCAGAGACATGCTTTCCTTCGTTTACAAGGCCGGCGAATTTGCTCAGCACTCGGATAACGGCCGGATGATCGCCGGCGCCGGTTAGGTCGAGTGCATCGCGGAAATCCTTTTCCAGCGCCGCGTCGATAACGCGTTGGCCGGAAGAGTTCTGGACCATCAACGCTCGGCCGATATCGGTGCGGACGGTTTCCAGCTTTCCGGCGAGGTCTGGATGGTTAGTATAACCGTCTTTCCATTCCTTGCGCATACTCGACACCGATTCATCGATCTGCTTCTGAATCGCGATCTGGTTCTTCGAATACCAATCAACGAGCTTCTGGGCCTGATCCTGCGTCAGCTTGAGGTCTTTGAAGAGAGGAGTGGCCTCGGTGACGAGTTGGGCGGCGAGCTTATATCCCTCGGGGGCTTTGAATTCAGTGTAGGACTCGGGGGGTTCTTGCTGCCCGGTGGGCGCAGGCGGAACTTCCGGGGGCTTCGGGGCTTCCGGGGTAGGCGTTGGAGGCGTGTTGGCATCTTTGATCTCTCCGGTCGGGGTCCGGGCCTCAGGCGAATTGGCCAAGGGCGGTGTCGGCGTCGGTGTCGTCAGGTTCTCTGGGGCTCCGCTCATCGGGTATCTCCTGGACTTGTGCTTCGCGCATCATGGCGACGAATTCATCGGGACAGAAATTCACTATATCAGAGTATAGTTTCAAACCAACATTCCGCTCGCCCTTGGCATAGGCCTCGTGCAGGGCGTTGCCGGTGAACGGGTCGTTGAATATGTGGCAGAATTCGAGGATGTTGTAGAAGAACCTCCGGCCTTGGATTGTTCGCATCGCCACGGTGAGGAACTCGATCCTCTCGCGCTCTAGGAGTTGGGCGCGCTTTTCTGCGCGGCGAATGTCTTTCCGATTTGAGGCGTCGTAGGTCATTGGCCAGGTCCTCCGCCTGGGCCACCAGGTCCGACAGGGCCACCAGGTCCGCCGCCGCCCTGGCCACCCATGAGCGCCTGTAGCGCGTTCTGGCCTCCGCCAACATCCGCCTGCGAGAGGTTCTTGGCGCCTTGAGAAAGCTGTTGAGCAATAGCCGCTTGCTGCGCCTGTTGGTTCTGCTGCTGCCGCTGTTGGCGGATTTGCGCGAGGGCATCTTTGGACCTAATCATCTTTGGATCGTTGTTGAGCAGGCTGGACATCTTCTCTAGGGAATAGTCCGTGTCGATGTTGTCCATAATCTCCGGGACCACCCCAACGAGGTTGCCGGCCATCGACAGGACCCGTTCGATCGAAGCCGCCTTCGTCGCCGCCTGGGCCTGCGCGAGCATCGAGACGAATTCGATGTTCATCATCTTCCCTTGCAGCTCTGCTGGCGCGGGTGGGAGAATCCCGGCCCGATTGGCGATCCCGAACACGCGTTCGATGATCGGCTTCAGGACTTCGTTGTCGATGCGCTCAAGCGCAGGGCCGAGCATGACCAAAGACTCTGACTTCCTCAGGTCCCATTCCACGGCCGTTACATTCGACCGGGTTTCATACTGCGAGGCCACTCTAAGTACATCGTTGAAGAAAGTCTGGGAGAGGCGTTGCTTGACCATCTCCAAGTCGGCGGTGATTTCCTGAACCGGGAATTTGGTTTCATAAGCCGAGGCAAAGCCGGGCTTGCCGGCCGCTTGGAAGCCTTGGATGTATGTGATTCCGCCGGGAGTGAGATTGGCCGGTTGGTTCTTGAGCTGAACATCGGCCACAAGGGGCGGATTGACCATCTTGTCAATGGCCTGAAGTTTGCGGCGGGTTTCAAGCTGTAATTGCTTCTGATCAGGTAACGCATCCATTCCCGGGGACCGGCCATAGGCATCATTGGAGACCACGTCCCATCGGCCAGTAATCGCAGGAGGCTCATAGAAGCCGGACTTGCGGAGGAATGATTTCGGATCAGCAACCCCGCCTTGCGGCCCCGTCGAACCGCCCCATTCCCAATACGCTTCCCGGACTGGGAACCGAGTGGAGTAGCCGAATTCACTGGCTTTGCCATCGTCGTTGGGCTCTATAATATGCGCGATGATCAGTTCTCTGGTTCGGTTGGCGCCGGCTTGGTCTTCGTAGAGTTGCTTGATCGGATCGGAGACGTTGTCGAAACCGAACTGGTCCACGCAGGCATCGACGGTGAGGGTGAATTCGCGCATGAAAACCCTCGGCCGATACTTCCCATCGAGGTCGACGTAGTATTCGCCGAGGCAGGGATTGATACAGTATATAACATTCTCAAAGTCTTCGTAGACCAAAATCGAAGCTGTGCCAAAGACAACTAAGTCGAAATAAAACACCGCGATGGAGTTGTAGAAATTACTCTCGCTGAATATCAGATACAAGAGCCGTTCCACTTCCGCTAACCACAGGCTGACCGGAGTTGTCTCCGTAGAGTCTAGCCGGCCGATTCTCAGTCGGAACCATGGCTGCGTTGGGGAGGACTTGCCAGATACCAGACCTGAACCCAAATTCCGGGCGCATATCACACCCGTAGAGTCGAGTATGTGCTGGTTGATCGGCGAGCCACGGGCCAACTGATTTGGGGTTATAATCCATTTATACCTCCGGGGGAGAAAGTAGTCGGCCAGTTCGCGCCAATGCACCCACCAAGAATAGCGATTCACGCGCTCGCCGATCAATCGGCCTTCGCAATAGCGGCGATAGCGTAGGTCAGACTCGGTGGTCATGAGACTCCGGTAGGTTCTTGGCGTTGTTTGGGTTCTATCTTCTTCATAGGCCTCAGGCGCTCCACACCCGGGCGGCGAGGACGAGGATCGGGCGTTAGGGCTGTTTCAGGAGCATCCCCTGTCATGCCTTCATCGCGCTGGCGATATCTGAACAGCCCTCCCTTAACCGCTGAGCCGGGAGTGGCCGAACCGCCATGGCTGCTGACATCCGGCGTCTTGCCCATGAAGCCTTTATCCGGATCGCGTATATCTTCGATGTTCTTCGACCAGCCTTCTGGAACATTCGCGGCCAGTTCCTTCCGCGAATTATCCGGAAGATTTTGGTCGAGGGTAGAGCCTGGAGCGAAAAGCCGACCCTGTGCGTGCATGAGGCTCGCGGCCATGAGCAGGAAATGATCCGGCGGCATCGGCCGAGCGAACATCGGAACAACGTTATCGCTTTCGCTAGCCGGGACTTGCATGCTACGCTCCTAAGAGGGTCTTAGCGCCCACGTTCTGCTGCTGCGGAGCTGCGGCGGCGGCGGAAAGGAATGATTGACTCGGGCCAGTTGGGGTCCGGGCTGGTCCGGCCGGTGTCACCGGCGCTGCGGCCGGTTCCTGTTGCTTCGGGAGCATTTGCGGAATCGCTTGCACAAGCTGGGCCTCTTGAGCCGCCGCTTGCTGCGCTGCGATCATCTCTTCCCTTCGTTGGTGGGCCGGGGTGCCAGCGCCGAATGAAGCGAATAGGCCGGATATGGGAGAGGTCATATGGCTATCCTTTCGAATGGCTCCCATTCAGTTTCGACTGGGTCCTTATGCGGGAATTCCCCACCGGCCCAAGCGTTGGCCGCGAGTGGCCCGCCGAAGGTCAAGGCCAGGGCATCGAGATCATCGAGGATCAGGCCGGGATTGTCGTCCATTAAATCCTCCTTCGGGGTTAGGAGAATCTTCTCCTTTAGGTGCGTGTAGCGAACGGCCAGCATGGCCTTCTTAAGGTCCGGGTCTTCCGGAATGGCGCCGGTTTTTAGCCAAGACCTTAGCGCTCCATACATCGCCGCGCGCTTGTTGTAGTATTGTTCGCCGACTGTGTCGAAGAGGATTCCTGTAACATCATCCTTGCCAGAGAAGTTAACCTCATGGACAACGAGACGCTTCTCCCGGCATTGATCGACCACACCTCCGCCCACTCCGCCGCCATCGATGAAGATTCCATCTGGCCTCCATGCCAGCCATGATTCGAAGACACGATTGGCAAGCTCAGAGGTGGACACGCCGGAATAAGACTTACGTTCGATAGTTCTAGCATCGCGGCCCTTTCGAGGATAGATGACTGAGCTGTTGGTGCCGTAGCGAGCCACGTCAACGCCAATAGCGAGTGGGGTGGATCGGTCGGTGTAAGGTAGGTCGCGGGACATGGCCAGTTCGATGTCTTCCAGCGCGAAGAACTCCATCTCGCCGCGGCGTGGGAATTGGCCGAGGACACGAATCCTGACGAAGTCGGAATCCTCGCCATAGGCGCGAATCCACTTCTCAAACCGGGATTTGTTGGTGATCTTAACGGATCGGGAATCGATCTGGGTGCAGTCCCAGAAGTCAGAGTGGATTCCGCCGGGGAAGCATTCGCGGAATCGGCCGAGGTTCCGGGTCGGGTTGCCGAATACTAACCAGATGATCTGGGTGTCAGAATCGGTCAACGCGCCTTCGGCCGTTTCCCAGATGATATCGTGGATTTCCGACGCCTCGTCGAAGATTAGAAGAATCCGCTTGCCTTGGTTATGTAACCCGGCGAATGCGGTTGGGTTCTTCTCCGACCAAGCGATAGCATCGATCCGCCAAGTCCGCTCTCGGTCGGGGTCTTTGGCGAATAGCGCTGTAGCGGTGAGGGTGAAATGCGCGCGGGAGAACCAGCAGAGATTGAACCACTTCCCAAGCTCGGCCCAAGTCTTGGTCTTCAGCTGTGATTCGGTGTTGGCGGTAATAGTCCCGCGCATGTCGGGGAAGGTAGTAAAGGCCCAGAGAATGATCCAAGCGACGGTGGCGGACTTCCCAATCCCGTGGCCACTGGCCGTCGCGATCTGAATGGCCTCGTTTATGTTAACGAGTCTGGCCTTTATCTTCCGCATAAGGACCCGGGACCATTCATCCGGGCCGGAGAAGTTCTCTAAAACAGTGCCAGGCTCTCCCCATGGAAACGCTCCCATGGTGAATGCCTCAGGGTCATCGGCTACGCTGGCTAACCAGTCGAGTAGCGCTTCATCCATCATACCCCCGGGAGGGGGTAGAGGGCTACTCCATTAACCCTCTACCCCAGCTCCCGCATCGAGAACCCTTTGGCTGCGCCTGCGAGCAGCCTCGAGTTTAGCCGCAAAATCAACATTAACGTTCATGTTAATGGACTTCTTAGCAATCCCGATGCGGTCGGCGAAGTCACTAGCCACTGCTAGTGCTCGTGGTAGCGGCACTAGCTCATTGGCCTCGTCCGCCGAATCGAAATGATCTTCGATCGTGCGTAGAGACTTCCGATAGATTCGGGAAGAAGTCAAGAAGTTCAAATCTACTTCCGGGTCTAGCCGGGCATGGCGTTTCTCCCTCTCTTCAGCGATCAAGTCCACTAGACTCGGGTCGACCGAAAGGGTAACGACCCGGGAATACGAATACCCCACCATCTCGGCGACCTGTCGCAGGTTATAGCCGCCGGCGATGAGATAAGCGATCATGTGATGTGAATCGCGTAGCCTGGTTATCCGCCGCGTAGCCGACTTCGCTTGCAGATTCGCGAGATCGGCCCGTTCCAACGGCCGGACTCCGCGCAACCGCGGGCTCCGATGATCACGCTGGATTCTCATATCCCTTCTCCATATACTCAGCGCGAATCCGCGCCAGATCCTCTTCAATCCGGTCTGGGTGACTCGGCACCCAGAGAACCTGATCGAAATACACCCCCTGAACCGGGAACCATCCCGGCACCTCCTTCCCTGCCAGCTCCCTATGCTTCGCCACTCTCGCCAGCACATTCTTCGCCCGCCCTACACAAACCGGCCGACCGCGCCGAAGCAACACATACACCCCCATCCCCAACATCTCCGTCGAGTCCACCAACCGCCGATTCAACCAAACCACCAAACTTTCGGCCGGTTCCATTGGCTTCGCCTTCCTCTGGCTCTCGCCCTCTACTTTCTGGCCGTTTCGGCCAGCTAAGCACAATTCCTTATAAAAGTCAATAGCACAAAAACAACAATCGCGATCATCAATTCCAAAACGGCCAATTTTCAAATTTTCTGTCTGAGGGGGTGGGGGCCGCGCGCCAGGACAAAATTTTGGCCCCCGGGGTGAGCCGGGGGCCGGGAGGAGGCTGGTCAGTAGCCGGCTAGGCTTTCCAGGCCAGCTTGGCGCGATGCTTCTCGATAAACTGGCGCATCGGGCTGTCGGCCGGAGCCTGGACGTGATCCAGGAAAATGAGCCACTGGCTGGCATAGGCTGTCATAGGATGGCGCGAGTTGACGAATACGGATATCCCGCCTTTCTGGCCATCGCCATCGTTCACCTTCATGATGACGCCGGAGCCGCCCTTGCTGGCAAGCTGCGCTTGGAGTGCTGCATTCGCCGCGCTCTGTGCCTCGACGATTTTCTTGAGCTGGTCAATCTGCGCTTGCAGGTCTGGAAGAACGCTCATTTTCAAGCTCCATGTTGTGTCCGCCCCGCTTCACATATGGGAACGGGGCGTTTGGGTTTCAAGTGCGACAATTCGTCGCATGGCCAAGTCGTTGATTTCATTCGCTTTTCGCCGGTTTAGCCGGCAAAGATTTAGCCGCCAAATTAGCCGGCGAACGAAGCCGAAGACTGTAGTCTGGACTCACTCAGTCTTGCTCTTAAGTATGGCCCAGACTCCGCGCGCAGTTCCACATGCTGGCCAGACCCAATTCTTCGAACCTACCCTGATCAGACCCTGAACAACCCATGATCAACCTCGCATAGCCTAGCCTGAGCCTCGGACGCATTGTAAGCTCGCCACTAGTCACGGCACCCCACTACCCAAAGGCCTATTTTTATATATATATATACATATATACATGGGGTATAGGGGCCGCGTATAGTGCGTAACCGGCCCAGGCTAGACTATCGGGGGTAGGTCAGGGGTTGTTCAGGGGTTGGTCAGGGGCTGATCGAGGGACAAAGGGAGGATAATGGACGATTGGTCAGGGTATATCGGAGGAATTGGCCGAATTTTATTGTTGACAAGCCAGATTGCCTATGGTAGAATAGGCCATGATAGAGAATCATGCGGCGAATGGTCGCAGGGGGCTTCCGTTAGCCGGCGAAAGGTCCTATATTATAGGACGGGGCGGGAAACATGGAGAAAGAAGATGGATAGCTACACGCTTCTCAGCACGATGCAGAGCCTGGTGAATAGGACAGACCTTTCTGATAGGCTTAGTGCCGCGGAAAGGTTTGTGATCTTGTTCGCTATGGAAAGGCTTAGCGCACTGGAGAAAGCGGCCGATGGGATTAATCATGAGCAGACTTCGCGGTTGCTCTACGATGCTGCGAAGTTCTACCATGCGCATGGGGAGCGGATTAGGGCGATTAAGTATTATCGCGAAAGTCAGTTTCTTATAGACAGTAATGTTGGCCTGAAAGAGGCCAAGGATATAGTCGATGGCTGGCCCACGCCAGAGACCGTTATTGGCAATGCGGTTGTGGTTGTTAGTGACCGCAATGGCCGAAATGATTTCGCAGTCGGCCCATTCAAAGGGGCTCATGAGGCCAATGAATATGGCGAGGCCCATTTCAGCGATTCTGAAGATGGCCAGTCATGGGTATGGGCTCCGCTCTGCGAGGCGAATAAGCCATGAGCCGGTATCGGGTCACAATCACCCTCATCATCATCGCCCCGTCACACGAAAGTGTGGCGCGGCGAGTGGCTGATATGTTGAAAGACCATGTCGGCCAGTATGATGCCAAGTATTTCGAAATGGATCGCGAAGCTATCCGCGATGAAATCACAGCCTACGCTATCAAGCGGGGCATCGATCAAGATGACATTGGCGATGATTGGCTCGATCTATTGATCGACATGTTGGTGGATGCAAGCACATGAAACAGAACAGGAAACTCCTCGCAGCCTGGATTGATGAATTCGGGCTTGATGCAGTGCTCGACATGATCAGCGACATATGCATGGCCAAAGCTGACCGCATTCGCAAGAATTGGCGGCCACCGAATAGCCTGGAAGTGCGCTTACCCGGTAGATGGCCGATGATCATAACCCTTGGAGATGGTGACGTGAAGCAGATGACAATAACGCGGGCTAGGGCCTTGGTCAAAGAGGCCATAAAGGGCCAGGGATTGAAGCTCAGCCATGTCGCTAGGGAGGACATTGATAACGCTGCTAGGCGGCTGATCGAGAACTGGAAGGAATGGGACAAGCGGGAGAAGGTCGATGATCAAGGTTAATGTGATAATAAACACAGCGGACAGGGATGGTATCTATGAGGGCGAGGCTGAGGTCAATTCTCTCGACGAAATCCCGGCCACTGCGCTAGTCCATTGGCCTGATGCTACATCGCTCGAAATAGCCTATGTCTTCTCTGTAAACCCTATCACTGATCCGCCCGCGGTCCCACGTGCTAGCGCTGCGGTCAATGACTTCGCCCATATCAATCGCCAGCTTAAGCGCTGGACCCCATAGTCGCCGGAGAAGAGCATCTATATGGTGCTCTTCCTCGGCCACTAGGCCGCGCCACACCAAAAGGCCAAAGATGGACACAAACCAGAGACGTCTGCAGGCTGTCCATAGCGCCCCGTGGTGTAACCCCGACAAGAGGGAGCCAATCATGGCTATCTTGCAAGTGCCTATCACTAAAGCCGGTAAGAAACTGGCTGTCGACACTGAGAGCATCCCGCAAGAGATGTTCGATGGAATCTTCGCCGAAGGCATTAAGGTTTACCTTAATGCCAAAGCAACGAAGATTCATACTAAGGACCTCGAAGGGAGTGATCTCGAAGAGGCCCAAGCCGCCGCGATGGAGCAGGCTCAGAAGAACTTAGTCGCCATTTATGAAGGCAAGTTCCGCAAGGGTCGCGCTACCGGAATGGTGAAGGACGGGAAGAAAGTTCCCGGCAAGGTTATGACTGAGGCCATGCGCCTTGCTCGTAACACTGTGAAGGACGCATTGAGGGAGGCGGATATCCGCATTTCTCATGTGGAGGCCTCAGAGATCACACGAGCTGCCAGAGAGCTTGTGGAGAACAATGAGGACTACGTCCTCCAGGCTGAGAAGAACCTGGAGGAGAGGGCGAGCAAGCCCATTGCCAAAGATATCGCGGCAATGGTCAAAGTCTCGCCGAAGCTGGTCGCCAAGGCCGAAAAGGTCAAGGCGGATAAGAAGGCCGAGCGGCAGCTTTCTGCCAAGCAGGCCGGACTGCCTAAGACTAGAGTGCCGCCGAAACGCGGTTCTCAGCCTACCGCCTAAGTTAGCTTAGGCAACCGGAGCAGCAATGAGCAACCACTCAACGATGTAAGCTCAGGATGCTCCGGTCCTTAATGGACCGCCATAGATGAGATGGCGATAAACAAGGAAACCCTACAATGAATATCCAAGCATTGCTCGATGCGCTAACCAGCGCCAAGAATGATCAGGACGCGGTTCCTGCTCTGCGGACCAAAGTGGCCGAACTCGAAGCGGCGATTGAGAGCCAGAGAATGGCCAACGCGAAGCTTCAGGAAGAATTGCTGAATACGCAAGTTTCCCTGGAGTCTGAGACCAACCGTGTTCGCTCCCTGGAGGTGGAGCGGGATGATCTAGGGTTTCGGGCCGGAGAGGCCGAAGGGAAGCTTGCGGCGATTCTGCAAGTGGCTCGGCCTAAGGCTACTGAGCCTGAGCCAGTTTCACATGTGGAGCCGGCCGATCATCAAGACATGGTAGAGCCTGCGGCCCCGCAGCCTGTTCCGCAGCAGACCTATCACTATCCTTCGCCCTCCCCCACTCCATTCCCTGAGGCGGTCTCCGCCGGGAGGGAGGTTCAGCAGACTAACGCTGACCAGGATACTACCGAACACTCCGCTACCCAGGGAGGTGGTAGCAGCAATAGAGAGGTCAAGGCGGAGGCTGCTTACCGCTACCCGTGGGAGTCATATCAATGACATATCGTGTCATCGGCGGCCTTCACTTCATCCGCATCGGTAGATTCGGCCTGACTTGGTTCTGGCATAAGCGCTAGGGCTTGAGGGGGAGCTTCGGCTCCCCCAATTTGGAGAGAAGACATGGAAAAGGTTCGCTATTCCGAGGCCAATAATCTCAGAGTCCCGTGTGATTACACTGCGGCCGACGGAACGATCAAGACTTATCAGCGCAAGCTGCGGTCGCCTGATATCCTTCAATTCTTCAAGATCGGTGGGAAGTATGGAACCAGTGCCATTCCGGCCGATTTCTACGCTTTCGGCGCCATTGGGGATACTTATATCATCATCCGAAGCAGGGCTGGCGCCAGGGAAGATGCGGAGCTAGGTTATGGGCCGGCCAAGCGCAGGGTCGTCGCAATCTGCCAATACTGCGAAGCCTACGTCTGTCCTGGTCATCTTGACCAGCATCAACGGGGACGGGATTGCGCTAGTCGCCAGGGGAGGATGAGATGAAGCACCTATCCAGCCTGAAATATACCGATCCATTCGAGCGAGAGGGCGATCTCTTCGTCTTTATAGTGGATATCGGCGGCGGTATGGCCCAAGTCAAGCGCATTGGCTACTTTAAGGATCATGGCGAGGTGGTTCTCATCGCCGCGGTCAATGAGAGCCTTAGTCTTGATGCTGAGGTCACTCCGGGCACGTTGGTTTGGGAGCCAGAAGATGATTAGAGCTTGGGCCATGATCGCGCTGCTATGCAGCCTGCCGATACTGCTCGGCGCCAGCTTGCTCTGGCATCTAATAGAGCGATTCTTGGTCAATCCTGGATCGGTCATCATGGGCGCCATTATTGGCGCCCTTTGGCTTTGTGCCTCATTATGGGCCTTGGAGAGATAGGCATGACACACTATGTTGAGGACTATTCGGCCCTAAAAGGGCTTGAGAAGGTGAATAAGGCTCTTGATGATATTCGGAGCTTTATGGGAAAGGAAAAGTTCGATATGCTGACCATCACTCTGCGCGAAGAGCCGCCGCCAGATATGGACTATTTCAGGCTCATCTGCTCCATGATGGGAGTCAGTCACTATCCAGTCTTAGCATGGTATGTCCATGCTTGGGGCCTGAAAGAGTTCGCAAAGCACTACTCAGAGGAGGGTCAATCATAATCGATTTGGAGTCGATTATGCTTGATTTTCCCTGATATTTGTGGTATTATATAACCATAATTCGGGGAGAAGAGAGATGAACAACAAGCTTCGAGACTTCCAGCGCTTCATCGCTGGCGCAGTTAGGGGGAATAAGCCTGCCCCTCCAGCCGATGAATTTGAGCCTGAGATTAGGCCATATGGAGTCCCGGCCGGGCAGAATAAGCTAGAGCTATTCGAATGCGCTACCTGTGGCCGACCGCCGACTAGGCTGGAGAAGAGCAATCTGGCCGCATTCCTTTTCGAGGATGTGGTGTCGGCTAAAGAGTATCAGATTTCTGGAATGTGCCAAGCCTGCCAGAATAAGACCTTTCATAGGGAGGTATGGTCATGAGTGGCACGCCAGCTACATCGGCCGCGCCTAAGAATGCGGCCAAGGTTTGGACAGATACGCGGTATATCTATACAGAGATACCGGGCAAGCTGCTTGAGGATGGCAGTTTAATTCCTGCCGCAGTGTTCAAGTTCCCCCTCACTGAGGGGGGACTAAGCAAGGCCTTGGCTATTCACAAGGCCCAGATTTACGAATATGCTGGTCAGCCCATGCCTTCGAACGTGGCGCGGCGTTCGATGAACCCGCGCATAGCGGCTGCCCAGGCTATATTGCGGAAGAATGGAATACTGAAAGGATAGGCCGATGTTTCTTCCCTTATATCTCCGCGAGAAGACTAGCTTTGAGGATATTCTGAGGCCAAGGGAATGGGAAGCAATCTGGGCCATTAAGGCCGAGGCCAGGGAGCGACTCTGGGAGTTATATGAGACTCGTATATGGCCGGCCTGGATTGTTGACCGTCCCACATGCCTAGCCACGATGGCCGAAAGCCTCAGGATAGATAGGAGGATTTTGCACACCGTCCCACATCGCCGATTCCGTCCCACCTAGCCACCGCAGTCGAGAGCACCAGGAGAATTGAGCGGCCTTTAATCGCCGATCAAGCCAATTAAGTCGAGAGCATCGAACAGGGAAAGCGAGCCAATTGCATCGAGAGCATCGAACGTGATGAGCGAGCCATTACCCCCGATTGCGACATATGTCTCAAGAGCTAACCAGCTGTAGGGAGCGCACCAACTCCACTGAGTGAACCAGAAATAGTTAGAGCACCGAGTGAATGGAGTGAACCAAAGTTCCTAGAGCGCCATATCAGCGGAGTGAACCACGTCTAGCGAGAGTGCCAGATGATCAAAGTGAACCAATAAGGCAGAGAGCATCAACTCATTAGAGTGAACCACGTCCAGAGAGAGCACCGAGTGAATAGAGTGAGCCAGTGGGACTAGAGCACCGTTCCATGAAGCGAACCAAGAATACTGAGAGCACCACAACACCGGAGTGAGCCAAGAGTATTGAGCGCACCGTGACCAGGAAGCGGCCAAAAGAAGCAAGAGCACCAATTCCCCAGAGCGAGCCTTATCGTCAAAGAGCACCATCAGGTATAAGCGAGCCAGACCATCGAAGAGCACCGTCCATGGTGAGCGAGCCAATTCCCAAGAGGGCACCCCGTTATGGTAAGCGAACCATCACAAACGAGAGCACCGAACTAGCGGAGTGAGCCGATCCCCACGAGGGCACCATCCATGTTGAGCGAACCAAAGCCCCGTAGAGCACCGAAAGTGTGGAGTGGGCCAATACAGCGGAGGGCACCAAATGTAGTGAGCGAACCAAAACCTCAGAGCGCACCGCAAGCTATGAGTAAGCCAAAGGCTTAGAGAGTATCAAAACCGGGGAGCGAGCCAAACCTAAGAAGAGCACCGCAGGTAATGAGCGAGCCAACGCAAGCTAGCGCACCAAATGTATCGAGCGACAACATGGAGAAGAGTGATGGAACAAGTATCCCGAATGTCCAAAGACATCCTCGCAGCGACCACGTCGTTGACGATTGATGAAGTGAGGCATCTGGTCGACGCGTATTATATCATGCAGACCGACCGGAAGAGGTATGAGAGTCAGCGGAGCGCTATGATGCAAGAGCCGCATTCGGTCATTAGCTTTCTGGCCGATAGTTCGAGGGTTCTCGAAGGGCAGGTGAAGCTGGCCTTGGATCGATATACCGACCATCATCCGGTCGGGGGATGGATGAAGGGGATTCATGGTATCGGCCCGATCATTGCGGCCGGTATGCTAGCGCATATTGACATCCACAAGGCCCAAACGGCCGGAGATATTTGGCGCTACGCTGGCCTCGATCCCACATGCAAGTGGGAGAAGGGGCAGAAACGGCCGTGGAATGCACGGCTGAAGACGCTCTGCTGGAACACAGGACAGGTGTTCATGCGGAACTCGGGGAGAGAAGACTCATTCTACGGCCATCGGTATCGGGACCGGAAGACTTATGAAATCGCGCGGAATGATCTTGGCGGGAATGAGGCCAAGGCGGCGGAACTACTTCATAAGTTCAACAAATCGACAGATGCGTATAAGCATCTCAAGGCCGGCCGGCTACCGCCAGCGCAGATCGATGCAAGAGCTAGGCGGTGGACGGTTAAGCTGTTCCTGTCCCACTTACAGACTGTTTGGTGGTGGATTGAATTCGGCACATTGCCGGCCAAACCATACATCCTGACGAAGGAAGGTCATGGGCATTTGGTCCTACCGCCGAACATCGATGAGGAGCTGCATGATAAGCTTCTCGCGTGGAAGGAAGCCGAGTTGACCTAGCGCACCATGATAAATGAGCGATAGCCAAGTTGGCTAAGAGCACCACATAGTTGGAGCGAGCCAGACCCGAAGAGAGCACCAAAACGCTTGAGCGAGCCAGAACCGACGAGTGCGCCAGTGTGGTCTGAGCGAGCCACTTCGACCAAGAGCACCGAACCAAGAAAGCGAGCCATCTGATAGAAGAGCACCGAAATGCCCGAGCGAGCCAAAGTAACGTAGAGCACCTAATGCGGCGAGCGAGCCATCACAGTAGAGGGCACCATAGCGTAGGAGCGAACCAGACGCTTCGAGAGCACCAAAACACTTGAGTGAGCCTTCACAGTGGAGAGCACCGAATTGACGGAGCGGGCCAAATAACCCAAGGGCACCAAACCCAGGGAGCGAGCCGTCACGATTGAGAGCACCAAATATGTCGAGCGAACCATTTCGCAAGAGAGCACCACTCGAACCAAGTGAGCCATCCCAATTGAGAGCACCAAAACGTCCGAGTGAGCCTTTGACGTCGAGAGCACCGAGTATCAGGAGCGAGCCAAAAACATTGAGAGCACCGAAGCGTGGGAGCGAGCCATTAAGGCGGAGAGCACCGAAACACTTGAGTGAGCGAAGACCATGGGAAAGCTTGAAGAACTGATCCAAGAGGCGAATGATGCTGGCTGGTGGGTGAATAATCTGTTCCAGACCACCGAAGGCTGGCAGGCCAACCTGCGCTCCGACACACATGCAACGCAGTTCGGCCGTGGACCAACGGCCGAATATGCGATGCAAGAGGCGTTGTTTATGATCGCTGAGGCAATGCCGCTTCAGAGGATCGAGGTGAACTGGACCACGCAGCCATCGGTCAGGGAGGTTCTCCAGAGGACTCTTGGGCCGGTTTGTAAGATTGGAAGGAGAGGATTGTGAAAGAAACTCGCGCTGAGCGGAGGGCCAAATTCCGCAGGCTGAAACGGTTGGCCAAGATTTGGGGCACTCAGCCACCGAACTGGAACGACCTTAAACGGCCGAAAGAGGCGAAACATGATGATAGGGATAGAAAGAATGTTAGACACTAAGGTAACGAGCATGGATCAGGTCAAGACCGCGATGGACGAGATCGAGGGGATGATGATCCGGGAAACTCAGAAGCTTCGGCCGACCCTGCAAATGCGGCCGGTGCCAGGAGAGACGGTCATGGAGCGGCTGCATCGGATAGAGCAAAAGGCCGACCATCTCGCGGAGCGGATTAGCACAGTTCTCAGACATTTGGGGTTCGAATGATCAGTCATCCAGTTATTCCAACATTCGGCGGCCAAGTAACCAAAGGGGAGACATTCTCGAAGATCATCCATACTCTGGATGAGCTTCGGGATTTATGCTTGGTCATGGCGCACCTTCATAAAACCGAAGACTCGGCCAAGGATGATCTGATGGCCTTGGGCTGGAGGACGGTCGAGGAGCAGTTCCACAAGACCAGACATCTGATAATCCAACTAGCTCAAGGACATATTCAATGATGGAAACCGGAATATATGTCCGGGTTTGTGTCAGAGGGCGCTGGTGCGCCCTTGACATCGCCGATCCGGAGATGCCTGCACCGGAATTACTCGGTTGGCTAGCTTCGCTAAGCCAGGATGAGCTTGAGCGGACCATGTCGGTTGTCCGCTTGGCGATGGGGGTTAAGAGGAGAAGAGTCGAAAATCCTTGATTTTCCCTGATATCTGTGGTATGATGTCAGTATAATTGGAGAGCCCGAAATGGATATGGAAGTGAAACATCGTCCAACGGCCGAACAGTCTGCCTGCATCGAGGCCGTTTTGACGACACAGGACAACCTGATGATCCGCGCGCTAGCCGGAACCGGGAAGTCCGCTACGCTGCGCATGGCCGATGACGCATGTCCGATAGGGCCTGCGCTTTATTTGGTCTTCAACACTCGGAATGCGAAAGAGGCGACGAAGAAATTCCGGCCGTCAACGACGGTTCAGACCTTTAACTCCTGTGGTCATAGGACTTGGATGACTACATGCGCCAGGACCGTGGCGCTGAACCAAAGGAAGACCTCGGATATTTTCCGCCAGCTTCTGGAGAATGCCGGCCGAACCGATGCTGAAGAGGCCTGGGAGGTTTGGGACTGCGTCAAGGACGGGGTGAAGAAGGCCAAGGCGGTTGGATATATCCCGGCGACGCATCAGAGGGCCGTGAAGAGATTGGCCAGTTGGGACGATCTGAAGGCCAAGATGGATGAACAGCCTGGGCCCCTCGCGAAGGAATACATCGACGCGATAATGCTTGAGTCGATCAGGCAGGCTTATCTTGGGTCGATTGATTTCGACGACCAGTGCTACATGCCGGCCCTATTTGGCGGGATATTTCCTCGGTTTCCGCGGATCATGGTGGATGAGTATCAGGACCTATCGCCGGTTCAGCATCATATGATCTCCAGGCTTTGTCGGTATGGAGCGCGGCAGATCGGGGTCGGCGATGAGGCGCAGGCGATCTATGCGTTTCGCGGGGCCTATGACAACGGAATGGCCGATGCGATTGAGAAGTTCCAGATGAAGGTGCTTCCGCTGTCGGTCAGCTTCCGTTGCCCATCGGCCATTGTGGAAAATGTCCTCTGGCGAGTGCCGGAGTTCCGGGCCCATAAGACCGGAGGGTCGGTGAACTACGGCGGCGAACCGAGGGATGACGCGACGGTGATCTGTCGCAACAATGCTCCGCTACTCTCCATGGCCATGCGGCTTCTCTGCGAAGGCCAGTCGGTGGATGTGGCGGGGGTCGACATGGCCGAAAGGCTGGTCGGCCAGATGAAGAAACTAGGTCCGGAGGAAATGACCCGCGGCGAAGCGCTCCGCGAAATCGACGATTGGTTGTTGCGGAAGATTGAAGTGGGATCGAAATCAGCGCCCGATATGGCCGATTGCATGCGGGTGTTTGTGAGGAAATCCCCTTCACTCGGCGCAGCCATTGCCTACGCGAACCACATGTTCGCACAGGCCGGGAAGGTGTCGTTCCTCACCGGGCATAAATCGAAGGGGCTTGAGTTTCAGGATGTTTATCATCTGGAGCCGACCCTTTGCACGGATCGAGGGCAGGACCAAAATGTCCACTACGTTATCGACACTCGGAGCCTTGACTCCCTCACATATATAAGGACACCAGATGTCTCTACCTGAAACCATCTCAGCCTATCCAGATTGTAAAGAGCTCTATGAGAGAGCTAATGAGGACCCGATAGGTGTGCGGGCCCGAATGGAGAGTGAGGCGGCGGCAAAGCTGTTCCAGATGCGGATGCATCAGTATCGGTCCCTGGAGCGAAGGCAGAGCAAGCGGCTTTACGATCGCGATGATATTCGGCATGGTAAATCCGAATTTGATCCACTAGTGGTCAAGGTCCGCGAGGACACTGAAGGCCATTGGTGGGTCTACGTCGAGCGGGCCAATCTGAACACCGACGCGTTGGAGTCGCTAAGTGAACTATGAAGAAATCCTCGAACGGGCCCTAGAAGAAGAAATCGGCCTGGACGTGGAGATAACCAACGCGCCTCAGTTTCAGACCAACATCGCCGGTTGGCGAGAGAAGTATGGCCATGGGCGATATGACTCGCTCATGGTCTGCTTGCCCGGTATCCCAAATCACGTCTACATCGTGAAGAAATCAGTGGAGCTGGAATGAGCGACATAGATGAACTTATGGACAGGAATGCGCTGGAAATGGCCCCAAGGGACATTGACCGGATCATTCAGCTAAACCGAGAGGCCCGGGAAGCCCGAGCGAAGGGGATCAAGCCGGTCAAGACTAGCGGACCGAAGATCGACCTGTCGACCCTGGTGAAGGCGCTGGTTAAGGACAAGAAACCGGCGTCAACGCCATCGGCCGGCATAGGTAGGAGGGGGTTATGAGCGCAGATCAAATTCTCGATGAGGTTTTCGTTGCTCAGAAGACGGAGATGATCGACGAAGCCCCTTCGTTGTATATCGAAGGGACGGATGTTCAATACGCCTGGGACTCCACGAGCCTGGGGGACTTTAAACGGTGTCCCAGGTTCTACCAGCTGCACAGAAAGGAAGGCTGGACGGCGAAGAGCGAGAGCGTGGACTTGAGGTTTGGGAGTGAGTATCACCAAGCCCTACAAGAATATGACTGCTCGCTAGCGAATGGGGTGAAACATGAAGATGCCATCCACGACGTTATACGGGAGCTACTCATTAGGACTGAAGATTTTCGGCCAGACCCCGATACTCGGGCAGGCAAATATAAATCCCGACGAAATCTTGTTCAACTTACTGTCGACTATCTCGACTTCTTCGGGCCCAACGACCCGGCGAAGACAGCCATGCTGGAGAGTGGAAGACCCGCCGTTGAACTATCTTTTCGGTTCGAACTCGATTGGGGACCATCGGCCGGAAATCGACCATATATACTCTGTGGCCACATTGATCGGATTGTGGAGTTTAACGACCAGCTTCTCGCTACAGACCGAAAAACCACAACAAGGACCCTAGGCCCGTATTTCTTCAAGCAGTTCGAGCCGAATAATCAGATGACGCTATACACTCTGGCGGGTCAGATCATCACCGGCACACCGATTAAAGGGGTGATGATCGATGCTGCGCAGGTGTTGCTGGAGGAACCGAACAGGTTTGTTCGGGGGTTGACTTATCGGTCGCCGGAGCAATTGGAAGAATGGCTAAACGATTTGAAGATCACACTAAAGCAGGCCGAAGCTTGCGCGGAAGAAGGCTATTGGCCGATGAACGACACCGCTTGCGACAAATACGGAGGTTGTCCGTTCCGGGAGGTTTGTTCGAAATCACCTTCGGTCCGGGGTATGTATCTGA
>Ga0306925_10000080_pt1 | contig 49439 bp, 48 predicted proteins | sample flu12Cox44000176_FD_203755 | JGI IMG/M metagenome (GOLD analysis project Ga0306925, IMG submission 203755) | Lab enrichment of tropical soil microbial communities from Luquillo Experimental Forest, Puerto Rico - flux8day.12C.oxic.44.000.176 (v2)... | ecosystem: Environmental > Terrestrial >... | reverse complement strand
AAGACCAGGCAGCAGCTGGAGCCATCATGTGGGTGGTTGGTTCACTGGCCTTTTTGTTACCGGCCGCACTGATCGCGATTGAGTGCTTGTCGCGACGGAGTGTCGCGGTCGAGTCAGCGGTGTCGGCGAGCAAAACCCCTGCAGTCGATCGCGGCGCTCTGCATGAACCGCCGAATTCATTATGGCCAGGCTTGGGTGTTAGTAATCGCTTTCGGTCAGCACAATTCCAGGCACTTTCCTTCGTGGTGCTGTTTCTTGTCGCGTCTGCGGGATTGGTTCTGCTGTCGCGCTCAAGAGTGGATGATGATGATCAGGTGCTCCGCGGGGCGCAACAAGCTGGCCCGTTTATGATCGGGCTTTACGGACCTGAGGGAGATATTCCAGTGGGGCCGGCGAGCTTCGCCATTCTCGTGCAGGATTGGGGCAGTCGTCAGCTTTTGCTTGATAGTGAGGTCACCCTACTGATGCGGAACGCCACTGATGGTTCGGCCAAATCGCGGCAAATTGCGGCCTCCCATGACAGTGATAACAAATTGCTGTTTGGAGCGGAGGTTGATCTGGACTCAGAGGGATCTCGGTTGTTGGAGCTAGCCGTTCAACATGGTTTGGATCGCGAAGTAACCTCGTTTCCAATCAGCGTCGTCAAGCCGCAAGCGGATTCTTCGTGGCCATGGTTATCCATCTTAATTTTGGCTTTTGCGACTCTGCTTGCGGGACTGTATTTCGTTCGCCACCGAACCGCCAAATCGGCAAGCCCCGATATCTCCACTTCGTGAGTCAACGGCGCCTACTCCAAACGTGAAAGCGCGAACCTGGCGGCGTGATAACCGCACATTCCGTGTACTCCACCGCCGGGCGGGGTTGACGCCGAGCAGAGATAAATGTCCCGCGCCGATGTTGCATATTGGCGCCACGTCGGACGGAACAGCATCTGCCACAAGTCGGAAGCTCCGCCGACGATATCACCGCCGACAAGGTTGGCATCCATGGCCTCAAGATCAGCGGGCCGAAAGGCATGGCGAGCCAGAACACAATCGCGGAATCCCGGGGCAAAGCGCTCGATCTGATTCTCGAGCCGTTCAAGCATGTCGAAATTCGATCCGTTGGGAATATGGCAGTAAGCCCAGGCGGTGTGCTTGCCTTCGGGAGCGCGCGACGAATCGAAGAGACTCGGCTGCGTGAGCAATACAAAAGGCTTATCCGAATAGCGGCCATGGCTCATATTATGTTCGGAGGCAGCGATCTCGTCCATCGATCCGCCGACATGGACGGTCCCAGCACGAGTGCATTCGACGGCTTTCCAGGGAATTGGCGACGAAAGCGCGTAGTCGACCTTGAACACGCCAGGACCGTAACGAAACTTCGCGAGGCGACGACTATAGCTGTCGGACAAGCGCGGACCGACAATGCTGATAAGCTGCCGGGGTGTTACATCGCAGAGTGTGAGATCGGACTGAGGCAGTTCTGTGAGCGAATTCACGGGGCGAGAAGTCTGCACCGTGATTCCGAACTGAGCCAGGTATCCGCACAGCGCGCGAGTGATACAACCCGCTCCTCCACGCGGGATAGGCCAGCCAACGGCGTGAGCGGCCGCACCCAACATCAGACCCGCGGCCGAGCTGAACGGGCGATCAAGCGAAAGAAAAGAGTGGGCCGCGATGCCGGCAAAAAGCGCCTTGGTACGCGCATTGCGAAACCCCGAATTTGCCAGTGCTCGCGCGGAGTGAATAGCAGCTAAGCCGAACCTCGCCATGAGAAGTGGATGTTCAGGCAGAGGGCGGATTGGATGAAGAGTATCCTCTGTGAAGTCATTCCAACGGCTGGCAAATGGCTCAAATAGCCGACGCCACGCAGGACCATCGCTTCCGAGCTCCAAAGCGGCATCGTGGAGATTGCGCTCTAGCGTGACAGCCATGCCGTCGTCGAGGGGATGCGCGGCTGGCGCCGGAGGTTGAAGCCACTCAAGCCCATAGTCATGCAAGGGCAAGGACGAGAAGAACGGTGAGCCTGCCGCCAAAGGATGAACCGCCGAGCCGAAATCATGTTGGAAGCCGGGAAGAGTCAGCTCCAGGGTGCGAGCGCCGCCTCCGGCCATGGGCTGCGCCTCGTAGACCTCGACGGAAAGCTCCGCTTGTGCAAGAACAATGGCGGCTGCGAGACCGTTCGGGCCTGAGCCGATGACGGAAGCCGATTTCGGCTTGTTTCGTAAAGCTACCTTGAGCATCGCTCGCTCAGCAGAGTTTCCGCGCAGTTCCAATTAAACTCGCCGCGATAGTGTGGCCGCACGGACTAATTTAAACTCCGCGCGGAAGATCAAAAATAAAATGCCCGTGGATCGACTGAAGTCGTGCCCTGACGCAAACTCGCGTGAAAGCCAATTTTTCAGCATCCGGTACAGGCCATCTCTGCATAATCGTCGATTAACTCCGCAGCCAGTGACGCCAGCCCTTTTAAGGTCAACTGCGCCTCAGGACCGGGGCATTGGCGGCGGTGGCCATTCGACGACACCCAGCTTGCCATCAGGCAGACGGGTCAAAGTTGGCGCGTAAAGTCCAAGATTCTCTCTTCGCCACCACATGCCGGTCGCTCTCTTTTCGGCAAGCGAAGTGAACCAGTACTGCCAGATGACAGCGCGTGTAAATTTCGGCGGAGCACTGGCGAATGGATTGCCGGCGAAGAGTGCAAGAACGTCGGAGCTATTGGCGAGCAGGCGTTCCTCGGCGCTGACCACAAACATGTTGTCGCGCCAGGTGCCGAGTGAAGCGAACCAGAGGTTCCAGTCGAAGCGCGGCTGATAGGGAGCATAGATGCCCGGCGGCTTAGCGGGATCCTGCGGCTTGTAGCGAAACGGGTAGGCAACCCAGTTCTGGCCGTCGTTCGAGCCCTGAAATTCGATTTCATATCGGCCGCGTGTCATCACGGCGAAAAGCCCGTAGCGATTGGCAATGCGAAATGGTTCCAACGCAATGATTGGTGATGTCGGCAGAGGCAGCCGGCCGAAGGGAATCCAGAGCATCTGAACGGTGGTTGCGTAAAAGATCCAGGCCAGGACTACGCTGGTGATAGCCAATTTGATGGCGCGGAGATGAGTGAATGCAGGGCGCTGCACGCGATTTGGCGTGGCGGGTTCAGCTGAAAACTGAGCTGCACTGATTTGCGTCGACAACCGCTGCGGAAGCCAACGGAGCAGGAACCGATCGTCGAGCAGCAGAACTCCCAACAACAGCACCAAGTAATTCAGGAATGTGTAGTTCGCGGTGAGAATCACTGGGATCTGCCAGAGAGTCACGATGAAGAAACACACGAGACGCCAGCGGCGTGGCAGGAACAGCATCCACACAAGCCCGAGCTCCATCACCAGAGTTGCACCGGTTGCGAAGACATGCACTTTATGGGGTAGGTGCTGCGCGTACCAGCCGATCCAGGTAGGCAACGGCCCGTTCTGGTAGTACTCATCCATGGCGGTAAAGTTGCGCCATTGCGGATCGCCGCTGGCTAGCTTCACCATGCCGGACTCGAAGTAGATGCGAAACCATTCCCACTGCAAAAGGAATAGGCTTGCGCGTGAGGGCGGGTGGTTTCCTCCAAGGCCGGGACGCAAACCCGGAGGAGCGAAAAAAAGCGAGATGAACCCGGCTTCGAGCAGCATTCCGTCGGACTGGTAACCGGAGAAGTCCTGCGCAGCGCTGACGAACGAAAAGAAGCATATAAAACACACAACGAGCAAGCCGCGCGGCCACCAGTTGAGAACCAGAACCACGGCTGCAATCATTCCGATCCAGCAAATCGTCATCGCCAAGCGCGAACTGTTTGAAATCCATAGAAGCGTGGGAGCGTACCAGAAGCGCGCAGCTCCGAGTTTGGTGAGCTGGTGGAGATATTCGTCGGCGGGGAGAATGCCGTCAGGCCCAATCAAGCCCTTAATCTGAAAGGCAAGCGAATAGAACGCTGAAAAGTAAATCAGTCCCAGCCCGCGCAAAAACAGCCAGCGGGGCAGCAGGCGATCGCTGAGACCGGTTTCTGAAGAGAAAAGCCAACGGATTACGCCGGAGGGAGTCCGCTCCATATAGCTACGGCATTATATGAAGGCTCGATGGTTTAGGTTGGTTGCAGGTATTTTTGTGGCCCCGGAATCGAGTACAGGCCACGAGCTATACCAGATACGGCTGAAGAGTCTGCGCGATCTCAGGGGGAGTGATGACTTCGCCACAATTGAGGCGGTCGAGGATCTGCTCGACGACCTGCTTGGCCTGGTTTCGTTCTCGATGCAAGAGGAAGCCGTCGAAGATATGCTCACCGCGCATCGCGTCGGCGATCTCGGTTTCCTTGTCGTGCTCGCCGAGCTCGGTGAAGTACACCACCCTGTAGCGGCCGCTGAAATCGGCCTCGCGGTAGATTTCAAACATGACCTTCTTGGTGTCGCTGGTAAAGGGCATTGGGCCTAGTCGTCTCCTGCTGCGCTGGGCATCTGCGATTCTATACTTTGAGTTGCCAGAGGCACCAGCATCTCCTCTTCGCGCAAGGAGCGGTGCGTGAGTGACATACGCAGCTCGTGCTCGTACTCGGCCAGCCGGCGCTCGAGTTCCTTCGCGGCCTCCGCTTTCTTCAGCAGGTCCTCGCGATAGCGTTTGAGGAAGTAGTCGATGGTCTCAACTCGAATCTTGATTGAGCCGGTCGGCTTATTCTCGTCCAGATCTTTAAAGGCGAAATACGGCGTGCCTGAGTTCTCGATGATGCTCTCGATCACGTTGTAGATGGGCGCATCGTGTCCACACTTGAAATTGCTGACTTCGAGCGCAACCAGGTTGGGATGCCGTGCCGTGAACTTCGCCGCCCAGATCTTCTGGTTAGTGCTGGCGGAGTAGGCGTTCTTCCAGACGTCGCGTATATCCAGCGCGTGCGTTATCGCTCCTGATTGCAATTCTTCGCCGAAAAGACGGTCGAGCAGGTCTTCGTCGGTGGGAAGAAAACTCTGCGAGAACACTGGGTAGCCGAGCTTCTGAAATTCCTCCATGATTTCGTGATTCAGGCCGGGATCGTGGTGATACACACGGCCAAGCATCACAATGCCGAGACGATTCTCACGCTCCAGTTGATCGAGCACCTGACGCACGCGTGCACGCAGGCTGCGGTCGAAGTCGGCGAACGCCTGGTAGGCGACCTCGACGGCGCGGTCGTTTTCTTCTTGCGACAATCCAAGGACGGGGCCCCAGGTCTGGAACATCTGCAAGCCGAAGAGCTTGGGATCGTGGATGTTCAGGATCGGATCGAGATACTGAATTCCGTTCTCTTTGAAGACGTCGCTTTCTTTGATGAAGGCCGCCTTGACGGCGTTCGGCGTCGCGGTCACCGTGGGACACGCGTTGCTTCCGCTGCAGTTCTTTAGAGATTGGTGCAGAGTATCGATCATCGGGAAGAAGATCGTGTTCAGCGGCTTTTTCGCATGTTTCTGGAAGATCAGGTTGTACACATGCGGGATGCCGATCTTCGATGGGAAACATGGATCGATGGCGCCGCGGCCTGCGCCCGTGCGGTACAGCTCCTGCGTAGTGAAGTCAGAGTAGATGATATTCTCCGGCTGAACGCCCAAGCTCTCCAAGTACGCGCTGAACATCGGCGCATACAGATACATATTCAGCACGCGCGGCATTCCGACGCGGTGGTTGGCACGCGCTTGCATGAGGGCAATGCGCAGCTTGACACTCGATTTCCACGAAGATTTGGGAAGCGGGTCTGCCACGTTCTTGGGATTGCGTGAGCGCCAGGCTTCACGAGCCGCGATATCGACGAAGTTGGGATTGGCTTCTTTCAGCGCGTCCAAACCGGCTTTGATGCCGCGCATGGCCCCGACGTCTTCCACCTGGCCCTTTTCGCAGGTGGAAATAATGAGGCGCCGCTCGCCTGCTTGCAGTGGGACCTTCGACTTGAACACCGGCAGGGGCGAGGACTTGTCGATATCGCCAACGCTCACATCAATGAAGGTACGCAGGCAGTTGTTCTTGCAGAAATAGCAGCGGGTGTTTTCGTTGCGCGTGGTGCGATAGGCGATCTTCTGTACCGCGTCCAGCCCGATGAACGACGTGCGCTGTCCATTCTTGTAGAGACGCAGCGCTTCGACCCCGGCGCCGATGGCGCCTGACTCGCCGCAGTGCTCATGCACAATCACTTCAGGGCCGTGGTCGGTACCGTGAAAGTGCGAGCGGATGAAATCGACCTCGGACTTTACTGCAGCAAGGTTCTTTTGCGTGCCGCCTTGCAGAACGAAGCGCGAGCCCAGCTTGGCCAGGTTCGGAATTCCCGCAACATACAAGAAGATGTTCTTCGGCAGGACTGCCGCCAGTCCGGCGAGAATCTCTTCGCCGCGCCAGCCCTGGCGCTGGAAGTTCACGATGTCGGACTGCATGAACACCGCGCAGCCATATCCGAAGACCGGCATGGTGCTGGCGGAAAATGCTATGTCGGCATACTGCTCGACCTTGTAGCCGAGCGACTCGGCGGTGCCTTGCAGGAAGTATCCATTTCCTGCCGAACACTGCGTGTTCAGCTTAAAGTCTTTTACTCGCCCATCCTTGAGCACAATGAGCTTGATGTCCTGCCCGCCAACGTCCACGATCACATGCGGGTCTTTGTAGAACTTCATCGCCGACTCAGTATGCGCTACAGTTTCGACCAATGCGACATCAGCCTTCAGCACGTCTTTCAGCACGTCTTTCGCGTAGCCGGTCGTTCCCACTCCGAGCACTTCGAGTGTTGCACCTTGCGATTCAACCTGCGACTGAATCGCCACGAACATGTCGATTGCGTCCTGGATGGGGTTGCCGTTCGAGAGCTGATACGATTTGCACTGCACCTCACCAGCTTCAGAGAGCAACACCGCCTTCGTCGAGGTCGAGCCGCCGTCGATGCCAATGAATCCCTGTACCGTCTGGCCAGCAGTGAACGTTGTCCCCTCGAACTTCGGTATGGTGTACTGCTGTTTGAACTGCGCGAGCTCTTCGTCCGTGGTACTGAGTCCTGCGCTACCCGACTTCGCCTTTTCCGCCTGGCGGCCGACAGCGATGTAGTCCTCGAGACACTCCGTGCCGAGATAGATTCCCGCGTCGGGGTCTTCATCCTTGCCGAACTCCACCGCCCCGATTGCAGCGAAATACTGTGCGTTATCTGGAACCTTGATGAGGTTTTCCGGCTTGGCACCTTCGGGCAGCTCCACCTTGCGCTCTTCCCACATTTTGGGGATGTTCTGCTGCCAGGCTTCTTTCATGCCGCGTATAAAGCTGTTAGGACCGCCGAGCAGCAGCACATGCGGACGCAGCGTGTGGCCGCGCGTCAGCACGGTCAGATTCTGCAGCACAATAGCGTCGAACAGCGACGCCATAAGCTGATCAGGAGGGATTCCCTGCTTCTGCAGGCCATTGATGTCAGTCTCGGCGAAGACGCCGCACTTTCCCGCTACCGGATGCAGCTTGATTCCCGTGTAGCCCTGGTGACCCAGCTCTTCGGTGGGAATCTTCAGCTTGGCGTTGATCTTGTCGATGACGGCGCCCGTACCGCCGGCGCACTTGTCGTTCATCGACGGGATTTTCTTCTTGCGCCCTGTATTCTCGTCTTCTTTGAAGACTATGATCTTGGCATCCTGCCCGCCGAGCTCGATCACTGAATTCACTTCCGGATGCAGTTTTTCCACGGCGAGCGAAACCGCAGTGACTTCCTGCACGAATTTGGCACCCATGAGATTCGCCAGCGTGCCGCCGCCAGAGCCTGTGATGAAGATACGGCAGTTGTGCGGAGCGATGCCGGCCTCGTCCTGCATGCGCTTGAGGAACTCCAGCGTCTTCTCAGGCTGCTTGGTTTCGTGGCGCTGGTAGTCGCTCCAGATGATCTCGTCGGTCTTCGCATCGACAATGACGGCCTTCACTGTGGTTGAACCGACATCCATGCCAACCGTGTAAACCGCGCGATTTCCGGACTGTGCTGCGACTTCACGCGATTTCGCCATGATGCGCGCCGGTAGCGACTCTTCCGCAGGTGTGGAATTCGCTAGCGCGTCGAGCTGGATATCGATCTTCTGTGCGCTGCTACTACAGAACGCTTCGTGATGATGATGATTCGAAGCCAAAGTTCCTCCCGGGAGTGCAGCCGGTTTACTCGCCGAAGTTGCCTTCAATCCGCCGGAAACCGTGCTTCGCCTGTTTCAAAAGCCACATGATGACGCGCCGATCGTTGTAGCAAAAGGCGAGAATGTGGTTCAGGGTTGAGAAGCAGCTCTTCTGGCATTCCTTCTTCATTTCCTTCAACTGCTTCGTTTCGAACTTGTGATTTTCGATCGTGCCCCAGTCGTATCCCGCGGAATACATCGGGAAACACGGCGCCAGCGTCCCATCCACGCGCACGATGAGCGAGTTATGACCCGCACGGCAATTCCAATCTTCCAAATCGCCGTGGATGAAGTTCTTCATCTGCGCCAGACGCTGCACCGAGTTCACCATGTGATACCCGGAGTTCTGCTTGTCGATGAGCCAATCGATCAACTCTGCGACCGCCGGATGGTCCTTCTGGCGAATGAACGTTGGGTTTGAGTATAGGTGCTTGAAGTGCGGCTGCTCGGTCATCGGCGACTCGCAGATGTGATAGTCGGTCGCGATGCCGTTGTCGTGCGCGAGCTCGGTTAACTGCCGAACGTCGTCCATGTTGTTCGCGCAAATGTTGATGTTCAGGAACACTGAGTACCCGTACTTGTACTGCTTCTTCACCAGGTAATCGAAGTGCTTGCGGATGGGGACCATGGCCTTCGGCAGGCCTTTGCCGGGTACGTCATCCCATGAATCGACCGCGAGATTGACCGTACCCACACCGGCGTCGGCGATCTTGTCGATCACTTTCGGCCACATCAATCGACCGTTTGTCGGAAGATAGACCCAGAAGCCTTTCTTCACCGCGTAATAGATGATCTTGTGTGCGAAATCCGGACGCAGCAGCGGCTCGCCGCCCATCAAAGCCAACACTCCCGCCCCGCTATCGCGCAGCCAATCGATCGAGCGCTTTGCCGTGTCCTCGGTCATGCCGCGCACGCTGTTGTCGAACGCCCAACAATAGTGGCAGTCGAGGTTGCACTTCCATTCGTTGAAAAGGTAGGCAATGATCGGGTGAAAATCACCCGGCAGCACCCGCGAGCGGATGAACGGAAATGCCCATCCTCTCAGTGCCCGATAGATATGCTTGGTCTTGTGAGTGCGCCTTCCATTCTTCGGAAAGAAATCTTCGTCAGGAGCTGTGAGCAGCTCCGCATACTGCGGGAACACCGGCTCGGGCAGCACCTGCTCCTTGCCGTCTTTTGGGGGCGGTAGCAGGCGCGGCTGCTCCGGCGGCTTCATCAACAAGTCATGCAGTTGAACATCCAAGCGGTACGCCGGAGCTGGTTCGCTAACCGACCGCTCTTCGACCCCAGGCATCAGACTCTCCTCTCCACTCTTGTCGTACTTTCGTCGACTTCAACTGAGACTGCTAACTTACGCCACCGCCGTCTCTAGCCTCGGCTGCACCGGCGCAGGCATGCGACGCAAACGCTTCTTGCCATTCATCAGATCACTGACGTGCAGCACGAAATTCGCCGCCACGCCAGTCACGCCTTCCCGATGCGGCACCGGATAGAACAGGTTGCGCAACTCCGGATGCTCGGCGACATAGTCTTTGATGTCCTCAAGCCGCTTGCCCGTAGACTGCAATACCTGTTCGAACTCCATGCGTGCTTTTACCTTGGCTTCACCGAGCGCCATCTGCACGCGGCTGTGCGCATTGATCTCGCCTTCGCCGGAAGTTTCGATGGGCAGGAAGATCATCTCTTTGAAGTGATTCGCTACCGCGGACTGTACGCCGTCCGATTGCGACGACGGCATGCATCCGAACGGCTTCAACGCCAGCACCATATGGCACAACCGGTTTTTGGTGTAGTACACGTTCTTGCCGACCTCCAGGTGCCCCTCGCCGCCACGCGCGAACTCGTTGTAGAACGGATTTGCCATCTCGGCCATTTCCTTCTGATCGATCAGATGGTGCGCGATGCCGCCCAACCCTTCCACCACCCGGTGATACTGCCGCGCATAAACGCGCTCGCCCATGCCGATCATCCATTGCTTCTGGCGGAACTTCAGTTCGTTCTTCGCCAGTTTGTGCAGCTCCCACCAGTGGGGGTTCTTGTAAGGAGCATCCAGCAAACGCCGCGCCGCGGCGCGCGCCTTGACCTGATACATCATGTACATCACCCAGGTTGCGATCGGCTCAACTAAAACTTGCGCCCCTTCCCGTTCCAGGAACTCGAACATGTGGAAGTTGCCGTCGCCTTCCGTCGTCTGCGCCCAGAACTCGCCGATGATCTTCACGATGGGTTTTACGCGAAGGCGGTCAACTTCGATGGTCTCCAGCCGATCGTGAACCGCCTGCAGCGCATCCTTGTACGGGTTGCCATAGAGCTGTTCACGGACCTTCAGCAGGGAGTTGACCCAGATCTCCCATTTCTCGCCTTTGCGAGCCTTGATGCGTTTCGACATCCACTGCGGCAAGTCTTCGTGGTCTTCAAATGGCTTGCGTTCCCGCAGCATCGTGCACAGCGTGTCCACCGATTCGTGAAAGACGCGATCGGTTTTGCCCTTCTCGACCTCGTATGGCCGGATACGGAAGATCATCTCGTTCATCACGTCGCCGAGGTTCAGCGCGTTGAACATCCCCATACCGAAATCGACCGTGAATTTCAGCCCGGCCTCGCCTGAGGCGGCCTTCACGCCATCGTTCTGCTGGAAGAGCAGCACACGAAAGCCATCGAAGCCGGCGTTCTGCAGCGCCAGACGGTATTCCGATTCGTACATGCCAAACCTACAGGGCCCGCATGAACCGGCGGTAAAGAACACGTAGTTGCTGATGATTTCCTCGCGCGACACTCCTCGCGATTCGAGGCTTTGCAGGAACTTCACGAGATTGCCTACCGTGAAGTAGGTAGGGTTGCACTGCCCGTTATTGCCGTATTCCTTGCCAAGCTGGAAGCCGGCAACATCCGGCACGGGAAGAATTTCACAGTGGTAGCCGCATCCTTCGAATACGGCCTGGATGACTTTCTCGTGCTTCCAGGTCAGTCCGCCGAACAGGATGGTCACCTTGCCCCGCTCCTCGGCGGTGAAGGGTCGCTCCACGGGTCGTTGGAAGTGCCGCACGGGTCCGCTATCCAGCCCCATCATGCTAGCCAGCCGCGCACGTTCGCGCGCCAGTTGTAGCTGGATCTCTTCTTCGCTGCGAGGATGGCTAAGCTTCTCCAGAGGAATATCGACACGAGTCACGGGCATGTGGTTTCTCCAATCAGGTTTTGGATTGTGTGCCAAGGACTTAGCTTTTCACTGTGAGTAAACAGACGGAGAGTGAGTGACCGACAGGTACCACTCAGGTGGGACAACGCACTCACGAAATCAACAATCCGGCTTTTACGAATTTGGGTCGACGAGTGAGTTAATGGTTGCGCGAACGAACGAATCGAGTGTTTCTGTTACCTATCGAACGGGCTCGCCGGCGACACCCGGCAATCGCCGACACGGCTCAAAGTGATTCGATTATGCTCGGAATCGAGGGATGCATCAAGAGACCGGAAATTTTTTTCAGCAGAGGCTGTTTTTTGCGTCCGGCGGTCAGAAATCCCGGTGGCAGGTAATTCGGGTTGCCACCTTGGTTCGAGTTCCCTTGGGGAATCCGGTAAGTGGACAGACACATCACGACACAGGGCCCCACAGGGCTGCGGTTTTGGAATCCCGAATCTGGCGCAGACGGGCATTTGCTGGCAGAGAATTCGTCTCTGCCTAACAGATCAACAGACATCGTGGTAACTATTTGTAGTTACTAATCTTATTAGCGTTCTTTCGGTCGCCGGTAAATCCGGTAATTAGAGTGTTTTCGTCCCAGCTCCTCGGCCGACCAAGCTCACGCCTTTGCAGGATCGGCGGCACTTCAGAATGCGAGCAGGGGCAGTCCAAATCCATCATGCTGAATGGTAGGGTTTCGGGTGCGAATAACATTCCTATGGGGACGAATAGGGATTGCGACCAGTAAATAGCGTGTTCTAATACACTTCCGCTATGTCAACTGACCAGGCCCTATTAGGGTCTCGCGCCTTTGAGTCTCGTCATGGTGCCGAAATTCCAAATCAGTTTCAGAGCACAACGCTGATGCGACTCCGCGGCCGGAAGTCCACTGGGATGGTGTGGCTTGTGAGCTATGGAGTGTGGATCTTCATTGCCTTCATGACTGCATTTTCCATGTACTGGTTCAACACTCTTTTCTGGAAGCCGTCTGGGAGCTTCTGGCAAGAGCTGCGAATCCCGCTAATCAATAATCTGATTTTTGCCACCTTCACGCCGATTGTGCTGCAAATCAGCTTGCGTTATCCGATCGAGGTGTCCAACTGGAGGCTGCGCAGTTTGCTTTACTCTGCGGGTGCGATCGTCTTCGCGGCGGCTCACGCGCTCGTCCGGATGCTGGTTTATCCAGTGACTGACAGCATGACCCATCAAACGTTTCCGCTGGGTTGGTCGTTATTCGGGCGTCTCCTTCTCTATAGCCTGCCGATTACCTGGTTCTACGTCTATATGCCAGTCGTCGCTATTGCTCATGCCCTTTGCTACTACTGGGAGTTCCGCGACCGCGAGCTACGGGCATCACAACTGGAAACCAGATTAGCCCAGGCGCAATTGAGAGCATTGAAGAGCCAGTTGCAGCCGCACTTTCTGTTCAATACGCTGCACTCCATTTCGACTCTCATGCTTACCAACGTTCAGGCCGCCGACACCATGCTGGTACGGTTGAGCGATCTGCTGCGAATGAGCCTGGAAAACAACACAGTGCAAGAAACCACGCTCAATCGCGAGATGCAATTCGTAAACGGATATCTGGAAATCGAGAAAATGCGGCTTGGTGAGCGGCTGCAGTTTCGCTACGAGGTGGAACCCTCAACGTTGGACGCTCGAGTTCCACACCTAATCTTGCAGCCACTGGTAGAGAATGCCATTCACCATGGCGTCTCGCGGCGGGCACAGGGCGGAGAAGTGCGAATTACCTCATTCCGGCGCGCCGACAAACTGCACCTCGAGGTGGCAGACAACGGCCCCGGGTTTGCACCTAATCCTGAGTGGCAAACCAAGCACGGACTCGGATTGAACTCGACGCGAGAGCGGCTGCGGGTGTTCTACGGACAGCGACAGCGGCTCGACATTCACAGCGCTCCCGACCGCGGAACGATTGTCAGTATTCAGCTGCCTTTTAATACTGGAAAGGTCCCGGTGGTTTACGACCTCGAAGCCATACACGGCCTTCGGTAAGGTTCATAGAACCGACTTCAGCAATAAGCCGAGGTTGGCGCGATAACCACGACTGGATGGAAGTTCCTTACCGTTTACCAGCGTGACGATGAACTCCCCGCTGTTACACGGCTCCACCCCACGGATCTTCTTGATATTCACGATAATTGAGCGATGGATGCGAAGGAATTGACGCGGATCAAGCTTGCGTTCCATTTCGTTCATCGTGTGCCGCACGAGATGCCCCTTGCCGGCGCTGTACAGCTTCACATAATTGGAGGCGGCTTCGATCCAATCGATCTCATCGGTTGTGAAGAACAGGATTCGGCCCTCAGATTTCACCACAAAGCGTTCAGAAGGCGGAATAGGGGTGGCCTGAATGCCTTCTTCGACTGTAATAGCGCGCTGGGCTAAGTCGGCGAGAATCTCGTTCTTCGCGCGCTTCGCTGCTCGTGCAAAACGCTCCTCGTCGAAAGGCTTCAGCAGGTAGTCGACTGCTTCAGCGTCGAACGCCTGAAGAGCATATTTGTCATATGCAGTGGTGAAAATTATCTTGGGCCGGGTATCAGGCCCGATGGCATTGATGACACTGAAGCCGTCGTCATCGGGCATTTGAATATCAAGGAACATCAGGGAAATACGCAACTCATGGAGAGCGCGGACCGCATCTGTGGCTGTGGCACACTCCCCAACCACACGGAAGTCAGGATCGCGCCCAAGAAGAACGCAAAGCTTCTTGCGAGCTAGGACCTCATCGTCAACGATGAGAGTATCAATTGTCTGCATCGCGATACCCCAATCCCCTTGCGGGGCAACCCGTATTCAAAATCCCCCGCACAATTCCTTGTACTGCTTAGACGCAACCTTCCCCGATTTGTCATAAAAGAGGTACGCAAAGTGCCTGAATATGTTCCACGAAATGAACTTTGACAGCATGCCTGAGCAGATCGGTGAAAGCGCCCCTGGTGAAAGCGCCCCTAAGGTTGGTGCAAGCGTCCCACAGACGCTTGCGTCCAATGTAGTAACGCATAAGCTCGTCCCAATACCGTCGTCCTCGGGATAGCGACTTTACCCTGAGTGCGTCTAAGCAGGAGTTCGACAGTGTTGAACTTGGGGGCAGCGATGGGAAGCATGCCGGTAACTCATCGGATGGAACATTCGCAGCCGCGTCACGGGGCGATCAGGGTCGTGGCCTTCGAGCCGGATGCAGACTACGCTGACGAATTGCACCGCCAGTTATGTGAGTTGAGGGAATTCCGGTTGGTCGGCAGGGCCGTGAGCTGGGATGAATGTCGAACACTACTGGAAGAGCAATTTCCTGAGCTACTAATGGTGAGAACGACCTGCCTGCCTTGCAACTTGTCAGATTCTCTCTGCGAAACGGAATTTCCAGTCGTGCTTGGGTTGGGAAGGAAAGATGGTGCAACACTGCCGTGTGCCTTTGAAACGCTCGACCTCCCTGTTAATCCCGGATCCTTCCGCGAGGCAATGGAGCGCCTGCGCGCTGAGATCTACCGGCGAAAGCTGGGCGACCTCTCTACGCTCTTACGCAGGTATTTGGACTTTTCCCGAGGGCTTCAGCGGTTTTTGACTGCTGTCCGGGAAAATGGCGCAAGCACAGAAATACCCACAGAACATGTGATGTTCATGGTTGCAGACGGCAACTACGTGCGGCTTCACACTGCTTCCGAAGTACACGAAATCCGAGACACAATGTCGGGCATGACTTGCAAGCTCGATCCGGCGCAATTTGCCCGCGTACATCGGTCGTTCATCGTCAATCGTGCTCATGTTGCCTGTGTTCGCCGCAAGGAGGGTGCTGCCATGGCGGTGCTCATGAGTAATGGGACTGAAATTCCTGTTGGCCCTAACTACCGGGCAGAAGTGGAAAGCTTCGACTTCTACACCCAGCTGAGCGCCTGATTAGCCCCGAATCCCGCCAGCGGCAACTAGCTCAGCCGTATCATGACTTGGTTCTAGCGTACTGTCCTTGCAACACTGCCCTGTTGCGTCGCAACAGGTCCGGCTTTCGAAATTCGTCCCGTGACGAAAATCAATTCAGCGCTCGTCTTGTGACGAGTGTCAGGTGTATCCCAAGTCTTGCTTCCCGCCCTGGCATGGTCAGTGTGCAAGTAGGAGCGTTTCGTCGACCAGTTTCAGCCATTCGAACCAGAACATCGTGCATTCGCAATACAGCAAACGGTTCGAAAGGGAATGGCGAAGGTATTGCTCGACCAACGCTATGTCGAGTTGTCAAAGCGGCGACGGATTGCAAGGAGGCAACATGCGGTTTCGAGTTTGTGCGATCACGACGAACGGCGGTTCCTGCAGTTCGCCCTGAAGCTGGCGTTTTAATTGGGCTGACGGTCGTCCGGGTTAACGGGTTGGTCTACCGTCAGTCTGCTGCGCAGCATGGGCGCTCTTCGGAGCGCCCATTATTTTGATCTAACTTGCAAGTTCGTGAACCCCAGGAATGGCGGCTGCGGACTTACGGTTTCAATCCTGAACCAATCTGTCAGAACTATCTGTGTTTCTGTGTGGTTGCCAAGCAGGAACAAGGCCAGGCGGGCATCATTGTTAATGGCTGTGGGAGCAGGGCTTACAGCTGTGAAAGCGTTATCTTCATGGATGTTTGGCCCGAGATGCTGAACCACCGCGCTTCTGTAACGTTGGTGGGGAAACCGGACCCTCCGTTCGCACGCCCGGACGAGCATCTGGCGATCCTCCACTGCCGAGGTCTGGACTTCGACATCAGCAGACAATGGAACCTCTTTCGGCATTACGATTAACAACACACCTCGGGTGGACAGATGCCAGCGATTTCCGAACTTGCCCCAAAAGGGGTTCGAGGAAGGTGACTGCCCCGGTGTTAGCCTAGGGAGAACAATGAAGGCACTAGTGAAAAGCCGTGCTGATCGAGGCCTGTGGCTCGAGGATGTAAAGGAACCTGAAATTGGTATTAACGACGTCAAGATTCATGTGCTCTTAACCGGAATTTGCGGCACCGACTTACACATCTACAACTGGGACGAATGGGCGCGATCAACCATAGGCGTACCGCTCATAGTGGGGCACGAATTTGTTGGTGAGATCGTCGAAGTCGGCTCGAACGTATCGGACTTTTATCCCGGAGACCTGGTCAGCGGGGAAGGCCACGTCGTTTGCGGACGCTGCCGGAATTGCTTGGCTGGGCGTCGGCACCTGTGCGCCCGTACGCAGGGTGTGGGTGTCAATCGGCCAGGGGCTTTTGCCGAATACATCGTTCTGCCGATGAGCAACATCTGGAGGCACGATCCCAAGATCAATCGGGAGATCGCTGCGATTTTTGATCCATTTGGCAACGCGGTTCATACGGCCTTATCGTTTCCGGTTCTGGGCGAAGACGTGTTGATCACTGGCGCCGGACCAATCGGGATCATGGCTGCGGCAGTAGCCCGGCATTCGGGCGCCCGACATATTGTCATTACCGACCTCAACCCTTATCGACTATTCCTCGCCGAAAAAGTAGGGGTTACGCTGGCCGTCGATCCAAGGAAAACGACGCTGCAAGAGGCACAGAAGCAGCTGCGAATGCATGAAGGATTTGATGTCGGCATGGAGATGTCGGGATCACCGGCTGCCTTCCGCGAGATGTTGGCCAACATGAGTCACGGCGCCAAGATTGCCATGCTGGGGATTCCCACTTCCGAAATGGCTATCGATTGGCGTCGCGTGATCTTCCACATGCTGACCATCAAGGGTATCTACGGACGGGAAATGTATGAAACCTGGTACAAGATGACCGTCATGCTGGAATCCGGCCTAGACATTTCACCAGTGATTACGCATCGTTTTCACTATTCGGAGTTTGAACAGGGGTTTGAGGTAATGCGATCCGGCAACTCCGGCAAGGTGATTCTCCACTGGCAGTGACCGTTTTTGGGCCAACTTCCGAACGATGATAGGAGAGTCTATGCGGGAGATCGAACCATCCGATCTCCCGGATTTTTGCAGCCAGCCGACATTGGTACTCGGTTGGGGTAATACTCTGCCTGACTTTACTGAGACTTGGGTGGTGGAACACGAGGTCATCCTCAGCCCGCCTTGAGGTGACGGCCGCCTCTCGCGATGTAAGCAAGTAGATCGATCGGCGTATTCGAGCAACCCTCACGTTCCCAGACTTTACTGCTCATGCCGCGCGTGGGCTAATCTAGGATTACTGCTGGCCAATGAGTAGTGACTCGCAATTGGCACATTTGATGTCCAATCAGATCGACTTATCATGATGTTTCAGCAGAGGGAAATTATCGAAGCGATTCGGGACGAGATCGAGTTAACCGGTCGGGAACGTCGGTTCAAGGTTGCGAACGCTTCGATGCAGAAGAACACGATCAGAATCGAGTTGAGAATCGTCCCCGACGGAGGGCACATCGATTACACCCTGGAAGGAGGAACGGCGATTTGGGAAAGCGCCGCCTCAACCGTGGTGACCGTCTCTGTCGATGAGTCGCTGATTTACGTGCACCGCCTCACCGATCCCGTACCGCGAGGCGGTGACCTGATTCGCATTCGGCCTCCACGCTTCCTAGATGCGCTGCTGGAGTGCTGGATGGACGATGAGCTCTCAACCGCTTCCTTCTCCTGGGCAGCTAAAGCGCTGGTTGGACGCCAATTATCAGGTCTTGAACTCAGTCCAACATTCCTTGAACTTCGGGAGCGACAGAAGGCCGCCTACGCGTTACTTGGTTATCGGGCCGGGTTTCTCTGGGGCCCGCCAGGAACCGGGAAGACCAGGACAGCAGCATCAATGGTAGCGGACCTTGTCATCAAGCAGCCCGCGAGCAAGGTACTGCTGATCGCGCCGACGAATGCAGCTGTTGATCAGCTATTAATTGCTGTCGACAATCGCCTTGCTTCAACTGCCCGGGGGCAGTTTATTCGCGAACACTGTGCAAGGCTGGGAAGCAATTTCTGCGCAGGCTATTACACCAATAGGCTCCATCTTCTCCCGCAAGCCACTGACAAGCTGTTGTTTCGAAAGGCGAAGCTCGAGGCCAATCAGCCAGAACCAGAGGATCCCGACGCCATGGCGGCCTGGAAACGAGAAATGGAAGAATTGCTCGCCGAGACACGTTCCCAATTTGTGAGCACCCTATTACAGCGACGCGTCTTTGCCATGACTGCAGCCCTGGCCTCAATGCACTTCAAGGAGTTACGCCAGCATGCACCATTTACCCAACTTGTATTCGATGAGGCGTCACAAATTGGACGAGCTGTTGCCCTTATGCTGGCCCCTTTGGCTGATCAGGTTGTGATTGCTGGAGATCCTAAGCAACTGGCTCCGATCCACAGTGCAACTCAAAGCGTGGTTGAGAAATGGCTCGGCCGAACTTTGTTCGACGAGTATATGCACCAGCAGCATCCATCCACGTGTCTTCTCAACGAACAATCGAGAATGGCGGCGCTAATATGCAAAATAGTTAGCAGCATCTTCTACAAGGGCGAGTTGCGGGTAAGTACAGACTGCCTCAGGGACCCCATTTGGTCACACGACCGCCGGGGGCTCTCTCTCATTGGTTCAGAAGCTAGGAATGTCCACCTCATACAGATCCATGGTGAAGCGACTCCTCATGCCGGTTCCCATTGGAGACCCGAATCAGCGGAGATTGCGGTACGAATTGCCAGAGAACTAGTGAACAGCGTCGGCGCCTCATCAGTTCTGATTCTGACGCCATTTGTGCCACAAAAGAAATTGATAAAGGACAAACTGAAGTTAGCGGGTCTGAGCAAGGTTCGCGTCAGTACAGTTCACGGTGCACAAGGAGCCGAAAAGCATTCTGTGATCTTTGATCCAGTAAAAGGCGACAGCCGGTTCCTACAAAAGCGTCAAACGGGACCTAGACTCATCAATGTGGCGATGAGTCGTGCTCGAGGGTGTCTTGTCTTGCTGCTTTCCGCGGGAGACTGCAAGAATCCAGTTCTGGCTGATGTGGCCGAACTTGCACGGAATGATAACGGCTTCCAGCTCAACGTGTAAGTCGCGGGCTTGAGGCATATGGTAACCCGTTGCCAGTATCAAACAACTAATGCAGAACAGATGTGCTTGCGTGTGCAAGTGGTCAGCCAATAGGAAATTGATCAGAAACGTTAGGGCTGTACCGGATCCGCCGTGCAGTCGAGAGTTGCAGAGCGCCGGTGCGCTGGGCCGTCCGATACAGCCTGCAGGGAACCGCTTTTGTTCGCTGCGGCCGCTATGGGATTTCAGTTGACCTTGGTTTGGAAGCTGTTGGAAACAAGAGAGATTGCAGAGCGACCACGCAAGGTTTATCACTTTAAACCACCAAGCCGCGGCTCACGATGGCCAATCAAACGGGGATGTGAGAAATTACTGATACTTCCCTATTATCGAATCGCTTTGACTTCATCAGTCACCTGCGTTGCAATGGATAAATTGCACCGTCGGATCGCTCACGAAGTGACCCGGATGCGACCAAGAGAGAATTCGCTCATTAGCGCCGTCGTCTTAGCAGCAGGAAAGTCCACACGAATGGGAGAACCCAAGCAGTTGCTCCCATTGAACGGAAAGCCGCTGCTGGAACATACCCTGGCCAACCTGCGCAACGTCAAGTTGAACGAGATCGTGGTGGTAGTTGGCTGCGGCGCCGACTCAGTCCGCAAACGAGTTGACCTGCACGATATCAAAGTGGTGGAAAACAAAGACTACGAGCAGGGCATGGGCAACTCGTTAGGTGTAGGTCTGTCAGCCGTAGCAGAGGCGACAGACGGAGTGCTCGTTGTTCTCGCAGACCAGCCATTTGTCCACTCAGAGACTTACACACAACTTATCGACCAATATCGGCAGTCTGACGCGCAAGTTGTTATCCCGACTTATCGTGGATTTCGCGGTAATCCTGTGTTGCTCGACCGCTCGGTGTTTCCAGAGGTTATGGCGTTGAACGGGGATGTTGGTTGCCGCGCGATTTTCGGGAATCACTCAGAAGGAATCACGAAGGTAGCAGTGGATGATATCGGAATTCTGCTGGATATCGACACCAAGGACGACTTCAATCGGCTACAAGGATATGGAGACAGCGAGCGAGACCAGCAGATTCATGCCGTCGACTTGAGCAACAGAGTCTTCCCCGAAAGCGATGAATCAAAGCGGGCCAGGGGCAACATCATTCTTGTTGGTACAGAACCGGTCGTCATGGCGCTAGCGAAGTTGGCGAAAATTCTGCTGTTTCGTGTTACGGTGTTCGATCCGCTGCTGCGACTCTCCGACCTGCCCGAGGCGGACCAAGTGCTCAATTCTCTCGATTTCTCACATCTTGCAAACGCACGGAGCTGCTATGTGGTCATCGCGAGTCGCGGAAAGTTCGATGAAGAGGCAATCGAGCAGGCATTCGCAGCAGACGTTCCCTACCTGGGCCTGGTAGTCAATCGCAAACGAGCAGAAGTGGTGCGGCGGTGTTTACACGAGAAGGGACATACGCCTGAAAAGCTAGACAAAGTTCGCTCCCCTGCGGGGATTGATATAGGCGCGAACACGCCTGAGGAAATCGCGCTCGGTATCTTGGCGGAGATTGTATCTGTAATGAGGAAAGATGAGGAAAAATAGTATTACGGAGCTTAATTCTCGGTTCGCCTCAGTCCCCGACTTCGCAGTGCCGGATAACTGAATCGGAGGCGTTGCCAGTAGCCTCCAACTCAGATCGCTTCAGCTTCATCGGGGTGACACTGCCACCGCGTCGAAACGCGACCATTTCACTGACGATACTCAGGGCGATTTCTTCCGGTGTTGCTGCACCAAGATCCAGACCTGCAGGGGCGCGGACAGACCCTATTTTCTGCGCTGGAACTCCGGCCGCCGCAAGATAATCGAGCACCAACTTGGCCCGATGACGACTGGCTACGAGCGCTACGTAAGCGGCGTTCCCTTCCAGCGCTTTCTGGAGCCATAGGTGGTCGCGTTTGTGCTGCGTGGCAATCACGACAAAAGTTTTCGGACCGATCGGCGTCTCGGTGAGATCAAAGTCCTCGGTGACTAACCTAGATGCGTTCGGGAAAGATGCTGGATCCGCACCGGGATCATTAACCGTGATGTCGAAGCCCATTACATGACCCAGGGCTGACAGGGTTTCGGCAATGCGGCCGTGACCGACAACGAGCAGCTCCGGCTTGGGGAGTACGGGCTCGATGAAAACGTCCATCTTGCCTCCACAGGGCATGCCAACGCCGAGCTCTTCGTCGCGCATGTCTAAGGTGATGAGCTGGGGCTTGCCGGTTTCGATGCTTTTCAAGGCCTCGCTTTTGACAGCACCTTCGGCGCAGCCTCCGCCGACCCAACCGGTTACGAGTTTTCCGTCGCAGTCGATGATGGCTTTCGAGCCGCGACGAGCAGAGGAAGATCCTTCTACTCGCACCACGGTCGCGACTGCGAACGCCTTGCCGACGGACGTGAGTTGGGCAGCCTGACTGTAAAAGTCCCCGGACATACCTGGTGACGTATCATAGTCTTCCGCTACCGGGCCCTTCAACGGGCGGAGGCAGTCGTTGTACAGCGAGAAAGTCCGAGATCATTACGCTAACCCGCGCAATGTGGGCGCGATAGAGAATCCGTCCGGCAAGGCAGTTGTGCGTAGCCCTATCGACAGTGACACTGTCTTCATCACCCTGCGAGTCGAAAACGGCATTGTTGAGGATGTGAAGTTCAAATGCATGGGATGTGCGGTCGCGATCGCTTGTTCCTCGATGGCGACGGAGATGGTGCTTGGCCAGTCGATTGAGCAGGCCTCGAAGATCACGGAACAAGCTGTGGCCGATGCTTTGGACGGTATTCCGGACTATAAGATGCGTTGCAGCAATCTGGCGCCGGAAGCCATTCGCAAGGCCATTGAGGATTGGCGATGTCGGTCAGCCAGTTGATCCGGCTTGAGCCGCAGAGGCCCAAATTTGACGGGGCGCGGGGTTTTCACGCTACGTGCCCATGTGATAACGTAGCGTCCGCTGTTTGAGCTCTGTAACCCATCTCCATTTGCCGCCGTTCGGTGTGAACCCTCAATGATGGAGTAATGCATGATTCCGCCAGCCTTCGAGTATCTGCGGCCCTCAACCATTTCCGAAGCCGTTGCCCTTCTCCAGCAGTACGGCGAAGACGCCAAGATCCTTAGCGGCGGCCAAAGCCTGATACCAATGATGAAGCTGCGCCTCGCGCGGCCGGCGTATTTGATCGATATCAATCGCATCGCTGGACTTTCGTACATTAAGGAAGAAGACGGACATCTGAAGATAGGCGGTCTGACGCGAGAAGCCGAACTGGAAGAATCGCCGATTGTTCACGCAAAGTTCCCGATTCTGATCGACACCGAGCACGTTATCGCCGATCCGCAGGTGCGGAACCTCGCAACCGTTGCTGGAAATCTGGCGCACGGCGATCCGGCGAACGATCATCCTGCAACAATGTTGTCGTTAGGCGCGAAGGTCGTGGCCACTGGGTCGAAGGGACAACGCGTGATACCGATTGAGGAGTTCTTCTTGTCGGTTTTCACCACGGCCTTGCAGCCGGATGAAATCGTCACTGAGATCCGCATTCCCTTGCCGCCCGCGCGGAGTGGAGGCGCCTACTTCAAGCTAGAGCGCAAGGTCGGAGACTTTGCTACCGCGGCTGTGGCTGCTCAAGTGACCGTGGACAGCAATGGGACGTGTCAGCAAGTGGGTATCGGATTAACCAACGTCGGACCGACACCTCTGAAGGCGCGTAACGCGGAGGCATTCTTGCGAGGCAAAAAGCTCGATGAAGCGACGATTCATCAGGCGGCGCAATTGGCTGCCGATGAGGCGCAGCCGAGCTCGGACTTGCGTGGACCTGCGGAATATAAGAAGGGACTGGTGAAGGAGCTGGCGGTTCGCGCCCTTACGCGCGCCGTTGAACGGGTCGGAAAATAGAGTTTAGATTCAGTGGAGAACGCATGGCTAAGAAACAATTGGTCCGCGTTAAAGTGAATGGCCACGAGCGGCAGGCGGAAGTGGAACCGCGGCTCCTCCTCGTGCACTTCATTCGCGAAGTGCTAGGACTGAGGGGTACCCATGTCGGCTGCGATACTAGCCATTGCGGCGCATGCACCGTTGTACTCGATGGCAAGACAGTCAAGTCGTGCACAATGTTCGCTCCGCAGGCAGACGGTTGCGAGCTTCTTACAGTCGAAGGGCTCATGCGGAATGGCACCCTTCATCCGTTGCAGGAAGGTTTCAAGGAGGAGCACGGTCTGCAATGCGGATTCTGCACGCCCGGCATGCTTATGTCGTCCTACGTTCTGCTGCAGAAGAACAAAAAGCCTACGGAAGAAGACATTCGCTGGGGTATCTCGGGCAATCTTTGCCGTTGCACGGGGTACCAGAACATCGTCAAGGCCGTACTATATGCCGCTGCCAAGATGGGAGGAGGAGCAAAGTGATCCATCCGACGACTCCTGAAGTTGGTGGCATGGGCCACTCCATCAAACGTAAAGAAGATCTACGATTTATTCAGGGCAAAGGCAACTATGTTGACGACGTTCACCTGCCCGACATGGTCTACGGGCACATGGTCCGCAGTCCCTACGCACACGCGCGGTTGAAGAGCATAAACACAGAAAAGGCAAAAGCTCATCCCGGTGTGTTAGCGATTATTACCGGAGAAGATCTGGCAAAGGCAAACCTGGCATGGATGCCAACGCTGTATTTCGACAAACAGATGGTGTTGGCGACTGGGAAGGTCCTATTTCAGTCGCAGGAGGTGGCGTTCGTTGTTGCGGAAGACCGCTACACAGCGGCCGATGCTGCTGAGCTTGTCGATGTGGAGTACGAAGAGCTGCCGGTGTTGGTAGATCCGCACAAAGCGACCGATCCAACTTCGCCGATTCTGCGCGAGGATCGGGAAGAAAAGAGCAATCATATTTTCCATTGGGAAGTCGGCGATAAGGCGGCAACCGACAAGGCGTTCCAGGATGCAGCCGTAAAGGCCAATGTGCATGCGATTTTCCAGCGCTGCCATCCCGCTCCGTTGGAGACATGCGGATGTGTCGCTGACTTCAATCGCGCGACCGGAAGGTTAACGGTTTATCTCACGTCACAGGCACCGCACGCCCATCGGACTTTGTTCGCACTGGTGGGAGGGATTCCCGAAAACAATATTCGGGTGATATCGCCCGACATTGGCGGCGGCTTCGGCAACAAAGTTCCGATCTATCCGGGGTATGTGTGCTCGGTCGTGGCGTCGTTGACGCTAGGCCGACCGGTGAAGTGGATTGAAACGCGCTCAGAAAATCTGCAGTCTACAGGATTTGCGCGCGACTACCACATGACCGCAGAGCTCGCGGCGGACAAAGACGGTAAGATCCAGGCACTGCGCGTCAAGACGTTGGCCGATCACGGTGCATTCAATGCCGCAGCTCAGCCGACAAAGTTCCCGGCCGGTCTCTTCAGTATCTGTACCGGAGCTTACGACTATCCGAACGCATTCTGCGAAGTGGATGGTGTGTACACCAACAAGGCTCCTGGCGGAATTGCGTATCGCTGCTCGTTCCGAGTGACTGAGGCAGCGTATCTGATCGAACGCGCGGTGGATGTTCTAGCTCGGGAGTTGAAGGTTGATCCGGTTGAGCTACGAGAGAAGAACTTCATCCGGCCCGAACAGTTTCCGTACAAGTCACCGCTGGGTTGGAGTTTTGATAGCGGAAACTATCAAGCCGCGATGGATTTGGCTCTAAAGAAGGTTGGGTACGCCGAGCTGCGCAAGGAACAGGAAGAAAAGCGCAAGAAGGGCGAGCTGATGGGAATTGGTGTCTCCAGCTTCGTTGAAATTGTTGGCGCCGGACCAGCTCACACCTTTGACATCGTTGGTATCAAGATGTTCGACAGCGCAGAGATTCGTGTGCATCCCACGGGCAAAGCAATTTGTCGTATGGGAACAAAGAGCCAGGGTCAGGGCCACGAAACAACGTACGCGCAGATCGTCGCGCAAGAACTGGGCATTCCCGCTGCCGATGTTCTGGTGGAAGAAGGCGATACCGATACTGCGCCCTACGGCTTGGGGACATATGCGAGTCGGAGCACCCCGGTTTCGGGCGCAGCCACGGCAGTTGCAGCGCGCAAGATTCGTGAGAAGGCAAAGAAAATCGCGGCGCATCTGCTTGAATGCGGTGAAGAAGATCTGGAGTGGGAGCCCGGCAAGTTCTTTGTCAAAGGTGCGCCAAGCAAGGCGAAAACGATTCAGGAGATCGCGTTTGCGGCGTACACTAATCTTCCCCAAGGAATGGAAGCCGGTCTCGAAGCCGTGGACTACTATGATCCACCGAATCTCACGTTTCCGTTCGGTACCTATATATGCGTGGTGGACATCGATAAAGGAACAGGCGAGGTGAAGGTCCGACGCTTCGTAGCCGTCGATGATTGCGGAAATGTGATCAATCCGATGATTGTCGATGGACAGATTCATGGTGGCCTGACCGAAGGCCTGGCCATCGCTTTCATGCAGCAGATCGACTACGACGAGAACGGCAATGTGCAGGGCGGCAGTTTTATGGACTACCTGCTACCCACCGCTGTGGAAACACCGAATTGGGAGACTGATAAGACGTGCACGCCTTCTCCCCATCATCCCCTTGGAGCCAAAGGTGTAGGCGAGTCTCCGAACGTAGGGTCGCCCGCCGCTTTTGTTAACGCTGTCGTAGATGCGCTGGCGCATCTTGGTGTGCGCCACATTGACATGCCGGTCACGCCGTGGAAGGTGTGGACAATCCTGAAGGAGAAAGGGGTCGTGAGCTAGCTTGGCCCTGCGGATTGAAAAGACCTTTCAGGTGAGCCAGCCGATCGAAAAGGTGTGGGGACTGCTGAGCGATCTTGCGAAGGTCGCGAGCTGCGTGCCCGGCGCGCAGATCACAGAAAAAATCGACGTCAAAACCTACAAGGGCTCCATCAGAGTGAAGGTTGGGCCGAGCCTTACCGACTACAAGGGTGAAGTGCAGATTCTTCGGCTCGATCCACAAAATCACGAAATCGAAATCCAGGGCAAAGGGCAGGATGTGCGTGGCCGCGGCAGCGCGTCGATGACCATGACGGGAAAGCTCGTGGCGCTCAACGAAGGTGGGACCGAAGTGACCAGCATCTCCGAGGTCAACGTCGTCGGCATACTGGCGCAGATGGGATCCCGTGTCATCACGGAAGTCTCGAACATCATGTTCGACAAGTTCAGCCAAAACTTCCAGGATTTACTTCAACAGTCCGCCGATCCGCCCCCGGTTGCGAATGCTACAACAGTAGACACTGCGGTTCCCAGTCCGCGGAACCATCCGCCAGCGCCTATCGAGGGCGGATCCATCGCCTGGCAGGCTATCAAACAGATGTTCCGGAGTTGGTTGCGGGCATTGAAAAGTCTGTTTTTAGGCCAAGGTGCATGAGCGCAGCTTCCCCAGACCCGCAACATCCAGAGACGTTCATGGACGTTGATGCGCTTGTGCGCGAATTCGAACGACTGCGATATGTTGCTGACACGGCTCTAGCCACTGCCATCTACCTCAGTACGCGATTACGCAAGCCTCTGTTGATCGAAGGTCATGCGGGGCTCGGCAAGACGGAAGTCGCGAAGGTGCTGGCGACCGCTCTGGAGACACGGCTCATCAGGCTCCAATGCTACGAAGGTCTCGACATCAGCTCCGCGGTTTACGAGTGGAATTACCAGAAGCAACTCCTTGCCATCAAGCTGCAGGAAAAATCTGAGCAAACGGTAGAAGAGAAAGAGAAGCATATCTTCAGCCGTGAATTTCTTCTACAGAGGCCATTGCTGTTGTCGATCATGGAAGAAGATCGGACTCCGGTGCTGCTCATCGACGAGATCGACCGGGCAGACGAGGCATTCGAAGCATTCCTGCTCGAGCTGCTCTCCGATTTTCAGATCACTGTGCCGGAGCTGGGCACGATCCGGGCGAAACACGTCCCTTATGTGATCCTCACTTCAAATCGGAGTCGCGAACTCAGTGACGCGCTGAAACGGCGATGCCTATACCACTGGATCGACTATCCCAGTTTTGAGACGGAAATGAGGATTGTCCGCGCTAGGCTGCCAGGAGTAGAAGAAGAGCTGGCCCGCCAGGTTGTCCATCTGGTGCAAGCAGTGCGGCGATTGGAACTTAGCAAGCCTCCTGGCGTGGCCGAGACCCTGGACTGTGCACAGGCCGCATCGGCCCTAGGTAAACATGCACTCGATGTCGAGACGCTCGAGCAAATCATGGGCTGCCTTGTGAAATCGATGGAAGATAGCGTCGCATTGAAAGCAGCCGGCAGTGACAGCCTACTGTCGAAATAGGGTATATCGAATACCACATTCATCACGGTCCTTGAAGTGAGGCCATTGCACGAAAACCCGAGTTCTCTCGCGTCGTCAATCGTGTCGTTCTGCCGATTCGGCCGTTCTAGGGGTCTGCAGGTCGGAATGCAGCAGACCTTCGCAGCGCTTGAAGCCGCCAATCTTATCGGAGTCGCTGATCGGCAGAGATTCTTGTTTGTTCTGCGTGCCGCACTGTGCTCATCGCATGAGGAATGGCTGGAATTCGACCGACTATTTGAGGAGTTCTGGAATCAGGAAAATGAGCGATCCGACTATCCGGATAGCCGATCGCGTCGAACATTGGCCGGCTCGGCCCGAGCGCAACACTTAAGTCTACTGGTCGGCATCGAAGACGAATATGTTTCTTCGCCGCGCAGCGAAGGAAAACTTGTGGGAGGAGCGAGTGCGGAACAACGGCTCAAGAAGGCGGATTTCGCCGGAGCCTCGCAAAAGGAAATGGCAGCCCTCGAGAAGCTATCGATTCGGCTTCTGCGCCAGATGAGCATCCGTCTTTCGCGCAGGATGAAGATTGAGGCGAACCGCGATCGAGTGGACCTGCGCCGATCAATTCGACGAAATATTACCCGCGGCGGCGATCCGATGGTACTGGCCTACAAGGGACGGAAGCCGCAAAAGAAACGCCTGGTGATTTTTCTCGACATCAGCGGTTCGATGAATCTGTACAGCTTGTTCCTGCTGCGCTTCGCCTACGCTTTGCAGAAGCACTTCAAGAAAGTAAATACCTTTCTTTTCAGTACGGGCGTGGTGGAAATCAGCGACTTACTGCGGGCTCGCAAGTTGTCGGATGCGCTCACAGGAGTCTCTCAGCGGGTGCGGGAGTGGTCGGGCGGTACCAGGATCGGGGGATCACTGCGAGAGTTCAATCGAGGTGCTGGTCGGCGGGTGCTTTCAAGCAACACCTTCTTTATTATTCTGAGCGACGGTTGGGACACCGGCGCGCCTGAAGTTCTGGCTGCGGAGGTTTGCAAGACGCGCAGCCGGGTGCAAAAGCTGCTGTGGTTGAATCCGCTTTTGGGATTGAAAGACTATCAGCCGATCACGCGTGGCATGAGTGCGGCGCTCCCTCACGTTGACGTTTTCGCTCCGGCACATAATCTGGAGAGCCTGCTGGCTCTGGACAAGTATCTGTAACCAGCAGAGGGATCTGAGATGTTCGATCAATTCCTGAGCAAAGCGGACGAACTGCTGGCGAAGGGCGAACCATTTGCCGTCGCAGTTGTTGTCCGCTTTGAGGCTCCAATCTCAGGCAAGCCGGGCAATAAGGCGATCATCCAGGCTGATGGAACGCTTTGGGGATGGATTGGGGGAGGTTGCTCCCAGCCGGTGGTAGTAAGGGAGGCACTCAAAGCGATGGCCAATGGTCAGCCGCGGCTGGTGCGCATCAGTCCAACGGCGTCCCCAGAGAGAGGAATTGTGGACTACACCATGACTTGCCACAGTGGGGGTACGCTGGACGTTTTCATCGAGCCGGTCCTGCCTAAGGAGCACGTGCTGATTCTGGGCCGCTCGCCTGTCGCCCGCACTCTTGCCAGACTCGCGAAGACCATCGGCTACGCTGTTTCCGTCGCTGCCCCGGGAGCAGATCGCGAAGCATTTCCTGGCGCTGACTCTGTCCAGGCAGGATTGGATCCGGCCCGGTTCAAGATCACACCGCAGACATTCATCGTTGTTTCCACCCAGGGAGAGTCGGATGAAGAAGCGCTGGAAGCGGCGATAAACGCGGGTTCAGGCTACATTGCTTTTGTTGCCAGCAAGGCCAAAGCGGCCAAGACGCTCGACGATTTGAAAGATCGCGGACTACCGGCCGACAAGCTTGCCAAAGTCCGAGCTCCGGCGGGGCTCGATATACATGCCTCGTCTCCGGAGGAGATTGCAGTCAGCATACTAGCTGAAATCATTCAGCTGCGAAGAACTCCAGGTCCCGAACCGCGGCCCACTGCGGAACTGGCAGTGCTCGCTAAGACGGCCAAAGACCCTATCTGCGGCATGACGGTCGACACCATATCGACGAAGTACAAGTCAGAATATGCCGGTGACATGTACTACTTTTGCTGCGTTGGCTGCAAACATACCTTTGAGAAAGACCCTGCAAAGCACGCTCTTCCGTCAACTCAGTAATTAGAAATCTCGCAGGCCCGAAACAGGCTTCGCGTCAATTTGAACTGGAGTTTCGTCTCGCCAGACTGAAGTTCGGCTCAGGAGGTCGCCACCTCGGCGGAAAACGGCGAAATGTCGCACCAGCCAACAGCCTGTCGGCCTGAGCGCTGGTGATAGAGTCCTAGTAGGTTTACAACAACGAACACCTGTTTCCCAACCCTCGAGGTACACGCGATGAGAACGAACCGACGTTCCGTACTATTTGGTCTCGGGATCGTCTCGGTAACACCCCTGCTAGCGTGGCAAAAGCCCGTAGCCACGGAGGTCGTGACTGCCAAGCCTGATGCGAGCCGATTTGCATATGCCAATCCCAGCAGGGAAGGGTGTGGCCTGGCAAACTCACCAGTGAAGATAGCGCAGGCACCCTAAGCATTTTCGAACTGCACACCTTGCCGAGGTCCGGACAGTTCGCCATGTTCACCATCGCGAAGATGAGTGGTACTAGTTACTCTCAGGTAACTTCGTATTCGAGGCGGGAGACAACAAGTACAACTTGCAACAAAGTGAAAGCATCTGGCTCCCAAGAGGCATTCCTCACCTTTTGGGCAAACACAGGCGATTCAGAGGGAAAGCTCGTACTCGCTTGTCAGCCGGGTGGGTTCGAGGAGTTCTTTGATGAGCTGGGAAAGGTGCCCGCGGACCAGATGAATGCCTCAAAGATGACAGAGGTTATGGCGAAGTACGGAATGAAATATATTGGCCCGCCCCTGTTTGGCTCTCTTTACAAGGAGCACTAACTTTTGCTTGTTGCACGTCATCGCGAAGACCGTAGTTGATTTACGATAGGCTTGTCATTTGGCAGCACGAAGATGGGGTTGCGGTTGGTATAGCGTTTCCGGTGCCAAACAACAAGCCATGTTTTCAATGCTTTCGGAAGGCTCGAAATGACGTTGCGACATTTTCTGGTACATTTCTTGCACAAAGTGGTAAGCGTTTTCCGACGGCGGTTAGCGGAGAGCATGGAGAATATCATGCGAGCTTACGGCGTACCTCAGGGTCAGTTGATTACGCTGCGCGGCGGCAAAGACTACGAATTCGGCAAGTTCTCTTGGAAGGTCATTCCTAGCGTTCACTCGGCTCTCGACCACAAGCATTGTTTCAGTTCAAAGACCTTCCCGGATAGCATGAAAGCACCGTTGACTCTGGAGCAGATGAACGTTGAGGGCGGCACACTTGCGTACTTGATCGAGTTATCGCGAGAGGCTGCATGAGTTCTATGGCCATCTGCAATAGCGGTCTACGTGCCACGAGCGCCGCTCCTAGGAGAGTCCTGTTAGGCAATTTGGTATGTGGTCAGGAGCAGTGCCCCCAGTTGCCGCGGGTGACGATTCCGAGTTAGGGTGAGTCACAGAAGCGGAGTAACGCAAGCAATGGCAATGTGGCAGCAATGGGAAGGGCGCGTCGTTAACGGGAAATTTCTGCTGCGGCAATGTCTTGGTGGCTCGAAACAGAGTGCGGTATACCTCACAGAAATCAACGGCTCGAAGGTCGCAATAAAGTTTATCCCCTCAGATGCAGCGGCCGCGCAGCTACAAGTCTCACGCTGGGAATCGGCTGGCACACTTCTCCATCCACACCTGCTTCAAATTTTCGATACCGGTCGCTGGCACCCTGAGGGCGAGCAGGAGATGGTATTCGCAGTTATGGAATACGCTGATGAGAATCTCGCGGAAATTCTTCCTAACCGCCGGTTGACACCGGCCGAAGCGAGCGAAATGCTGTGCTCTACCATGGATGTGCTTGACTACCTACACCGGCATGGCATGGTGCATGGGAATATTAAGCCAGCAAACATCATGGCGGTACAAGATACATTGAAACTTTCGAGCGATGGAATTCGTGAGGTGGGTAACTCGGAGCAAGCCAGCGAAAGCCTCAGCGTCTACGATCCGCCTGAAAGAGCGCAGGGAATAATATCGCCGAGTGGCGATATCTGGTCGCTTGGCGCAACGCTTGTTGAAGCACTCACGAATCATCTGCCGGCGAGGGACAGAACGGACGAGGAAGATCCCAAGTTGCCGGAGAACATTCCAGAGCCGTTCAATGACATTGCGAAGCATTGTTTAACTTGGGATCCCAGACGCCGATTGTCTACCGCCGAGATCAGACAGCGTCTAGAGCGAGCGATGGTGGGGGCCAAGGTAGACGCGGCGATGCAAGAGATATCGAGTGTTGCCGGTGTGCAAAAGGCTCCCGCCCCCGTAACACAGAGAAATGCTTCAACGCCGCAGGAGCCAGAGACCGTTGTCGAATGGTTGGGAACGACAGGAAAGATGCGAGTTTTTCGTATAGCGGCCGCAGGTATTCTTGCTGTCGCTGCGATTGCCGCAGGAATTGGAATTTTCCACCGCCGTTCAAAGACTTTGCGACCCGCTGCGACTATCTCCGCGCCGCCGACCACTACATCTTCCATACAGCCAACGAAGAATGGCAGTTTGCGCGCTTCTAAAACGAATACCGGCAGCGTCGATCACGGGGCAGTGACTCATGAAGTTCTACCGGACGTGCCCGCAAAAGCGAGGAATACAATAACAGGCAAAGTCAATGTGAAGGTGAAAGTCGCCGTCGATGCTTCGGGCGCAGTCTCCAATGCGCTCTTGGTTTCGCGCGGCCCCAGTACATACTTTGCTGATCAAGCGCTGCAGGCTGCGCGGAGGTGGACGTTCAAACCTCCAACGGTTGACGGAAGGGCCATGCCGAGCGAGTGGAGCCTGAGTTTCGAATTCAGAAAAAATGGCACTACAGCAGTGCCGCGGCCCATTGCGCCTGGCGGGTAATTCGCGCAGCGTCGGCGATGAAAGTGCAACAGTTTGATTTAGAGAGCAGCCCTTCTGACTTCCATATCTGGGCAGGAAGGGCTGACGACTCGCCTCTCAAGGCTCTGACAGCGGCGGCTGAGGATCATCCTGCTACACCCCAGTTCTGCTCGATTTGAACTGTACTCAATCTCTGGGCAGCCTTGCTTACTGCATTTCCTACAATACATCTGGAGTCACAAGCGACTCGCCGCGTACGGAAAGGTAGCCTCGCCGACTTCCTGCCAGGCAGCGAGTCGAATCGCGAATTCTCTGGTTTAGCTCGGCAGTCAAGACCCGTACTCGGCTTTTCGCGTTCAGAGAATCTAAAGGTAGATGAGGGTCAGAAATAGGGTGAATTCTAGGCTAAAAGTAGTGGCTAGCGTCGCTCAAATTGCCGGGAAATGCGGGAAACATGCGAAACACAAGTACAGGTTGTTGATACGAAGAGACTTGCTAGCGGAGGACGCAGTCATGTGCGAAACCCTCTCTGCACGAATTCCTTGCTAACAGGGATTTCGCAGTTTTTGCGTTCTGAATTGTGCCTTCATGCTCCGGCAAACCGCAGATGCATAGTGGTCCTAAGGGGTGAGCGTGAGCTGGCGGCAACAATGCCTAGCCAGTGTAGACATGCACGCTCTTACGCTCCTCCCGCTGATGGTTCGGCAGGTACGACAGTAGCCAGGATTGGAGCTTGTCGAGATACAGATAAACAACCGGCGTGGTGTAGAGCGTAAGCATCTGGCTGACGAGAAGGCCCCCGATGATTGCGACGCCGAGGGGGCGGCGTAGCTCAGAGCCCATCCCATGGCCGATCGCGAGTGGCAGCGCTCCCAATAATGCGGCTGCTGTCGTCATCATGATGGGCCGAAACCGGAGCAAAGCTGCTTCGTGAATGGAGTCTTGCGAGCTTTTTCCTTGCCGTTCCTGCTCGAGCGCAAAGTCGCTCATCATAATGGCGTTTTTCTTGACGATGCCAATCAGCAGGATGATCCCAATCAGCGAGATCACATCCAGGTCCATGCGGAAGAGCAACAACGCCACCAGAGCCCCGGTTCCGTCTGAAAGCAGCGTTGAAAGGATCGTGATGGGATGAATATAGCTCTCGTACAGAATCCCCATCACGATATACACACCAAACAGGGCGGCCAGGACCAACAGCGGTTCGCTGGACAGTGAGTTCCGAAACGCGGCCGCCGATCCGGCGAAGTTGGTATGAATCGACGCCGGCAGCCGCAACTCCCGCTCCGTCGCCTCGATAGCGCGGGTTGCATCCCCTAAGGCAACGCCAGGTGCGAGATTGAAGGAAATCGTGACAGATGGGAATTGACCCTGGTGATTCACGGCCAGCGCCGTAGTCGAGACGCCAAAATGGACAAAGGTCGAGAGCGGAACTGCATTCCCTTGGGCGATGACATAGACAGTCTTGAGCGAACCCGGATAGTTTTTGAAACGCGGATCGACCTCGAGCACCACGTGATACTGATTCAGCGTCCGGTAGATTGTAGATATTTCTCTCTGACCGAAGGCATCGTACAGGGCATCATCGATCTGCTGCGGCGTGATGCCAAGGCGAGCGGCAGTATCGCGATCGATCGCGGCATTCTCTTCCAAGCCATTCATTTGCTGATCGCTGTTCACATCGCGGAGTTGTGGCAAAGGTTGCAGGGCATTCAATACCTTGTGCCCCCAGCTGTAAAGCTCGCGCAAGTTCTGGCCGGTCAGAGTGTATTGATACTGTGCGTTGGAACGACGGCCTCCGATGCGCAAGTCCTGGGAAGCGGTCATGTAGAGCGTGATTCCAGCTACATTCGAAAGCTTGTCACGGAGGCGATCGATTACCTGGTCGGCGGTTTCATTGCGCTGGCGGAGAGGCTTAAGTCCGATGTACATCCGTCCCGTGTTCACGGAACCGCCGCCTACGTAAGCGGCAACCGTGTCGACCGCGGGATCATCCTGGACGATACGTGCCAGGCTCTGGGTCTTGCTTTTCATGGCATCGAAAGAGATGTCCTGGTCGCCAACGATCGTGCCCGCGAGACGTCCGATATCCTGCTGTGGGAAAAACCCTTTAGGAATGTAAATAAACAAGAAAACATTTACCGCCAGTGTGAGAATTGTGAGGCCAAGCACAAGCCGCTTGTGCTGAAGTACCCAACTCAGGGAAGCATGGTAGGACCGGTTTAGCCAGTCGTACCCACGTTCGCTCATGCGATACCAAAGGTTGTGCTTCTGAGCATCATGCGGTTTAAGGAAATGCGCGCACAGCATCGGTGTTGTGGTCAACGACGCGACCAAAGACACCATGATGGCGCGCTGATCGCCACTGCGAATTCATGGAAGAGCCTCCCCACAATCCCGGTCATCAGCCAGATGGGGATGAATACCGCCATCAGGGAAATGCTCATGGAAACGACTGTGAAACCGATCTCCCGGGAACCGAGCAGTGCAGCGTCATAAGGCTTGAGTCCGGCTTCGATATGACGCATGACGTTTTCAATTACCACGATGGCATCATCCACAACGAAGCCCGTCGAGATGGTGAGCGCCATTAGCGAAAGATTGTCGAGGGAGTACCCCCAAACATAAAGAATCGCGAAGGTGCCCGCGATCGAGACGGGAACCGCAATACCCGGAATCAGCGTGGCCCGGATCTCGCGTAAGAAGACAAAAACAACCAGGATCACCAGCAGCACCGAGACGCATAGGGTAACTTCTACGTCGAAGACGGAAGCGCGTACGGTCTTGCTGCGCTCGTTTTCGATCTCAAGGTTTATCGATGCAGGCAGTGATGCCTTCAGATAAGGCAAGGCGGCCTTGGCGCGGTCTACGGTTTCAATGATATTGGCGCCGGGCTGACGAAAAATGAACACCAGCACACTAGGCTTGCCGTTGAAGCTGCCTGCGTTATAGACATTCAGAAAGGAGTCTTCCACATCGGCAACGTCGCTCAGGCGAACCGGCGCGCCGTCGCGATACGCGATTATGATGGGCCGATATTGCCTCGCACTCTTGAGTTGGTCGTTGTCGGTAATTGACCATCGCCTGCCGGCATTCTCGATACTGCCTTTTGCCCGGTTCGTGTTTTCCGCTGCAACAGCAGCTCTCACGGTTTCTAGGCCCAGACCAAGCTTGTTCAGTAGCGTGGGATTTGCCTCGATACGCACCGCTGGCGGGGACGAGCCGCCGATGAAAACCTGCCCTACACCGGGCACCTGGGAGAGCTTCTGGCTGATAACCGAGTCGGCCGCGTCGTAAATCTGATCCTGCGTCAGCTCGTCGGAGGTCATGGCGAGGATCAGAATAGGCGAGTCGGCAGGGTTGACCTTGTAGTACCAGGGATTGCTCGGCAAGTCGGATGGTAGGTAGGCCCGGGCCGCATTGATGGCCGCCTGCACGTCGCGCGCGGCTCCGTTGATATCGCGGCCGAGGTCGAATTGCAGCGTGATGCTGGTGGTGCCCAGTTGGCTCACCGACGTCATCTCATTCACGGCGGCGATCCGGCCGAACTGGCGCTCGAGAGGCGTCGCGACGGCAGAAGCCATGGTTTCGGGACTGGCCCGGGCTGCGAAGCGCCAACGGCAATTACCGGAAAGTCGACTTCTGGAAGCGGAGATACCGGCAACTTCAGAAATGCCAAAAGGCCCGCCAACAGCACGGCAATCGTCAGCAAGGTTGTGGCAGCCGGGCGCTCGATGGCATGTTTCGAAAGACTCATGTTGACATACGGCAAAGCCCGACAATGGTGACGGCAGGGGGATTCACGCCTTCACTCGGATAGTGGCAGTCATTGCCAAGCTGAATTGGCAACGATTTACCTATAAATATCGTACTACGATATGAATTTAAACGGCACCCGATCCGAACCTGGGATCCAGATTACGGGCGGGCTGACGACGGACACGACCGTACTCGTCCTTACTTTGTGGCTGGTCAAGCTCTTCATGACGCGCCGATTGGATCGCCATTTTTCCATCGCCGTGGCTCTTTTCGTTACATCCGGCGTGCTTAGCAGCTATGTCTCGACAACGACCTGGTGGCTCCAGCTTGCGCACCGGATACCCGCTAAGTGAGCTCTACGTTAGCTGGTAGCTTCGGTCATGCCAGCCGCGCCATTGGAGCTACAGATTCCAGCTTTCGCCATGGCCGAAAGCTGCTCTCCTTCCTCGTAATGAGCCGAAGGGCTAATCAGAAAACTGAAAAGATGTCCCAGTGACTTCCGGTTTGCTCGTAATCCAGCAAGTGACAGGTTTTCAGATCACCCGCACAACTGCCAATGTTGCATCATCGGTTTGGTGCTCTTTGGAGAAGTCATCCATGGAATTGAAGATCAAATCGACGAGCTCTCCAGCGTCTTGAGAGCATTGCGCTCCGCAGGTCGCTGCGTTCAACAATCCATGAACTCCCCATTCGTCCCCGTCCTGATTTGCGGCTTCGATGAGTCCGTCAGTGAAGGCGAACACCATATCACCGGTTTCGAGCTGTATCGAACCCTCCCTATATTCCGAATCAGGGAACAGTCCAACGGGCGCACCACCCGTCTCGAGGCAGTACATCGAACCATCTCGCCGGATAACGATCGGCGGATTATGCCCGGCATTTACATAGCGCAGAATGCGAGTCGACCCGTCGAATACTCCGTAAAACATGGTCGCATATCGGTTCTCGGACGACGAAGCGTATACCTGATGATTCACAGCCTTGAGCAGCGCGGCCAAGTCATCTCCGGTGAACAATGCCGCCGTCCGAAGGGAGGACTGCACATTGGCGATCATGAGTGCAGCGGCCAGACCTTTGCCAGAGGCATCTCCAACGACGAATGCCAAGCAATCGCCCTTAAGCGGGAGAAAACTGTAGCAATCGCCTCCGAGCGCTCGAATCTGACGACAACGAGCACTATAGTCAAAGGATTCGCTAACGGAGCAGGGCGCCTGCATAAAGCCCTGCTGGACGTCGCAGGCCAGCACCCAGTCCTGGCTAACGTCCATTACCATTTCCTCGGTGGTCATTTTCTCGCCTCTACTCATATGTCGGTTCTGGGCGTCCGAAATCGACACGGCTGCCGATTTTCCCTAAAACATTTTCTTGGAGGGATGTAGAGAATCGTACGATGGCTCCGACTACGGGATGAAAGCGCGGATCACAGGCGCTGCCAAACGAACAGACATATTCAGCGCTAAGTCCGTACGAAAATGACCAATGAAACAGGAGCGCAGGTATGAAATACATTTTGCTGATGTCGGGCACGAGGGCGGGCGTTCAAGGGTATCACGCCTGGTCGAAACAGGATATCGAAGCGCACATGGCAGTTCTTCATGGTATTAACGAGGACCTCACCGCATCGAGAGAGTTTGTCGCCACGCAAGGCTTAGCTGACCCGCATGAAGCAAAAGTTGTACGTGGCGAGAAGAATGGTGTGCCAGTCACCGACGGCATTTTCCCCGAGTCGAAGGAATTTCTGTTGGGCTACTGGATCGTCGACGTTGCCAGCGCCGAACGCGCTTATGCCATAGCGGGACAGATTTCCGCAGCTCCCGGACCTGGGGGCAAACCCACAAACATGCCGATCGAAGTGCGGCAGTTTGCAAGCCACGAGTCGAAATCGCATTGAGAGATGTCGATAATTCCCCGCGGGGCTCCGACTTAGGAACGAAAGCACGTAGATAGTAAAACCAAAAGCCAGAGGAGCGAAGCAATGAAATACATGGTGATGATGAACACAATGAAGGCCGGCCAGGGCGTGCCGGCGTGGCCCAAGAAAGATCTGCAAGCGCATATCGCCTTTATGATGGGTCTCAACAAGGAACTTCATGAACGGGGCGAGCTGGTTTCGGCCGAGGGGCTTTCTTTTCCGAATCAAGCGAAACTAGTCCGCGCGGGCAAGGATGGCCGGCCGATCACTGACGGAGTCTTTCCCGAGTCGAAGGAGTTTCTTGCCGGCTTCTGGATCATCGATGTCGACGGTCCAGAGCGGGCGTATGCCATTGCCGCACGAATCTCGGCTGCGCCAGGCGCCGGAGGCACCCCGCTGAATATGCCGATTGAACTCCGACCGATCATGAGCGGACCACCTCAGGAAATGGTGTAACGGAAGAACCCTAATGACCAAGCCATGGGACGCAACCTCCGAGCAACTGTTGCGAGAACTCGCGCCGCAGGTGCTCGGAAGTGTTGCTCGTCGCTTTCACGACTTCGCAGCCGCTGAAGACGCCGCCCAGGAGGCCATGATAGCCGCTTTCACGCAATGGCCAGAGGAGGGCGTTCCCGACAATCCTCGTGGCTGGCTGATCCAGGTGGCGTGTCGCCGCATGGCGGACCACGTGCGCAGCGAAATCGCCCGCCGATCAAGAGAAACGGCGGTGGCCGCAGAAGCGGAAACCTTCTCACCCACGCTTGAGATCGAGGCCAACATGGATCCAGATGACACGCTGATTTTGTTATTCATGTGCTGCCATCCCGCCCTCACTCTGCCCTCGGCCATCGCACTGACGTTGCGTGCGGTTGGTGGTTTAACCACGGCTGAAATCGCCCATGCCTTTCTGGTTCCCGAGGCCACGATGGCGCAAAGGATCAGCCGCGCAAAACAAACCATCAAAGCTTCGGGCGTACCGTTCCGTCTGCCTTCTCCGCACGAGCGGCTAGAACGGCTGCCTGCAGTTCTGCATGTGCTATATCTGATCTTCAGCGAGGGATATGTCAGTAGCATAGGGTCCAATCTGCAAAGACTCGACTTGGCGCGCGAGGCGATCCGCTTGACGCACAACATGAAAACGCTACTCCCCGATAATTCCGAGGTCGCAGGACTTATGGCGCTGATGCTTTTAACTGACGCGCGTCGCGCAGCCCGGACCGGTCCGGATGAAGAATTGATTCCCTTAGATAAACAAGACCGAACTCTGTGGGATCGCGCGGAGATTTCTGAAGGCATTGAGCTTCTTACGGCCGCGCTGTCGAAAGCATCCGTGGGCCTGTATCAGCTTCAGGCAGCGATTGCCGCCGTTCACGACGAGGCCGCAAGCGCAGAGGACACCGACTGGCCACAGATCTTGGCACTGTATGAGTTGCTGAAAAGAGTCGCCCCCAGTCCCATGGTCACTCTGAATCACGCAATCGCAGCCGCTATGGTGTACGGCCCTGCCAAAGGCCTCGAACTGCTTAGGGCTCTCGACAGCGATCCGCGTATCGCCGGTCACTATCGCCTCGACGCCGTTCGCGCCCATTTACTTGAAAAGATGGGCGATCACGAAGTCGCTATCAAGCACTACCGAATTGCGGCTGCGCGGACGACGAGCATGCCGGAACGCAATTACCTCACAGCGCAAGCAGCACGCTTGGCCGGCGATTAGCTCCCGAGTTGTCGCTAGCCTGAAGTTAAGAAGTGTGCCATGAAATCCTTCTTGTATCCAACATCCGAAGTTTCCTCAAAACTGTCGGCCACGGTTCGGCGAAGGTTATTACATTTGATTTCTCCTGGAGTGCCGAGGGCCGTACAATCGCAGTCCCCGAAGCACTAGAGTTGCACTCGCAGCTTTGAAGCAAATTTCGCGTCTCGGCCCGTGCGATAATTTCTCACTCATGTGCGGGCGCTATCGATTGTCGAAGCGGAAGCAGATCATCGAGGAGTATTTCGACACCGTCGATTGGCAAGACAACTGGAGTCCTCGCTACAATATTGCTCCCACGCAAACTGTGCCGGTGATCCGCCAGCACCCAAAGGAACCTGTCCGCCAACTATCACTAATGGGCTGGGGCTTGATCCCTTCGTGGGCAAAAAACCCTTCCATCGCGACGAGCACAATCAATGCGAAATCGGAGACAGCCGCGACAAAGCCTGCGTTCCGTGATCCTTTCAAATTCCGCAGATGTCTGATTCCTGCCGATGCCTTCTACGAATGGAAACGAACAGGGTCATCCAAGCAGCCCTACTGCTTCGAAGTGCGCGAAGGGGAGTTATTCGCCTTGGCGGGAATCTGGGATGGCTGGAAAGACCCAACCGGAAATTGGGTAAAGACGTGCTCGATTCTCACCACCACTCCCAACGCCGTGACCAGAGCTGTTCACGGCCGAATGCCTGTGATTCTCGATCCCGGCTCGTACAATTTGTGGCTTGATCCGGGAATGCAGAATGTGGCTACCATATCTGAGCTTTTGAAGCCCTATGACGCTCGGCTCATGCGGTGTTATCCCGTGAGCACCCGGATCAATCATGTCGGGAATGATGACGAGCAGTGTTCGCACCCCGTGGAAATCGCAGAGGTTCAGAATCGGCTCTTCGTCTGATGAGAACATCAGTCTCATGAATGAAGCCGCGAAATCCACCGTTTTGGATCGCGAGCTTGAGCATGAGAAGAGCCACGTTTCCGGCCCACGTATCCGCTGCCCGCACCTGCATCAGTGGACAGTGAACCCGGTGCTTTTCGTGTGGCCGATGGTCGCCCCATTCCGAATTGCTATGCAACATAAATTTGGTGCTGTCTCATCCCGCTGTCGCAGACTCACTGGAAAGGGGCAACGTTGGCCTAATACTTGCATTTGTCATGAGGCTTTAGGTATTGACTGTAGCTCTCGCTCAGAATCAGGACACCGTAACCGGCGATTGGCTGGTTACAGGCGATGCATACGGTAACCGCTTTACCACAAGATGACGCTGCATTTGGAAGACGGCGAACTTGGCGGCACATTCTGAGACGACAAGGTGGAGGGCACACTGAACGGAGAGCTCTCGATTTCGTTGCGCGCGATGAAAAAGGCAACACCGCAGAGGTCACAGGAACGCTCAACGGCGACACGATCACCGGGAAGGTGGTGGAGGTTGATGCAAGCGATCCGGTGGATAAGGCCGAGAACACAATGACGGCCACTCGACGGCCGGAACGTAGCCAGCTTGGTAATGCTGTTCGCTTGAGCAGTCCTACCGTATTGTAGGAGTAGGTGGTACTTGGGTATAGGGTACCCCAATCGGGGGAAGGAAATTCCGCTGTGGCCGCAGCAAATCCAGTGCGTTCCTCACCAAAAGCTCCGCTCAGTTTTCGTGATCGCGCCACGTCGCCTTGGGAGCTTGTCGTCGGCTCTTTCTTTGTAATCGGTCACAACGTGTTCCACCGGGTTCCGAACGAAGTGCCGATTCTGTTTGCGCTGTACTGGATCTCAGGCTGGATCCGCGGATGGCTGTGGAAAATGGCGGTAGTCGTAATTTTCTTAGGTTGGGTGACGTAAGCTGAGGCCTGCCTAAAGTCTGCCCCGGCCTAATTCCCAAGTTAGGTGTGCCCAAAATCGGATTCCCCATCCGCCCATAACTCTCCACGTTTACGTCTGCCGCCACCTAATGCCCCAGAATGTGAAAAGGGGTTAGGGGTGCCAGAACCTTCGGACCAAAACCCGACCGCCTAGAAGAAAAGAACAGCCAGCCCCCTTTTCGAGTGGATTCGTCGCGCAGCGCTTGCCTTCGAGCAGATGGTCGCATCAGGGAATTAGATTCCCCGATGCGCGAACAGAACAGGGATCTTTCGGCAGTTCGACATCCGACCTTTCGACTCGTTACAACGAAAAATCGTGTTCTCTTCACGCAGATCCTCTCTTCTGGTTCTGCCGAAACTAATCTTTTCACGCCTCAAGCAGTCTTCTTTATTGAGCAGAGCATAGTGCTGAAGCAGGACCGAAGTAGGCCCTCCTAGCAAATTACAGTAAGGCACTCTGAGGGCTGCCGACCACGTGGACAATGTTTCGCACGCCCACGGCTGTCCTTCTACAACTTAGAAACGGTGGCTCCGTTGAAATTGGTCACCCAGACATGGGCCCCGTCGAAAGCCGCTTCTTGCGGCGCCGATCCGACAGTGAACGTACCGATCGTAGCACCGCTGCTCGCTAATAACTCCGTCACAGTAGTGCTGTTGAAGTCGGTCACCCAGATGTTTGCCCCATCAAAACATATTCCGTTGGGACCTGCTCCTGCTGCAAAGGTACCAAGGACCGTTCCATCGCTGGCCCGCAACTTTGTCACGTTGTTTGTGCCAAAATTCGATGTCCAGATGTTCGCACCATCAAACGCTACGCCGGACGGAGATACGCCTGTTGGGAACGTACCTAGCAATTTGCCATCGCTGGCGCGAAGCTTGCTGACATTAGAGGAACCATTATTAGCAACCCAGATGTTCGCCCCATCGAAGGCGCACGCGGCGGCATTGCTTCCACCGATAGTGAAGGTGCCGAGCGTCTTACCGTCGCTGGCCCGCAACTTTGTAACCGTGTTGATGTTGACATTGGTGACCCACATATTGGCTCCGTCAAAGCAAATTCCGGTCGGACCTGAACCCACCGTGAACGTCCCTAGTACAGCGCCATCCCGGCCACGCAGTTTGGTGACATTATTGCTGTGAGTGTTTGCCACCCACATGTTGGCGCCGTCATAGGCCAAGGTAGACGGGCTAGTGCCCACAGTAAATGTACCGAGAATGGCCCCGTCGTTGGCGCGTAGCTTCGTAACATTGTTGCTATTGAAGTTTGCTATCCACACATTGGCGCCATCGAATGCTACGCCGAAGGGAGCACTGCCAACCGTGAAGTTCGTAGTCTGATTGGCACCGTACCAATGCAACAGAGCGATTTGCAATGGATTCAGGTTCGAGCTTACTACGCCGCGAAGCGCCGGCGCTGTAGTACTCTGCTCCTGTGAGTGCGATGCAACTTGCACAACGATGAGAAGCAAAGACAGCGAGATAGCTGCAACCACAAATTTCTCTGCGCGCAAATGACGATGAATGTCGAAACCTGAATTGTTCATTTCTCATTCCTCCTTAAAAGCTTTGTCGCCACGTGGACAGCGATCAAAAGCCAACTCACTCTAGAATCAGGGCATCGTTAAATTGTCAAAAGTTTGCAAACAAGTTGTAAGCATTCGATTGCCGACGCCTGTGGTAAATGACGCGTGCTGCGGCATAGCTCACGTTCAGACGACTAAGGTCGTCTTGGACCAGTGCTTCAGTGTGCAGTACACGAAATTTAGAAGCGAAGTTGGTCCGCCACAGTAGGTTCCAGCTGGACTGAAGTCCGAACTTGGAACGATACAGGAGTGAGAGCCGCTGAATCCGGCCCTCAACTTCTTTTAGAAGCAGCAACGGGTATGTAAACACACTCTTCCAAGGAGTGTTTGTTCAGCGCGCGCGCCGATGTCGTCACTGCTTTGCAATATGGGCACAAGTAGCCCTGACAGCGATTTTGGGGCACCTTGATGATGAGCCACGTTGTCAGACAGCCAGCAATCTCTGGTGTTTCGACTTCGATAATCGCGGCACCGGACTTTGTCACTATCTTCCGGTAGACATTGCGGACAGCAGTTATTGATCGAAGGTCGGCCACAATATCGGGAGGAAAGGCAAAACAGTACAGGCCGACCATGTCGCCGCTCGGTGCCCTCCAGCGGCGAATGCCATCATCGTCCCCCTGCAATTCAAACTCTGCTGCGTCGAAGCCGACCAAACCAGGAGGCGCTGCATAACCAACAACGATATAGGACGGATGCTATCGCGCACGAATCTGGTCATTCATATCGGGCTTAAGGTCAGCCGCGACCTAATGCCCAAATGAAAAACGGGAAGGGGTCGTGCGCCGCGGCGCGCTCACGAAGGGGCTCTGGGGTACACGGAGGGGGATCGATTCGATATCTTACGACTAACCTATAAATAGGGACATCTGGGTGCAGCAGTTGAGCCAGCAGGCGTTTGGGTGGGGAGAAGAACCCGACCCATCGACAGGCAATGATTCATTGCTTGTCGCTGCGGTGCTGAGCAATGACCGCAAGGCGACAGCAGAATTTGTTATGCGCTTCGCGGACGGACTGTACGGCTATGTTAGTTCCCGCCTGGCGCCACGTTATGACGAAGTCGATGACCTGGTGCAGGAGATCTTTTTGGCAGCCTGGAAGAACCTTAGGCGCTATCAAGGCACTGCACCTCTACAGGCTTGGGTCATGGGAATTGCTCGTCACAAGATTGAAGATTACTACCGCGCGCGACTGAAGGCGATGGAATCAATCGAAGGCTCGCTTGACGACCACCAAGTTTCGGGGGACGTCCCCGAGTTTCATCAGGCTCTGGAGCAGAACGAAATGAAGGCGAAGGCAAGAGGTGTACTGGCCAGTCTTCCTGAAACGTATCGTCTGGCGCTGATCTGGCGCTACTGGGAACAGGCACCAGCTCGAGAGATGGCGCTTAAGATGGGCAAGACAGAAAAGGCGATTGAACGATTGCTGGCGCGTGCGCGAGCTGAATTTCGTGAAAGGTGGAGCCATGGCCAATCTGCCTGAAGAACAATTCATGGAGACGATCGCCGCTCAGGTTAAGTTGACGAATTCGCAATCTGCACCTGCGAATCTGAAGGCCAAAATCTATTCTGCCTTGGTGTTGCGGCAGGCCGAGTCCGGTCCACTCGCCAGCCTGACTGAGAGCAAGGCCCGGGGGGGAAAGCTTTGCGTCTTTGAACAGCTCGTCCGCATTGCGCCCTTGGGTGAAACCGTGAAGTCACTCAATATCTGTCGCGTCTGCCATGCGCGCGTTTTGGCTGAGCATTTTGAAAATCCGCCTATCTACTGGAGCGGTTGTCCTTATGTTCGATTCAAGAAGTCCTGACGACCGCGGATTGAGAGGGCGACCCTGAAGTGGAAAGTTTGTTTGGCCGATAGGGCTCCTTCGACAGCCTTTGGCAAAAACAGGCAGGTTGAGTTGGCCGCTATGCTGCTTGTGAAACCCTGGGACGGCGCACAACAGGGGCTTGCTCTGTTGGCTACAGAAGCGTCCTCGTCGCTACGCGACTATGATCCGGCGAGAAACCGGATTTCATCTGTTTGAGTGGGCCGCAGGCCCATGCGCAATCAGGGCAGCTTTGAAGCCACGACCTAACGCGAGTTTTGCTTTTAGATCGTCAGAATCGTTTAATGAAGCCGAACAGGTTTTGGAAATTCTTAAAACTGTGCTGTCCGGACGGCGATAGTTGATTATCAATGGGATTTTTGCTGATGGTTTCGCTAAAGGTATAGCGGAAAGCCCAGCCACCTCGCACTTTCACATCCATGCCGACCGGAATATGAAGCGCAGCCATATTAGAGCTGAAGCTCAAGGGCGGCAATATAGGGGCGCCTATGAGCTGCTCAATGCGTTCCTGGGAGCTGGAAAAGTGGACGAGACCTGTTCCGACAGAAAGATATGGCCGTAACCGGCTATCCCGCTTGCGAAAGTAAACCAGGAAATCGGCGATGATGCTTTGCTGGGAACTGCTGCGCGTTTCCTGGTATCCCTCCTGGGCGCCGTTGACGAACTGTGCGGAAGTCAAGATCAGTTGATTGCTGTTCCAGATGTAAGTTGCTTGCACGGCAAAGTAATCCGAAAGATGTACTCCGACCAAAGCTTGCAGCGCGCCGCCGTTCTTGGGATCGTAAGAAGCAAAGGCCGTAGACCCTGAGCTCAGTACGGAGCGCGAGTCTCCTGAGAGCGAAGAGAATCCACCTAACACGCCGGCATAGAGCTGGGCGTGGGCCGACATCGTCGAGCTCCAACCTAGAAGCAGAAGCAGCCAGAACTGCACGATCTTAGGTTGCATGTCATCTGCCGATTAGAACCGCAGGATCCGAACAATTTTAAGAAAAGTTGTGGGGGGTTTCGCCACCGAATGCGACTTATCCATCAGTGGCATGAAATTGTCGTTCCACATACTTCACCATCGCACTCAGTTCGCAAACCATGCTTGTTAGATGCACCACGGCTATTAACCGCCAGCTTCGACTCCGGAAATATCCGTAGGGGAGATGAACCATGCTTAGAATCATTCGCACACTCTTAATCGTCATTTTGGCAATTGGCGGGGTATTGCCGGGCCTCAGCAACGCGCAAGATGATCAAGCCGCTGGAGCGGTGTTCGTGATGACGAATGCTGCCGACAAAAATGAAATCATCGCGTACAAACGAGCAGGGGATGGCTCGTTGTCTGATGAGCATCGTTTCGCAACGGGAGGCCGCGGCAGTGGGGGGACGACCGATCCACTGGCATCGCAGGGCTCACTTACGCTCACGGAAGACCACTCGTTTCTGCTGGCAGCGAACGCTGGCACTGCAGAAATATCCTCTTTTCGGGTGCATGGTGCCACGCTTCAGCTTGCCGATGTAGTGCCGTGTGGCGGCAGCAAACCAGTTTCAGTGGTGCAACACCGTGACTTTGTGTATGTCGTCAATGCCGGCGGTAACAGCAATGTCGTAGGCTTTCGCCTGGCGGGAAATGGGAAGCTCACACAAATCCCGCATTCGACTTCTTTCCTTAGCACTAGCAATTCGGGCCCGGGATCGGTCGCGTTCAGCCCGGATGGTCAGTTCCTTGTTGTCACTGAAAAGGCTACGAACAACATCGACGTGTTTCGGGTGCAACCCAACGGCAGACTGGGACCGATCGTAATCAACAGCAGCTCTGGTGCAGGCGTGTTTGCGTTGTTGTTCGCACCGAACGGAGCAGCCTTGGCTTCCCAGACTGGGCCTCCAGCCCCTGCGGTTTCGTCGTATGCCGTTGAGTCGAACGGAACGCTCTCCGCCATTAGTGCCAATGTACCGACTCTGGGCACAGCAACATGCTGGCAGGCAGTCACACCGGACGGAAGATTCGTTTACACGGCAAACTCCGGATCGTCATCAATTTCCGGCTATTCGATTGGGAAGAACGGTGCTTTGACCCCGCTACCGGGTACGGTGGTTGCAACCCTGCCCACGGGCAGCATTGACTTGGATACGACGATTAGCGCTGATGGCAAGTTCCTCTACACGCTGAACTCGGGAACCGGCACCATCGGCATCTTCGGAATCGATGCGGACGGCACGCTGAGCAGCCTCGGTGAAAAAGCGGGGCTTCAGGCATCCTCCGGGTTCAATGGAATAGCTGCGATTTGATTGGTCTCCCGACCCAACATTTGCCCAATGACAGGCAAGTGTTGATTGGATAACGACGAGTGCCGCGACCTTGTTAACAAATCCTGAGATCAAGAGCGCAATTGATAACGCTCTCGTATGAAAAGGAGGACTTTCAGGAATTACCGGCACCTATGTGCTGGAGGAATCCGGGCCATAGCCGATAACTTCAATACTCGGTCTGCGGCGAAAGAGTCGAGCAGGACACCCAGGTCACGGTCACGATTGAACGCATCGGCTGATGCGAGTCAAGTACCCCATCCCCCAGGGGTACACCCCCTAATCGCGGTCGTCCTTATCTCCCGCGTACCTGGTTTCGAGGCACACGCGACTCTTACGGCGCAGCGCGCCGCCTTCTAAAGCCTTTCAGATGCGACGGTAGGTTCAGTTGCCCCACATGGCGCTTAAAATACTGATGATGATCACTAGAAGGGTGAAAATCATGGTGCCTCTTTTCTTACGGTTGTGTGGCCGCAGCGTTTGATTAAGATGTCCTTTTTACCAAACTGCAAATGCCGAAGGCGCCCGTCCACGAGATTCTCCCGCCCCACGGTAAGCAGGCAGCCTTGGGTCCAACAGACGCCCCTTGCCGAACCTTGCCAAACCGAATCAGGTTGCGGGCTCCAGTCAAAGCGTTCTTCCAATGGGATGGGTTCGTCATCGGCAAGCAACATATCAAGTCCAGATGGATCACAATCGAGAACGCGCATAGCTTCCTTTGAGTCAACGCCTAGGATGAGAGACTGTCTGTTGGAGCCTTTTATTTCTTTCTCACCCTAGTTGTATGAAACACCTGTTATGGAACCACTTAAGAGCCAGGTAGGTCTTTCAGATTCTTGAGAGCCTTACTAGAATCGTTAGACGGGGCGTTTGGCGGGCCGACGAGTGTCCGCAACATCAGTGTAGCTGGCACTTCTGGGGCAACGTAGGCTGTGGGAGAATCACCCCACCGTCTAGCAGCTATTTGGGCGAGAATGGCTATGGTGACGTTTTGGAACGCATTGGCTGACGCAGACGCGAAACTAAGCAACCCCACCCCCTGGAGGGTGCACTCCTGATCGACAATGGCGAAGCTGGAAACCCAAGTCAAAGTGACCAGCCAAATGCTAACGGACACTAACCTCGTGCGCGACACCTCAGCCGCATGCTGTTCAGTAGGCTACCTTATGCTGCTAAGTGGTTGGGATTGCAACGAAAACTGGCGGAGCACGCAATCACCTGCGAACTTTCTCCGAAATTCCCTGCTAACAAGGGAAAGTACAGGGAATTTGGCCAAACGATCCCTCCTCTCTTCGACGTAGGGAACGCGTATCACCCTGGTGCGCAGCCACTTACTGCGATTCGCCGCCCGGAATTAATGGGCGTACTAACAGGGAATTCTAAAACCCATATCAGGGAATCCACTTCCCTGTTAAACGCGTTCGGACGGCGAGAGTCAAATTCGGATGGACTTTGCCAAAGATGCCAGCTCATGTTTGCCGTCCGGGTAAGGATGGCGGCTTCTCGATCCAGGACTTGTGTTCTGTCCGACAGCTACCGCCGACAACAAAAGCGAACAGAGGAAAGAGAGAAGGCGCTTAGACAGCATAGAGCCTCCTGTGGAGCGCGCATTCTACCTCTCCAAGACGGTTGGATGAGAGAAAGGTAAGGTTGCAAACAGCCCTTATCGTAAACGAAGCGGCAACCGTCACTTGTGAGATTGATTCCATGACAATGTCGGCTCCTAGACCCAAGTAGAGTTGGTGGTGCTGACCAACCAACAGGCTCCGTCGAAAATTACACCGTCGAAAATTACACCCCGTAGGTCTGCATTGCCTTTTGGGCTGTAGACGGGTTTATGGGGGTGATGGCAACGTCG
>Ga0306925_10000079_pt1 | contig 49621 bp, 42 predicted proteins | sample flu12Cox44000176_FD_203755 | JGI IMG/M metagenome (GOLD analysis project Ga0306925, IMG submission 203755) | Lab enrichment of tropical soil microbial communities from Luquillo Experimental Forest, Puerto Rico - flux8day.12C.oxic.44.000.176 (v2)... | ecosystem: Environmental > Terrestrial >... | reverse complement strand
AGCCCGGCAAACGATCATAGTCGCCATTGGCCGAGCGGTATTCTATGCCAATGCTCTCGCCCTCCACGTAGCCAGTGTCGCGCAAGCCTTGGCGAAAGGACTCTGCCAGGTAACCAGAATCTGCCATCGACCTGCCGCTCATGAACCCGATCACCGGCATCGCTGCCTGTTGCGTGCGCGCCACAAGCGGCCAGGTTGCCGCGCCGCCGACTAGCGAGATGAAATCGCGCCGTTTGAGTAGGGCAATACGCATTGGGTCCCCACCAGCCAAGGGTGGACCGCAGCATATCGAATTGGCAGCGATCAGTCAGCGGGGAGGTCTGTTTGGGGTCCACAGCGCCTCGGTAACCGGAAGTAGATCGCGTTCTCAGACATTTCCGGGTAGTGCCACTGCACTAAATCGCTACGCGATAGTGGCGGCTGTGGCTCGTAGTCCGGCTCAAGATCAAGCACATCGACAGCGCACAGGAGATCATTCGCATCGAGCAGTCCAAGGGCCGCAAGGATCGCAACGTCATGCTGATCGACCGCTATCTCACCGGTGACCACCCCAGACAATCCGCAAAAGCAAGAGCGATCATCGACGACAACGACCTGTTCGTCTCCACGACCGTCCTTCTGGAGACCGAATGGGTTCTGCGCAGCGTCTACTTATTATCCGCCTGGCTTGCCGGCGCGCTGGCTGCTTTTGGCTCGGCGGCAGGTTCCGCCGCAATCAGATGCGTCACCTTGGGCGCACCCCCGATGTGAAAACGCGCGATCGCCTGCTGCAGCAAACGGTCGGCGTTGGTGACGCGTTCGTGCTGGCGCAGGTGCTCAAGCCACGACTCCACCAGAAACGTCTCGACGAACCGGCTTTCCTCGGCGGCATCCTCAAACACTCCCCAGCGATAGGCACCGTCTCGGCGCCGCTGGCGCGCCAGCTGATAAAGCGCTGAGAGAAACGCGTTGCGATCCTTCGGATTGATCCGGTATTCAACGGTGACCAGCACCGGTCCGCGATCGTGCTCGACCTCGCGCGCGGTGACCGGAGCGGGCCAATGCATGGAAGGGGTGAGGTCCACTCCCGCTCCGGTAAGGAGCTTCCATCGCCATGTCAGCGGGATGGCGGCGACCGCCGCCGCGGCCGCGGCAAAGTGGGTGGCGGGAAGGCCGATGATCGCCGCAAGCTTGCCCCAGAGCACGCTCCCGAGCGACAACGCTCCGAAGAACACCGTCATGTACACCGCGAGGCCGCGCCCGCGCACCCATTCCGGCAGCGCAACCTGAGTCGACACGCTCAGCGTCGCCAATACGCCGATCCACGACGCCCCCGCGATGAAGCTCGCCAACAGGCCGGTCGCGGTATCGCGGGCGAGGCCGAACAGGACGAGCGCCACGGCGGTGCCGAGCGTTCCTGCCGCTACCAGCCGGTCCGGACCGAGCGCTCCTTTGAGCCAGGGCAGACCGAACGCGCCGCCGACGGCGCCCGCTCCGATCGCACCGAGCAGAATGCCGTAGAGCTCCGGCCCGCCGGCAATCCGGCTGCGCGCAACCAGCGGAAGGAGCGCCCAATAGGCGCTGCCGAACAGAAAGAATCCCACGGCGCGCATCAGCGTGGCTCGCAAATGCCGGTTGTACCGGGCGTAGCGCAGGCCAGCGACGACGGCGTTGGCAAGCCGCTCGGCGGGCAAACGTTCGCCCTCCCGTTGCGGGGAGCGCCACCACCACAGGGCGCCCACGACCCCAAGATTGCTGATGGTGTTGATCCAGAACGGCGCGGCGATCCCGAACCCGGCGATGATCGCTCCTCCCAGGGCGGGACCGATGGCGCGGCTGATGTTGAAGCCGACGCTGTTCGCCGTGATGGCGGGAGCGAGGTCTTGCCGGGGTACGAGCTGCGGCACGATGGCCTGCCACGCCGGAGCGCCCAGAGCGCCGCCCACCCCGATCAGGAACGTGAACAGAAGAAGCGATAGCGGGGTCACCAGATCGAGGCCGACCAACGCGGCAAACAGCGCGCTAACGATCGTGGTCGCAATCTCGAGGACGATCAGGAAGCGCCGGCGGTCGGCGACGTCCGCCAGCGCTCCGGCCGGCAGCGCCAGCAGGAATACCGGCAGCGTGGTTGCAACCTGCACTAGCGAAACGATCAGGGGGTCCGGGTTGAGGCCTGTCATGAGCCAGCCGGACGCCGCGTTGTACATCCAAGTGCCGACATTGGCGACGACGGTGGCCGTCCAGACCACGGTGAATGCCGCGTGGCGGAATGGCGCCCATGGCGAGGGCACCGGCTCTGCCCTCACGCCGGGTTCTCCAGGCTGAAGGTCTGCGACTGGTCGTCGTAGGCGAAGGCTTCCGCAAAGCGCGCCCAGCCGATCACCGCGCGCAGCGTCTCCTCCGCCGTCTCCGAATCCATGTAGTCCTCGAGCTCGTCGAAGAAGCGGCTTTTCGGCGCCGCATGGGTCGAGCGGTCCTGCAGCACGCGGCGGACATGGGCGGCGAGCGGCACATTGGCGAGCAGCGCGCGCTGAAAAATCTGCTTGCGGTCGTCCATGTTGGCTTCCGCAAACTGCCGGCCGGCCTCGGTGAGCTGGATATCGCCGCCCTCGATCTCGGCCAGGCGCAGCAATTGCAGGCTCTCGGCGACCGGAAACAGGTCGTCCACCTCCATGTGCAGCGAGCTAGCGATGACCGGAAGGTCGGCGCGCCCGTTGTAGGGCGCCCCCGCCACCGCCTCGATCAGGCCGGAGAGCAGATTGGCGGAGACGCGCGGCAGCACCGCATCAAGCCCGATGGCGCGAAACCGGTCGGCGGCGGGAGCGGTGGCGGCGGAAGCGGCCCGCCGCGCGGTCATGGCGACGTAGATGCGCTCAACCAGATCGCGGAATTTCGGATCGAGCCGGTTGCGCGGCTGCGGCAGATCGACCTTGATCTCGTTGATGATGTGCCCGGGATTGGTCGAGAACACTAGGATGCGGTCGCACATGAGCACCGCCTCCTCGATGTTGTGGGTGACCAGGATTACGCCCTTGATCGGAAGCTTGCCCTCGCTCCAGAGATCGAGGAAGTCGGTGCGCAAGGTCTCGGCGGTAAGCACGTCGAGCGCCGAGAACGGCTCGTCCATCAAGAGGATGTTGGGATGAACGACGAGCGCGCGCGCAAAGCCGACGCGCTGGCGCATGCCGCCGGAGAGCTCGCGCGGATAGGCGGATTCGTAGCCGTCGAGCCCGATCAGGTCGATGGCGGCAAGCGCGCGCCGGCGGATCTCCGCCGCCGGCAGCCCGAGCGCCTCGAGGCCGAGCTGCACGTTCTCGAGCACCGTCATCCAGGGAAACAGCGCGAAGCTCTGAAACACCATCGCAATGCCGGGGGCGGGTGCGACCACGGGCTTGCCGAGATAGCTGATGGTTCCCGCGCTCGGGCGGGCAAGCCCCGCGATGAGGCGCAGCAAGGTCGACTTGCCCGAGCCCGAGCGGCCGAGCAGGCCGACGATCTGGCCCTGGGCGAGATCGAGATTGAGATCGTCGAGCACCAGCAGCTGGCTGCCGTCGGGCCGCGGAAAGGCCTGGCGTATGGAATGAACTTCCAGCAACGGCGCGGCAGCGGCGTTCATTTTCTGATGAACGTGTTCCGATGACATTGAGGCAGCCCCGGTTTACCTCTCCCCGAAGGGGAGAGGTGCCGCAAGCTGCAACACCGTGAGATAATCAAACACCATCGAAATCTGCTCCAGTTCATTTCCTCATCCCAGCCGGAAATTGCGCTCGGCGTACCAGTAGAGCGGCCGCCACAGCGAACGGTTGATGATGACCACGAACAGGCTCATCACCGCAATGCCGAGCACGATGCGGTGAAAATCGCCCGCCCGCGTCGCCACTGCAATGTAGGCGCCAAGCCCGTAGGCCTCCAGGTGGCGGTCGCCCCAGGAGGCCACTTCCGCAACAATGCTCGCGTTCCACGACCCGCCCGACGCCGTGATCGCCCCGGTCACATAATAGGGAAACACGGCGGGCAAGGCCGCGGTGCGCCACCACAGCCAGCCGCGCACGCCGAGATTGGTGCAGCAGTCGCGCAGCTCCGAAGGGATCGCCGCGGCGCCGGCGATGACGTTGAAGAGGATGTACCATTGCGTGCCCAGAATCATCAGCGGGCTGAGCCAGATGTCGGGATCGAGGCGCAACGCCACGATGCCGGAGACGACGATCGGGAACAGCAGGTTGGCCGGGAATGCGGCCAGAAACTGTGCGATCGGCTGCACCATGCGGGTCGCGCGCGGACGCGTTCCGACCCAGATGCCGATCGGCACCCAGATCACGCTCGCAAGGGTAATGAGAATGACGATGCGTGCGAGCGTGGCGAGCCCCATGGCAAACGCCTGCCCGATATCGGCGCCCGAGAGACTGGAGATGACGAAGCGCCCGACCTGCCAGAGCACTCCCGCCGCCACCGCCGCCATCATGGCCGCCCATAGCAGATCGGCGACGCGCCGCTGCCTGGGGAGATTTGCGACAGGCACGGGCTTACCTGCGCCCATCGGCGACCATTGAAACGAGCGCCGCCAGAGCGCCGCGCCCGGCTGCATCAGCAAGGCGATGATGCCGGAGCGGCGCAGCACGCTCAGTACCCACGACCTGGGCGGAGGAACGCCCGCATCCTGCTCGAAGCGGAAGCGGTCGGCCCAGGCTACCAGCGGACGGAACAGCACGAAGTCGTAGATCAGGATGACCGCCAGCATGGTGCCGATCGCCCAGCCCACCGCCACCAGGCTCTTCTGCTCGATGGCTACCGCGATGTAGGAGCCGACGCCGGGCAGCAGAACCGTGGTGTTGCCGACGCTGATCGCCTCGGACGCCACCACGAAGAACCAGCTGCCCGACATCGACATCATCATGTTCCAGATCAGCTGCGGCATGCCGAACGGCGCCTCGACCCGCCAGAAGCGCATCCAGGGGGAGAGCCGGAACACGCTGGCCGCTTCCAGAAGCTCCGCGGGCACGGTGCGCAGCGACTGATAGAAGCTGAATGCCATGTTCCAGGCCTGGCTGGTGAAGATCGCAAAGATGGCGGCGAACTCCGCGCCGAGCACCTTGCCCGGCGCGAGCGACATGAAGAAGACGATGGTCACCGATACGAAACCGAGGATGGGGACGGATTGCAGGATGTCGAGCAGCGGCACCAGCAGGAGCTCGGCGCGGGCGCTCTTGGCCGCAAGCGTTGCATAGGTGAAGGTGAACAGGAGCGAGAAGAGAAGCGCGACCAGCATGCGCAGCGTCGTGCGCGCCGCATATTCGGGCAGGTGCGCGGGCGCGAGCGAAAGCGGGGTCGCCTCCAGCTGCTTGAGAGGCTCGAGCAGATTGACGCTCGCCTCGGCCAGAAAAACGAGCAGCCCGAGAACGAGCAGCATCGCAAACGCGTCCCAGCGGGTAAGCGAAAGCGTCCACTCCTCGACGGAAATCGGAATCGGCACAATGCGGCGCATGACCCCATCGAGTTAACCGAGAAGGTGCGAAAACACACGGAATAAATTGCGCGCCGGCAACTCGCATGCTGAGGATAATCGCGAAGCCCAACATGGGGATGGAATGGGCGCATGTGTCAGCGGTGTGACAATTCAAGCAAAATGTGCGGTAGCATCCGGCACGCGCATTGAACAATCGGCCCAGGAATGAGCCGCTACTTCGTTGCCCGCAAGTGGTTGCGCTCCTGGCTGCGGCAGCACCGGGCGCAGCTGCGCTTATGCCTGCGGATGAGCACCTCGGCCGTGGCAGGCCTCGCGGTTGCGCAGCTCTTGCAGCTGCCGCTGCCACTGTGGACTGTGCTCACCGCCGTTCTGCTCACCCAGATCAGCGTCGGCCGATCGCTCAAGGCAAGCACGGATTATCTCGCGAGCACGCTCGGCGGGGCCGTCTATGCCGGCACCATCGGAGCGCTAGTCCCGCACGACAACGAGATCGCACTGCTTGCCGCTGTTGCGCTCGCGGTCGCACCGGCCGCGCTGGTCGCCGCCAGCAATCCGCGTTTCAGCGCCGCACCGGTCAGCGCGGTGATGGTATTCTTCGGGCCCACCATCACGCATGCGGGCCCGATCGTGTCCGCGGTCGAGCGCGTGGCGGAGGTCGCAATCGGCGCGCTCGTCGGCCTCGTCGTTTCAGTCGTGGTGTTGCCGGCGCGCGCGCAGGAGCTCGTGATCGAGGCCGCCGGACGCATGCTCGCGCTCATGGCGGGAGCGGTGCGCGCGCTGTTCGCGGGCTTCACCGCGAGCCTTGATCAAGCGGCCATTCACCGCATCCAGGACCCGCTCGGCGATGCGCTGGCGCGGCTCGCCACCATGGCTCCGGAGGTGAGGCACGAGCAGGTCGCGCGCCTTGCGGTCGCGGCGGAACCCGGACCGCTCTTGCGCACGATGCTGCGGCTGCGACACGACCTTGTGATGATCGGCAGAGCGGCGATGGAGCCGCTCGACGAACCGGTGCGCACGCGGCTCGCGGCGCCGATCGAGCGCGTGGCCGAGACCTCGGCCGATTACCTGCGCGCCAGCGGGCTTGCGCTCACCACGCGCCGCGCGCCGCCTCCGCTCGACGATGTTGATGCCGCTCTCGACGGTTTCGCTGCGGAAGTCGCGGCAATCCGCCGCGAGGGCCTCACCCGCGGCTGGAGCAACGAGGCGGTGGAGCGCCTGTTCGCGCTCGGCTTTGCGCTCGAGCAGATGCACCAGAATTTCCGCGACCTTGCCCGCTGCGTCACCGACTTTTGTCGCGAGGGCACGGGCTGAAGGCAAAGGCGCGGCAAACTGAAGCGGCGAAATCGTCGCGCGTTAAAATTCCCCACCCGGCCTCGCTTCGCTCGGCCACCCTCCCCTTCGGGGACCCTTCGGGGAGGGATAAACGAGTTTCTAGCGCGACACGCCTAGCGCAGGGTCAGCGGACCAGGCTTTGCCGCGGCGCCCTGGCCGGCATTGCGCCTTGCGCTCTCGGCCGCCTGCTGCTCCACCTCGAGCAGTGCGCGCGTCGGATCGACCAGCCCCCAGCCGAACTGATCATCGCGCCCTTTGGGATCGAGGCTTTTCGCGCTTGAGGTGAGTATCTCGTTGACGGTGTCGGGATCGAGCGCGGGATTGCGCTCGATCATCAATGCCGCGATGCCGCTCACGTGGGCGGCGGCAACCGAGGTTCCGGTCGTCACCTGATAGCCGGCATTGGGTGCAGGCTCGAGAATGTCGACACCGGGCGCGGCGACGGCGATATGCGGGCCCTGGCTTGCGCCCGTGAACAGCTGGTCGTTCTGGTCGACCGCCGTCACCGCGATCACATTCGGATCGGCGGCCGGGTAGAGCGGCGGCGATTTCGGCCCCAGATTGCCGGCGGCGGCGACCAGCACCACGCCCTTGGCGTGCGCGTTCTTCATCGCCAGCTGGAGCATGGGATCGTACGGCCCGGCAAAGCTCATATTGATGACGCGGGCGCCCTTGCCGATCGCCCATTCGAGCCCAGCCAGAATATGCTGGGTGGTGGCCTGCGGCGATTCCACGGCGTCGGGACTGAACGCATGCACGGCGAGGATCCTGGCGGCTGGGGCGATCCCCATGAGCTGGCGATGCGCCACGATCGCGCCGGTCATTCCAGTGCCGTGGGAGTGGGGCTTGTCGGCATGGCCGACGGCATCGAACCGCTCGACGAATGCGCCGGCTAGATCAGGATGCCTGGCATCGATCTCGGAGTCGATCACTGCGACCAGCACGTTGCTTCCCGTGGCGAAGCGGTGAACCTCTCCCAGGTGGAGCTTGTTCACCACGTACTGGCCGAGATCGCCGCTTTTCGTGCGCGCCGCGAGCGTCGGATCCTGTTGCAGCTTGTAGACATAGTTCGGCTGCGCTACCCCGATCTTCTCCGCCTCGAGCGCGCGCACGGCATCGGCGACCCCTCTGCCGTCGGCAACCCGGAACCGGAACAGGGTGCCCCCGGTCAGAGCGACGTTGTGCGAATCAACGGTGCTCAGCCCGAGCTTGCGCGCAACGCTGTCGACCGTTTGCCGCGACACGTTGGGCGCAACATGGAACACCATCTCATTGGATATGAATCGCGTCTCGCCCGCGGGCGGCACGCCGGTGAAGCCGCGCTCGCCCGGCATCGGCCGCTGCGGCAGGCGGCTGCGCGCCGCGAGCAGCGCCGCCTTGTGCTCGACGCGGTGTCTTTCGTAATCCTGCCGAAATGCTGCGGGCGACGTGAAGGGCCGATGGAGCGCTCCGGCCGCGCCAAACCGGTTGGCGGTGCCCAACGAAGGGGTGTTGAGGCGCGTCCCCTCCGCTCCCCGCGCATCGGCCGCCCTGACATTGGCGGGCCTGGCAACAGCCCTCGGATTCTTGACCGCTGCGGTCCTGGCCTTGCGCGGTGGAGGATAAGACCGATCGCGCGCCGCGGCATCGCCGGCAAGGCTCAACGCAATCGCCAAGCCTGCCAATATCGACAAAGCCCGCACCCCGACCGGGTGCGTTGCTTTCGAGGGATTTCTCATGCCTCAATCCCCAAGCCTGGACCGTGTGGTCCAGCCCGCGCAGGCTCGCTCATCATTGTGTCGGAGTCTTGGACATCCTGCGGCGGGGGTGGGGAGGAGCGCGCTTGACGTGGCCCGCGCGCAGAGAGGTAGCCCGCATTGAGCGAAGCGAAATGCGGGGAAAGATTTGGAGTCGTCCGCCAAAGAACCCGGGTTTCGCTTTGCTCAACCCGGGCTACGTTCAGCGGGCTCGGCCGACGTTTCCTCGCCTATGCGGCGGCGTCCCATCATGTAGGCGCGCGCGCTGTTCACCGCATCGACGGCGATCAGGCGGCCGCCGCGGCGGTACTCCACCGAGAACTGCGCCGAGGCAGGATCGCCTTTGAGCTCCGCGCTGTCGTGGTCATCCATGATGCCGGCGATCTGAAACTTGAGATCGTACTGGTCGGACCAGAACCAGGGAACGGGATCGTAGGGCTCGCCTTCGCCGCGGATGGCCGCCGCCGCCGCTTTCGCCTGGTCGATCGCGTTCTGCACGCATTCGAGCCGCAGGCGGCGGCCATAGCGCCGGCTGGGAAAGCGCGCGCAATCGCCGATCGCATAGACACGCGGCAGCGATGCGCGGGTGAGCTCGTCGACGAGGATGCCGTCCGCGCAGGCAAGCCCTGCCGCCGCCGCAAGCTCGTCGTTCGCGCGCGCGCCGGTCGCGATGAGAACAACGTCGACCGCGAATGCCTCCGTGGACGACGCGTGCACTGCCAGCGCGCCCGGCTTCTCCTCGATCGCCAGAAGCCGCGCGCCGAGCCGAATGTCGACCCCGCGCCCGCGGTGCTGGCGATCGAAGAAGGCAGCGACCTCAGCACCGGTGACGCGCTTCATGACGCGGGATTCCGTCTCAAGCACCGTGACATCGCGGCCCTCGGCGCGCATCGCGGCGGCGACTTCGAGCCCGATATACCCGCCGCCGACGATGGCGATGCGACGCGCATTGTCGAGCGCGGGCCGCAGCCGCCGCACGTCCTCGATCTTTCGCAACGAGAAGACGTTCGCGAGGTCGATGCCCGGCAGCGGCAACGCACGCGCCCGCGTTCCGGTCGCGAATACCAGGGTGCCGTAGCCGATCTCCCGGCCGTCGCGCAGCGCAAGCCGGCACTGCCGCGGATCGACCTCCCCGACCGTGGCCCCGAGCATGAGACGCACGTCGTGATCGCGCCAGAAGCTCTCCGCGCGCAGCGCAAGCGATTCCGGCGTCCCGCCGTCGCTGAGAAACTTCTTGGACAAGGGCGGCCGCTGATAGGGAAGGTACGGCTCGTCGCCGATCATGCAGATGGCGCCGGCAAATCCGCCCTGGCGCAGGCTGGCGGCGAGCTGAGCCGCGGCCTGGCCGGCACCGATGATGACAACGTCCTCGTTCATGGCGTCCTTGCGGTGCGTCGGGTCTCGGCGGGAGTCCAGGCCGGCAGCATTGATTTCATTGCAGGACTTCTGGAATTTGTTTTGTCAAAATGCTCGGAAAAATTGTTCTAAGATAAAAATCTATCGCAGCTTGTGAACCGGCGATCACCGCATTCCGGCGGCAATGAACTTTTCCAGGCTCAGCGGGTCCCCCTTGCGATCAGGCACGCGCGGCTCGACACCGGCAAAGCGGCTGGCCTCGATGAACCATTGGCGGCGCGCCGGCAGCTGCCAGCGCCGCTTCATGGCAAGGCTTGCGTCCCAGCGCACCGGCTCGTTCTCGATGTCGATCACCTGATAATGCGTGTTGAACAGCTCGATGCGGTGTCCGTCCGGATCGCGCAGATAAACGAACAGCGCATGCCCGGGACCGTGCCGGCCCGGGCCGAACTCGACGTTGGCCGCAAAGCCCATCTCCGAGGCGAGATCGCAGACATAGAAGAAGTGATAGGATTCCGGAATGCTGAACGCGGCATGATGCAGCCGCGGCCCGGCGCCCGGCGCAAACACGATATCGTGCGGATTGCCCTTACGCTGCAGGAACACGAACAGCAGCTCCTGCGTCCCGTCCGGAGAAATGTACTCGGAGAGGCGAAAGCCCATGCTCATCCAGAACTCGCACGCCTTCTGCACGTCGGGCACCAGCAGCTGGAAATGATCGAGCCGCTGCGGCACGGCGCCGCGGTGCTCTGCGAAGGCGACCACCAGGCGCGGCTTGAGCTCCATGGTCGCGCAGAATTCAACCGGCGCGCCGCTTGCGTCCGCCGCATGCAGCGTGCGCCCCTGATGCGGCACCTCGACCCATTTCGCCGGCAGGCCCGATCTCTCGAAGAACGCCTTGGCCCGCTCCAGATCCTCCTCGGTGAAGACGCGCATGCCGACGCGCTCGGCGCAGGGCTCGCCGCGCGCGCGCTTGAGGACGAGACTGTGATGGCACGCCTCCGCAACGCCGCGCAGCCAGATCGTCTCGCTGTCCTCGTCGCTGACAATGAAACCCAGGAGATCGACGTAGAAGCTGCGGCTGGCCGCAAGGTCCTTGACGGTGAGCACGGCGTGGCTCGCGCGCGTGATGTTGAAGGGCGGATTGTAGACCGGTCTCGGGATGCTCATGGCGCGCTCCGGTGGGTGTAGTACCAGCGATGTCGGACGATAACTCTCGGTCGTCATCGTCCGCGAAAGCGGACGTTCCAGTAACCCTCCGGCGTATCGATACAACTTCAACCGCTGTGGTTTACTGGATACCCGCTTTCGCGGGTATGACAAGATCAGAGACAGAGTTTGTTGCCGCTGGTATCGGCTCTGCTAATACGATTTCGGCAGGCCGAGGACCTTTTCCGCGATGAAGTTGAGGATCATGTGCGGCGTGACCGGCGCAATGCGCGCTATCAGCACTTCGCGCAGATACCGCTCGACGTGGAATTCCCTGGAATAGCCCATGCCGCCGTGCGTCATCACCGCGGTCTCGCAGGCCTTGAACGCCGCCTCCCCCGCCAGATACTTGGCGGCGTTTGCCTCCGCCGCACAATCCATCTTGCGATCGTAAAGCGTTGCCGCTTTCATCGCCATCAGATTGGCGGCCTCGAGCGCCATCCAGCATTGCGCAAGCGGATGCGCGATCGCCTGGTTCTGCCCGATCGGCCGGCGAAAGACCACGCGCTCGCGCGCGTAATGCGAGGCTCTGCGCAGGGCCGCGCGCCCGATGCCGACCGCTTCGGCGGCGATCAGAATGCGCTCCGGATTCATGCCGTGGAGAATGGCGCGGAAGCCTTCCCCTTCGGCGCCGATACGGTCGGCCGCCGGCACCGGCATGGCGTCGAAGAACATCTCGTTGGAATCGACCGCGTGGCGGCCCATCTTGTCGATGACGCGAATGGTCACGCGGCTGCGGTCGAGGTCGGTATAGAAAAGCGAAAGACCGTCGGTCCTGCGCTTGACGTCTGCGAGCGGCGTGGTGCGGGCAAGGATGAGGACCTTGTTTGCAACCTGCGCCGTGGAGATCCAGATTTTCTGCCCGGAAAGGACGTAATGATCGCCGTGGCGCTCGGCGCGCACCTTGAGCGCGGTGGTATCGAGCCCAGCATCCGGCTCGGTCACCGCAAAGCACGCCTGGTCGGTGCCGGCGATCAGCGGCGGCAGCATGCGGCGTTTCTGCTCGTGCGTTCCGAGCACGACCACGGGCTGCAGCCCGAATATGTTCATGTGCACCGCGGATGCGCCGCTCATGGCCGCGCCGGACTCCGCGATCGCCTGCATCATGATTGCGGCCTCGGTGATGCCGAGACCGGAGCCGCCATGCTCGGGCGGCGTGGCGATGCCGAGCCAGCCGGCGCCGGCCAGCGCGCGGTGCAGCTCATGCGGGAAACCGCCTGCGCGATCCTTCTCCAGCCAGTAGCCGTCGTCGAACGCCGCGCACAGCTTGAGGATCGACTCCCGGATCTGCTGCTGCTCCGCGCTCAGTGAGAAATCCATTTCGCCGCCTGCCCTGCTCGAGGAGGCCATTGTAGCCGCATTTCATTCGGCCTGAATTGGCTTCGAGGGAGACTTGCCGGGCGCGGACGAGGTATTGGCGAGAAAGCGAGCGAAGAGCCCATCGGATCGTAGTCGACGACACCGTCCTAGGTCAGCGCGGTCTGCCGGAAAATCGTCAGAGTGCTGTAGGTCGCAGAGCCGACACCGAGATAACCCTGGCCGTTGTACCATTGCCCTGCTCGACTCGAATCGGCCCAGGCGGTTTGCTGGTTAAGGGGGACGCCGGCGTTCGCGGCAGCCGATCCCGGCCCATTAGAGCTGGAACGAATACGGGTCCAAACAAGCCTCCACAGCGAAGACACGTGAGAAGCCCCCGCCGATCGGCTCAGTGCGCGGCGCCGGCGGCTGCCAGCATCACTGCAGCAAAGATACCGAGCTTTGTACTACGAGCCCTCCGCCTCGACATGGATGAATTGTGACTTGGTGGCAGCTTGTCGACAAGCCGCAGTCGGCGCCATATGCGGCCACGGCGGGGAAAATCCTGATCCATGTGGCGGCCGCGCCACGTGACTTTCCGGCCGATCCCATCCCGTGCGAGCAGCGGCTGATGCGAGTACCTGTTTCGGGGCACTGCAGTCAGCTGAAAAGGCGAAGGATCAGCGTAAGCACAATGGAGAGAACGATCGACGTTACAACAGGAAAATAGACGCGGAAATTCCCGCTCGGACTTTCGTATTTGATGTCGCCGGGCAGAAGCGAAAGTCCCGGCGTGACATCGGACTTTTGAGTGGCCGCACGGCGGTCCGCGAGCCAACCGACAAAAGCAAGAGCCAGGAGCACGACTACGAAGATCTCGAGGAAGGTACCCATGACGATGTTGACGCCATTGTCAGGCGTCCGGACAGATCTTGATCCATCCGGACGCCGGGCGGCCCTCCTTCATCATGATGCTTGGAATGCCGGCGGCCGGCAATTCCTGCCCCGAGCGTATGCGATTGCCTGCCAGTGTGCGACCCGCGATCTGGACGCGCATACCGATCACGCCGCCAGCTTGAGTGCGCCGGAGATTTCCTTGAGCGTTGCCTTCTCGGCTTCGCTCACCGCAACGCCGCCGATGCCAAGAAATCCCCCTTCCTTATCTGCTTCGGCAACGTGCTGGCTGATCTGACGCAGCCAGCCCTTGAAGGCAGCTGCATCGCCCGGCGCCTTGGCGTCGACCACAGCCGCGGCTTGTTGCAACGTCTCGATGCACTTGGCCTTGATATCGGCAGGCTTGCGCCCGGTAAGCTGTTGCTTCACGCCGTCGCGCGCGATGCCCCGCCCTTGCGAGGTTTCAAAATCAGCAACCACGGCCTTGACGAGCGGATTTGCCTTGGGATCCATCCTGGCCGTCGCCAGCTCCTTGCCCTCGGCGAAGCTCTCCTTCAAAAGGCCCCAGAGCCCGCTCGGCTCGGCCGCCGTGATGGCGATACCCGCCATCGTCACGCTCTCCAGAAGCAGCTTCCATTCGTCGGGGGTAAAATTTGATTTGTCCGTCATGAGCAATACTCCTCTGCTTGGGACTGGCACCATGCCAGCGATTGGCAACCGCCGACTTGCCGGAATCAGGCTGCCAACGCCTCAAGTTTTGCTTTCAGGGGGTCGATGGCGGGCTTTAGCAGTTCGGCGACGCCCGGAATCGCCAGCACCTTGTCGAACAGCTGGTTGAGTACCGGCATCACCGGATTGACCAATCCGGCGAGAAGCTTGCGCTGTTCGGACGACAGCTGCCCGATCATGCCGTCGACCTTGTCGATCTGCGCCGTGACGTCCCGGAGCTTGGGCAGCGCGGCTTCCGCGGAGGCGGTGTCGGTGACGCCGTTGAGGGTGGTGCGCAGGCTGGCAATGCTGTCGGTGACCTGCTTGCCGAGATCGAGCCCGCCGACCATCAGGCTCTGCACGGGGGGCACGCCCTGCTGGACCACTTGCTCCGCCTGTCTGCCATAGAAATAGATGAGCAAGGCAGCAATCGCCGCAATCGGGATCAGCCAGTAGAGCCAGTTTCTGGACGCCGCCGTGCCTGCCGCACGCCGGCTGGTATCGCCGACTGCCCGAGCCGCGGAACTTGCCGCCCGCGCGGCCTCGTTCCCCGCGGCTGTTGCCGTGCGCGCGGCACCGCCGAGGGCATCGAGCAGACCTGTCCCGCCAAGCAGGTTGCTGAAGCCCGGCGGCAGTGCCGCGGCAATATTGTCCTTCTGGCTCGCGAGGAGATCGGAGATGCCGCTTGCATCGAGAGACCGGCCCTGTTGTCGTTGTTGCCCGATGGTGCCCAGCACAACCGGAGCCAGCATTCCGAGCAGCGAGCCGGCGGCGCCCTGATTTACTCCTGCAAACTTCGCAACCGCCTGGCCGAGCGAATTCTGGTCGTGGCCGCCCAACAGCACCGAGAGCATCTGTGATCCCTTCTCGGCGAGCGAGGATTGGCCCCCTCCACCGAGCATGTTGGCAAAGTTGCCAAGCGTGCCGGTCTGCTGCCGTGCGGCATCAACGAGCTTTTGCGCACCGCCGGATTGAGCGGCGGTTTTGCTGAACCCGGCCAGGAGCGTTGGTACCACAGCACCGATCGCGGCTTGTACAATGTTGCGATCAAGACCGAGCGCGACAGCAATGCGCCCGATCATTTCGGGTGTCAGGAACTGATTCACGAGTGAGACAAGATTGATGGCCATTGGGCTTCTCCTCTCTGTCATTGAAACAGGAGCAAACCACAGCGTCCGGCATGCGAGCGAGCCGACGGCGGGAGGCCACTCGGAATGGTGCGCTTACTCATCCGATAATGGGAGTCACGAACCAGTGATCAAACAAATAAAAATGCGACAGCGATACTGCCGAAATGCCATCACGAACAATTATCGTCTTGTAAACATCGACTCCTATGTAACTATGACACACTTATGACAACAGACTGAAAGGCGAAACAAGTCGAACGCTGAAAGCAGGCAAATGCGGCTCACGTTCTCGACCGACCCCGCAGTCGGCACGGCAACAAGGCTTCCGTGCTCGTGCCGCGTGCGGTCAGCCACGCGGGATGCAAGGGTAGCCGGTCAGAGCTGCGCCACTCCGATCGCCCAATTCGAGAGCTTTCCTGGCACCGCGCTCATCACGCGCGTCGGGGTGCCCGGTGCCACACAAACAGAATCAAAATCGCGCCAATGGTTGCGGCCACCAAGGTACGAAAGAAGCCGAACACCGGGATGTTCAGGATGCTGGCAAGCACCCCGACCACAAAGGCCCCTGCTATGCCGACCAGGATATTGGTGAAAATGCTATGATTGGATTGCGTTATCTTCTCAGCAATCCATCCGGCGATGGCTCCGATCAATAACATTTCCAGGAACCCAACACTTGGATTGCCGAGAAATGCCTGTGCGTCTTCCATGGAACTCTCCACAAGTTGCAGGGGCAGCTTCGTGAGGTACCGATATTCCCGCCAAGCGCCGTAACCGAATGGCGGCTCGCGTCGGCACTGCGACTGCACTCTGCGGCGTGCCGGCAGCATTCGCGGATTTCACTGTCGAGCTTCTGGAGCACGACACGGATTCCCAAGCATCCACGCGGGAACACCGATAGTCAGCGCGCCTGGAACCAAGGATGCTGCCGGTGAGGCGGCAGCATGCGCGTGCCCCGCGGAGTTGGCGAGTCATTTCTTATGACAGTCTTACGACAGCCGGGTGGGCAGCCGGTCAGCCTCGACAGAGAAGGCGGATGTCCGCCACAGAGAGGCATAGTGCATTTCAGAGTCCCCGATAGCAACCGGTACCCAGATGCTAGAAAGGGCTTGCTCGGGTAATGATCCGCGTGACGGAGACAGAGAGCGCATCAATTCTTGATTTCGGTCGGACCGGTCGCAGCGTTCGGCGCAAGTATCGCAGCGAGCGTCGTTATTGCCTCGTCGATCAACGCTTGCTGATAACGATAGAACATTTCATCCCCCATGGGGGTCACGATGGAGGCGACCTGGCGCTGGCAGCGCAAGCGCAGCGCGGTCAGCTGCTCCAGGATTGAGTGGGCGACAGCGCGCTGCTCCGGCGCCGCGACCATGCTTTCGGCGGGAGCGGAACGCATCTGCGCGTGGGTGGGCCCGCGGTCAACAATCTTCTTGAGCGCGGTCTCCAGCTTCTCGCGCGCGGAATCGATCCGCCACAGGCGAAACCGGCTCAATCCTTTCAGCACGTTAAAAAGAACGGTCACCGCCATGACCAGATAGACCCAGTACACCGGCGACATGAGATTCACCAGCCAAGGAAAATATCGGTCGGCGACTTCCGGTTGGCCGGTGCGAAAGAACTGAACAGCCTCGGGTGCGAGCGGCGCGACAGTGGCGGCAGCCGTCGCACCCGGCGGATTGTTGTGCACAAACCTCGGGAACTGGGCCGCGAGCAGCATGAGCAGCGCGATCCGGTCGGCCCGCTGGGCGCATTGGTTCGCGACGACGAGCGTTGCAAGCTGCGCGACCTGCTTGTCCGCCGCCGGAATGCGCCGCACCAGATCATAGCGCCCGGCCGCAATGGTACCGAGACTGAGCCAGGGGTAGCGCGCAACCAGTCCCCGCAGGTCTTCCGGCGCGACGATGTCGAGGTCATTTTCGCGCACGACGCCGCGCAGCAATGGCGCGTCTTCCTGCATCACGAAGGCGGCAACGTCGAGTTGCTTGCGGGCCACCAGCGCGGCCTGCTCGGGCAATTGGTGCTGCGAGAGGCGCACACCCAGCTCCCGCAAATCGGGGTCCTGGAACAGCTGACGCATAAGGTACGCCGTGCCGGAACCTTCCGGCCCGATCCCGATGGAGGCCCCGCGCAAATCGCTGAAGGTGCTAATCGCGCGGTCCGATCTGCCGAGCAGCAGCAGGGTTTCCGGCTCGGGCACGCGACCGAGCAGCTCGAGCCGCGCATCGGCAGGCACGGGTATTCCGTCCTGGATGAGCGCAAACATCTCCCTGCAGTGTCCGCGACCGGCGGCGAGGCGGCTGACGTTCTCTACCGAGCCGGCAGTCGTCACGGCAACAAGGCTTCCATGCTCGTGCCGCGCGCGGTCAGCCACGCCGGATGCCAAGCTGTAATACCACCCTTCAGGAGATCCGGTCAGAATAGAGGCGTGCAGATAGCCGTAGTCATGCACGATTCCGAAAGCCGCGGCGACCGCTGCAATGACCGCGCCCGCGAGCAGGAGAATCGCAGCCCGAACGAGTCCCTTCCCGTGCATGGCGGCAGGCAGCATCCGCTGTTACTCCCCATCCGAGTCAATATGCGCATCCTGCAAAAAAATACATGGCCCCGCCGGCCACTGCGGGGCCATGTCCTCCTGAGTGGATCATTTCACCACCTGCAGATTGCGCTTCCGATCGGGCGACAGTCAACCAGATCAGAACACCAATTGCCGCATGGCTCGTCGAAACGAGCTGACGCGGCGTTTCCGGCGCGGGAGATTTCTGATCCGCTATGACCTCGATCTGTAATAATCGAGCTCGGCCCGCAGCTTGTCCATTGCCGCGGTCTGCTCCGCCACCCGCTTCGACATCCCGACGAACTCGCCGGTCATCGCGACGAGCTCGACAACCAGATGATCCACGCGCTTGGCCGCTGCCTGGCCTTCCTGACGCTGCTGCTCGGCGAGCGCTTCGGCTTTGACGATCGTTTGCTGCAGCGTTGCGATACGGGCTTCCAGCTCCGCGATCTTCTTGGCCGCTGTCTCGGCCTCCTGGGCTCGCTGCTCGCCGAGGGACTCGGCCTTGGCGAGCGCTTCCTCCAGAGCAGCAGTGCGCAGCTCCAGGACCTTGTCGCTGCGCTGCCCGTCCGCAAGGCGGTATTTGAGAGGCGTGTGGGCGATTTTCTCCGCTTCCAGATCAGCGCAGATGCGCGCCTGCAGAGCCTCGGCGAAATCGGGACAGGTCATCCGCAGCATCCCTTCTATCTGGATAACCCAGCAGGTCGACAGAGCATCAAGACGGTAAACAAAACGTTAAGGGCCACAGCAGCATCATACCGTTTCGCGAAAGATCAAAATGCAGCCCGGCACCGCCGACCGCTCTCAGCCGTTTCGTTGTTGGGGCAGCTCAACGCCTACGGCGGTTTGCGGTCGTGTTGATTCGCTCGTCATTGAGGCCCGCCGCGCTCGCACGGTCTTTCGCAACAAGCCCGCGCATGACGGTTCTAAATGAGAGGCGAGGCAATTTTCAGAAACATGGCGCGCGCTTCGGTAACTCGCTACCCGGCAAGCAATCTTATTTTACCGCGCGATGCTCGACTGTGTGACTTTGGCAACAGCTGAGACTTTTTGATCGAATGCCATGGTGTTTCTTAAATTCATTGTTCGGATGTCTCGCAGCTACAACATTATTTGGGGGTGCTATGAAATCTCTGGTCATGAAGCGTTCTGTCGTTCTAGCCGGCCACAAGACAAGCGTCAGCGTTGAGGACGCCTTCTGGAATTCACTGAAGAAGATTGCGGCGCGCCGGCATTTGACTTTGTCGGCTTTGCTCTCTTCGATCGATTCCGGGCGCGATCACGGAAATCTGTCGTCGGCCATTCGGCTCTTTGTGCTCGCCTTCTATCGCGATCAGATCGAGGGCGTGCGCAAGGTACACGAAACCGCAGCGGCGATTATCAACGACCGCCCTGCGCACGGATATAGTTGAGGGGGCCCATTTTGCCCGCCCGAGGTTCACCACCCCGGGCGTAGCCCCGACCACACGACCAGGAGGGCATGATACCGGCCCCGGCCGCATAGCCGGGGCCATTTGTCAACGCGTGATGATTGGGTGAGCGAACTGCCGGCGGCAGCGGCGTGGAAAGAGCACGCGGAAACGAACTAACAAGCCGCCGCCACCGACCAGCAGATTGTACCACCGGCGGCGGCCAACCCATCATCACCAGAGTACCGTCGCGCATCTTTATACCACCGCAGCAGTGCGATGATACCTAGGCAAGCGCTGTCCTGAGCCGGCCGTCTTGGCTGCGGGCTGTCAGGTAAGCTTTGCTACTCCGCCGCGTCGGCGCGACCAAGCAACCCTGCCGCCTTCATCTCATCATGCAATGCGAGAGGATCCCAATCGTATCCGCTCGGCCAGGTGAGCGCTCCCTTCTCAATAAAAACGCGCGCGAAGAAGACCGGGTCCTTAAGCGGCTCGGCCATCGGTCCGGTCTTTTCACGGATGAACGCAAAATCACGTGTACCGATAGTGGCATCTGAAAATTCAATTTCCAGCTTGTAGTCACCGAGGGAGCGAACGCCAATAACCTCTATCATCATTTCGGACCCGCTATCACGGCCGGCGATACGACGTTCTCGATCGCTGCCGCGATGGAGAGAAGGCGGCGGTCGCTGCCGTGCTGGCCGAAAAGCATCAGGCCGGCCGGCGCCTCGCCGCTACGATGACATGGGATTGAGATGGAGCAGGCATCGAGGAAATTGGCGATCGAGGGATTGCGCAGCACCAGCATGTTGATGCGGCGGTAGGCATCGTCAGGCTCGAGGTCGGCCATGCGCGGCGCCGGCATCGGTACGGACGGCATGACAAGCGCATCATAGGGCGCTGCGATTGCGCTCACCCGGCGGGTGAAATCCGCGCGCGCGTTGACAAGATCGATGTAGTCGGCGGCATCCTGCTCGCGCCCGCGCAGGATTCGGGTGAGCACCCGCGGATCATACATTTTTTCGCCCTTGGCGATCAGCGGGCGATGGAGGGCGTAGGCCTCGGCCGTCACGATGCCGCCCTTGGCGTTGATTCCCCGCAGCTCGTCGAGCTCGCGCAGGGGAAGGTCGACGATGCGCGCACCCTTGTCGCGCAGGCGCATCAACGCCCGCTCGAAGGCGTGCGCCACCGCGGGCTCCACGTTGTCGAGCACCATGGTCTGCGGCACTGCCATGCGCAGCGCATCAAGCGGGAACGGCGCCAGCTCCTCCACCGGTTCTCCCGCGAGGACGGCGTCGAGCGCTGCGCAGCAGGCGACCGTCGCCGCCAGGGGACCGACCGAATCGAGCGATGTCGAGAGCGGGAAAGCGCCCTGCGTCGGAACGCGCGATGCCGTCGGCTTGAACCCCACGATGCCGCAAAAGGCTGCCGGGATGCGGCACGAGCCGCCGGTATCGGTGCCGATGGCGCCGAGGGCCATGGCGTCGGAGACCGACACCGCCGCGCCGGACGAGGAGCCGCCCGGGATGCGACGCGAGCCGCGGTCGTGCGGGCTCGACGGCGTGCCATAGTGGGGATTGATGCCGATGCCGGAGAAGGCAAACTCCGTCATATTGGTGCGCCCGATCGGAATGAAGCCTGCCGCGCGCAGCCGCGCCACCGCCGGCGCATCGCGCGGTGCGGGCGGCGCATCGCGCAGCACGCGCGAGCCCGCCGTCGTCACGTCGCCGGCGATGTCGAACAGGTCCTTGAGCGATAGCGGGATGCCGGCGAAGCGGGAAGGCACGGCGCCGCTTGCCCGCAAGCGGTCGTAGAAGTCCGCCGCCGCAAGCGCCTGCTCGGCATGTACCTTGAGAAACGTGCGCGCGCCCTCGCCCGACTTGTCGTTGATGCGCGCAAGCGCCTCCTCGATCAGGCCGCGGCTCCTCGCTCCGGCATCGAGAGCGGCCGCTGCCTCGGCAATCGTCTGCATGATCACTCGCTTCCCGTTGACGCAGGATCAATATTCATAAGCCCGGCTGCAATGAAAGGGCAGCTTTGACCTTCCCCGCCCGCCTGCTACGTTCCAGAACCATCCTGGCTGGAAAGCACGTGCCGCGCGTTCTCTCTCTCACCCTGCAGAGCCGATCGGAGGCCTCCCGCGCGGAGGTCGCCATCGAGCACGCGGTGATTGCCGGCTGGACCGGACGCGACCCGGCCGCGGTCGAGAAGCACATCCGGGAGCTGGAAGCGCTCGGCGTCAAACGGCCGGCGACGACGCCCATCTTCTATCGCGTCGCCGCCGCGCGGCTCACCACCCAGGAAGAGATTGAGGCGATCGGGGACAGCTCCGGCGGCGAGGTCGAGTTCGTGCTTCTGGCGCATGCGGGCCGTTTGTGGGTCGGCGCCGGCTCCGACCACACCGACCGTGAAGTCGAAAAATACGGGGTCACGGTCTCCAAGCAGATGTGCGACAAGCCGATTGCTCCGGTGCTGTGGTCCTATTCGGACGTCGCTTCGCACTGGGATCGGCTGATCCTGCGCTCGCATGCGATCGAGGGCGGCAAGCGCGCGCTCTACCAGGAGGGCTCGGTCACCGCCATGATGGAACCGCAGGCGCTGATCGCGCGGCACGCGGCCGACGGCCGCCTTGCCGATGGCACGCTGATGTTCTGCGGCACGCTCGCCGCGCACGGCGGCGTGCGCCCGACCAGCGCCTTCGCGCTCGAGCTGGAGGATCCGGTACTGGGGCGCAAGATTGCGCACAGCTATCGGGTCCGCACGCTGCCCATGCTGGGCTGACATCGACTGGAGGAAACGATGCCGATGAACAAGCCGCATCTCGAATTCACCCGCGTCGACATGAATGCCGGCTGGGCCACGCCGCCCGGTTATCCGGCAGGCATCCAGCAGAAGATTCTCGCAAGCGATCTCGACGAGAGCCGCAAGATGGGAAGCCGCACGCGGCTCCTTCGCTTCGCGCCGGGGGTCTACACCATTGCACCGTTCGTGCACGATCATTGGGAGGAGGTTTATCTCGTTTCCGGCGATCTCATTGTCGGCAACGACAAGGAGGGCAAGGGCGGCGAGGCATTCGATGCCCCGACCTATGCCTGCCGGCCGCCGGGCGTCCGGCACGGGCCGTTCAAATCCGAGCGCGGGTGCCTGCTCTATGAGATTCACTATTACGACGAGAGCGCGCCGGCGGCCGGGTAACAGGCTGTCTCCTCTTGATTCTCAATGAAAGCACAGATCCTGCTCGCACTCGCCGCTCTGCCGATCTCGACCGCGCGAGCAGCCGAACCTGCCGGAACGCTGACACTGGCATGTCAAGGCACGCAAACCCGGTGGACCGCCGAAGGAATGAAGTCCGAGCAAGTAACAATGACGCTCATCGTTTTCAGAAAAGACTGTCGTTGGCTTCCCAGGCACTGACGGCCCCGTCAATATCTCCGACGAGATGACGATCTCTTTTTTCCAGAGATGTCGGAAGCTCGCGCTTTAACGGTATCATCCACAGGATGAGGAGTACGGTCGATTGCTGTCTCGTTAGATACGAGCCCGCCGGATTTTGGGTATGCACTGAAATGCAAATGATCGCCCGATGGGCCACCGGACGGTATCGAGTTGCCGAGTCACTTCCACTTTCAACGACCTCGCATAAAATTTTTTGTTCAAGGACAGGCACGGCCGCAATTCAGTCGCGTTGTCAGTCTGGAATTTCGCAGCTTTGGGGGAATCAAAAATGACCATCGATCTTGACAGCTGGGAACTAGGCTATGCGGACGGCCAATGCGGTCGCCCATTGCAATGTCCGACAAATCTCGACTGCTTTTCATATTCCAGCGGCTATTGCGAGGGCCGCGCATATCTTGCAGACACGTACACGAATAAACCTGTTCACAGGTCAGTGCGAAGATTCCAACCGCCAGCGTAATTTCCAAAAACGCGCTGTGCGCAGGTGTTATGTTATTTAAGCGCAGAGCTTAACTAAAAGCGCAAATATGCGGCCGCGGCTACCTCCGGGTCGCGGGGCGAGCCGGATAATATCGGCGGCAATGAGTGAAAGGCGCACAGCGCAAATAGTTGGAGTGGCGCTCGGTCTCATATTCGCTGTGACCCTCATTCTCAACGCGCTCTTTTGACCCGGCACCGCGCGGCACGCAGTGCAGGCGTTGCGCCCCTCCATTTCACGGATGCTCGTAAGCTTTTCCAATACCCGGGTACAGTCACGGGAGATTCCGCACGTTGTCGAGGCCCCGGTATAAACCCTGCGGTAATCTTTGCGAGCGCACCATCCGCAATATGATCGGCGGATCATCATATCCCGCAGTTGCAAGGCCCAACTCTGAGAGAGGAGCTACACCCCCTGCATCATCCGGTGGTGCGATGCTCGAGGCTGAGATCGCGGACCTCATCAAAGACAAATTCAGTTTGTCGGGCCAGCCTGACGATTGGGATCGTCAGCGTGCCGCCTGGGACCAAACGAGTGCCACGCAGCGGCGGACCGACGCCACGCACGAGGCTGATGACTCAGCGCTCGATCCCAACGGGGCTTGTCACGAGCGACCTGCACGGAACGCCGATGTCAAGGTCTATGACCCTGAGAAGCTCGCGGGCTTGGCTTCATCCTCTGCACAAATGAGATATCCCGTAGCCGTGGGCTTAGTCTCACTGGTTGCGCTCGGCACCGCAGGGTTTGGCGCCTGGAACTCCAGTCACTTGGTCGGAGCCGTTCCGAGCTCAATTCATATCGACCAAAAAGCTGCTTCTTTCAATTCCGATCGGCCGGTTTCCACCCTTCCTCCAAGCGCAGCCGAGCCACCTCGACAAGCGATGCCAAGCGTGTCAACGAACAGCAAAATCGATGATCTCATAGCAAGGGAGTTGGGCAGTCGACGCGATCCTGCGCAAATGACTGTTCCGAGTACGGGGGATACTAAAAAAACCGCCTTGGCGCTGCAGAATACCGCACCAGCGCCGGCAGCGGCCGCTGTTCATCGTCAACCGAAGCCATTACCGATCCCATTCCCGGAAACGAAGCCTGCTACCATCGATGGTTGGGTAGTGCGTCAGGTTGCTAACGGTACGGCTGTGCTGCAGGGACCTAATGGCGTCTGGAAGGCTGCCCGGGGCGACACCGTGCCCGGACTTGGAAAGGTCGATTCCATAGTTCTGTGGGGTAACCGTTGGATAGTTGCGACCAGCAGAGGTTTGGTCACGACCCAATAGCACGGCCGGCACGGCTGCTTGTTTGCACGCGGCGCTACCCGCAAACTACTCGATGACCTCGTCGGCGCGGGCGAGCAGCGTCGGCGGCATGTCGATGCAGAGCGCCTTCGCGGTCTTCGCTGCCCTGCGGAATTTCGAGCCCGCCTTACGCGGCCCCCGGGATCAAGACCCGAACCCCTCTTTAGCACTTGCACGTCCGGTTACGCCGGGTGCAGACATGGCCGGGAGAGCGATGCGTTGGGCGCGTGCGACCGGCCACCTAAGGGCAACGCAAACGCGCTGCGTAAGCCAGCACAGGGAGAACGGTTAATGGTCTCGCGCAACCAGGCAACCAAGGTGGCGGAGATGATCGGCCAAGGTTGGCATACCGTTCCGCGTACCGTGTTGACGAAGGTCATGGGCGGCCCGGTACTTATGCGCAAGGGCGACAAGCACATCATGATCCATCCCAATAGCGAGCTGACCGAACCGACGCCGGAAGAGATCGCCAAGTGGTAATGCCGTAGCATATCAGCTGTCATAAACATCAAGTGATCGTGCTTCCTCTGTGGGTCAAAGACGATCGGTCGTACGAATCTGCGCGGGGGGTGCGAGGCAACTCCCATCCCGACAGCGACACGCCGGTTACTTCCGCTTCTTCCGCCTTACCGACCCTCGCCGTCCCGCATCAACCGATTGGTGGATTCTCGCGGGGTCTGATGAAGTCTCGGAGAAGGGCTGCGCCGGATCAGAGGTCGCCGGTGCAGGCTCAGGCTGGAGCGGGACGCCGACGATTTCTTCAGAGGGCGCCCGTGCAGACGCAGGTTGGAGCAGAGCCGTGCCGCCGATGTCTTGGAGATTGGCCCAAGCCAGCCACTTCTCCCAGTTTTCTTGCAGCTCAGTCATGGCCTGTTCAAAAGACGGGGCAATTCCTGCAAATCGCATTATGGCGGGCTCCGCCCACACCCCGTTAATGGCCCAAAGCCACTGGGAATCCGATTCGTTTGGAGTGTCCCGCTTGTAAATGCGTCCGACCGCCAACTGGCCGTTCATCACGAGATGATCGGTGTTCTGACCCGCGGGTGTGTTGGCGGGATTCGGATGAAGCGCGAGAGGCATGCTGAGACCCGGAGCTGGATTGATGACGGATTCCCAAACAGGGTCGCATGGAGTGCCGAAGCGGGTCTCCCTCAATCATCCAACAGGGTTAACGGGCCTTAGAGGAATCTGGCCCCCAACGCCCTTTCCCGCCGCTGAGCGGTAACATCGCCTTGCTGTAATCCGACCGCAGACCGGTCGTGCAACAGACTATAACGGATGCGAGAAAAACCGATCGGTCACAGTGTTAGCGCGGTGACAGCAGTTACGAGGGTGGGAAGGCCTACCGCCGGTCTGTGCCATGAGCAGCCTCAACGCGGTGCGGCAAGCACAGCGGGCGACCCCGTTCCCTTGGAACCGGCGCCGCGATAGGTTCAGAGGGCCCAGATCTGTCATGGTAACGGCCGGAAAGCCCAATATGGTATCCGGTTCAATGGAGAAACCAAATGAGACTGGTCGCATTCCCATTGGTTGGAGTTGCAACGCTGGCCGGGGTTGTCGCCTTCACGCCACCCGCAACTAATCAAGAGGGCGCCCCGATCTTCGTTACCAGCATTCCCCCTGGATACCGCGACTGGAGGCTGATCTCCGTGGCCCACGAGGAAGGCAACTTCCACAGCTTCTCTGCCGTTTTGGGCAACGATCTGGCGATTCAGGCCTACCGCGAAGGGAAGGTCCCGTTCCCGGACGGCGCGATCATTGCCGCTCTGCATTACCGTCACGTGCCGTCGGAGGAAAACAACAAAGTCTTTGGCCAGGACCAATCTTTCGTACCCGGCAACCCAACGAACATTCAGTTTATGGTCAAGGACACAAAAAAATACGCCACAACGGGCGGTTGGGGTTTCGCTCACTTCCAGGACGGCAAACCTTCTGGCGACGAGACGTTCATGAAAACCTGCTTTCCCTGCCACAATGAGATCAAAGCGCGCGACCTTGTCTTCACCCGTTACGCACAATAAGCACTACCGTTCGCTAAGCGGAAGTCTGACGCAGGAACGAGGCCTTGTCGCTCCTGAGGTTGATCACCAAACACAGCAATTTCCTAGTTGTCGTGTCTCAGCGAAGGGGTGCACCCCAAGTCATCTCCTCAAGCTTTTGCCTTGTCTTCCGGGCAACGAGGCAAATGAGGCACGCCGTTGTGAGCAAGCCGAGCAGGAGGTACGCAATGTTGGAAGCTCCCAAACCATCGCTGAACGCAATGGTACGTCCGACTGTCCCGAGATAAACGTACATTGTCGTAAAGGGCACGATGCCGAAAAGCGTCGTTATGGTGTAGGGCAAAAGGCCGATGTCCGTCGCGCCGAAGAAGTAGTTCTGGAAATTGAACGGTACCAGCGCATTGAGCCGCAGCAGCATGGCGACTTGCCAGCTGTGCGATCCAATGGCCGCATCGATTGCGCGCAGCAGCGGGCGTCTTGCGAGGAGAAGCCTTACTCTGGGCCGCAGCACATGACGAGACAGCAGGAACACCACCAGCGACTCGATGACGGAAGAGACGACCACCAGCGGGGCGCCCCAGGCCCCGAAGGTGACACCGGCCGTAACCCACATGAGCTCGGAGGGGGCAAGCAGAAAGACCGCAATCACGACATAGGCAATTGCAAATGCGAAAACCCCTACCGCTCCCTGCGCCTTGATCCATTCATCGAAGGATAGAAGGAAGCCATGGCGGTAGAGATAATAACAGGTCGGCAATGCCGCAGCGAAAACGACCGCAAACGCTGTCTTTGCCGGCCAAGATCTTGGCGGTCCGAGAAGCGTCCTGAGCTCGTTTGCCAGCATCGCCCGCCTGCGCGTTAACCAGGGCATGCGGGAAAAGCGGGCCCGGTGATGATTGCGCCCGCAACCGGCGCGGCGGCAAGCACCACTGCCATGGCGTGGGTCCCCATTCCCACTTTCGGAGACGCTCAGCGTGCCAGCCGGCAGCGTCGCTATTGGGGCGCCGATTGGGGAAGATTATGGCGTGGACTTTTGTCGAGGGCGCCCAGGCCCGCAGACCGGGCGATTGAAGCGTGGTAGCGTGCAGCCATTGCCGGCACGACCCGCTGCCGGTGGCGGAGTTCCATCATTGCAGGGAGACCTTCATGCGTGTCCGCGGCGGAATACCGACCCATCGGAAGCTCGCGAATTTGGCTGCGCTGCTGCTCATTTGCAGCGTGGTCATTGCGCGCGCCCAGAGCAGCGGAGGCCTCAACCCTTCGCCAGCAGGAGCGGAGGCCTTTTTCACTGACCTCAAGGACGGCGCGACTGTTCCGGCGCAACTGAAGCTCCATTTCGGCTTGCGCAACATGCGTGTCGCGCCGGCCAGCTCGGATCTGCCGAATTCAGGGCATCATCATCTATTGGTCGACACTGAGCTGCCCGCTCTCAATGCGCCGATCCCCAACGACTTTAATCATCTGCACTTTGGAGGTGGCCAGACCGAGACGGAGCTGACGCTCAAGCCCGGGCCGCACACGCTGCAACTGCTCATTGGAGACAAGGAGCACATTCCGCACAGGCCTCCGGTCATGTCAGCCCGCATTCACGTCAATGTCCCGCTGATCGGAGGCCCGACGCCATCGCCTTCTGGCGCAGAAGTCTATTTCGATGACCTCAAGGACGGGGCTACCATTCCTTCCAAGCTGACCGTCCATTTCGGCCTGAAAAACATGGGTGTTGCGCCGGCGGGTACGGATCGCCCGAACTCGGGACATCATCACCTTTTGATCGATGCCGACCTTCCTCCTCTGGATCAGCCCATACCCAATGACTTCAACCACCTGCACTTTGGTGGCGGCCAGACCGAGACCGAGCTGACGCTCAAGCCCGGCGAGCACACGCTGCAACTGCTGATGGGAGACAAGGCCCACATTCCACACACGCCTCCGGTCATGTCGTCGCGCATCAAGGTCCGTGTAGCCGGTCTGCCGGCATCAAGTCAGCAGGCGCCACAAAATCTCCGAGAGCTGGATATGGACACCGTGCCCGATCTCACTGAGAGCAATATTCGGCAGGTCCAGCAGGAATTACGCAAAAAAGGCTTTGATCCCGGCCCCATTGACGGGATCAATGGACCACAGACCAAAGGAGCCGTTCGCAGCTTCCAGGATCGGTATGGGATGAATGCAAGCGGCGATATCAGCAACAAGACGCTTTTCGCATTGGGCGCGGCCGAGCTGGCCCGTCCAAAGAGTCAATAGCCGAGAACCGGGCTTCCGGCGCCGCTTTCCGATCGCGCAACCCGCGCGCTTCCGGCGCGGATTCGCGGAGCGTCGTCCGGCCGCCCGGTGTCATCCTGGCGACATCGAGTGCAGGAAACAGCTCATGAAAGCGTTGCATGACCAGACCGTCCGGGTGAACAGCGGCGCGGCATGGGAGATGAAGAAAGGCCAGCGGGTTCGCATTACCTTCCAGTCCATCGTGGATTTCGTCGTGTTCAATCGCGACAACCTCCACGAACGGTTCGATCAGGCGAGGACAAAGGCAAACCAGGGCAAGATCTACTTGAGCACGGGCGACCTGTTGCTCTCCAAGCTGAACGCTCCGATGATGACCATCGTGGAAGATACCTTCAAGGGGACCCACGATCTTCAGTACGGCATGTGCAGCGAATGCTCTTACACGAGCCGCTGGAACCGCAGGCACCTGCCGCCTTGGAACAAGCTGTACCCGGAAGCCGGCATCACCTGTCGCGAAGATCTCCCTCTGTGGGGCTGCTACGAGAACATCATGACTGCGCTGCAGAATTATCCGATCATGCCGCTCGACATACCTTCGCCGCTCAACATCGGGCAGCACATGGAGCTCGACGAGAAGGGGAATCTGATTTGGGCGGTATTTGCCAAGCACAAGGAGCTCTTCGACCCGGTTCCGCACATCGATCTGCGCGCGGAAATGAATTGCTTGTGTGCGGCAAGCTGCGACCCCGGCAGCGGCAAGCTCGGAAGCTGCAAGGGCTTCTATCCGAAGCCGATTCGAATCCAGGTCTTCGAGCAATAAGGATGATTCGAGGCGAGGCGAACCGTCCCCGGCCGTCTCACGGCTCGATCTGAACGCCTTGCGGTGATGCAACATGTTCAGCACGCCGCGGTGGCGGGGGGCTGACGGAAGCAAGCACGGCGCAATACTCGCTGAAATAGGGGCATGCAAGCCCCACACCCAGCAAGCGCCGACCGCGACGGAGAGCCTCGCGGGCAGTCCAGGCGTCCATTGCGGTGCGCACGAGCGCCGGGATCTGGGCTGGCCGGCGCATCACCGAGCGGCAGATCGCCGGGATGTCGGGCGTGCCGTCAGGACGCAGTTCGACGACCGCCGCGGGCGGCAGGTCGCGATTCACCGGGTCGATCACCGTACGGCAGATCGCAAACGGAATGCGGTGAAGAGCAGCGATCCTGGCCGCGACGTGAGATTCCATGTCCACGGCCTTGGCGCCTGTCCGCGCATGCAGTTGGAGCTTTTCCGAGGAATGCGCGATTGGGGCATCCACGCCGGCAATTTCCCCGTGCACCGAACCGGGAATCGCCGCGAGCAGGCGCTGCGACCATCGTGGATCTGCCGGATAGCGCCCGTCTTCGGTGCGCACCCCCGACCCGATCACCCAGTCTCCCGCGGCAAGATCAGAGGCCAGCCCTCCGGCAACCCCGAAAGTGATGATGCCCAAGGCGCCGGCTTCGATGGCCGCCTGCAGTCGTGCAGCGAGCTGCGAGGCGTGCCCGCAGATGACCGATACTCCCGGTCCCAGAGCGATGCGAGCCTCGATCGAGAGAGATGTGACGGCAATGACAGTCGCCAGGCCTGGCATTGGAGACGCCCCCGATTTACGCCGGCTTGATTGCGCCGGCTCTCCCTGACTGCCATCCCTCGATTCAACCGCCACCAGAATCGCCGGCTCCAGGCGCAAGCACGCTCAGGATTTGTCAGGCAGCCGACTCATCCGGCACCCCGGTTGTCTCGCAAAAAGCTTATCCTAAAGGGACGCAACCTAGAATCAATTTTCCGTAAAAATGGTTGCGGACCAGCCGCCGAGATTTAACAGGACTTTGATTTGCAACGCCATGCCTTTCGTTTTGTACTCGGATCGATCCACAGGGGTTGGAGGGGAAAGCGTGAGACTGCACGCGATTTCAAAAAACTGCTCGCTTTCGGCGAAGCGCCATCGCTATATTTTGACGCCGGGCCAGCATTGAACAGGTTCACCGATTACCTCTGTCCGAGAGCGGTCCCCAGTCGCCCCAGGGACTGCGGACTCGTATGCGTTGCACAGGCCCGGCTGGACATGGCGCTGATATGAAGCAGGCGGATGTTCTCATCACCGGCGCGAGCGGATTTATCGGCTCCGCCGTCGCCCACAAGCTGGTGGCATCCGGATACTCCGTGCGCGCGATGGTGCGACCATCGAGCCCACGCCACCATATTGCAGGGCTCGATCTCGAGTTCTGCGAAGGCGATCTGCGCGATGAAGCTTCCATCAAGCACGCGCTTCAAAACGTGAAGTATGTTTTCCACCTGGCGGCCGACTATCGGCTATGGGCGCCGCACCCGGATGAAGTCTTTGCAACCAATGTGGGCGGGACCCGTGCGATCATGCAGGAGGCATTGCGCGCCGCCGTCGAACGCATTGTCTACACAAGCAGCGTCGCCACCCTCGCCTTGACTGCAGACGGCAGCCCCGCGGATGAAGCCTGCTCCATGTCGGAAAGCGAAGGTATCGGCGCCTACAAGCGCAGCAAGATTGCCGCCGAGCGCCTCGTCAGCGACATGATAGCCCACAATGCATTGCCCGCCGTGATCGTCAATCCATCGGCTCCGGTCGGGCCGCGCGACGTGCGCCCGACGCCCACCGGCAGAATCATTATTGAAGCGGCAAGAGGCAGGGTACCGGCCTTCGTCGACACCGGCCTCAATCTGGTGCATGTCGACGACGTGGCGGAAGGCCACCTTGCCGCCCTGCGTCATGGAAAGATCGGCGCACGCTACATTCTCGGCGGTCAAAATGTGTCATTCGGAAAGATGCTCGGTGACATAGCCAGCCTGGTTGGCCGCCGGCCTGCGCGCATCCGGTTACCCCATTGGGCGGTCCTGCCCGCAGCCTATGCGTCGGAGGCAATCGCGCATGTGACAGGCCACGAGCCGTTTGCGACGGTAGAAGGCGTTCGCATGTCCAAGCATGTGATGTTCTTCAAGACCGCCAAGGCTGAAAAGGAGCTTGGTTATCGCAGTCGTCCCTATCTCGAAGGACTGGCGGACGCGGTCAGCTGGTTCAATGACGCGGGATACCTGCAGCGTTAGAACACCTGGTGACGACTATGGGACCGCCAATCCGATGATGGAGCAAGCAACGAGAGCTTTTTCTTCGTATGTATCCCGTATGCGCAACGGAAAGGCAGATCGTCGCTCCCCCAAGACGCGTGCGCCGGTGATCTGGTTCGAAGTGGAGGATTTCCTTCGATATTTTGACCATTTTCGCAATCCGACCGGCGTTCAGCGGGTATCATTCGAGATTTACCGCGCAGCCGACACGCTGCACGGTCGTTCCGGATGCGTGCGTTTTTGTCGGCTCAGTGTTTTCAGCAAACGACTCCACGCGATCGGCTTCGACGCGATCCGCTCCGCCTACGGGAACCCGCCGGGCAGTGCCGCTCCGTGGAGGACATTCTGGGAGCCGGCAATATTCTGGCAGGAATTCCCGCGCTCGTTCCCGGTGATCGTGCGGCATCCGCGATTTTTCTTTTCCATCTTCAAGGTCGCAGTCCGCGATCTCATCGTCATATGGCTGCGGCAGAACCGGTTTGAGCGGCTTGTGCGCCCGGGCGATATTGTCGTCTCGCTTGGAGCCGGTTGGGGAATTCCCGGCTACATGAAGCATATTTCCGAGATGAAGCGGCGTTATGGAATAAGGTTCGCGATTCTGGTCCACGATCTCATCCCCATCAAGTATCAATCTTTCGTCGAGCCGCATCATGCTGCGCAATACTTAAATTGGTTTCAAGAAGCCGTACCCGTCTCGGACGTCGTGCTCACCAATTCAAAGTATTCAAGGACTGCCCTCATCCAGTCGGCCGCGGAGTCCGGCTGGCAATTGCCTCGCGTCGAGATTGCGCAGTTTGGCTCGGATTTGGACGACCGGCTGACGGCTGGAGACCAGACGATGACCGGCTTTCCTGCACGCTATGTCCTGTTCGTTTCGACCATCGAAATTCGAAAGAATCATCGGCTGCTTGTCCGAGTATGGCAGCGACTGCTGGAGCGGCACGGCGCTGACCTCGTACCGAACTTGATTTTCGCCGGACAGATCGGCTGGCTGGTTGACGGCTTGCTGGCGGAGCTCGAGGCGAGCGCGTATCTCAACGGCAAGATCATTCTGCTGCGAAGCCTGTCCGATGCGCAATTGCGGCGCGCGTATCGCTCCTGCCTGTTCACGGTCTTTCCGAGCCTGTGCGAGGGATGGGGATTGCCGATTGCGGAAAGCCTGGCGCACGGCAAGTTCTGCGTAGCCTCCAACCGCACATCGATCCCGGAAGTGGGCGGTCACCTCGTCGACTATTTCGATCCGTCGAATGAAGACGACGCCTTGGCGAAGGTCGAACGGCCGCTCATTGAGCCCGGTTACCTGGCCGCGCGAGAGGCGCAGCTGCGGGCGGAATACCGTCCCCGAACCTGGGCCGATTGTGCCCATGCGCTGATTGAAGCACTCGATCAAACGGTGCCGCAGGACTCTCAGGCCGTCACACGGTCGCCTCGTCGTCGAGTCCTCTCACAGCTCACGCGGCGGGCTTCCGGATAACAGACCTCTCAGTGCGCGGCCGCCACCGCCTGGCCGGCATCGGCCGGGTCGTCATCAAGGTCGGCGGTCGCCGGCGACTCGACAGCGCTCGGCAGGCCCACGGCCTGGCGCAGCTCCGCCCGCCGCATCTGGTAATAGCTTGAGCGCAGAAAGCTGTAGAAATCGATGGAAGCATCTTCGGCCAGTTTCAATTGGCCGAGCCGGTCTGCTGCATCCAGGCTCGTGGTGCCGGCGCTGACCGCGATTTGCGCGGTCGCCAGCGCAATTTGCGTCCCGATCAGCCAGCCTACCGGGTTGGCGACCATATCCACGACGGCGCCGACCGAATCGCGCAGCGTCGAGGGACCCAGATAGGGCTGCATCACATACGGGCCCTCGCTGACCCCCCAAACAAACAGGGTCTGGCCAAAATCGCCGCTCTCCTGCGGCAGGCCTCCCTGACCTGCGACATCGAAAAGCCCGGCGATGCCAACGGTTGTATTCACGACAAACCGGGCACCCGTATTTGCGGCCGATTCGAAGCGCAACTGCAGCACGTCGTTTACGAAGATGCGCGGCTCCCTCAGATTCGCATTGAAATCATGCACACGGTCGTGGACCGGACCGGGCATCACGGCCTTCACGAATTCGGACATTGGCCCCAGCACTGCCTGGTTCGCCTCGAGCATCTGGCGATTCATCTGCTCGTTGGGATCGCTCATCGGCAGCGATGCGTCTCTGGGCGTCCCCGCGCAGGCGCTCACGAGTGCCGCCAATAGCAGGCCGATCGCCCGTTGGACCCAACCTTGAGCGCGACGCATTTGCCCTTTTTCCATCCCCTGCGCGGGGCGGCTTCCCCGAAGCAACCCACGCGCGAAGGTCTACGGGCCAGCCGAAGCCAGCCCGGATGGGGCAGGGTAGCAGTCGCGCGCCGCGATGGCTGTTGCTTTTCGGCTACACTTTTGCCGGGATTGCGTCCATTCAAGGAATTGGGCGCATCTTCTGCCGGGTCGCCAGCAGAGCCGGCTGGAAGACGACGGCGGCGGCGAGCGTGGTCAGCAGCGACAGCGCCATCAGCTTGCCCATGCTCGATGTGCCCGGATGATGCGAGAACCACAGGCTCCCGAATGCGATGGCGGTCGTGCAGGCGCTGAAGAGGATGGCGCGCGTGAGGCTCGATTGCAGGAAGTTCGTTTCCCCCAAGCGCCACGCAACGATGTAGTAGATCTTGAAGGCGACGCCGACCCCCAGAAGCAGCGGCAGCGCGATGATGTTGGCAAAATTCAGCTGCAGCCCGACCAGCACGCAGATCTCGAGCGTAACCACGATAGCGACGAGAAGAGGTACCAGCGTCATCGCAACATCGATCCAGCGGCGCAGCGCGACAAACAGGATCAGCGTAATCAGCACCACCGACAGAATGCCGGCCTGCAGAAATGCCGTAACGACGCTGGCGGCCGCCTCAATGATGGAAATCGGCGTGCCGGCGGCTTCCGGCGCAACGTTGCGAACCGCGCTGACGAAACGGCGCAGGACGGCATTGTCGTTGCCGTCGCCCTTGGGCGCCACCTCGATCCTGATCCGGCCGTCAGCAGACACCCAGTTTTTCTTGAGGGCGGGAGGAAGAGTCTCGATGCTCACCCGTTCGGCGCTCAGCAGACGTCTCGCCTGACGCAGCGTCGTCCTTAGCGGCGCGATCAAAGCGCGCTGGGCCTGGTCGAGAGCGGCCGGCGGCGCATGCGCCAGGGGCGCCAGCGCGCTCGCGAGGCGGCGCGCCTGCACCGCGGCAGGGCTATCGAGGTCACGGGCCGCATCGGACAGGTCGTTGACCAGCTTGCTGATCGCCGCCTTCGTCTGCGCCGGCGTCGGTTCGGCAGCGGTCTCGCCGGGGGTAAGCGTATTCTGCAGAAAGAAGCCCGCATCCTCGATCAGGGCGAGCTTGGCGTCCTGATCTTCGGGAACGAAACTTTGCAGCGTCAGCACCCGGCCGACCTCCGGCAACTGACGGAGCTTTTCGGCCGTCGCCGAGGCGTGGGAAAGATCGGTTGCGAGCATATCGATGGTGTTCGGGCTGGTGTCGGGAACGTCCATCAAGTCGCGCAATGTCACGACCGATTCAGCATCCGGCGCCCGCAGATTGAGCGGGTTGAAGTCGAAGCGCAAACCTGCGAGCAGCGGCAGACCAGCAATCGCAGCGGCCAGCGTCGTCCCGACTATCCAGTTGCGCCGCTGCTCCAGAAAACGGTCGAGAGGCGCCAGCGCGGAATAACCGATCGGCTTCTGCTCAGGGGCTGGCTTGAGCACGGTGAGCAAGGCCGGAAGCAGGGTTAATGTCGTTGCGAGCGCGATGATGATGCCTGCCCCGGCGATCAGGCCGAGCTCGGAAAGACCCCGATATGCGGTCGGCAAAAACGAGCAGAACGCGGTCGCGATCGCAGCGGCTGCCAGCAGAAGCGGTCCCGCCATCCCGCGCGCCGTCGCCAGCAGCGCCTGATCGAGATCACCGGACGCGCGCCGCTCGGATCGATAGCGGACGCAGAACTGGATGCCGAAATCGACGCCGAGACCGACAAACAGCACAGCGAATGCGACCGAGATCAGATTCAGCGCTCCTACCATCCACAGGCCGATGGCGGCGGTATAGAGCAGTCCGAACATCAGGTTCACAAAGACGGCCAGGATGATGCGTGACTTCTTCAGCGCGAGCCACAGCACCAGGCCCACCAGAGTGAGGGTAATAAAGCCGTTGAGGACTGCGCCGTCGGCGACCGTGGCGAACTCCTCGTCGGCAAGGGCGACCGGTCCAGTGAGACGCACCCGCACGCCCTGCTCGGGCGTGAGCCCGAGCCGCGACGCCGCTTCGCGTATCACCGCCGTGGCTTTGCTTCCGGGCTGCAGATCACCGAAATCAAGGGCGGGCTCGACGTTCACGAAACGCCGAAGCTCCGAGAGCTTGGGCGCCCGGCCGGCGATCAGCTTGCGCCAGGAGAAACCCGGATTGTTTCCTTTCGCCAGAAGCTCCAGCGCATCGGCGAACGCAGCGAGCCCCGGCTCGATACCTTCCAGCGTCGCTTTCCCGAGCCGCACACCCTCGAGCGACTGCGACAACGTGCGAAAAACACCGCGCAGCGTCGGATCGGCGGCCAGCGTTCCGAGGAAGGGTTGAGCAGAGATGAGGTCGGAGGTGCTGCGTTGGACCTCGTCGAGACCGAGCAGGAGGATGCCGTTGCGCTCGAAGAACTCGCCGCCGTCGGGACGGCTGACGCCGCGGATGACATCCGAGCGGGACGCAAGCTCGTTGGCCAGCGCATCGGCGGCGTCATCGGCGGCCTCCGGTGTGGTCGCATCAATGACCGCGATGATCTGATCGAGACGATGCGGAAAGGCGTTATTGAGCATCATCTCCTGCTGGCGCCATGGCAGCGCGCTCGACAGGAGTGTCTTGCTGTCGGTGACAATGGCGAAATGCCGCGTGAAATAGCTCGCCGAGAGCGCCGCCAGCAGCAGGAACGAGAGGATCACCGGCCATGCATGGCGTCCCGACAGCTGCACCAACCGCGCGATCGCGGCCGTGGCCACAGCGTCTCGGCTTCTCCTCAGCCGCCGGACGGCTGTATTGCGCGCTCGAACGGCAAATCCGTCAATGCAATCCGAGGCCGTCACGGAGGTGACAGCCGATACGCGAATTCTCACCGGACGGAGAGCTTCTTGCGAACGTTCCACGAAGGCACGCGTAAATCGGTGAAGCGTGACATGCGCGGGCATGCCCAGCTGGGAGGTAAGCGAAGCCTCAATCGGCCTGCGTCACTTGCCTTTCATTTATTTTGATGTGCAAATGAAGGCCGGCTTTTGTCAATGCACGCCATAACGGAGCCTCAATCCAGCCGCAAATTGCACAAACGCATTTACAAATGCTCGCGAGGCGGCGGGTCGATTGCAGCAGGGATAAAGTAATTGATCAAAACGGAAAACCGTCTGTACTGGCAGTGGAATTGGTTGCGATGAGGTATTTCAAGATCGGCCTGCTGGCTTCGTTCAGCTGGCTTGTCGTCGTTGCGGCACTGGGCTTGCTCCCATTGCGGGCGCAGACGCCGAGTGCGGCGGTGGTAAAGATCCAGACCTATTATCAGCAGCTGATGCCGACGATCCAGCAGGCGGGGCGGCTGAGCGTGCGCGAGCGCGACAGGCGCTTTACGCCCGTCATCAGCGCCGTCTTCGATCTCGCGACCATGACGCGGCTGGCAGTAGGCCCGGCCTGGAAAAGCTTTTCGGCGGAGCAGCAGGCGGCAGCCCGCGATGCCTTTGCGCGATTCATCGTTGCAGACTATGCGAGCCAGATCAAAGATTATTCCGGCGAAAGCTTCGTCGTGGACCCGCAGACGATTCCGGAAACGCGCGGTGGCGGCGAGATCGTCAAGACCAGGCTGCTGCAACCCGGTGGGCGTGCCGTGAGCATAAATTACCTCGTCCGCGGCGAGCGGGTAATCGACATCTACCTCAACGGAACGATCAGCGATCTCGCGACACGACGCGATGAGTTCGCGTCCATTATCGCCTCGGGCGGTGCCGATGCCCTGATCAAGAGATTGCAGGATAGAACTGAAAGTCTGCTTGGGAAGTAATGCCAGGAGCGAAATTATTTCTGTTTCGCCGATCATCGCTGCGCTGTCGGGGTTATCGCTGGTCGCTTATGTGATCATCGCGAGCGGTGCCGCGCAGGTCGCTCACACGATGCTGCTCATCGGCTGGTGGCTGCTCCCCATAACCCTGTTCCATCTTGTTCCTTTGTCTTTCAGCGCGCTTTCATGGCGCGAGTTGCTGAATGCCGCAAGCCGTCCGGATACGGCCAGCATTTTCCGGATACGGTGGATTCGGGAATCCATCAATTCGCTGCTGCCGGTAGCAGGCGTCGGCGGCGATTTCGCAGGGACGCGGCTCGCCCACCTGCAAGGCGTGCCTGGCGCGCAAGCGGCAGCCAGCATGGTCGTGGACATTACCGTCGGTGCAGCGACTCAGGTGATGTTCGTGATGGCGGGAATGGGATTGCTGTTGATGCGTTCGGGCGAGCGCAGCGCGCATGTTGTGGCCTACGCGGTCTTGACCGGAGCCGTCGTGTTCCTTGCGGCAATCACGGCCTTCCTCGTGCTTCAGCATCGCGGCCTGTTTGTGGGGTCGGCGAAATTTGCTCGCCGGCTGCTGCCGGAGCAATGGCTGACTGCATTCGCCGCCGGCGCATCGGCGATCGATGATGCGGTCGTGGCGGCATACCGGGCCGGACGGCGCATTTTGCGTGCCAACATCTTGCGCTTTATCGGCTGGGCTGCCGGCGCAGGTGAAGTCTGGCTGGTGCTGCAGATATTGGGGCAACCCCTCGGCATCACCGACGCATTGATCCTCGAAAGCCTGGAGTCCGGTGTTCGGGTGGCGGCGTTCATGGTCCCGGGGGCATTGGGTGCTCTCGAGGGCAGCTTTGTCCTGTTCGGGTCGCTGTTCGGATTGCCGGCTGAGACAGCATTGGCCATTGCCTTGTCAAAACGGGCCCGCGAGCTGGCATTGGGCGTGCCGGGCCTGTTTTTCTGGCATTGGATCGAAGGGCGTTATTTCTTGCGCAGTGGCGAGCCGAGGCAGGCTGCCCGCACCGCCTCCGGCGACGTCAATCTGCTGCCTTCACTGGGAGACTGCCGCTGAGCGCCATTGTCGGGTAGGGCACGGCACGACCCGCCTGCGTGGGTCTGATTTCGCTTTTTTGCACCGATGATGCCCAATTTTTGACGACAGGAAGCGCCAAAGGAGCCTAGGGGCATGAGGCATCGAAAGCGGGAGTGCCAAATTGCGAAACTTCATCGCGGCGGTTGCGGCAATCGCAGCGCTGGCAGGCGCGGTCTATGCGCAAAGTCTGGCAAAAGCTTCCAACCGCTTAGGGAGCGATCGGCAGATTGAGCTGATCGGTCCGGGGAAGGTTGGCTGAAGCTCCGGCCCCTGCTCGGCGGCCAATGATGGGCGGCGCAGCTGATAAAAAACGGCAATGTGTGACGGTCATCACACATGTCGGCCGCCGACCGTGGCAACAATATCGGGCCGGAGACCTGCCATGGACGCAGGCTAGCTTCGAGCATCGGGACGCACGGTGATGCTGCTGTCAAATCCATCCTGCAAACGATGCGGTCGAACGATGCAGGAAGTTGCAGACATTGCGCCGAACGAAGGGGCGCCCGGACTTCGCGCGTTCATCTGTGATGATTGCGGCACGACGGACAGCATTCTCACCTACTCCGGAGCGCGCTTCGGAACGCAGAAGAGCCCGGGTGGAGGGAACCATGCGGCCCGTGAGGCCGGGCCGAAGGCCAGCCTTCGCGGATTCCAGAGCCGTCACTGGTGAGGTGGCTGCCGGACCGCACCGCGTTATTTTTCTGCCCCTGCACCAAGAAAGAAAGTAGATACCAGGCCGGGAACGCGGTCCCGGCAGGAGAGGGCCTCATCGCAGAGCTGCAGCTGCGCTTCGTGCACTGAGACCGGCCGAACAGCTTGCCCCCGTGAGAAGCCCGTGTCTATTACGACGGCGGCAAGAAACAGCGTTATTCTGAATTGACAACCGAGGTGGTGACCATGCTGGCGCCGGAAGAGAAGCTCAAGCTTTCCCCCAAGCCTTATCTGTCGGCGTGCCCGCGCTTTGCGGACGGCTCCGACACGCCGCGGCAATTTCTGGAACGCTGCCTTGCCGACATCTCGGCGCTGGAGCCCAAGATCGGCGCCTTCGTGCATCTCGACGTTGACGGCGCGCGTGCGGCGGCCGACCGCGCCGGCACGCGCTGGCGCGAGGGACGCCCGCTTTCGAAGATCGACGGCATGCCGGTCGGTATCAAGGACATCATCGAGACCATCGATATGCCGACGCAGAACGGCTCGCCGCTCTATGCCGGCTGGCAATCCGGACGCGACGGGGCAAGCGTTGCCGCCTTGCGCGAGGCGGGCGCCGTCATCCTGGGCAAGACCGTGACCACCGAGTTCGCCGCAACCGAGCCGCGCGGGACCCGCAACCCGCACGATATGCGTCGCACCCCCGGCGGCTCGAGCAGCGGGTCTGCGGCGGGCGTTGCCGCCGGCATGTTGAGCGCCGGGCTTGGAACGCAGGTGATCGGCTCGACCATCCGCCCGGCGAGCTATTGCGGATGCGTGGGCTTCAAGGTCTCGGTCGGCGCGCTCAATCGCGGCGGCAGCTTCGACGGCCTGAGCCAAAGCGTGAGCGGCGTGCTGGCGACGACCCTGGAAGATGCCTGGCAGGTCGCCTGGGAGATTGCCTCGCGCGCCGGCGGCGATCCCGGCTATCCCGGGCTGTCCGGCCCGCCGAGCGCGCCCGAGCCGCGCAAACCGAGCCGCGTCGCATTCCTGGAGACCCCGGGGTGGGCGACCGCCACATCGGACGCAAAGGATGCAATGAGCGATGCGCTCGCGCGCTGCAAGGCGGCCGGGATCGAGGTGCTCACGCGCCAATCCCACGCCAAGGTCGCCGCCGTCGAGGCTGCGATTGCAAGGGCGCGCGAGCTCTCCATGCGGCTCAATGCCTGGGAATGGCGCTGGCCGCTCAACACCTATCGCGCGCGCGACGCGCAGATGCTCAGCCGCGTGCTGCTCGATCGGCTCACCGAGGCGGAAGCCATGACGCTGGACGATTATCGCGCCGACCTCGTCCAGCGCGACAAGGACCGCGCGCTCCATGGCGGGCTGGCGGCGGAATGCGAGGCCTGCATCAGCCTTTCCGCGCCGTCGGCTGCGCCCATCGGCCTGCACTCGACCGGCGACCCGAATTGCACGGTGCACACGTCCTATCTCGGCATTCCCGCCATCTCGCTTCCGGTGCTGCAGGACGAAGGGCTGCCGCTCGGCCTGCAGGTCACAGGCTTTGCCAACGGCGACGCGCACGCCTTCGCGACCGCCACCGCGCTTGCGGCCCTGTTCTAGTCCAGCCATGAAGCTCGCTATCCCGGATATGATCTCGAACTCGTATTTCCCCGCGGTCGCGGCAATCGAGCTCGGGATGTTCAAGCGCGAAGGTCTCGATGTCACGCTTGAGCTGATCTACCCCGTCGACAAATCCTACGCGGCCTTGCGCGACGGCGCGGTGGATTTCGTCGGAGGCTCCGCGCATTCCGCGCTCTCCGCGTTCCCGCAATGGCAGGGAGCGAAGCTCCTCTGCGCGCAGGCGCAGGGCATGTACTGGTTTCTGGTCATGCACCGCGATCTCGGCGGCAAGCGCGGCGACATCGGCGTCGTGAAGGGGCGCAGCATCGGCGCCGCGCCCTGGGTCGACATCGGGCTTCGCCGCCTGCTCATCGAAGCCGGCATCGACCTTCTGCGCGACAAGGTTACCATCGCGCCGGTGCCCGGCGCGCTGGGTGCCGGCGTGAATTTCGGCGTCACCGCCGCGCGCGCGCTGGAAGACCGGAAAATCGACGGTTTCTGGGCGAACGGCATGGGCGCCGAAGTGGCGGTGCGCCGGGGCGTCGGCACCGTGGTGCTCGACGTGCGGCGCGGCGACGGTCCGAAGCCGTGCTTCAACTACACCATGGCATCCATTGCAACCACCGATGCGCTGATCGAGCGCTCGCCGGATGCGGCTGCCGCCGCGGTGCGCGCCATCGTGAACACGCAGGCCGCATTGCGGGAGAACGTGACGCGCGCGACCGAAATCGGGCGCAAGCTGTTCCCCCCCTCGGAGGCCGACCTCATTGCCGAGCTCATCCGCCGCGACCTTCCCTATTATGACGCAACCATCTCGGTGGATTTCGTCGCCGGCATGAACGGGTTCTCCCGCGACGCCGGCATTCTCAGCGGCGACGTTGCGTATGACGACATCGTTGCCACGCGATTTTCGCGGTTCTGGAAACCCGAAAATGGAAAATCACAGGTTGGGTCGAGTTCTTCACGAGACCCAACATCGCGAGGCTGACGCAAGTATTGGGTCCTTGCAAGAAGCTCGACCCAACCTGCAAATTGTTCATTCGTCTTCCACCGGCGGCAGGCTGAGCGCGGCGTCGACCAGGGCGGTGGCGCGCTTGAAGTCGAAGTTGCGATAGACGTTCTGCTTCACCAGGAACGAGGCGCCGCCGTAGAACTTCTCGTACTGCTGATGGCGGCCGCCGAATTCCGAGCCGATGAAGTCCCAGGCCAGCCGCATCAGCGCAACGCGCTCCCGGGCATCGGAGGAGGCCGAGCGCATGTAACGCTCCATGTCGGGGGCGGTCTGCGGGCTTTCGAGATCGTGCAATGACGACGGCAACGTGATCATCGCGGCGCCGGCGAGCTCGCGGATGATCTCGAGCATCCGGCCGTTGAGCTCGGATTGCAGCGCCATGGCCGAATAAAGCGCGGTCCGCGAAGGCCACAGCACGCCGTCCGCATCGATCGAGGCCGTGCTCTCGTGCGCGAGCAGCATGGCCTCGTAGACCGAGACCAGCGCGGCCAGCTCGCCCATCATGATCTGCACGGCAGGATTGGCCGCGTTGCCGGTCATCTCGTTCATGCGCTGCGCAATCCCGATCATGAACCGCAGCTTGGTGACGTAGCGCACCTGCGCCTGGTGATTGCCGTAGAGATGCGCCGGTGTCTTCGACCATTGATCGCGTGAAATCTCGACGTTGCGATAGATGAACACCCGCTCCCACGGCACAAGCACGTTGTCGAAGACCACGTAGCTGTCGGATTCATCGAATCGGCTCGAGAGCGGATAGTCGAAGCTGTTGCCGGCGCCGGTCGCAAACGGCCGCCGGGGATAGAGCTTCACGCCCGGCGCGTTGACCGGCACCGCCAGGCAATTGGCGTAGTTCTCGTCGCCCGGCTGCAGCGGATGAATGCAGCTCAGATGGATGAAGTCGGAGATCGCGCCGGCGGTCGCCAGCTGCTGCGCGCCCGAGATGACGATGCCGTCGTCGCGCTCCTTGACCACGCCGGCGTAGAGCGTCGGATCGCTCTGCTTGTGCGCCGGCTTGCTGCGGTCGATCTGCGGCGGCACGATGGCATAGGAGACGTAGAGATGCGCGTCGCGCATCTGCTCATAAAAGGAGACGACGTTGTCCGCGAACTGCTGCCCGGCCGCCGCGAACAGGCGCGGCGTCGCCGCGTAGCCGCAGAAGAAGCCGGCGACGTGGTCGGGGGTGCGCCCCATGAGGCCGAAGGTCGCCTCCGCCCAGGTTTCGCTGAACGCGCGCCGCGCGGCGAGATCGGCGTGCGAGCGTGGAATCTGAAAAGCGCGCAGCACCGGCTCGGAGGTCCTGGGCGAAGGGAAGGTCATGCGCTCACGCAGCTCCGGCGCCGCCGCGATGTCGTAGAGCCGCGCGACCGAGCGCGCGGCTTCGCGGAACGCCCGATGGGCGGTCACATCCTTGATGCGCTCGCCGTCGAGGAAGACCTGGCGCCCGTCATTGAGCGAGCGAAGATATTCGGAACCGGTTCGCATGGGCTCCCTATGCGGCTGCTGCTGGGCTCACGATCTTAGGCCATGGCCGATGAGCTCGACCAGCTTGTCCGGCGTGACCGGCGTCTGCGCGATGTGCACGCCGAAGGGCGCCAGCGCGTCCTCGATGGCCGCAATCACCGCCGCCGCCGTCGGAATGGTGCTCACCTCGCCCGCGCCCTTGGCGCCGAGCGGATTGAGCGGCGACGGCGTCTCTTTATAGAGCGTCTCGATAGCCGGCACTTCGGTGGCGCCCGGCAGGAGATAATCGGCGAAGGTGGTAGTGACCGGTTGCGCGGCCTCGTCATAGCCCATCCATTCCAGCAGCGCATTGCCGATACCGTGCGCGATGCCGCCGCGCACCTGGCCGTCGACCAGCGACGGATTGATCAGCGTGCCGGAATCCTGCAGCGCCACGTACTTAAGGATCTCGACGCCGCCGGTCTCGGCATCGACCTCGACCTCGGCGACGTGGCAGGCATTGGCATAGGCGAGCGCGTCGGTGCGCCAGTTCATGTTGGCCTCGAGACCGGGCTCGATGCCTCCCGGAAATCCATAGCCGGGCGCGCCCTTCAAGATGCGCGCAAGCTCCCCGAGCCTGACGCAGAGCTGCGGGGCGCCCACGACCCGCACCGCGCCGTCGGCGATCTCGAGATCGTGCTCGGCTGCTTCCAGCACGTGGCTCGCGAGCCTTCTCGCCTTGTCGGCGACGGCGCGTGCGGCAAGCAGCACCGATGAGCCGGCGGTCACGGTCTGACGGCTGGCGAATGCGCCGAGACCGAGCGACACGCCGGCGGTATCGCCTGCCACCACGGTGATGTCGGCCGCCGGCATGCCGAGCTCGCCGGCGCAGATTTGCGCGAGCACCGTGCGCAGGCCCTGCCCGATGGCGGCTGCTCCGGTGAAGACCGACACCCGCCCGGTGTTCGACACCGCTACCCGCCCTGACTCGAACGGCCCGCGGCCGGTGCCCTTGATGCCGTGGGCAATTCCCATCCCGATATAGCGCCGCTCCCTCCGCGCCGCCGCCTGGCGCGCCGCGAAATCGTTCCAGCCGGCGGCCGCGAGAACGCGCGCCTGGCACGCGGGATAATCGCCGCTGTCGTATTGCATGCTGGCGCCCGAGCGTGCCTTGAGCGGCTTGGTGTAGGGCATCTTTTCAGCCGGAATGAGATTGCGCCGGCGCACCTCGGAGCGCTCGAGGCGCAATTCCCGCGCCGTCCGATCGATCAACCGCTCCATGGCGAAGGCTGCCTGCGGATACCCGGCGCCGCGCACGGAGGACACCGGCGTCTTGTTGGTCGCGGCCACCACGATATCCATGGCCAGCGCCGGCAGCATGTAGGGGCCGCTGATCATGGACGCGGAGTTGTAGGGAATATTGACGTCCTGGAGCGCATAGGCGCCGAGATCGTGAATGAGCCGGCCGCGGATACCCAGCAGCCTGGCGTCTTGATCGACCGCGACTGCGAGCGACCAATACTGATCGCGCTCCTGCGCCGCATTGGTGAAATGCTCGCGCCGGTCCTCGATCCATTTGATGGAGCGCCGCGTGAGCTTCGCGGCCGCGACCACGGCGATGTCCTCGGGATAGACGCAAAGCTTGGGACCGAAGCCGCCGCCGACATCGGGCGTGGCCACACGCAGCGTGCTCTCGTCGAAGCCGAGCAGGAAGGTGAGCGACTGAAACAGGTCATGCGCCTTCTGGGTCGAGGCCCACACCGTCATGGCCGGCTCGCCGTCGCGCCATTGCGCAACGAGGCCGCGGCCCTCGATCGGATGGCCGCCGCCGCGATGCTGCCAAAGCTCCTCGTGGAAGACATGCGCGGCGTTGCCGAAAGCGTTCTCGGCATCGCCGTAGGCGACTGTGTAACGTCCCGCGATATTCGAATTGAGCTCGCGGCGGACCGGGGGCGAGGCGGCGGTCGCCGCATTGCGGCAATCGGAAACTGCCGCAAGGACATCATAATCGATCCGCACCAGCGCGGCCGCATCCTCGGCCAGATAGCGGTCCTGCGCCAGCACCAGCGCGACCGGCTCTCCGACATAGGATGTTTCGCGGTCGGCCAGCGCAAACGACCAGAAGCAATCGAGCGGCGTTCCGGAATTGGAATGGCGCAGCATGCGCCGGTGCGAAAGCACGGGCGCGAGATGATCGAGCGTGAGCACCGCGTGCACCCCCGCCATCGCAAGCGCGTCCTCTGCGATCAGCGTGCGGATTGCGGCATGCGGATGTGGGCTGCGCACGAATGCCGCGTGCAGCATGTCGGGAAAGGCGATGTCGTCGATGAACCGCCCCTTGCCGGTAAGAAGCGGCCGATCCTCAAGCCGAGGAATGCGTGATCCGATCAGCGATGGCACGGTCTCTCTCTGCCTGGAATCCCTCCCCGCAGGGGAGGGTGGTCTCGCGAAGCGAGACCGGGTGGGGATTCGCGAAGCATATCGACCGATTGCGTTCGCCGCGATTCCCCCACCCGACCGCCGCCGTTTCGCGTCGGCGGCCACCCTCCCCTTCGGATCCCCTTCGGGGAGGGATTCAGCATGCTGCTACTTCGCTATTGCCGCCGCCGCCTTCTCGACCACCGGCCTTGGCGTGGCATAGAGCCCGGCAAGCAGCCCTTCCATCTCTTTCGCGCCAAGCGGATTGATGTCCATGTTGAGCTTGGCCGCTTCGGCAAGAAACTCGGGATCCCGCATGGTGCGCGCGAACGCGGCAATCAAGGCGTCTTTGCGATCGGACGGGATGCCCGGCGGCGCGGCAAACGGGCGGGCCATCTCCTGGCTGGTCAGGAACAGCTTGAGAATCTGCATCTGCTCCTCTCCCCTGACCAGGTCGAGCGCCAAGGGAACGTCGGGGAGCTCGGGCTGCCTGCGCAATGCCGCCTGGATGATGACATTGATTTTCTTCTCGTCGAACCACTGGCGATGGCGCGTGATCAACGTGCCCCACGAAAGGCCGCAGAGACCGTCGACTTCGCCGCGTTCCATGGCGAGCATGGTGTCGTTGGTGCCGGGATATCCGGCGACGAGCTTCCACCTGGCGCCGAACACGTTCTTGTAGAGCAGCGTGTAGACGTCCGGATCGGCGCCGCTGCCCTCTCCTCCCATGACGACCTCTCGCTCCAGCGCATCCTTCCATGTCTTGACCGGTGAGGAATGCCATGTGACGCAGAGGCTGACCTCGTTGGTGATGCTGCCGAGCCAGGCGAACCTCGTCGCATCGAATTGCGCGAGAGCGGGAGCAAGCAGCGGGGTGGTCGCAATGGTGCGTCCGAACGTGCCGAACACGGTGCCGTCCCTGGGAGCGGCGGAATAGATATAGTTCGCCGCGCGCAGGCTGCCGGCGCCGGTGAGGTTCTGCGGCACGAGGGTGGGCCGGCCCGGAATATATTTTCCCATGTGCCGCGCCAGCAATCGACCGTAGAGATCGTAGCCGCCGCCCACGCTGTAGCCGATGACCAGGGAAACGGTCTTGCCCCGGTAGAACTCCTCCACTGCTGCACAGGCAGCAGGTCGCGTCAGGGATGCCGCAAGAACCATGGCTGTGACGACGGCCCAGGGAAGGAAGCCTCGATACCGGACATGTTCGATGGGCATGTGTTCGAGCACGCGCTTGTGGTCATCCCTCGACGGGGCGTCGACAGGTGTTACCGGAAAGCGCCGCACTTGCGCAAACAAAACGGATGCGCAACATCCCCGCCAGTTACGGAGGAAACGACAAATGCCGCTGTTGCTTGCGATCGGCGCGGTGCTTGCCCTGATGAGCGCGCCGGCAGCCGCCCAGTATCCGGCCAAGCCGATCACCGTCATCGTGCCGTTCGCCGCCGGCGGGCCGACCGACGTGGTCACCCGCCTCATCGGCGACCACATGTCGCGCACGCTCGGCCAGACGCTCGTGGTCGAGGACGTCGGCGGCGCCGGCGGGACCATAGGCATGACCCGCGCCGCGCTGGCGCAGCCCGACGGCTATACCATCGCAGTCGGCAACATGGGCACGCAATCGGCGGCGCCCGCGCTCTATCCCAACCTCAAATACGATCCGGCAACGAGCTTCGCACAGGTCGGCATCGTCAACTACACGCCGCAGGCGATCGTGGCGAAGAAGTCGACATCGGCCGCCACTCTGAAAGCGTTCATCTATTATCTGAAAGCCAACGATACCAGGCTCAATTACGGTCACGCCGGTGTCGGCTCGATCTCGCACGTGGCCGGGCTTCTCTTCAACGCCGAGTTCAGCCTTAAGCCCAATTACGTCCCCTATCGGGGCACGGGTCCCGCGCTCCAGGACCTGGTCGCCGGGCAGATCGATTACATGGTGGACCAGTCGCTCAACGTCATCCCGCAGATAAAGGCCGGAACCGTAAAGGTCTATGCCGTCGCCGCACCCGAGCGGCTCGCAAGCCTGCCGGACGTGCCGACCACGGGGGAAGAGGGCGTCGACTTCATCTTCAGCGCCTGGAACGCGATGGTGGCGCCGAAGGGCACGCCGGCGGAGATCGTCGCCAAGCTCGCCGACGCGCTCGGCAAGGCGCTCGACGATCCCGCGGTAGAGGCACGCTACGTGGAGCTCGGCAGCTCGGCGCCCAAGGGGGTCGAGCGTGGCCCCGCCGCCTTGCAGAAGCTGGTTGAGAGCGAGATCGCCCGCATCACCCCGGTCATCAAGGCCGCAGGCGTGACGGCGAACTAAACGGCATATGCCGGCAGGCCGATGACACAAACGATACAAGTCTCGCTGTGGCGCGGTCGGGCGCGTGGCCGCTACCAGGTCTATGAGGTGCCGCTGCGCGAGAACCAGACCGTGCTCGACGTGGTGACGTTCGTGCAGCGCACTCTCGATCCCACCCTCGCCTATCGGTTTGCCTGCCGGGTCGGCATGTGCGGCTCGTGCGCCATGACCGTGAACGGCCACCCGCGCTGGACCTGCCGCACGCATGTGGCCAATGTGATCAGGCACGGCCGTCTAAAGATCGGCCCGCTCGAGAACCTGCCCGTGATCAAGGATCTCGCGACCGACATGCGGCCGTTCTTCGAGAAATGGCAGCAGGCCAAAGGCGCCTTCGTCCCCTCGCGCACGCGGGACGATCCGATTGCGCGGATTGCGCCCGGCGGCGAGCCACGCAGGGCCGCGGATGCCGCCATTGAATGCATCAACTGCGGCATCTGCTATGCCGCGTGCGATACTGTGCGATGGAATGCCGGATATCTGGGCCCGGCGGCGCTCAACCGTGCGTGGTCACTGCTCAACGACGAACGCGATGCCGCAAATCCGGAGAGGCTTAAGGCAGTCGCTGCTTCCGGCGGCTGCCATTCCTGCCACTCGCACCAGTCCTGCCAGGAGCACTGCCCGCAGGCGCTCAATCCCACTGCGTCCATCGCCGGCCTCAAGCGCGCAAGTACGCTGGCCTGGCTCAAGGGCGAGCTCAAGGCATGAGCGTGCGCCTTTACGTCTGGCAACGCGTGACCGCCGCGCTCATGGCGCCGCTCGTCCTCATGCATGTCGCCGTCATTTTCTATGCCGCCCGCAAGGGCATGAGCGCCGCCGATATTCTCGGCCGCACCCGCGGCAGCGTGTTGTGGGCTTCGTTCTACGGCGCCTTCGTCGTGGCGGCGGCCATTCACGCGTCCATCGGCATTCGCAACGTGCTGGCGGAATGGTCTTCCATGACAGAGCGCCATGCCGGGTTATTCGTGGCCATATTCGGATGCTGCCTGCTGGTACTTGGGCTGCGCGCAGTCGCGGCGGTGACGCTGCCATGATGCCAGTGACGCGCGTTGCCCCCCTCACCCGGCGCCTGCGGCGCCGACCTCTCCCCACCGGGGAGAGGTAATCGAGCCCGCTGCTCTGCCTTGGACACTTCAACCGATGGAGATCGTTCTCAAGCTGCGCTGCACACTCGATCGACCTCTCCCCATTGGGGAGAGGTCGGATCGCGCTTGCGCGATCCGGGTGAGCAACTGTCTTGGTGAACTGGCGCTCCGGCCGCGTCAAGGCTCGCGCTTACGCGCGCCCGGCTCCGCCGGCTTCGGCCTTGACCCGGCCGGCTCGCCAGTTCGATCGGCTTGGCAAGT